>Ga0209415_10008914_pt1 | contig 17312 bp, 18 predicted proteins | sample PeaSoiSIISIP2007_FD_187696 | JGI IMG/M metagenome (GOLD analysis project Ga0209415, IMG submission 187696) | Peat soil microbial communities from Weissenstadt, Germany - SII-SIP-2007 (SPAdes) (version 2) | ecosystem: Environmental > Terrestrial > Soil > Wetlands > Peat | place: Germany... | reverse complement strand
GCGCCGAGCTGAGACAGCTCTCGAAGGACAGGAAACACGTCTGGTACCTGTACACGGTGTTCCTCTCCAAGAGGAGAGACGAGGTCATCCGGAAGCTGAGGGCGCGGGGGGTGGGAGCGGCGGCGTACTGGGAGACCCCAGTGAACAGGATGCCCCTATACAAGCGGTTAGGCTTCGCGAACCTCGAGCTTCCGATGGCGTTGAGCGCCGCGGGGCACGTCATCTCGCTCCCCGTCCACCCCGGGGTGAAGGAATCAGAAATCGAATTCGTCGCCGAGGAGTTCGTGAAGGCAGTAAAGGGTTGAGCCGGGAGAGGGCAGGCCACTTCTAGCTGATACAATGACTGCCGCGACAACCCAACCGAGGATAGCCCTCGTAGTCCCGACCTACAACGAGAGGGATAACATCCAAGAATTCAAGCGGAGGCTCGAGCCTGTCCTCGATTCGATGGGGGGGAGGATGACCGTCCTCTTCGTGGACGACAACAGCCCTGACGGGACTGGCGCCGAGATCAAGGGGCTCATCGAGAGCACGCCGGCCTTCCAGCTCCTCGAGAGGGAAGGCAAGAAGGGGCTGGGGACCGCGTACATCGAGGGCTTTCAGCAGGTCATCAAGGAACATGACCCCGAAATCGTGGTTCAGATGGACGCCGACCTCCAACATCCGCCGGAGATCCTCGAGTCGCTCCTGAGCAAGGTCGCGAGCGGCGGCGCGGACGTGGCCATCGCTTCCCGCCACATCAAGGGCGGGAGCTTCAAGGGTCTGAACTGGAGGAGGAGGACCATCAGCAAGGGGGCGAGCTGGCTCTCGAGGACGGTCCTCGGGCTCGGCGTCAAGGACACTACCACAGGCTTCAAGGCGCTGAAGAGGAGCGCTGTCGAGTGCCTCTTGGCGCACCCCCCTCGCTCCAGCGGGTTCATCTTTCAGGTCGAGTCGCTATACATCCTCAAGATGAACGGCTTCAGGATCGTCGAGATACCCTTCACGTTCGAGGAGAGGGCGAAGGGCGCCTCGAAGATGGGGAGCGGCGAGATGTGGGAGTTCTTCGTCGGAGTCCTGAGCATCAGGTTCAGGAAGTACTAGCCTGGATTAGCTGGAAGGCTTCTTCTCGGGACCGCCGGCGGTCGGGGCGGCTGGCGCAGCTGACGGCTGGCCCCCTGTCCCGGCCATCTCAGGCATGGGCTCCGGAGGCGGTGTCGTGGCCATCGTCCACCCGATCCAGCCAAGGATGCCTAGAAGCACGACCACGGCTAGGAACGCGGTTATCTCAAGTATCAACGTCGGCCAGTAGAAGAGCAGTATCCCGTAGATGATTATCCCTGCGATGCTCCCAAGGAGGATGGCTCCTCCCAAGGCCCTATCGTTTGCCATACACGAGGAGGGTCGCAAGAGCGAAATTTAACCGTTCCCATCGAAAAAGCCGTGATTCGCGGGGCAATGTAGAAATACGTCCCCTTGACGCGTCAAAGCGACATGTCTGAAACACAATCGCCAGAATCAGGCGAAGCGAAGGCCGCTTCACCCGTCGGCGAAGCGCCGCCGGTCAAGGTATTCCCAGGGGCGGTCTACGAGTGCGTGAGGTGCGGGACGAGGACCACCCAGGAGGAGCTCTCCTCTCTTCCCGAGGTGAAATGCATCTGCGGCTACAGGGTCTTCAGGAAGGTCCGGCCCGGCGTCGTAAAGCAGATCAAGGCCATCTGAGCCGGTCCTCGTCTGCGACCTACCAACTCCTAGAATAAGGTCACGGCGAGCGGAGCGAACAGTGACCAGACGAACTACGAAGACACGGTAGAGCAAAAAAATTGAAGAGTCGTCGCCCTGCTCATTGAGACCATGAAAATCGCCACGTTTGCGAGGCGATTCTTGGAGGGTTAGGGCTGCTTGGGAACCGCCTAATTCGGAAGTGCGAGAATCATCAGGACATCTCAGCTATATACAGAGCGAGTCCAAAGATTGGCGCATGTGCTCCTCTTGTAGTGACTCTAGCTGCACCTGTGCAAATCGCTCGACCCCGTTGGGAAGGTGCTCCGGATCGGGATGCGATTGTGGGTACGGTAATTCCTGTGGCTGCTGCGGTCACGCATCTTCTTGAGTTCAGCAATCACGCCGCGTCACGTGCGAGAAGATCTCTCGAAGGCCAAGAGGAAGAGCATGATCTGCGTGAACTCGTCGAAGCAACCCCGCAGCAAGCCTTGAGAATTCATTCGTCCTGCTCTCTCCAGATATCTGGATCGGGATTCGTTGGCAACTTCATTGCAATGACGATGCCGTGCACTTTCTCTTCCTGTTCTCGATAATAGGAGACTTGATTGGGGCGACAATCTGTTCATGAGCTAGACTGGTCGGTTGATATCGTGGCAAAAAGAAGTTTAATCCTCTCGATCTTCATCCCTTGGGATGGTAGCCATTAATGTCTCAGACTCCAAGTGACGTTCCCAGTAGCTCATCCAAGACTGTGAACTACGAAGACGTGATGAACGTCGCCACAAGGCGCGGGTACCTCATGCGATCCGCGGAGGCATACCCCAACACGCCCGCAGGCTTCTGGGACTACGGTCCGCTGGGAGTGGCGCTCAAGAACAGGTACGTCGAGCTCTGGCGCAAGAACCTAGTCAAGCGCGACGAGATGATCGAGATCGACGCCGTCCAGATAATGCCCAAGGCGGTCTTCGTCGCATCGGGGCACCTCACCAACTTCACGGACCCGATAATCGTGTGCGGGAACTGCCGCTCGGTCTACAGGCCGGACAAGCTCATTGAGGAGAAGCTACGCCACGCCACGCCCGAGAACCTCCCCGACGAGAAGTACGACGAGCTCCTCAAGGAGAACGGCATCAGGTGCTCAAAATGCAAGGCCGAGCTCGGCGGGACCAAGAGGTTCAACATGATGTTCAAGCTGGGGATAGGCTCCCAGGGGGACGAAGCCTACCTGAGGCCCGAGACCTGCCAGGGCATCTTCGCCGACATCCCCTACCTCTTCAAGACGCAGAGGGTCAAGCTCCCGAAGGGGTTCGCCCAGTTTGGGAAGAGCTTCCGTAACGAGATAGCCCCCAGGCAGGGCGTGCTCAGGCTGCGGGAGATCTACCAGGCCGAGATAGAGGTCTGCTTCGACCCCGAGAACGTCTCGCTTCCCAAGTTTGACGTCGCCTCGGACTTTGTGCTCTCGATCTCTAAGGGGGACGTCGAGCCCGTCCCCACGAAGGTCTCCGATGCGATCGCCGCGGGGACGATCCCCAACAAGCTGATCGGCTACTACCTCTACCTCATCCAGAACTTCTACGAGGAGGCGATAGGGCTCAAAAAGGGCGACATCAGGCTTCGGACGCTCAGCGACGTTGAGAAGGCGTTCTACTCGAAGGTCGCCTTCGACCTCGAGGTGAGGGCCTCTGTGGGGTGGCTCGAGCTGGTCGCATGCAACTACAGGTCTGACTACGACCTCAAGAGGCACTCGGAGGTGAGCGGGACCGACTACACGATCGACGACAACGGAAGGAAGGTCCTTCCGCACATCTTCGAGCTCTCGATGGGCGTAGATAGGAGCCTCTACGTCGTGCTTGAAAAGGCCTACAGGTCGGAGAAGGACAGCAAGGGCGGAGAGAGGGTCTACCTCTCGCTCAGGCCCAGCTTCGCCCCGATCCAGGCAGGCATCTTCCCCCTTGTCTCGAAGGACGGCCTTGATGTGGAGGCAGAACGGCTCTACAACGCGCTGCGAATGGAATACGACCTCTTCTACGACGAGTCAGGCTCCATCGGGAGGAGGTACGCGAGGGCGGACGAGGCCGGGATACCCTTCTGCGTCACGATAGACCACAACACGCTCGCGAAGGGAGAGGTGACCGTGAGGCACAGGGACGACAGGTCCCAGGACAAGGTTCGCAAGGACGAGTTAGGCGAATGGCTAAAGGCCCACCTCTGAGCTGCCTTAGGGCCTTCACCGGATGAGCAGGTAGAGTCCGACCGAGCCCAGCGCCCCGAAGAGCGTGGCGAGCACGTTGACCGCGTGGTTGTCCACGAACTTCACACCCGAGGAGAACCTCGTCGGCTCGCCGCAGTGCGTGAGGTTCTCCGACGGCTTGCCGCACACGGTGCAGAAGCTCTTCCGCTGGAAGGCCGCCCCTGCGACGCTGTCCGCGAGCGAGCCGACGACCCCTCCAAAGATAGAGACCGCGATGATGTCCGGCCCCTGGAGGCCGCTCGCAACTCCGAGAATGGCCGCCACCACCCCGATCAGTGCCGAGGCGAGCAGGGTCCCGGCCAAGCCCATCGGGGTAACTCCGCCCGAGGTCCCGGGGGAGACGGCCTTTCTCAGGTCGGTGACGAGGCGCGGGGGGGAGCGGTTGAGGAGGCCGAGCTCCGTGGCGACCGTGTCGCTCGCCGCGGCCGAGACCGCGCCGATGTAGAGGACCGAGAATACAAGGCCCCCTCCCAGGAACTCTCCCAGGCCCAGGAGCGCGGCGACGCCCCCGTTGGCGAGGATGTTAGGCCAGTCCCTGGTGCCGCCCTTCTCCTGCGCGCTCCCTATGCTCTTCTTGTACTCGTAGCGATACCACGTGAAGGCGACGCCAAGGACGAAGAAGGTTGCCACGATGACGAACCACTGCCATCCTCCCCCCAGGAGGATTGGGTAGCCCACCGCGAGGCTGGCCAGGAACCCTCGGCTGTCGATGGCCTTGGCCCCTATCGCGACGAGGGCGAAGGTCACGACGATGGCCAAGTAGGCCAGGGCGGAGAGTGGGGTGACTTGAAGCAAGACAAGCCGCTTTTCGAGGCGCCCTTATTACGACCTAAAAGGTTTCCCGCGCGAGCCGCGTCTCAGGGTTTGGCGCGCTCGCGGCCGAGCGTCGCGAGGGACGAGATGATGTCCGCCTCGTCGGTGCTGTGGGAGAGCGCCAGGACGAGCCCCTCCTTCTTCGCCAGGTCCACCGCGAGAGGGTCGAGGTGCTCGGGCCCGTGGACCACCACGACCCGGGGCTTGAGCTGGGACACCCGGATGGCGACCAGAGGGCTCCTTCCCATGCCCACCTTGGTGAATATTATCGCCCTCTCCGTCGTCGCGCCGAATATGCGGTAGAAATCGTAACCTGAGAGCGCGTAGATCGTCTTTATGCTGTCGACCACCGTGTAGCCGTAGAGGTGGAGCTTGCTCGGGTCTCCCGCGAGCACCTTCCCCTTCACCCTGTGGAGGAGGTCGGTGGCGCTGATCGGCTCGACGAACTCCTTTATCGCCAGGATGGCGGAGCTGTCCTCCCTCGAGAGCAGCCTCGAGGCCACCCTCCCCTGCGACTCGTCGAGGGTCACCATGGCCTCGACGTACTTCCTCACGAAGAGTACCCCTGGAGACGGCCTCCTGCCGCTCTCGTAATCGCTAAGGACCGAAGGAGAGAGCTTAAGCTGCCTGGCCAGGTTGATCTGGCGTATCCCGAGCTTCTCGCGCCAACTCTTCAGGGCCTTTCCCGGCTCCTCGCTGGCCACTACCTCGCCAGCTATCTTTGCGATAGACTCCTGCCGGGACGATTCCATAGCACGCAAAAGGGAGTGAATGAGTATTAAACATTTGCCGAAGAGCAGTCCCCGGGCTCATAGCCTGCCAAGAGGAGCTGGTTCCCGCCCCGGATGGTCCTGGCCGGGCTTCTCCTGGGAGCGCCTGCGCCTCGCAACCTGCCGCGCGCACGGGGCCGGCTGGTGGCGCGACATGTGGATGTAGCAGTACGAGGCGTCGCACCTCCGGCAGGTGAAGTAGTACTCGTCGGCCAGCCTCCTCCTGCAGAACGCGCAGGCCGTCACGCTCCTCGTGGCCGCGCGTTCGGGTTCTCTCGCCTCCGCGGGGGAGACCGCCGGCTCCGCGAGCGTCATGGCTCGGGACTCCTGCGCCCTCTGACGGCCACGCTGACGGCGTCGCCCTCCTTCTGGAAGAAGAGCCTCGTCAGCCCGGTAGGTGGGGAGTCGAACGCGTCCACGTTCACGAGGATTGGGAGGTTGCTTACCGCGTGACCCAGCGCCAGGCACATCCTCGGGGGGAGGGTGCGGACGATGGACCTCACGGTGTCGGCGTCCACCATCGACGCCTGGGAGACGAGCGATAGGTCGGAGTCGTTCGAGAAGTTGTAGAGGAAGATGTTGTCCGCCTGCCGGTAGATCTCCTGCTTGATCGCGTCGGGCTGGTTCGTGACGAAGGTCGTGAAGACGCCGAAGTGCCTCATCCTCGTGATGAGGTCCTCCCAGTAGGTGTCCCTAAGGTAGAGGTGGGCCTCCTCCGAGAGGAGGAAGACCGGCGGGATCTTCCTGTGCTCGAGCAGCTCGACGAGCTTCGAGAGGATGAGCTCCACGGTCATCCTCCGGTTGAGGGGCGAGGTCCGGGTGAGCGAAACCACGAGGGCGCCGCCGTCTGGGTGGGTCGCGAAGAAGCTCTCGATTGCGTCCTCCTCGCGGAAGTCAGGGTCGCCCGCCTTACCCTCGTAGAAGATGCCGGAGTTAGAGAGGGTGTAGAACCTCGAGTAGAGGGCGTCGCGGACGAACTCGTTGCACCGCCATTGCTGGATGTAGTTCCCCAGGCAGGTGAGGCCGACTTCGTGCTTGGTCTCCATGGCCTCCCATATCCGGATGAACTCCCGGATCGACGTGCCCGTCATGTCCAGGGAGTGCTGCAGGAGGGAAGTGATGGCGCGCAGCCCGGCGCCAGCGAGCGAGAACTTGAGGTTGCGCCCGGGCCGCTTCACCTCGACCTTCTTCGCGATGTCGGTGCTGCTCCCGTCCGCCTTCATCCCGATCGTGCCGTACTCGTCGTTGAGGTCGAAGATGATGCAGTAGGCGCCCTGCTGGACGAGGCCTCGGGCCATCATCTTCGCGAGGTGGGACTTGCCCGACTCCTTCCTCCCCGTGATTATCGTGACCCGGCCGTCGAGGGCCTCGGCGGGGATGCTGAACTGGTGGTTCCTGCTCCCGGTCCTGCCGATCTTGATGAACCTCTCGCCCGGTCTCCCCACCATGTCCAGCAGCTCGTTGACGCTGAGCTTGGCGATCTTCGAGGTCGTCCTCGAGGGTATCCAGTCGTTCCGGGGGCTGTAGCGCCCGTGCTCGATGCTACCCCTCGCCTTGCACTGCAGGAGCCTCATGTCGCGTATCTCCTTGGATATGGTCCCCACGTCCGCGGGGTCCTCGGTCACGCCCTGAGTGGAGGCGAAGAGCACCTCCTCCCTGGCGACCTCCTCCTCTATCCCGCTCACGTCGAGGTAGTTCTCGTCGTAGATCTGCAGGATCAAGCTCCGCTCGTCCTTGTCGGTGACCATGAGGTAGTCGCCCAGCCTCACGTTCTCTGTCGGGGAGGCCACCACGAGGATGTTCGCCCCGTCCTTTCGAAGGATTCTCATTGCGCCAAGATCACCCTGAGTTGCTCAGGCCGCCGAGGGTCATCCTGCGGAGGCCGAACGCGGGGAGGTGCTTGAGGAAGTAACGCCTGCTGAGGTAAGCCTTGAGGGCTGTGTCCTCAGATCTGGAGAAGACGGAGAGGTGGTGCGCGACCCTCAGCGACTCTGGGTAGCCGACGGAGAAGCCGTCGTTATAGAGGACGAGCCCGAGCACTCTCTCGAGCTGCGCCACGGGCCTTGCGACGTCGAGCCTGAAGACCAGGCCGTCGTTCGAGAACTTCGCTACCACCGTCTGGACGAGGCCCTCCTGGGAGGCGCAGTACGCCGGCCCCGTCGCCTTCGATACAGTCCCGGTCAGCCTGCTCGAGGCGACGAGCGAGCTCGACTTTGAGAACCCTACGAGGCAAGCGTCCGAGTCCGATTGGGCGACCTGCACGGGGTAGAGCTCGAAGGGGTGCTTCAGGGAGCCGTCGGCCATCACGATGGAGATCTGCGGGGTGGCGACCAGAGCCGTGACCAGCTTGCGCTCGACGGTGTTCCTGATTATCCGCTCCGCGATCTGGTGGTCGGTGAGGGCGACTCGCAGCTCGAAAGGCTCGAGTTCGCAGGGGAGGCCGTAGGCTCCCTTGGCGGAGAGGTAGACGATCGTCGGCCCGACCCTGAAGTAGCCCCTGACGAGGCCGGCGCAGCTGAAGGTGACGGCAGCCCTCACCGCGTATACCGCCCCCTCGAATGATTCCCCCAGGAGTATGCACGAGGAGTCCGTCGAGGCGATGGTCGCCTGCTCTCGCACGGGGAGGATGGGGTGCAGCTCGCCGTCGCACGCCTCGCTCCAGCCCGCGAATGGGTAGGTGTCTTTCCCGTCGTGGTTGAAGATGAACTCCTTGCCCGCCAGCTTCTCGTGGATGAGTCCCGAGGAGATTTCGAAGCGCGCCTTGAACTCCTTCGCTAGAGACTGGAGGACGTCCATGTTGACGACTGTTGCTACGCTCAATTGATTGTTCATGTTGCGCAACATGCCCATCCGCAACTTAATTAATAAGCATTGCGCAACATGCTATTGCGCAAGATGAGCTTTCTCTGGGCACGCACGCGGACGCCCCCAATCGAGCGACGAGGGCTGCTCGAACTCTTGCATCGACCGGGCGGCGACCGATGGCCCCTGCCATGACCGATGGGGTTGACGCAGTTGTCGGGTGAACCCCCGCCGCCCAGCGTGACCGTGAAGCTCAAGCGAGGCACCTGGGAGATCGAGATCACCTGCGCGCCCGACAGGGTGCAGCAGGCGGTGGAGAGCGTCCTCGCTGGGATGGTCTCGAAGGAGCAAGTCTCGATAGAGGCCTCGCTCGACGCCCCCGCCCAAGGCGAGGACGGGAAGAGGTTCGACACCTGCAGGGGGCTCCTAGAGAGGATGTGGAAGGAGGGCTGGTTCGCCTCTGAGAAGACCCTAGGGGAGGTCCACGAGGAGTTGGCGCGAAGAGGGTACCACTACGACCGCACCGCCGTCTCGCACTCCTTGGTCGATCTCGTGAGGGAGGGGACCCTGTTCAGGGACGGGACGATGAGGAACTACCGATACGTGCAGAAGCGCCCGGTCGAGCCTCAGGGCGCGGGCGCCTGAGGGGACCTCGGGAACTTCTTCGAGAGCTGCCCGTGAAGCCAGTGCACCCCGGTCGTCGTGATCCTGTACCTGCCCGTCCCCTCTCCCTCGAGCCTGTCCACGGCTCCTGACTTATTCAGCTCCGAGAGGCGGGAGCCTATAGTCTTCGCCAGAAGGCTGGTGGCGGCCTGGAGCTCGACGACGTTCATGTCGTCGCTCCTGGCCTTCCCCGAGAGCATCGCTGACTTGGCGGCGACTAGCTGGAGCGCGATGACGTCCTTGTCGCTCAGCTTTCGGTCCTGCACCCAGACCCTCGGCCCTTCCTCAGTGAACCTGATGTAGTCCTTGAACATCTGTATCAGGTCGTTGAGGGAGTAGTTGACGGAGATGCTCTTGGCGAGGTCGATGTTAGGAATCTCCTTCGAGATGAACTCGTGCAGAGAGCGGAATACCACGTCGGGGGAACCCGAGAACTCGACCTTCACTTCACCGTAGCTGACCACCACAGCTAGCTGCCTGTCAGTTGAAACGGACAAACCCGAACGCTGGGAGAAATTCCTCCCCGATTAAACATTTGTCAAGCGAAACGGCCTTCAGTTCGCCGCGGGCGCGTCGAGGTCGAGCTGCTCTTCCTGCTCTTCCCCCGTCTCTAGCGCGGGCGCCGCTTCCTCCTCGACCGGCTGCTGAGCGGCGATGGGCTGCACGGGCGCGGAGATGCGCGCCGCTCCAGTGGACGCCGTGTAGACGTACTCGCCGCCCTCCCCCTTGAACCGCCGGAGCTTGGAGCCCTTGGCCAACCTCAGCAGCGCGACTGCGACCGATTGCTTCGGGTAGTTCAGGCCGTACGACTGAAGGGCCTCGCGCACCTCCATCAGCTTCCTCGGGCTCCTCCCCCAGGAGTCGGAGAAGAACTTGGAGATCACGTCGCTGAGGGAGTCTCCCTTCTCGACCGTCACCATCGGGATGGAAGAAGAAGCGGCGGCGTCCTGGACAGACATCGGTGCGGGTTCCGCGATTCGGGCGGCCGCAGTCTCCCTGGGAGAACCTGCTGGTTGGGGCTTTACCCCTGCTCCCGCCTTGGGGAGCTTTGAAAGGACATCAGGGATGAGCTCGATCGCCTCTCGAATGCTGGAGAGCGGGGCCTCTATCTCCGCTTCGCTCTCGCCTGACTTCACTCTGATCTTGATGTTGCTGCTGTCTTCTGGCATCGACGTGCTTGACAAAGGAGCGTTGATATTTAAGCGTCATTCACCAAGATTCCGAAAAAGCAGACACGGACCCTAGGCGCCCTTGTCAATCGCCTGCCTAAGGAGCCTGCTCACCTTCTGACCGTCCACACGCCCCCTCGCGAGCTTCATCACCTCGCCCATCAGGACGCTGAAGGCGCGTTCCCCCTTGTCTTCGATGAGGGCCTTGTTCCGCTGCACGACCCCGATGATTATCTTGTTGAGCTCCGCGTCGCTCATCCCGGTCAAGCCTAACTTCGAGACCGCTTCGTCGACGTCTCGGGCATCCCCCTTCCCTATCGAGCGGAGGACATCGATTGCGGCTTCCTTCGCGAATCTACCAGCGTCGACCGCGGCGAGCACCGCTGAGAGCGCTTCCGCGGTGATCTTCGACTCGTCGATCCCCTCTCTCGAGAGTCGGACCGGTATCTCGACCAGCATCGACGCGATAACCGATGGCTCGAGCTTGAGCTTCCCCGCGAGCTCTTCGAAGAGCCTCGAGTTGTCCGAGTCGTAGAGCTGCAGGGCGGCCTCCTCGCTCAGGGAGTACTTCTTTGAGTACGCTGCCACTTTCTCCTTCCAGGGAACCGGCATCATCATCCTCAGCTTCCGCTTCCACTCCTCCGTCACCACGATCTCAGGGATGTCGGTCTCGGGGTACATCCGCGCCGCGCCGGGGCGGGGACGCTGGTACTTCGTCTCGCCATCTTCCGTCGCCGCTCTCGTCTCCCCAAGGACGCCGATGGGTGCCCTTCTCACTCGGTCGACGACCAGGGCCGCGACCGTTCCGACCCTCTCCGCCGTCTCTCCAGCGACCAGGACGAGGCCTGCGCTGGAATCGAATCCCGTCAGGGCCCGCAATGCGATTGCCTCCTGCTCAGAGACCCCTTGCTTGGCGAACTCGTCGGAGTGGATCACCCCTCCGAGACCATTTGTCCTCGCGATCTCGGCGAGCTCCCTCCCGAGGCGGATGCCGGGGAACGGCTCGAGCCCGAAGAGCCCCCCGAACCCGGCGACGGCGACGCAGGTGACAGCTCCGCCCTTCTGCAAGATGCGCTTCAGCACCGGTGACGTGGTCCTCTCCATGACCTGAGTCGCGTTCTCCGCCTTGCACTCGACCTCGTTGATCCCCCTCTTCTTGATCTCCTCAGCTATTTTCACAAGCCCCATCTGGCGCGTCGCCTCGTAGCGGACGACCTTCGCGATGAGGTTGAGCTTCTGCACGCCCTTCACTTCGACGACCTCCCCTCCCAGAAGCGAGACGTTGAGGTCTTGGCGGATCGTCCCTTGGCCCCTCGCCACCCTCCCCGTCGAACGCAAAGACCTGCCAAGGGAGAGCGCTATCGCCTCGACATCCTCCGGGACGCCGACGACATGGTCGAGGGCAATCTCCACGAGAGGGACGCCCAGCCTATCGAGAGCATACTCCCTCGCCTGTGCCCCCTCCTTCAGAACCCTTGATGAGTCCTCTTCGACCGTGATGGTCTGGACTCCCACCTGGACAAGGTTTGGGCCGTCCACGGGCAATGCCCCTCCCAATGCGATGATGGCAGTCCTCTGGAAGCCGGAGGTGTTCGACCCGTCGATCACCAGCTTGCGCATCACGTGCACCTCGTCCACCATATTGGACCCGAGAATCTCAGCCATGAGGATTGCCGTCTCAATCGCTTCGTTGTTTGGAGGGTGAGGGGGCTCCTCGTCGGAATCTACCAAGCATGCAGACTCTGGGTTCCACTTGTAGAGGTTCACCCTCCCTTTGTTGAACTCGAAGACGGCCGCCGGGTCGATCTGGCCGAGCTCGCTCTGCGTCGGGCGAAGCCTCCTCTCGAAGGAGAGGGGCAGCTCCTCCGACTTCATGATGGGGCAAGGGCAGAAGAGCTTGGTGCTGGTCGCCAGCTGCTGGTGGATCTCCAGCCCCACCCTGAGCTGGCACAATGCGGGGTCGAACGGGAGCGTCGTGGCGCCGGCTGACTTGTCCATGGGGCTCTACCTTCTTTGGGTGGTCCGAGCGGTCATCTCGCCCGCAAGGTTGTCCTGCATGGCCTTCTTGGTCTCCTCCGCCGACTTGCAATTCGCCAAGGCCCACATCAGCTTCGCGAGGGCGGTCTCAGGGAGCATGTCCTCGAGGGGGACGACCCCCGCCTTCAGCAGGTCCCTTCCCGTGTCATAGACGTTCATGTCTACCCTCCCCCAGAGGCACTGGGACGCCATGCAGGCGACACCTCCGTCGGTGACAAATCTATTCACGAGCTCGATGTTCTTGCTGTTGATGTGCCCCAGCCCGGTGCCCTCGAAGACGATTCCGCGCAGGCCCGAGCCCAGCAGCCCGCTCAGGTATTCGTTGGACATCGATGGGTAGAACTTCACGAGGGCGACCCGCGGGTCGAACTTCGGCTTCGCCGCGAACGTCCCCCCCTTGCCTCGCGGAGGAGGTGCCTCACGCGCCGTCACCCGCGTCCCCTGCCGAGACCAGAAGCCGACCGGCTCGACGCCCATCGACTCGAAGGCATCTCTTGCGCTGGTGTGGTTCTTCCTCACGCGAGTCCCCAAATGGACGGCGAGCCTCTCGTCGCTCGAATCTGCGTGCATCACGACGTACACGCCTGAGAATTCCGCCTGGACGGCCATCGTCGCTGCGCCGATGAGGTTTAGAAACGCGTCTGATGAAGGCCTGTCGGAGGATCGCTGCGACCCCACTATGAAGAGAGGGACCGGCAGCCCCTTGAGAGCGAAGCTCAGCGCTGCGGCGGTGTAGCCCATGGTGTCCGTCCCCATCGTCAGAATCACTCCAGAGATTCCCTTCGCGACCACCTCCGAGACCCTCTTGGCGATGGTCTCCCAATGGCCAGGCTCCAGGTTCTCACTGTATACGCTAAGTACGATTTCAGGGAGGATTGTCGCTATCTCCGAAAGCTCGGGGAAGAGAGAGTAGAGCTCCTCGGAGGTCGTCGCGGGGCGCACCGCACCCGTCCTGTAATCAACCCGGCTCGCGATCGTCCCCCCTGTCCCCAGGATGGAGACTTCCGGCAGACCCTTGCTCGCGACCCTCTGCGGGGCGACGAACTTCGGCGCCTCGCCTTTCTCGACCCTCACGACCTTCGAGATCCTCTCGACTGAGATCCCTACGTTGTAACCGTTCTTCAGCTTGACGACTATGTGCTTCTCGTCGTCGTGCTCGTACCTGGGCACCAGCGTGCCTGTCACGCTCTCACCCCGTGTGTGGATCTCCAGGATGTCTCCTATGTCTGCGCCTGCCTCGGTCAATAACTTCGCAGAAGGGCCGCGGTATCCCGAGAGTCCTGGCATGTCGCTGCCATCCGGTTCCTCCTCAGACCGCATAAAGCTTTGAGGTCTTCCGCGACTGTCTTACGGTGACCGCTCGCGCCGACGGCTACCCCTTCAGGCCTGAGAAGATGCGCGCCATCTCCTTCTTCGTCCAGGCCTTGAGCGTGGTGGTGCGGACGTTCCCTAGGCGCCCGAGCTCGAGGCCCAGCTTGACGACCGAGTCGTCGTCGTCGAGTCTGACGACCGCGACAAGGTCTTACTGTCCCAGAGTGTAGTAGTGCGAGGCCTCCCCTCCCATCTTCTTCACCATCTTCTCGAAGTTGGCTGCGCGCTTGGCACCGTCCTTGACTGTCCGGATGCCCTGGTCTGTCCAGTTCAGCAGGAGGATATACTGGCCCACGAATGGCTATCTGCGCCCTTCCGTTAGACAAACGATGTGAGGGGCCTCACGCACGGCGGATTCGCAAGAGAATATCTTGGGCAATGCCCTTGATATAGGGAATAATAACGCATGTGATAATATGAGCGTAACTGAATATGCGCACCCTGAAGTGCTGGTCGACACCGATTGGGTCCTGCAGCACCACAAAGATGCCAACGTAAGAATCGTAGAGGTCGATTACGACCCGGCGGGGAACTACGGCATAGGCCACATTCCCGGGGCGGTCCTCTTCGATTGGAAGAAGGACATCAACGACCCTCTTCGGAGGGACATCCTGAGCAAGGAGCAGCTGGAGGCCTTGTTCAGCAACGCGGGAATCACCAACGACACATGGGTCATCCTGTACGGAGACTTCAACAACTGGTTCGCTGCGTTCGCGTTCTGGGCGTTCAAGTCCTACGGGGTCGAGAAGGTCAAGCTCTTGAACGGCGGCAGGAAGAAGTGGCTGCTCGAAGACAACCCCGTCAGCTTTCACCTCACGAAGGACGTCCCAGCCTATGCTAGAACCAGCTACAAGGCGGGCAGGCGGGATCTGTCTCTCAGGGTGTACAAGGAGTACGTGCTCCAGGCCCTTCAGCTGAGCGACAAGGTCCTTGTCGACGTGAGGGGACCAAAGGAGTTCAGCGGGGAGATCCTTGCGCCGCCCGAGTATCCGACGGAGCACGCCCAGAGAGGCGGGCACATCCCCGGCGCGAAGAACATCCCATGGGCTCAGACCGTGAACGACGCGGACGGGACGTTCAAGTCGAGGAAGGACATCGAGGCCCTTTACGCGCCGAAGGGCGTCACTCCGGACAAGGAGGTGATAACCTACTGCAGGATAGGCGAGAGGTCCTCGCACACATGGTTCGTCCTGAAGTACCTGCTCGGGTTCCCCAACGTCAAGAACTACGACGGCTCCTGGACAGAGTGGGGCAACTCGGTGGGCACCCCGATCGAAAGGTAGGGCTCGCTTCCCTCTCTCAGGCTAAGCCTTCTTCACTATATAGTGGAGGAGGTTCCCTTCTCTTCTCGTCTCGAGGAGCCGGTTCCCGGTCCTCTCGCTCCAAACTACCATCTCAAGCTCTGACGTGGGGTCGTCCGAGACGAGGTGGACGACCGACCCCTTCGGCGAGCTCGATAGGAGTTCGTCGAGCCTCACCAGGACTGCGGAGCACTCTGTCCCGATCTCGAACATCTCGTGGTCTGGGAACTCCGCGAAGCACCTGACCCTCAGCTCGGCCATCTTCTTCTGGAGCTCTTCCTTGGCCGCCTCGGGAGGCTTGAGCAACGAGACCTCCAGCGGCTTGAGAGGCTCCAGCTTCGCGAACCACCCAGCCGAGTACGGGTCGTGGTTGAGAGGCCTCGGGATACCGACCAACGGCTCGTTTACGCTGAGTATCCTGCAAGTGAGGGGACTCCGGACGATGTCGAAGTGCTTGGGGCCCTCCACGGAGCCCAGCCCGTTCCCCCGAGCGACGACCGTCCCTGGGGCTTTGAACGAGACCGAGGTGACGGTGCCCGCGAGCCACGCGAAGATGGAGGTAATCCCCACGGTGGCCATCCCGCCCTGCATGAGTCGAACCCAGGTGTTGGACTCTATGTCGTACAGGGCGTCGTCAGCGAAGCTGCAGTTCCCGATGATCACGACGCACGCGGTGACCTTGCGACGCTTTTAGCCGCTCTAGGCGGGAAGCCGCTTCGCCATGTAGGGGCCGCACCTCTCATACCCGAACTTGCGATAGTAGTTCCTGGTCCCGACGGCGCTCATCACGAGGAGGGTGCTGGCGTCGAAGCTTTCGCTCGCCTCCTTTTCCATGGCCTCCAAGAGAGAATGGCCCAGGCCGCGGTGCTGGAAGGCCTGCTCGTCCCTGGACCCCACGGAGACGACCCTCCCGTAGACCTTGAGCTCTCTGACGATGCATGCGCTGCCTTTGAGCTCGGGTCGGTGCGCCCTCTCCGACGGCGACCGCATCCTGACGAACCCGGCGAGCTTCCCGGTCTTCTCGTACTCGTACGTCCCGAAGACCTCCATCCCCTCCGAGGCGCGATAGCTTTCGCTTCGCATCACCAGGTCGCCTTCCTCGCCCTCCCCTAGCTCGGTAGGCGAGTCCATCGCGACCTCCCTGCACCTTATGCAGCCGCACGAGTGTCCGTTCTCCTTCACCCTCGCGAGGACGAGCTCCCTGAGGTTGCCCGCTTTGCTCCCGGCGGTGATGTCACACTCGGGTATCTCCCGTTGTATCCTCATTATCCTGTGCCAGGGCGGGACGTGCACCTTCATCTCGGCGATGAGCCTCACGACGGTCTCCAGGTCGTACGGCTGGTAGAGCCCGGCTTCGCACATCTTCGCCAGTGCTGTCCCCTTCACCACCGTCGTAGGGTACAGCTTCATCATGTCGGGCCGGAGCGACTCGTCCTCGAAGAGGCGGAGGAGGTCGGCGAGGTCGTCCCCCGGGTTGGACCCCGGCAGCCCGGGCATCATGTGCGCCGCCACCTTCAGCCCGGCGTCGCGCGCGACCCGGAACGCGTCGAGCGTGTCCTGCACCGTGTGGCCCCGGTTGCTCCTCGCGAGGATCTCGTCCCTCAGGGCCTGCACCCCAATCTCCACCTTGGTGACTCCGTATGAGAGAAGCATGTCGACGTGCTCGGGGCGGCACCAGTCAGGCTTGGTCTCGATCGTCAGCCCGACCGACCTGTAATCCGCAGACTCGTTGACAGATTGCGCCTGCTCCAGCGAGGGGGAGGGAGTCTGGACGCAGCTCAGCCCGTCGAATGCTCCCTTGATGAACCACTCCTGGTAGTCGCGAGGCATGGCGAGGAAGGTCCCGCCCTCGACCATCAGCTCGACCTTCGAGGCCTCGTGCCCCCTGTCGAGGTACTTCTTCAGCATCTTCTGGGCCTGGAGGTACGGGTCGAACCCCACGCCGCTTGCGCCGCGCATGCTCGGGCCGTCCGGCACGTAGCTCTGGGGGGTTCCCATAGACGGCCCGCCCGGGCAGTAGACGCAAGTCCCGTGGGGGCAGCTCGCCGGTGCCGTGAACACCGTGACGATGACGATGCCAGAAGCGCTCCTACGCGGGTGGACACGGAAGATCTCCTTCCTTCCGACCCTTTCTTCGGGGGGGAGCGCGAGGTAGACTTGGGAGTTCGAGAGGAACCTGTCGAGATGATAGCGCTTGGCTGCCTCCTTCTTCGCCTGCTCGAGCTGGTGGCGAGAGGTGATGTCCCCCGAGAGGATGGAGCCTACGATAGAAGCTATGGCGGCCGGCTCGCCGCACGAAGGAGACGGGGCGCCTAGAGTCTCCAATTCTGCCCAGGCTTTCTCTTTAACGTGAATCTCTTGATGTAGGTCCGGGTGTTCCTGACCTTGGGGATCTTGCTCCTGTGGACCTTCCCTTCGATCTTGGGTGTCT
>Ga0209415_10008913_pt1 | contig 17313 bp, 18 predicted proteins | sample PeaSoiSIISIP2007_FD_187696 | JGI IMG/M metagenome (GOLD analysis project Ga0209415, IMG submission 187696) | Peat soil microbial communities from Weissenstadt, Germany - SII-SIP-2007 (SPAdes) (version 2) | ecosystem: Environmental > Terrestrial > Soil > Wetlands > Peat | place: Germany... | reverse complement strand
ACGATTAAGAAACGTGCCTCAGGGGCTAAAGCCCCAATGTTTATGCGGCCTTTGCGGCACGACTAAAGTCGTGCCCTGTTACAAAACCCCGGTTCGGAGGGTTTTTCCGCAGCCTGTAAAATCGTGCCCTTTCAAAATCGGATTTATGCAACCAGTACCAGAGACTCGCGGCGACACGGCGCGGAGGATTGGATGAGAGGAAGCGACGCTGTGCGATTGGCGTTCTCTAATCGCGCAGAGGCCTGCGACGGCGCTGAATTGCTTGGAGATATCGAGGAGTTGCTTTATTGCAGTGTGAGGGCAGCTGTTTTCGGGTTCCGCCACAATGCCAACCTTGCGGGATGATCCACGTCGAATGCTTTGACCGCGCACAAAAGCGGGAAGAGAGCAAAGACGACGAGAAGGGCCGCACAAAGGTTCAAAAGCGGCAAGGCCGATTCAGCAACTCAATAGGATATTTCGCTTGCGAGGAGGCCCCGTGAGAGGCCTGGCCGAGTTTGGATTTCTTAATCGATGTGCAGTTGTGCTGATTGTAATTGCCGGCTTGGCGGACGGAGCGGCACGTGCGACCGGGCAAGACGCCTTGAAAGGCTCGCCTGCCGGCATGGAGGACGCGGCCATGGGCCGTGCTGCCGCAATGGATGCTCTTCCAGACGCACCGGATGAAGTATCGCGGCTGATGGCGCCGGCATTTCCGAAAGCGGCGTCGATCGCCGGCGGCGGCGGCAAAGAGCCTTTCGACATCGAGCCGCAGGTTACGGTGCATCAGGATCCGTTCTCGCGGGCGGCAATTGGCGTGGATATTTCTCCATTGGGAGTCGGCGTGAGTTCCGCCATTCTTCTTACGGAAATCTTCGATGCGCGGCTTACGGGAAACTATTTCGCCTACAACAACGGCCGCATTGAGGTGGACGAGTTCAACATTATCGGAGGCGTGCATCTGGCCTCAGCGAGGGCAGCGGTGGACTTGTATCCCTTCAACGCTCCGATACGGCTGAGCGCCGGGCTGCTGTTCTACAACGATAACCATGCCGCGGCCCAGTTGCGCATCAATCCGGGAGCGAGTTTCACGATGGGCAGCCAGACATTCTATGCAGGCGGGACGAGTGCGGCTCCGCTGACGGGCGGCGTGGCGGTGGGTTTCCATTCCATCAGGCCGGCGCCGACGCTGAGCTTCGGCTTCGGCAAGATGATTCCGCGCTCGCAGCGTCATTGGTCGCTGCCGTCGGAGTTCGGCGTAGCCTTTACCGGCGCACCCTCAATCAACGTGGGGCTGACGGGAACGGTTTGCACCGATGCGGCTTTGACCAACTGCGGCAATGCCGCGGACAGCTCGAGCCCTGTTGGCGCGCAATTCAACAGCGCGCTGCAGGCGAAGCTGGCCGGGTGGCGGCGCAGCCTGGGCCGGGTTCCGTTTTTTCCGATTCTGTTGGGCGGCGTGACCTATAGCTTCGACACGCCGTGGCAATGGAAACCAAAGGCGAAGTTCTGAGGCGAAGTTGCCGGCGATGCGGCACGCCGGCAGGCAAGCACGGCGTGGCAGACCATCGCGAAGGCGAATCAAGCCGGGTTGGATTTGCGGCTACGGCGCGGCGCGGGGCGGATTGCTTTTCGTTTCGAGGTTCTCGGTTCCTTGGCGGCCGTCAACGCCAGACGCGCCATCATGCGGAATGTTCCGCGTAGCGAAGCTGGCTCGTGAACCACGATGCGCGCTGCCGTGCTGAGGAGCATAGCCGCCATCATTTCGAGCCGGTCGCGCCCGCAGCGCAGGCGTGTGCCGCCATTCTCTTGCTGGAGCGCGACTCGCCACGGCGCAAACATCTGCTTGGCTTCTTCGAACGGCATCGCGATCCAAACGTCGATCTTGTATCGCGCTTGAAAGAAGGCCAGGCTGCGCTGCAGGTAGCTTCGCGCATCGAAATTGGCGGGCCGCCGAAAGACGCCCGCGGCGAATTGCAGGTTTGAGGCGCGATCGAGCCGGAAGGTGCGCATGGCTTTGCGCGAGAGGCAGTAGCCGATGAGATACCAGCGGCCGTCGGTGTGCAGGACGGCGTAGGGCTCGATTTGCCGCCGCGAGCGAGCGCCCTGGTGCGATTCGTAATCGAAGCGGATGCGGCGGCCGGCGCGGATGGCCGACGCGGCGCGAATCAACGACTCGACCGACGTGGTGACGACCCAGGGCCCCGGCTCGATGGCGACAACGTCGTCTACCGTGCTGACGCTCTGACGCAGCGCCTCGGGCAGTACGCGGCGCAGCTTGGCAAGCGCACCCTCGGTGGCCGGCGCGAAGGCGGAGAGGCCGACCTGGCGAAGCGAGTGCAGCCCCAGCGAAAGCGCGAAGGCCTCTTCGTTGGTGAGCAAAAGCGGCGGCAACCGGAATCCCGGCTTCAGCCGGTACGCTCCGCCAACGCCGCGCGAGGACTCGATGGGAATGCTCAGGTCCTTGAGGCGCACGATGTAGCGCTGCACCGTGCGCAGGTCCACTTCAAGGCGCTTGGCCAGCTCCGCGCCGCTGACGAAGTCGCGCGCCTGGAGGACTTCCAGAACCGTTAGGACGCGCATTACAGGGTCATACATGCAGTTTTTATCCTGCATCTAATTTACGACAGGTTCTGTCGGGAATTGCCTCTACGATGGTTTTCATGCCCAAGAGGGCCACATGGAGGTTTGAAATGGTAGCCGACACAATGGCAGTAAACGCACTGAGCGTCGAGGATGTTCTGAAGCACTGGCAGGGACACCGCCGGCTCACCCGCAGAGTGATCGAGGCGTTCCCCGAAGACAAGCTCTTCACCTTCTCCGTGGGCGGTATGCGACCGTTCGGTGAGATGGCGAACGAGTTCATCGGCATGGCAGTGCCCATCGTGGATGGCGTGGCGAGCGGCCGCTGGGAGGAATACGCAGGCACCAAGGCGGCCACCAAGGCCGAACTGCTGGCGGTGTGGGACCGGCAAACGCGCGAGATCGACGAGAGGTTTCCGGCGATTCCTGTGCACCGCTTTGCCGAGGTTGACAAAGCATTCGGCCAGTGGGAGATGACGGGAATCGGTACGATTCAGTACGCCATCGACAACGAGATCCATCATCGCGGGCAGGGATATGTGTACCTGCGCGCGCTGGGGATCGAGCCGCCGCATTTTTGGGAGCGGTGAGTCCGATTGCGCTCCGAGTTGCGCGAAGGTGCAACAGGAATGAGGCCCGGCGGCTTTCCGCTGGGCTTCGCCCGGGGGGACGGTTTTCGAGCAGGCAAAATGCGTCCCTCAGGGGCTAAAGCCCGTCGTTCCTTATTGATTCTGGCGGCACGGCTAAAGCCGTGCCCTTTCAAAGCCGCTGCTGTTTGCGTTTCAAATCCAAATGCGATTGCCCTAGGAGCAGTGGCGTTTCAATACCGGACTTTCCCGGGCGGCTGTTCACTTCGCTTCGGCTTGTTTTTCGCGCCGCGTTTGGCTTCGCGGGAATCAGCACCCAGTAGCGCCGCCCAGCGCAGTGCAGCGGAGGGCCGAGCTGCCTTGGTCTTGGCCACGGCCAACTCGGCGACGCGGTCCACGATCCACTCGAAGTTGGCCGGGCCGACGGAGTGGATGTCGGCGTCGGGCACGGGATTGAGAAAGTCGATGGCATAGGGGATGCCGTTTTCAACGGCGAACTCCACCGAGTTGAGGTCGTAGCCCAGAGCTTGACAGAGCTTTGCGGCATCCTGCGTCATGCGGGCGAAGAGGCGACGCGCCTCGAAGGTAGTGGCGCGCGCCGGCTCTTGCGCGTATCGCTCGGCGTGCGGCCGGCGGGGATCGTAGTGCATGATGCGTACGGATTTCTGCCCGACGACATAACAGCGGAAATACTCAGTGAACTCGACCGTCTTTTGATAGACCATGCACAGGTCGCGCGAGAGGTCGTAGGCCTTGAAGAATTCGTCTCGGCTGCGCACCTCGTGGACATCGCGCCAGCCGCCGCCGTCGATCGGCTTAAGGAATCCGCGCTCGCCGACGGCAGCGAATACGCTGTCCCAATCGAGGGGAAACTCGAGGTTGCGCATGGACTGCGGCGAGGTTTGGTTGGGCAGCTCCTTGTGCGGCAAAAGCACGGTTGGCGGCACGGCGACGCCCAGCCGCTTGGCCACCGCATAATTGAGAAACTTGTCGTCGGCGGATGCGCGGAAGGGATTGTTGATGACCGCCGTTCCGGCGAGCGTCGCCCGCTTGAGCCAAGCGCGGTAGAAGGGCACGTCGTGCGAGATGCGGTCGACGAGGACGGCGTAGTCTGGCGGGCGGTCGAGATTGGCCGCGCCGGTGAGGACGAACTCGGCGCGAATACTTTCGGCATTGCGCGCGTTGATGCGCTCCACCAGCGCGCTGGGGAAGCTGTTTTCAACGCCGAACAGGACGCCGATGGTTTTCATAGCCGGGACCGAGAAAAGAGAACAGAGATCAGAGAACAGAGAAAAGAATCAGAGAAAAGAGATCAGAGAACGGAGAACAGAGATCAGATTACAACGATGGGCCAGCAGCCAGGCCGAACTCGGCCAAACTCCGGCTCAGGATGACAGAGCAACAAAGAAGCGAGCTCCAGGATCATGCGCTCCTGGCTGTGGGCCACGGGGCAATTGGCTACTGGCTACGTGCTACTTTGCAACGTCGAGGTCGGTGTCGAAGGAGAGCTTGGCGATGATGGCGTTCAGCTTCTCCTGCGCCGCGTCGCGCCGCTTTTCGAGGTCGGCCTGTTCTTTGCGTGCTGCCTGCAGATCGTCTTCGGCCTGGGTGAGCTCTTCGACGAAGCGCTTAGCGGCATCGTTGCCCTTCAGCGCTGTCACGTTCTCGCGGTCGCGGGTCTCGTCGGCGGTGAGCTGTTTCTGTTTCGCGTCGTTTTCCTCGAGCTTGGCGTTGATGGCGGCCAGCGCGGCCTCTGCGTCCATCGCGGGGCGCAGCTTTTCCTCAAGCGCGGGCGAGTATTTGCTCACCGTGACCAGGAACTCGCTGTCGTCTTCAAGCTGCGATCCAAGCTCGATCGTTTCGTAGAGATTTGCGCGCTCCTTCACGTGCAGCTCGGTGGTCTGGTGCGGATCGACGCCCACCTTAAACCGATATGCCGTCGCTGTGGTCTCTTCGGGCTTGGCGTCGCTGATGAGCTCGGCGTTGGCAAGGCGAGTGTGCTCCACCAGCACGGAACGCGGCTCATCGGCGCCGTTGGTAATGGTGTATGTATTCTCGGTGAGTTCGCTGGTGGTCTGGACCATTACGCCGTTGTGCACGGCAATGTGGCGCAGCGTGCGCGTGTCGTTCGAGAGTGCGGGATGCACCTTGACCGCCTGGTCGACGGCGTAGGAGAGCAAGCGCTTTTCGCCGGGATGGATGGGATCGAGCAGGCCCTCGCCGGCAAACTCGCCGCTCTCGAAGATGGAGAAGCTGCCGGAGTCCAGCGTGAGCTTGGATTTGTTCTCGAGCCAGATGGCGCGCAGCGATCTCGGCTCGCTGTCGCTCCACAGCGTGACGTGCGTCGCGGGCAAATCCTGCTGCAGGATGGGCACCATGGCCGACTCATTCTTGTGGATCGTGACCGGCTGCGAAATCGCGTACTCGAAGAAGTCGTCGAAGGAGTTGGTTGAGACGTCGCCGGCACCGATGGCGTCGGAGGGGCGGTAGACGCCATCGCCGTAGCCCGAGCCAATGGCTCCGTGTGCCATGTTCGCACCGTTCTTGAATCTTCCGGGAGCAAGCGCTGCCGAAACCTCGGAACTGTCGGCCTGAACCTGCAACGCGTTCGCCTCAACCGTTACCGTCGTGCCCACAGACCCAATCTGCAAGCTGACATTCACGTTCGTCGCCGTCTCGCCGCTGACGTTAATGTCGCGCTCGGTGAAGGCATTGAAGCCTTTCTCCTTTACAGTCAACGTGTATAGGCCCGGCGATAGCGGCGAGATGTTGAAGCTGCCATCGCCTGACGTGTAGTGCGCAAATGTCTGGCCGGTTCCCTGCGCGGTTGCGGTCACAGTTGCACCGGGAATCACGGCTCCGGATGGATCGGTTACGGTGCCGGAGATTCCTCCGACGCCCATCTCCGCCGCCTCATGCGTCGTGGGCGCATTCTGCCCCACCGTCGCAATGGGAATCGTAGGCCGGGTGATGTAGAGCGGCTGCGAGAGCGGCTGGATGAAGCTCTGCGGCGCGCCAGCCACGAGGGACAACTGCACGTTGTTCCAGTCCGCGCCCACGGTGTTATCCACCACCGCCCATCCCTGCACCGTCGCATTGCCGTTGGCTTCGCGCGGGAAGACGATGCGGTAGGTCGATTTCCACACCGGCACCTCGCTGATGTAGCTCACCTGCAGTTGCCGCTCGCCCTCGCCGCGATCTTCGAGCGTGAGATGCCGCCCCTGCTGGTTCTGCCCCGAGGCGATGATTTCGAGATAGGATGCGAACTGCTTTTCGAGCGCGGGGTCGATCATGCGCACCGAGACGCCATCGCCGATCTCGGCCGTGCGCAACGCGCCGCCGTCAGTGGAGACGATGAGATAGTAGTGGTCGATCGACGTGACGCCGTTCTTATCCATCTCCTTGCGGGCCTCTACGTTAACCAGCCGCCCGGCAAGAGGCGCGCCCGCGCCCGTTACTTCCACACGCTGCCCGCGCAGCGCGCGATAGACGTCGATGGTTGCCGGGGATTCTCCCAGCCCCAGCGAGAGCAAATTCAACTGCTGCACGATGGGCGTGGTGGAGTTGTAGCTCACGGTGCTGACCTTGCCGCCACGGCTGTCGAGGGCGGTCAAAGACTGCAGCACGTCGTTCAACTGCGAGGAGGTGAAATCGATGGCCACGCGTTGGCTGCCGTTGACCGTGCCAGCGTGCTCAAAGTAGCCCACGCCGTTTTTATAGAGGACGACCTTGCGCACGGGCAGGTCGGTGATGAGGTTCGCGAGCGTGGCGGACGCCTCTGCGGGCTTTATGGGCGATTTGGTTGGCGGTTGGGCCGCGAGAGCGGCGGCAAAGACGGCGGGCAAAAGGACAAGAAGCAGACGACGCATAACTCCTCCTGGAGGCTGCCGGCAAGCAGCCATTCACAATGGGAACGAGGACGCCCGGTTTTCTTGCGCAAGGATACTACGTTCTTTGACGGTGCGCGTTGGGAAATGGCTCGCGAGGGGCTAATCTTTGGCAGTGGGTCAATTTGAAAACAAACATGCCTCAGGGGCTAAAGCCCCAGTGTTTTCACATCGCTTTATGTACGGGCTGAAGCCCGTACCCTTCAAACTGACCCGGCACCGAATCTTTCAACGCGTGGCGGCCAGCGGCCTGGAGCCGGCAGCCTGTAGCTCTCGTTTTCTTTTTGCGTCGTTGGCGGAGCGAACCCGATGCTGGCTGAGAGACAAAATGCAGGTCCTTCGACTTCGGCCGCCGCGGCGACCTTCGCTCAGGATGACCGCATAGTGACGGAAAGAATCCGAGAGGCTCTTGCCAAGGGCGCCGATCGTGGCCTCCACATACGGGTCCGTGGCTATGCTGGTGGCTACCGGCTCTCTGCAATCCGCTTCAACTGCGCCAGGTGATTCAGGTCGTGGCCAGCCATGGTTTCAACGACGGTTTGGAAGGTCATGGTTCCGCGCTCGGGGTGGGTCATCTTGCGATTGGCCGCGGCGGGCAGCGAGGCGCGAATCAGCCGCAAATTCCAATTGCGCAATTCGGCGAAGGTGGCGAGCGCAAGGCCGGCCGGGATTCCTGAATAGGTTCTCGCCCATTTGTCCTGATCGAAGGGCTGGATCGTGGGTCCGTCTTCGGCCAGTGTCTGGCGCAAGCGAAACGCGAAGACGACTTCGCAGTCGGCGAGATGGCAGACGATTTCGGCGGCGCTCCATTTGCCGGGCGCAGGATTCTTGTGCTCATTCGAGCCGGTCGCGGCGAGATATTCCGCGATTTTCGCGGCAGTTTCGGAGAGAATCGAGTCGACCGGACGGCCATCGAGGAAACTGTCGTAGGGATTCAATGTGCTCAAAGCGCGTCCTCCTCGAACAATTCTTGCACGACGCGAGAGACGCAGCTCGCCTGCGCCCCAGGGCAATCGCACGAACAAAGATGGAACAACATGCAGAGTTCGCACCGCCCCTACGGGGCTGCCGATTTCCTTCGAGCACGCTTTCCCAGGGTTCCGTCCGCTTTCGCGGACTTCACCCTGGGCTATTTTCGTGTCGTCCCTCCGGGACGAAAGCCCTTTGCCTCTTGTCTCTTGCGCCGGTTCGGCGCGGCAGAGCATCCGTTTTGTCAACGAAGCGTTCATGCGATTGCTCTGCCCTGCTCGCTTGCGCCCTACAGGTAGCGCTCCACCATGTTCCGCCAGGTGGGCCAGTCGTGGGAGTTGTGCGCCTTCCACACCTCGAACCGGTGCGGAATGGATTTCTGATTCAAGATGCGATCGAGATGCTGGTTCTCTTTGAGGCAGTGATCGTCCCAGCCGGTGGCGAGGACGAAGCGGTTCTGGCGGAAGCGGTCGAGATACCACGCATCGGTGAGGTTGGGCAGGAAGTGCGTGGGCAGGTGGTAGTAGCAGTCCTCGTCGTAGTAGCCATCGAGAAACGCGGAGAGATCGAATGCGCCGGAGAGGGAGATGAATCCCGAGAAGACCTCGGGCCGGCGCAGGGCGAGGTTGGCCGCGTGATAGCCGCCGAAGCTGCAGCCGAGGGCCAGCGGGCGCGTGTCGCGGGAGCGCTCGCGAATGAAGGGCAGCACTTCGTTCAGGATGTACTGCTCATACTGCATGTGGCGCGCGATGCGCATGCGGGGGTGCGCATTGCGGTTGTACCAACTCTCCATGTTGACGGAGTCCACGCAGAAGAGCTGCAGATGGCCTTCGTCGATCTTGGGGGCCAAAGCTTCGACCATGCCGCGATCTTCAAACTCGAAGAAGCGCCCGCCCGAAGTGGGGAAGACGATGACCGGCACGCCCGCGTGACCGAAGACGAGGATCTCCATTTCTTTGCGCAGGCGGTTGGAGTGGAATTTGCGATATTCGCGGTTCATCTGCGGCGGCGTCGATGCTTTCATGCTATCGCAGTTGGCGTGGCGAAACGCCTTCGGCGCGAGTTTGGCTGATCCGGCCGCGATTTGCCTCATCGGCCCGCTTTCGGCGATACTTGAAAGTGCGGCCGGGCGCATTGTCCGGCCGTTGCCGTGCCGGGCGTGGACTCGCCTCGTAAAGAGTTGCAGGTTTCGAACGTCCAAGAGCGCACAATCCAAGATTAGGAAGCTGAAAGGAACAGTATCGCCGTGGTGATGATTCGTTTGGCGCGCGTTGGCGCCCGCAAACAGCCCTACTACCGCATCGTGGTCATTGAGAAAGACCGCGCCCGCAATGGCCGCTCGATCGAAGTGGTCGGCACCTACAACCCCCGCACAAACCCCGCCACCGTGGACCTGAAGCACGAGCGCATCGCCTATTGGCGCGGCAAGGGCGCGACGCTCTCGCCGACGATGGCGAAGCTGGTGGCCAAGAACCCGGCCACCGCACCGGCGGAAGCGGCTTCCGGTTCGGCCGCGGCCTGATCGCGGTTCGGCCGTCTAGAAGCATCGCGGTCTTTAACGTTAACGTGTAGCAGCGCCACAAACCTTTGCTAGCTGTAGGCTTAAGTGATACTATTGCGCACGATCCAATGTTACAGAACTTTGCAACGAGACGGTCAGGTGCAAGATCATGACCCAAGATGTGGTGCAAGTCGACCAATTGGTGCGCGAGATTGCGCGGGCCTTGGTGGATGAGCCGGAAGCTGTCGAAGTGGAATCGGTCAGCCGGGACGAGAACACGATCCTCAAACTCCGCGTGGCGGCACAGGACGTGGGCAAGGTGATCGGCAAGCAAGGCCGCACAGCGCGCTCGGTACGGACGATTCTGGGCGCAGTAAGCATGAAGCTGCACCATCGCTATACGCTTGACATCCTCGAAGAAGACGAAGAGTAGCGCGGGCGTGAACGGCCCCAGGCGGAGCCGCGCGTGAGCGCACCCGAGCAATGGGTGTGGCTGGCGCGCATTCGCCGCGCGCAGGGCCGCAAGGGCGAGGTATTCGCCGATCTGCTCACCGACTTTTCTGAAAAATTTGCGGAGCGCCGGCGGCTGTGGCTGGTTGGCGACGGGGAGCTTGTGGATTCACAGGTCCGAAGATCCGGACCTGAGGCACTCGCCTTTGGTGCTCATATTCAATCTTTCGCGGCGCCGCGAGAAGTGGAGCTCAGCAACCACTGGTTGCATAAAGGCGGCATCGTGCTGCACTTTGCCGGGGTCGATTCGATTTCGGCGGCAGAAGAGCTGAAGGGGTTGGCGGTAGCGATTCCGCGCGAAGAGCGCGCGGCTCTGGGCGAGGACGAGGCCTACATCGCGGACTTGATCGGCTGCGTGGTTGTGGATGTTGCGGGCGCGGCGGCGGCCGAGGTTGGCGTGATCGAAGATGTGGATCGGAGCGCGGGGCCGACGCCGCTGCTTGTCGTGCGCGGGGCGAAGGGCGAAGTTCTGATTCCGTTCGCGAAGGCTTACCTGCGGAGAGTCGATCTCGACGCGAAGCGCGTGGAGATGGCGCTGCCGGAGGGGCTGGTGGATTTGAATTCTCCCAAGTAACCGGTTCACTTGCTTTCAAGGCGCTGCGCGGCATCCAGCCAGGCGGCGGCGATGGTTTCCGACAGGGGCCGCGAGCCCACGTTGCGCGCGAAGCCGAGCTGCTTGCCCTTGGCCGTGATGATCTCGCAGATGGGCATCTCGGCCTGCTTCCAGTGCTCGCGCGCACTTGGCTCCCGTTCCTTCACCTTCTTTTCCGCCTCTGTCATCTCGTCCTCTTTCCTCCCCTGTTCGATGGGTTCTAGAGCAGCGCCACGTTTGCTCTCCCACAGGGGCTGAAGCGTTTGCGTGAGAACTCGGCTAGCAGACAAATTCGCACTGCGGAAGTGCCCGTGGCTGAAGCCGCTTCGTGCTGGGTGGCGTGTTCAGGAGCCTAAAGGCTCCTGCTCCCTCCGTGTTTCCTTGCTGGGACTGCCCCCAGCTTACTGATTCGCGCCGCCCCTACGGGGCTGCGTTGGTTTTCTGCTGCCTACCCAGGACTGCGTTCGCTTACGCGAACTTGTCCTGGGCTATTCTCGTTGCCTCCCTACGGGAGGCGGATTGTGCGCCACGACTGAAGAGGTAGCAGCAAAACCGAGTATTTCCGCAGCCTGTGAAGCCGCGCCTTTGTTACAAAGCCCGATTCCAGACGAGTTCCGCAACAGCCTGTGAAGCCGCGCCCTTGTTACAAAACGTCCACCGGATTATGGCAACCTGAGGTTTGCCTAAACTCCACAGACGCCGCTATTCCATCGGCTTCCATACTCCATTTTCCTTCATCGCCATCTGCAGCGGGCGGGGCGGGCCCTTGGGCGGCACGGTTACCTCGACCCACAGCTCCTGGCCAGGCTTGAGCGGCAGCGGGCTCTGGGCGGTGTCGGAGATGTAGAAGTTCACGGGCTCGTCGAGGCGCATCTCGCCGCAGGGGGCACCTGGAAGCGCCGAAATCACTTGGCCGGCGCGGCCGCTCTCATCGCCCTCGATCAAAACCGCAACCAGCTGGTTGTTCTGCACCTTTAGGTCGGCGCGAAAGCTGACTGATGTTGGCCGGATTACGTAGGGGCCGGGCTTGACCACTCCGCTGAAGTCGCGCGGAAACTGCGCGGCTTTCGCCGAGGGCAGCGTGCTTTGGCAGCCATCGACGACCAACTGCGTGGCGATGTACCGGCCGCGTAGAAGCAATTCCGGATCGTAGGCAACGGTTCGCGTCCACACGCGCGGGCAGCGCCAGCGCTGGTAGAGATACTTTGCGGCGATCGCGGAGACCAGCAGAAGCTGGAGCGCGAGCAAGGCGATCGACGCCAGCGATAAGGTGAATCGTCCGATCTTCATCAAGCGCTCCTTGGCGACTCTCCCATCCCCGCCAGAATCTTGCGGCGCATTTTTTCGAGCATCCAGCCACCGGCGAGAAACAGGACGCCGAGACCGATGAGGCCGAGCGAACGGCCCATCTTGCTCATCACATCGCTGAAGTAGAACCACACGACCACTGCGGCCAAGCCTACGACGCCGAGGTTCACGATGGCGCGCGATACCAGCCGCACTCCCCACCAGCAAAGGAAGACAGCGAAGGCGGCGACCAGCAGATGCGCGAGGAGGTTCGGCGCCGTCTGCGTGTAGACCGCGGTGTGGCCGTTGCCGGCTGCGTACGACTCGGCCCAGGTGCGATAACACCATGGAAGCGCGATCACAAAGGCGATGGCGGCGGCAACGGGAATGAGCCCCTTGTGCCCATGGAATGCCGCAACCGCGAGCGGCACGCCGGCAATGGCGAACCACGCCCAAACGCGCAGTCCGAAGGGCAAGAAACCTTGCGTTGCGCTCCACGACTGCCAGTTCGACAGCATCAGCGCCACGCCGGCGACCGCCGCGATGGCACCCGCGGCAAAGAGAATTCCCTGTACCACCCGCTTGCGCGAGCGAGCAAAAAACGTGATGTAGAGGATGGCCCACACAAAGCAGAGGCGGCCTATGTAAACCTCAGCGCCGATCAGATCGCTGGCGCGGTCGCCGATCTCGGAGAAGATCCAGGCGGGCACGAGGAGCAGCGCCAGAGTCTGCTGCGCCTGGTCGCGCAAGAGCAGCCAGCCGGCAAGGGCGGCGAGCGCCCAGAGCAGCACCGCGCCGGGCCAGTGCTCCTGGATGTTGAAGATTTGCCCGACGAGAGCGATGGCTGCGCCAGTAGCGACCGTTCCCACGGCGTGGAGCGCCGTGCTGAGCCCGCGATAGCTGGCGCGCGTGAGGCTGCCGCCAATGTGGAAGACGGCCACGATGGCGCAGACGAGCGCGAAGCGGGGGCCTGGGCCGAGCTCGTCCCAGTGCGCGGAGACAAACAGCACCACGCCGCAGGCCAACAGAATGGCGCCCAAAACCAGCGCGGCGATTATCTGCCATCTGGAGGCGACGGCGGCCGGCCCATCAGGCGGTTTTTGCCCAGCGGGAGACGGCGATACCTGCTGGGCCTCATGGGCGCGAATGCGCGCCGCGGTCTCGTCATCGACTACGCCAACCGCCAGCCAGCGCCTTAACTGCGACTCAATGTCTGCCATGGCAATTGCTGCCATTATAGGACGCGCCATCGAAATCACCCGCCGCCGAGACCTATCATGAAGGCAACATGCGCTTTGACATCGTCACCATATTTCCCGATTTCTTTCGCAGCAACTTCGGTCACGGAATCCTGCGGCGCGCGCTGGCCGACGGTCTCATCGAAATCGGCGTCCACGACGCCCGCACCTTCACGCACGACCGCCATCGCACCGTCGACGATCGCCCCTTCGGCGGCGGCGAAGGCATGGTGCTGAAGCCGGAGCCGCTGGCCGAGGCGCTGGAGGCGATAGGGATAAGAGAGAAGAGAAAAGAGATCAGAGATCAAAGGACGAAGACGATTCTGCTATCGGCACAGGGGCGGTTGTTTACGCAAGCGATGGCGCGAGAGATGGCGGGGCTGGAGCGCGTGGTACTGGTCTGCGGCCGCTACGAGGGCGTGGATGAGCGGATCAACGAGCTCTATTGCGACATGGAGCTTTCGATCGGCGACTACGTGCTGAGCGGCGGCGAGTTGGCGGCGGCGGTAGTGGTGGACGCAACGATGCGGCTGATTCCTGGCGTGTTGGGAAATGAGGCTTCAAAGGAGTTCGAGAGCTTTGGAGCGGCGGACGCGCAGATCGCTGTGGAGGTGGAGGGAGTTCCGCGGTCGCAGCATGGAGCAGGCGGGTTGCTGGATTATCCGCAGTACACGCGGCCGGCGGAGTTCCAGGGATTGCGCACGCCGGAGGTGCTGCTGAACGGGGATCACGGCGAAATCCGGCGCTGGCGCCGCGAGCAGCAGTTGCGCAAGACACTGCAGAACCGGCCCGATTTGCTGGCCGGCGCGGATGTTAGCGCAGAGGACCGGCGGATTCTTGCGCGGTGGAGCGAACGCGATGAAGACAAATAGCTGGCAGCGGACTCTTTTGGAGGCACGCCGCCAGCATTAAGAGGAGGAATGGTGATGGATGGGCAAGAACATGAGCCCCTCCTGCTTACTTGGCGATGTTGACGGTGAGGTTTAGATCGATGGGGGTGGGCAGATCGTCGACTGTGGCGGGCTTGAAGTGGGAACGGCTGATGGCGTCGACGACGCGAGCGTCCCAAACCGCGTTGAGCGACTTGACGACCTTGACGTTCTCTGGGCGGCCGTTTTCGTCGACGGTGAGGTTAAGACCGACTTGCGCGTTGGCGGGGACGGCGCTCTCGGCTCCACTCATAGGAAGTGCTAAGTGGCTGGCATCGAGAAGCTCCGGAGCGATGACCCCGGTGCTGATACGGACATCGGGGGTTGAGGCAGAGGCGTCGTCCACGGGCGTGCTGGCTTTCACCGCTGCGGGAAGGAACAGCGAGGGGAAGAGAAGGCTAGTTGCGAGTATACGGCGCATTCGATTTCTCCAGTTGGGTTAGAGTACCCGTTATTATTTTGCAATCAACTCATGACGATTGTCAACTAAAATCTTCTACAATAACTTTATCAATCATTTACACTGGATAGGCTCTCAAGAAGTAAAGCAACTTACTTAGATATCGACGATATTTCCACAGGAAGAGGAAGCGATTTCGGATTCGTCGAGCGAGGCGATCCGGGAGAGATTATGCTTTCGAGAGCGCTCGCGCGACTGGGCAACGGCGCGGAGGGTTGTATCTCGGTTTAAGGGACGCCATCTCTCGGGGGCTATAAAGCCCCGATGATTTTGCATGGCTTTATGTACAGGCTGAAGCCCGTACCCTTCAAAGCGCCCCACTGCCGAGGCGCGCAAGCGCGGCAATCTTTGATAGACTTGAAGTTCTGAAATCAATTGCAGGAAACGAAAATGTCTATCCATCCAGTGATGCAGCGTTTGGCGGAGAAGCTCAAGCGCACCGATTTGCCGGCGTTTGTGCCCGGCGACCAGATTCGCGTTCAAGTGAAGATCAAAGAAGGCGACAAAGAGCGGCTGCAGGCCTTTGAAGGCCTGGTGGTTGCAATCAACAAGGGCCCGCAGGGTACCTTTACCGTGCGCAAGATGAGCTTTGGCCAGGGAGTGGAGCGCATCTTCCCGTTCAACTCCAAGGTGATCGAGAAGATCGAAAGGGTGCGCAGCTACAAGGTGCGGCGCGCCAAGCTCTTTTATCTGCGTGGGCTGCGCGGCAAGGCGGCGCGCCTGAAGGAGATCGATCGCGAGACGGGCAAGGCGCGGGCGTAAGAGCAGTCGTCAGTGGTTAGTAATCAGTGGTCCGCATCGAGCAGTTTCGATCGAGAGCAACGACCCCGGCTGCGGCCGGGGTTTTGCATCTCAGGGGACTAAGAGTGATCGCAAAGACACCGGCGCCGCCGTATTACGCGGCGATCTTCACCTCCCAGCGCACCGAGGGTGACAACGGTTACGGCCAGATGGCCGAGGCGATGGAGCGGCTGGCCGCGACGCAGCCGGGGTTTCTGGGCGTCGAGTCGGCGCGGGAGGGCTTGGGCATCACGGTTTCGTACTGGGAGAGCCTGGAGCACATTGCGGCGTGGAAGCGGAACGCGGCGCACCTGGTGGCGCAGCAGCGGGGCCGCGAGGCCTGGTACGAAGAGTTTAAAGTGCGCATCTGCCGCGTGGAGCGCGACTACGGTTTCGAACGGGCGTGACGGAATCGCGCCGCCTTTTCCACTTTGCCGATCATCGTGAATTCCTATACTGGCAGCATGGCCAAGGCTCCGGTGTGCGGATGGCGGCTGGAGAATGCCGCGCGGCGGAGTGGCGCGCAGCGCATCGCCGGACTGGACGAGGTGGGGCGCGGGCCGATGTTCGGGCCCGTCGTTGCCGCAGCCGTGATTCTTCCTGAGCGCTGCCGGCTGCGCGGCTTGACGGACTCGAAACAACTCACCGAGATGCAGCGCAACGAATTCGATGCTGCGATTCGCGGCGCCGCGTTGGCGTGGGCTGTAGCGGCGGTGGACGTGGAAACGATCGACCGCATCAACATTCGGCGTGCATCGCTGCTGGCGATGCGTATGGCCGTGGAGCAATTGGCGGCGCGGCCGGATTGCCTACTGCCCGACTACTTGCTGATTGACGGCTGCGACACGATTGACTGGCCATGCCCGCAGCAGGCTGTGATCGGCGGCGACGGACGCAGCCTCTCGATTGCGGCGGCGAGCGTGCTTGCCAAGGTGCATCGCGACCGTTTGCTGGTGGAGTTCGACGCGGTGTATCCGGGCTACGGATTGGCGCGGCACAAAGGCTACTGCTCGCGCGAGCATCTGGACGCGCTGCGGCGGCTGGGGCCGACGCCGCTGCATCGGAAGAGCTATCAGCCGGTGGCGCAAATGGCGTTACAATTCCCTCAATTCTGATTGACCAAAGAGGCCTGCCATGAAAGTTCGGCGATGGCTATGGATTCTGTCTACCGCGTGCCTGCTCCTGGCCGGCTGCGATAAGAACCAGCACAAGAAGCCCGACCCCACGAAGGGCGTAGTGACGGGCATCGTCCTGTGCTCCGACACTGGAAAGCCCGCCCGTTTTGCCACGGTAGCCCTCACAGCCGCTCCCAAAGAAGGCGAGAAGTACGACCAGGAAGACCCGCTCCCCGCCGCGGAGTTCGCCGTCAGCGATATCGAGGGCCACTTCCGCATGGAAGCCGTCCAACCCGGTCATTACTATGCCTTCGCCACCCTGGAAGGCTATCTCGATCCCTCGCTCGGCATCGACCCGCAGAAGCTCAAATCTCTCTCCAGCGACTTGGAACGCCACAGGTATTCCATCCAGCTTTGGAAAGACCACTTGACCGAAGTCACGGTCGGCGTGCACCGCACGTCCGACATTTCTGTTGAAATCGAGCGCGCCGCCGAGATCACCGGAACGGTAACCTTCGACGACGGCAGCCCCGCTATCGGGATGCACTTTCAACTGTTCCGCAGGTCGGCGGGAAGCGAATGGGCTGACGTTGGCCTGCCACTTATGGACACCTGGTCGATCCACGCGGTCAGCGATGGGCACGGCCGTTACAGCATCACCAACCTGCGCGCAGGCGAATACACCGTTTGTACACTCATGCCCACCGAGGCGGAGGCAGCGGCCCCCCGCGTTTGCCTGGGCGATGTATTCCGCCGAAAAGATGCCAAGACTGTGAAGGTCGCGGCCGGCGAAACCGCCGTCGGCACGGACATTGAGGTTCCCCTGTCCGGGCTGCATACAGTCTCCGGCGCTGTGACCGCCCTCGCCGATGGGCATTCAATAGCCCACGGCTCCG
>Ga0209415_10008912_pt1 | contig 17313 bp, 16 predicted proteins | sample PeaSoiSIISIP2007_FD_187696 | JGI IMG/M metagenome (GOLD analysis project Ga0209415, IMG submission 187696) | Peat soil microbial communities from Weissenstadt, Germany - SII-SIP-2007 (SPAdes) (version 2) | ecosystem: Environmental > Terrestrial > Soil > Wetlands > Peat | place: Germany... | reverse complement strand
TGGGCCGGCACGGGGGCGGCCGCCACCGCGGGCACAGCGGGGAGCGGCGGAGGTGCGGGCGCGGCCGCGAAGGTTGGGGGGGGCTCGGCGACGCTCGGCGTCGGAGCGGGCGCGGTGTCCGGAGGGCTGGGCGTCGGAGACGTCGGTGGCGGCGCGGGGGTCGCGGCGGACGTGGCCTGCGGGCGGCCCGCGGCGGACGTGGCCTGCGGGCGGTTCATGCTCATGACCAGCCCGACGCCGAGCGCCGCGACGGCTAGCGCCACGACGACGCCGAGGACCGCTGGCCCGATCTGCGACGAGCGCGCGACCGACACGGTGCTCACCCGCATCGTGCCCGACCGCTCTTGCGCCGAGGCCGTCGGCGTCGCGCCGGGCGGCGGCGGGGCGGGGGGCGGCGGGGGCGCGTTCTGGACCGGCACGGGGAGCGGCGCGAAGCGGGTGTTCTCCCCGTCCACGGAAGGGGGGGGGCCGCCGCGCCACGATGCGGACAAGGCGCGGATGAACTCGCCGGTCGCGCGGTACCGATCGTCGCGCGAACGGCTCATGCCGCGCAGCACGACGGCCTCCAACTCCGGAGGGATGCCGTCGCGGAGCTGCCCCGGCCTCAGGAAGGACGCTCCGACGAGCACCTTCGCCAGTACGTGGCCGGTGTCGTCGTTCTCGTAGGGGCGGGCGCCGGTCATCAGCTGGTAGGCGAGCACGGCGAGGGCGTACTGGTCTACGCGCGCGTCAAGGTCCTTCCGGCCGCTCGCCTGCTCCGGCGCCATGTAGTGCGGCGACCCGATGGCGATCCCGGTGGCCGTGGCCTCCTCCGTCCCCTCGACGTCCTTGCCCGCGCCGAGATCGAGGAGCTTCGGCACGAGGGAGCCGTCCGCGCCCGTCGTGAGGTAGATGTTCGACGGCTTCACGTCGCGGTGGAGGATGCCCTTGGCGTGGAGCGCGCCCAGCGCCGCGCCGACGGCTTCGAGAATGGCGATGGCGTCGTCGGAGGGGAGGACGCGTTCGCGGTGGATGCGCGTGGAGAGCGTCTCACCCACCAGGAGCTCCATCGGAAGGAAGATGCGCTCGCCATCCATCCCGGGCTCGAACACCCTGACGAGGTTGGGGTGGTCGACCGCCATCGCCATCCGGATCTCGCGGACGAAGCGCTCGACGAACTCCGAGCGCGCCGCGAGCTCCGGCAAGATCACCTTGAGCGCGCGCTCGTCCCCCGTGATGCGGTTGCGCGCGCGGTAGACCTCCCCCATCCCGCCGTGGCCGATGGGCGCGATAACCTCGAACGCACCGAGGAGGGTGCCGCGCGGGAGTCGGGCGGTCATCCCGTCAAGGGTATCTCAGAACTTGATGACGTAGTTCACGTAAGCGTTCACTGGACGCGTCTCGTTGCCGCCTGTCGCAGCGACTCCGATGCCGTTGCACGCGACGTTCCCGAAGGCGCCCGTGCCCGCTGCGGCTTGGTACGGACCGCCGCCGCATTCGAGGAAGGCGCCGCCGATGCCGTGGTTGTGGGACTGGAGCTGGTAGCCTTGCAGCGAGCCGACCGCGTCACCCGTGTTGCCGACGCCGTTGGCGGCGTTGCCCGGCTGCGGCGCCGTGCGCGTCGCGGTGTCCGGATCGATGCCGGCCCCGAGGTCCACGCCGCGGAGGAAGCGGCCGCGATAGTTCGGCAGATTGAACGTCGTCGCACCGTCGCCGCCGCCGTGCGCGATGCCGACGGCGGTGAAGAGGGCGGCGTAGGTCGTGCGGCTCACGGCAGAGCCGTCGCAGAGCAGCCAGCCGGCCGGCGGCGGCGATGTCCCTGCGTCTCCCGCTGTGATGGAGCCGCCGTAGGCGACGATCGTCCCGGGGGGGACGAACACCGGAAGGCCGGTGGTGCCGCCGTCGTTCGAGACGGAGACCCCGCTCGCCGCCTCGAGCGCCTTGAGGCGCGCGTCGAGGTTGCTGAAGTTCGCGTTCATCAAGGACGACGACAGCGTCTGCCCCGACGAGAACGTGTTCAGCGCGGCGTAGACGAGCGCGGTCGCCCCGACCACCGTCGCCACCGGGATCGCCACGAGCAAGCTCCGCCTGAACGTCCTGGACATCTGTGTACGTAGACTCATCGCGCCCTCGTCCCTTGGTACCCGATCGACGGTAGCGAACTTCGATCCCCGGGTCCATGGCTGAGACCGGCACCGGACGTACCCGATGGTACGCTCGCGCGGTGAGCCCGAGCGCGCGTGGCATCGGCGTCCGGCGCGCTGTGGAGACCGACCTCCCCGCGGTCGTCCGGCTGTTCGCGCTCGAGGACGACGGGAACAAGGAAGACGCGGACCCGGCCACTCCGCTCGACCCCCGCTATGCCCGAGCGCTCGCGACGATCGACCGCGACCCGAACCTCGCGCTGATGGTCGCGGTCGACGACGCCAGGGTCGTAGGCGTCCTCCAGCTCGCGCTTATCCAGCACGTCGCCTACCGGGGCGGCCGCGTAGCGCAGATCGAGAACGTCATCGTCGACCCGAGCGAGCGCGGCCGCGGAGTCGGAGAGGCGATGATGCGGTGGGCGATCGACGAGGCCAAGAGGAGCGGATGCTTCCGCGTGCAGCTCACATCGAACAAGCGACGCGAGCGAGCGCACCGCTTCTACGAAAGGCTGGGGTTCGTCGCGAGCCACGAGGGGATGAAGCTGCTCCTGCCGCGGGGGTCGTACAACGAGTCGTAGAGGGCCGGACAGAACGCGTCCCTTCCCGGTGGCTGTCACCTAGCTCCCGCCGGCTGCGACCCACACGAGCCGCGTCCAGTAGGAGGTCGAGAGCGTCCCCGTGGTGGCGGTCGGCGAGCCGGTCGTCCCGACGCCGTAGCTGACGACTAGCTCCCCCGGGAGGGTCGGATCCATGAGCTCCTCGTGCACGACGGGGCCGGCGCAGAACGCGTGTGCGTCGGCGGCGGGGAGGTCGCACGCGGCGAGCGTGGGCCCCGCGCTCCAGGGCCCCGCGACCGCGGCGGAGGTGTCGGACTCCAGCGTGGTCCCGAAGCCGTCGGCGTACACGTGCAGGAAGCCACCCGCCGCCGACGGGAGGACCGAGGCGATCCACGGCCCGGACTGGAACACGGTCGCGGTCGCCGACACGCCCGCGTCGGCGAGCCAGCTCCCCGACGGCGTCAGGTATTCGAGCGCGTCTCCGTCGACCTTCGCGAGCGCGCAAGGGTACGTGAGGAACTCCGCGGGCGAATGGCAGCCCCAGACGTACGGCACCCCCGCCACCACGAGCGACGCATCGCCCGGATCGATGCTCGGATCCCAGAGCAGCGACTCCGCGCCTGGCACCACGATGCGCTGCGCCTGCGAGTCCCAACGACCGAACCCTCCGCCGAGCAGCGTGACGCCGAACGTCGCCGTCGCGTCCGTGCGGAAGAGGCGGTAGACGACGCGTGTCTGACCGCCGTCGAGGAAGCCGCCGTCGATCTGGACGAGGAGTGTCGGATCCGCGGCCCCCGAGACCTCGACGACGGGCGTCGGCTCGCCGCCGCCGAACCCGGACGTCGCCGGGCACGTGCCGAACGGCGTAGGCGGCGCGATGAGCCCGACGTTCCGGAGCGAGCTCCCGCTGGACGACGTCGCGGTCTCGGCGATCCAGAGGCAGCGACCCCCATCCACCGGCACGCGGGCGAGCGACCCGCCGAGGCTCTCGAAGGGGCCCGCGGCGCCCGCGAACGGGAGGCACGTCGCCGTCGCCGCGGCCCGCGCGTGGACCGTCGCGCCGGCGGGGCACGACCACGTGTGGTCCCGGGCGTCGCACACCGCGTCCACCAGGGCGGGCATCCCGCACGACACGGACGGAGTCACGCAGGTGGGGGGCGATGACGGGCACGCCGAAGGCTCCGGCTCGACCTTGCCGAAGCACGCCGGGAGGAGCCACGCGGCGAAGAGTAAGGAGGCGCGTCTCACGGCCGGGAACCTCGCAAGGGGTGTGCCGCGACCGGCGACGCCGCGCAACCCCCGGAGCGTCGGGGACGGGCGGGCGGGAGGACGGGCCGGCGCTGGAGCAACGGTCGCACACTGTGGCGCGCGGGAGGCGGACCTCCGCCGGACCAGGCTCCGCGCGGGCGACGCCGCGGGCTTCGAGGCTGGGCTCGCGCGCGAGCTTTTAGGCGAGCGCCGCCCGCACCGCGCCGACGGGATCCGCCGGGGTCAGGTGATCGCCGTGGCACATGACGATGAGCTTCGGCGGACGCTTCTGGGCCTCGTCCATGAGCCAGGCGTAGAGCGCGCGGCGATCCTTGACCATGAACGTCGTGTTGATCGCGTTGCGCCGGAAGCCGGGCGTGCTCCGCGTCCAGCGGAACACCATGCCGAAGAGCCCCTTGATCGGCTTCGTGATGTTCATCATGACGTCCGTGAGGTACCAGGCAGAGCCGCCGTCGATCGACCACCGTACGAGCACCTCCCCCGTCTTGTAGTGCGGCATGTCGATGAGCTCGACCCGGTCGCCGAGGAGCCCGGCGGCGTCGGCGAGGGGCCTTATCCCCGTGTGCCTGGACTGCTTCTGGATCCGCGCGATCGACTGCGCGGGCGCGAAGACGTGCGCGTCGGGGTAACGCTTCTTCCACGCGGCGAGGCCCATGTGGTGGAACGCGTTCGGGGCGACCAGGGCCCGGATGGGGCCGCGCGACTCGAGCTCCGTGAACACGCGGTCGGCGGGCTTGGCCGGCGGGCTGACGACGACGAGCCCGTCGGGGACGGCGAACGCGAGCGCGTTGGCGATGCCCGAACCGAACGAGTACGTGAACGTGAGGGCGGGCAGCTTTGGCTCGACGACGGTCCAGGACGAGGAGGTGACGGGCATGGGCGAGGGGCTAGCATCGCGCTACGCGCCCGCAAAGGCCCTCGGCCGAACACGCTCCGATCCTTCCTCCGGTCGTGCTTAACTCCCCTCGCGCCATGCCCTCGACGTCCCCCCCGCGCTCCAAGTCGACCCACCCGGCCTCGACGCTCGCCGATGACCCCCGCATCGACGAGGCCCTCGTCCGCCGGCACAAGCTGACGGCCGAGGAGTACGCACGCATCGAGGCCGAGCTCGGTCGCGCGCCCACGTACACCGAGCTCGGCGTGTTCAGCGTGATGTGGAGCGAGCACTGCTCGTACAAGTCGTCCAGGGTCCACCTCCGCCGGCTGCCGACCAAGGGACCGCGCGTCATCCAGGGGCCGGGAGAGAACGCGGGCGTCGTCGACATCGGGGACGGCTACGCGGCGGTCTTCAAGATGGAGTCGCACAACCACCCGAGCTTCATCGAGCCGCACCAGGGGGCGGCGACCGGCGTCGGCGGCATCCTGCGCGACGTCTTCACCATGGGCGCACGCCCCATCGCGAGCCTGAACTCGCTCCGCTTCGGCCACCCCGGGCACCCGCGCACCCCCGAGCTCCTTCGCGGCGTCGTCGCGGGGATCGGAGGATACGGCAACTGCATCGGCGTCCCGACCGTCGGCGGCGAGACTCAGTTCGACGCGCGCTACGACGGCAACATCCTCGTCAACGCGTTCACGTGCGGCGTCGCCCGGACGGACGCCATCTTCTACGGGCGCGCGACCGGCGTCGGCAACGCGATCCTCTACATGGGCGCCAAGACGGGGCGCGACGGCATCCACGGCGCCACGATGGCGAGCGACCAGTTCCAAGGGGGCGGCCCGAGCCAGCGGCCGACGATGCAGGTGGGCGACCCTTTCCTCGGCAAGCTGCTCCTCGAGGCGTGCCTCGAGCTCTTCGCCGCCGACGTCCTTCAGGGGATCCAGGACATGGGAGCGGCGGGGCTCACGTCGTCCAGCGTCGAGATGGCGGGGAGAGCGGGGAACGGCATCGAGCTCTCGCTGGACGACGTGCCGCGGCGTGCGCGTCACATGAAGCCGTACGAGATCCTGCTGAGCGAGTCGCAGGAACGGATGCTGCTCGTCGCGAAGCCTGGAAAGGAAGACGCCGTCCTCGCGATCTGCCGCAAGTGGGACCTCGACTGCGCGATCATCGGGCGAGTCACGTCGACCCGACGCTGGGTCGTCACCGCGACGCCTGGGTTCGACCCGCTCGCCCCCGACCCGTCGACCACCGCGCCCGTGGTCGTCTGCGACCTCCCCATCGCCGCGCTCACCGACGAGGCGCCGGTCTACGATCGCCCGCAGGCCGGAGCGGCGCCGAACGTGGGCAGGGGCGTGGAGCTCGCGGTCCCCGGCGATCTCCGCGCGGAGCTGCTCGACCTTCTGGGCTCCCCGAACGTCGGCTCGAAGCGCTGGATCTGGCGCCAGTACGACCACATCGTGCGCGGGGGCACGGTCGTCCCTCCCGGCGCCGACGCGGCCGTCGTCCGCGTGCTCTGCGAGCGCGACGTGTCCGGCTCGCTCGCGCCGACCTCGCCCGAGCGCGGCGCACACTCGACGGAGAAGCTCCTCGCGTTCGCCGTCGACTGCAACGGAAGGATGGTCGAGCTCGACCCGTTCGCCGGCGCCGCCATGGCCGTGGCCGAGACGTGCCGGAACCTCGTGTGCACCGGCGCCGAGCCGCTCGCCATGACGGACTGCTTGAACTTCGGAAATCCGGAGCGCCCCGAGGTCATGCGTCAGCTCGCCCAGGCGATCGACGGCATCGCGGCCGCGTGCACGAAGCTCGAGGTCCCCATCGTGAGCGGGAACGTGAGCCTCTACAACGAGACCGACGGCCGGGCGATTCTCCCGACGCCGACCGTCGCCGCGGTGGGGCTCGTGCGTTCGATGGAGGACATCGTCACGCCGTGGTGGAAGCAGCCGGGGGATCTCGTGTTCCTCCTCGGCGCCCGGACGACCGAAACGGCGCCGCGAGCCGGGCTCGCGGGGAGCGAGTATGCGGTCCGAAAGCTTGCCGCGAACGGGCTTGCAGCGCCCGAAGGTTGCCCGCCGCCGTCCATCGACCTCGACCTCGAGCTGCGTCTGCAGCGCCTCGTCCTCTCGCTCGCCCGCGAACAAAAACTCGCGAGCGCCCACGACGTGTCGGACGGCGGCCTCGCCGTGGCGCTGGCAGAGTGCACGGCGGCACCGGACGCCGCCGCGGCGGTCGGCGCGCGCATCGATCTCGAGCTCGCCCATGATGCCCCGACCGCTTCGCTGGAGGTCGCGTCGCTCTTGTTCGGAGAGCACCCGAGCCGGGTCATCGTCAGCGTCCGGCCCGCCCATGCGCCGGCGATCCTCGCGGCGGCCGAGAAGGCGTCCGTCGGGATCCAGGAGCTCGGCGTGACCGGCGGAGCGTCCCTGTCCATCGGCATCGGCCGCCCGCACGCGGCCGCGGGAAAGGGGCTCGCCGTCGTCGCATTCATGAGCTCCATCGAGGAGCTCCGCGCGGCTCGGGAGGGGGCACTCTCCGCCATCGTCGGAAGCTAGCTCTTCCACGCGAGCGCGCGCGAATCTATGTGTTAGCCTCGGGAGTCGCTGCTGCCCATTCGTGGGTGGCGCCGAGCGACCTGCATGGCGAAAGATCCGTCACCCCTCCTCGGCTACAACAACAACATCCGGCACAAGAACCGGGTGTTCCACATCCAGACCGAGGACTCGGGGGTCCGTCATCCTCACGTGATTACCCACCTCTTCATGGATGGGGGCCGCATCCTCAAGTCGGTGAAGACGAGCTACGCCGAGCACCTGGGCGCCGAGAAGATGGGCGACCTCGTGCGGAAGATGATGAAGGACCAGCACAAGGGGATGCTCATCGCCTTGCGCGACGGCCAGTTCGACGGCGTCATCGACGGCGGAGAGGCGCCCGCCCCTCGCGCGAAAGGGGCGCCATCGTCCGCAGCGATCAGCGCCGCCCCGGCAGACTCCGCCCCGGCCGCGTCCGACGAGCCTCCGCAGGAGAAAGCCGGCCCGGCTCCGCGTCCGCCCTCGAAGCCCCCCCCCGCACACGCACCGGCTCACGCCCCCGCGCACGCTCACGGACAAGCTCACGCGCCGGCCCACGCGCCGAAGAAGCCGCCGCCGCTCCCCAAGCGCGACAAGGTCGCGCGCGACGAAGCCGCCGAGCTCGAAAGGGCCGCGGCGATCGTCTCGCCCGAAGCGCTCGAAACGCCGCTCGACCTCCAACCGCCGCCCGCGAACCTGTTTCGCGCGCGCGCGGGCGGCAACTACAGCGCGGTGGGCGACTCCGTGAGCCCGCCGGCTCCAGAGGCGGCTGCGGCGGGTCGCCCGCACCGGCCGCCGTCCGTGAGACCGCCTGGCGGCGCGAAGTCGCCCGGCGTGCGTCCGTCGAGCCCCCCCGCCGCCGCGCGTCCGACACCCGGGGCGGCCCCGGCGCCACGCCCGCGAGTCGCGTCGAGACCCCCCGCCGAGGAGAGCGCGTCCGAGACCTACGTCCCTCGCCGGCCCGCGGCCGCGGCCGCCGCCCCCGCGAGGCCCATGGAGTCCCGCTACGGGTCGGCGCGCCCGGCGGCGATCTTCGGCCAGGCCAAGCCGCGCGGCGGGAGCTCGATCTTTGGCGAGGACCTCATCAGCGACAAGTCGCTGGACGAGGTCATCATGAGCTACCTCGCCGACGACGTCGGGCCGCTCACGACGGACCGCACGGCGAAGACTCGGTCGCCGAACGACAAGCGCCGGAAGTAGCGTCCGACCGTACAAAAGGACACGCCCCGGAGGCCTGTTCAGCGACCGGGGCATGGAGACTCGCGCGTGGTGAGGGGAGCACCCGCGCCTGCCTCGGCGGGCCTACTCCGCTCGCCCTGCAGAGCAGGAACGCGCGGAATGCTCCCGCACAGACTCGTGCAAACACGAGCCATCCGGCCGCCCCCGGGTAGGCGGGAGGGGAGGTGCTTCCCCAGGAGCGACCGAGACTTCAACTATGTGTGGACTGCGGGCCCCGTGCGCAAGGGGTCCGCCCTCTCTCCGTCGATTTTTCTCCGCTCCTTTCCGAGCGTCGACTCCACGCTCGAGGGGATAACCGCGGCGGGCGGAGCTTCATTCCCGAGGGCCGCGCCGTCCCGTCGCCCCCTCACACGCTGAACCGTCCAGCCGCCTCCGCGGCGTCGCGCACCGTCTGGATCTCGTGCGTCCCCACATCGGCGATCTCCGCCGCGACGTCCGCCGGCAGCGCCCCGGCCAGGATGGCCTCGCGCCCGCGACCACTCCCCGTCAGCAGATCGAAGGCGGGGATGTCGTCGACGAACTCGTAGCGCTCCGTCCGGAACTTGAAGCGGTTCGAGTCCTGACGGTGGGCGAGGGCAATGAGCAGCGCGTACGCGCGGACGGGGCGGAACACGCGCGCGTCGATCACGTGGATCTGCACCCCGCCGCAAGCCTGCTTCGCGTGCTTGTGGAACGTCGGCACGAACGTCACCGGGCGCGCACGGACGCCGGGGAGGCCGGCCGCGTTGACGTCTCGGGCGAGCGCCGCGCCGTCGAGCCAGGGGGCCCCCACGATCTCGAACGGGCGCGTGGTGCCGCGTCCTTCCGAGAGGTTCGTCCCCTCGACGAGGCACGCGCCCGGGTACACGAGCGCGGTGTCGTACGACGGCATGTTGGGAGAGGGCATGACGAAGGGTCGGTCCCACGCGTGCGCGTGCGCGGAAGGGTCGAGATCCTTCACGGCAAGCACCTCGAGGAGCGGGCGAGGGACCTCCTCCACGTGCCCGCGCCAGGCGACGATCTCCCCGAGCGTCAGGCCGTGACGGATGGGGATGGGCTCGAGGCCGACGAACGAGCGGTACTCGGGCTCCTGGTTCTTTCCCTCGATGAGCTGCGGGTCGCCGCCGATCGGGTTCGGCCGATCGAGGACGAGCACACGGATGCCTCGCGGGACCGCCGCGCGAAGCGCGAGCACCGCCGTCCACACGAACGTGTAGTAGCGCGCCCCGACGTCCTGCAGATCGATCACGAGCCGGTCGATGCCGTCGAGGTCTTCGGGCCGCGGGGAGAGGTCGCGGGCCTCCGCGCCGTACAGGCTCCGCACCTTCGTGCCGCGGAGATCGCGCGCGTCGGCGACGCCGATCATGTCCTGCGCCTCACCGCCGTAGCCGTGCTCGGGGCCGAAGATGATCGCCGGCGCGATGCCCGCGCCTCCGAGCACTTCGCGCGCGTGGACCAGCCCGCCCGTCACGGAGGCCGGGTGAGCGAGCAGCGCGACGCGCTCGCGGCGCAGCGTCGCGAGCCGCTCGGGCATCGCGGCGAGGCGATCGAGCCCCGTCAGCATGCGCCCCCGATCATCGCGCGGCCCCCCGCTCGCGCAAGGCGGCCACCTCGACCTCTGTGAACCCCCAGTCGACGAGCGCGGCGACCGTGTCCGCCCCGGGCTCGTGAGGACCGTGCGGGACCGCGGCGGAGGTGCGGCTGAAGCGGGGGGCGGGTGCCGGCTGGACGACGCCGTCGATCGTGACGAACGTCCCGCGCGCACGGAGGTGCGCGTTCTCCGTCGCCTCCTTGAACGAGAGCACCGGAGCGACGCACGCGTCGGTGTGATCGAAGACGGCGGCCCACTCGTCGCGCGTCCTCTCCGCGATCCGGCCCGCGATGCTCGCGCGGAGGGCCGGCCACTCCGAGGGATCGAGGTGCCGCGCACGATCCTCGTCCGGCAGCTCGAGGACGCGCACCAGGCTGGCGAAGAAGCGCGGCTCGAGCGCGCCGATCGCGAGGTACTTGCCATCGCGCGCCCTGTAGACGTCGTAAAACGGAGCGCCCGTGTCGAGCGCGTTGACCCCGCGCTCGTCGCGCCACGCGCCCGCCGCCATGAGCCCGTGAACCATCGTCGTCAGGTGCGCAGCGCCGTCCACCATCGCCGCGTCGACGACCTGCCCGAGCCCCGACCGCTGCCGCTCCACGAGCGCGGCGAGGATCCCCACGGCGAGGTAGAGCGAGCCTCCGCCGAAGTCCGCGACGAGGTTGAGGGGCGGAACCGGCGCCTCGCCCGCGCGGCCGATCGCGTGGAGCGCGCCCGTGAGGGCGAGGTAGTCGATGTCGTGGCCGACGGTGTCCGCGAGCGGCCCGTCCTGGCCCCAGCCCGTCATGCGGCCGTAGACGAGCCGCGGGTTCTTCGCGAGACACGGGAGCGGCCCCACGCCGATGCGCTCGGCGACGCCGGGGCGGAACCCTTCGACGAGGACGTCCGCGCGCTCGGCGAGCCGGAGCGCCGCCGCGAGCCCTTCAGGTGATTTGAGGTCCAGGCCGACGGAGCGGCGCCCGCGATGGAGCACCTGGAAGCGAGCGGGCGCGGGGAAGAGCTCGGGCGATCCGTCGATCCGGTCGATGCGGACGACGTCGGCGCCGAGGTCGGCGAGGAGCATGCAGCACATCGGCGCGGGACCGAGCCCGGCGAGCTCCACCACACGCACGCCTTCGAGGGGACCCATGCTCGGACGAGTCTACGCCCTCTCGTTCACCCGTCTCGACTCGACGCTCCCCGGCCGCCGTGATACCGGGTACGAACCGGGGAGAGGAACATGACTGAACGTTTGATGTGCTCGAACTGCGGCGCCCCCGTCACCCGCCAGGGGACGGAGACGAGCGTCGCTTGTCCGCACTGCCAGATCGTCACGGAGTTCCCCCCCGTGCCCGGCGCGCGGGGCGCCTCGCGTCGGACGGACGACGACGACGATGATGACGACGACGACGACGACGACGACCGTCACCGCGAACGTCACGACCACGACGGCCCCGCGATCGTGATCATTCAGGCCCCGCCGACCGTCGTCCAGGCCCCGCCGCGCATCGTGGTGACGGGCGGGCCGACGTACGTCGCTCGGCGGCGGTCGGTCCTCTCGTACCTCATCGGCCCGATCTTCTTCGTCATCATCGCGGTCGCGATCACCTCCTACGTCCGCGCGCGCGCGGCACGCATGGCGGCCGAGATCCCCGCCGCGGAGAAGGCCATCGAACGCGCGGAGAAGCAGGCCGAGAAGGCCGCCGAGCGCCCCGCCGAGCACAAGCGCCACTGACGCCGTCCCCCCTGCACGAGACCGAGGAGAATCCGTTGAACGCAAAGCCCTTCCTTCGAGCCCTGGCCGTATCGGTCATCTCCCTCGCCGTCGCCGCCCCCTTCGCCGCGTGCGGTCAGAGCGTCGCCTCGTGCGCCGATGTCTGCCCCGCCGCGACGAGCGCGACCGGTTGCGCCCTGGCGTGCACCGACCTGCAGACCAAGTGCAGTGCGAGCAACGATCCCGGCGACTTCCAGGATCTCATCACCTGTATCGCCAACGCCAGCGGGAGCCTCTCTCCCCTGCCGACGCTCTGCGAGCCGCAGCAGGCCGCCGTCACCGCGAACTGCACGGGCGTGGCGCCGGTCGACGGGGGCTAGCCCCGCGGCGCGGAGCGGACGAGCCATTGCTCGACCGTGGCGACGTCGAGCGGCAAGGGCGGGACGCCGAGCCCCTCCTCTCTGAACCGCTCGGCCCCGATGCGCTCCGCCGCGGCCGACAGCGAGTCCCACGCCGGTCGATCGAGTCCGATCGCCCGGCGGTTGCCCCAGAGCCACGCGAGCGCTGTCGCGTCGCACTGATGCTCCGTCCACGCACGGCGCGTGAACGGCCCGTGGTTGTGGAAGTGCGCCCAGTCGTGCAGCCCCCAGAAGAGCCCGGCGAGGCTGTCGGCGGCCAACCAGAGGGCGTCGTCCGGTCTTAGCCGCCTCGCGTAGAGCTCGTCGGTCGCGTCGTCGATGCCGTACGGCGCGAGCGCCCACTCGCGGTCGAGGCCGAGGCCGACGGCGTGGAGGCGCGCGAGCTCGCGAGGGAGGAAAGGGACGTCGGTCTTCATGACGAAGACCATGCGCGGAGGGTTGTCCGCGGTGAGCCGCGCCTCGCGCGACCACGCGTCGGGCGCGCGCCACTCGAGCGTGCGACTCGGGCACCACCCGAACGCGTCGAAGACCCCGTGCGGCACGAGGAGAGGGACGGGCGGGGTCTCCAGAATGGTTCGCACGTCAGGGCGCCTCGCGCGTAGTATCACCGAGTACGACGATGAACGGGACCCCGCTGCCGCCGAAGAAGGAAGTCGCCAAGGCGTTGCTCGAGCGCGGGAGCGTCCATGTGCACCTCGACCCGCGCGCCGGAGGGGTCGTCGTGCCGGCGTGGTTCAAGCGGCAGGCGCAGCTCGTCCTCCAGGTCGGGTGGAACATGGCCGTCCCCATCCCCGATCTCCGCGTCGACGACGACGGCATGAGCTGCACGCTCAGCTTCAATCGCTCTCCGTTCTTCTGCATCGTGCCTTGGACGTCCGTCTATGCCATGGTCGGCGACGACGGGCGCGGGATGGTGTGGCCCGAGGACGTCCCTCCGGAGGTCGCGCTCCAGGCGCGAGGGCGCGACGCGGAGACGACCGCGAAGGCCCCCGCAGCCAAGCGCGCCCTCACCGCCGTGAAGACCCCCGAAGAGGCTCCGCGCGCGGCGTCCTCGAAATCGAGCGCCAAACCCCGCGCCGTCCGCGCGCCATCGGGCGCCGCATCCCCCGAGAAAAAGCCACGCACCCGCAAGCCCCGCCCGCACAGCGCGCCCGCGGGCAGGGCCGCCCGCGAGCCCGGCGAGAGCCGGAACGGGCGTGGGGGCCTCACCGCCGTCCCCCCCGCGGAGCGCCCCCGCGACGCAAAGGCCACGCGCCCGACGCCGAGCCCCGCACCGAGCCCCGCGGCCCGCCCCACGGCGAGCGCGGATGCCCCCAAACCCTCCCCGCCCAGCCCCACCGGCAAGAAGCCCGGCGCGGGCAAGCCGAAGCGCGAGATCCCGCCCTACCTCCGCGTCGTGAAGTGAGCCTTGCGCGGCCGGTCCCGCGATGTCCTCGTGTTGCTGGCGGTGGCGACCGCAGCCCTCGGACTCGATTTCGTCTTCGACGCCGTCGTCCCGTACAGCTCGTTCCGCCAGCTCGTGCTGCTCGCGTTCTGTAACATCGTCATCGCCGTTTCCCTCAACGTGATCAACGGCCTCGCCGGCCAGTTCTCGATCGGCCACGCGGGCTTCGTCGGCATTGGCGCCTACACGGCCGCCGTGACCGCATCGCACCTCCACGGCGCGCTCGGCGGCGGCGAGCCCACGTTCGCGGCGTCGTTCGCGGTGGTTCCGATCGCGGTCCTCTCGGCCGCGTGCCTGGCAAGCGCCTTCGGCCTGCTCGTCGGCCTGCCCAGCCTCAGGCTCAAGGGGGACTACCTGGCCATCGTCACGCTGGGCTTCGCCGAGATCTTTCGCCTCGTCCTCGCGACCGCCAAGCTCGGCGAGCCCGAGTCGGTGCGCCACGCGCTGGCGCAGATCGGCGGAGTCCATGGCGTCGTGGGCCCGAGCGCCCACGTGCTGAGCGTGCTCACAACGAGCCTCGGCGGGCAGAACGGCTACGCGGGCGCCGACAACCGCGGCGTCCCTGCCTACGCGGGCCCGTTCTGGGTCATCGGAGGCGCCGCGGTCGTCGTGCTCGCTTCGCTGCGCCTCAAGTTCTCGGGCTGGGGCCGCGCCGTGCGCGCGCTCCGCGAGGACGAGATCGCGGCGGCGGCCGTCGGCGTCGATCCGACCCGCTACAAGGTGAGCTCGTTCGTCCTCGCGGCGGCCGGTGGCGGAATCGGCGGCGCGCTCCTCGCCCTCATGCGCGACGGCACGCCGATCGTGCAGCCGGACGCGTTCGGCTTCCAGGCGTCGTTCGACGCGATCACGATGGTCATCCTCGGCGGCTCCGGCAGCGTCACCGGCGCCATGATCGGAGCCGTGTTCGTCACCTTCACCGTCAAGGCGATCGAGGAGGCGCAGAGCACGTCGCTCGTGCTCGACCTGCGCGAGCGCTTCGAGTGGCTCGATCTCAACGCGCTCAGGATGGTCGTCTACGCCGCGGTGCTCATCGCGCTGATGATCGCGCGCCCCTCGGGGCTGCTCGGCGAGCGCGAGCTCGGGAGCGCGGCGGAGTGACACTGTCGCTCCGGAACGTCGGCAAGCGGTTCGGCGGTCTGTCGGCCGTGAAGGACGTCTCGCTCGAAGTACCCGCGGGCGCGATCTTCGGCCTCATCGGGCCGAACGGCGCGGGCAAGACGACCTTGTTCAACCTGATCACGGGGATCTACGCGTGCGACGAGGGGACGATCGCGCTCGGAGATCAGGACCTCACGCGGAAGAAGCCCGCGGCGATCGCGGCCGCCGGCGTCGCCCGCACGTTCCAGAACATCCGCCTCTTCGGCCAGCTCACGGTCCTGGAGAACCTCCTCGTCGCCTTCGAGACGCGGAAGCGCTCCGGCCTCCGCGACGCGCTCTTCCGCACCGCCGCGAGCCGCGACGCCGACCGGGTGGCGCTCGAGCGGGCGCGCGAGCTGCTCCGTGTCTTCGAGCTCGAGGCGTCGAGCGACCGGCCCCCCACCTCGCTCTCGTACGGCAACCAGCGTCGCCTCGAAATCGCGCGCGCGATGATGCTCTCGCCCAAGCTCCTCCTGCTCGACGAGCCCGCCGCGGGGATGAACTACGGCGAGGCGGAGGGGCTGAAGACGCAGATCCGCTGGCTCCGGGACACCTTCGCGCTCACGGTCGTGCTCGTCGAGCACAACATGCAGGTCGTGATGGGGGTGTCGGACGAGATCCACGTGCTCGACCGCGGCGAGACGCTGGCGCGCGGGACCCCGGCGGAGATTCGCCAACACCCGAAGGTCCTCGCGGCGTACCTGGGCGGAGACGCCTGATGCGCGTCGCCCACCCGACGCGGGCCCGCCTCGCGCTCCCCGCGGACCGCCCCATCCTCGAGCTCGACGGCGTCGCCGTGAGCTACGGGGGCATCCAGGCCGTGCGCGGGATCTCGATCTCGGTCGCGCGTGGCGAGGTCGTCGCGCTCATCGGCGCGAACGGCGCGGGAAAGACGACGACGCTCAAAACGGTGATGGGTCTCTTGCCCCTCACGCGCGGGACGATCCGCTTCGCAGGCCACGACCTCGCCCTGACGACGACCGAGGAGCGGGTCGCGCGCGGTCTCTCGCTCGTCCCCGAGGGGCGCGCGGTCTTCGGCACGCTCACCGTCCGCGAGAACCTCGAGCTCGGCGCCTACGCCCACAAGGACAGGCGCGCGATCCGCGAGAGCGAGGAGGACGTCGTCGCGCTGTTCCCACGACTCGGCGAACGGATGGCGCAGGATGGATCGACCCTCTCCGGAGGCGAGCAGCAGATGCTCGCGATCGGGCGCGCGATCATGGCCCGCCCGGAGGTGCTCCTGCTCGACGAGCCCTCGCTCGGCATCGCCCCCGTCCTCGTCCAGCAGATCTTCGCCGCGATCGGCCGCATCGCGGAGGCCGGCGTCACCGTCGTCGTCGTGGAGCAGAACACGCGCATGGCCCTGGCCGCGAGCCGGCGCGCCTACGTGCTGCAGACCGGAGAGATCGTGCTCTCGGGCGCGTCGGCGGAGCTGGCCGAGAACCCCGAGGTGCAGCGCGTGTATCTCGGCGCGTGATGGAAGGACGCCCGCCCCCGAGCCCCGCGGCTTGGCGTGCCGCGAGGCTCGAGGGGAGAGCGAACCGCGACGCCTACTTCTGCGCCGCGGGCGTCGTCGTCGTGGGCGACGGGACGCCCGCCACGGTGGCCGCCGCAGCGGGCGCGCCGGTCACGGGGGCGGTCCCCGTGATGGCGGCTTTCTGCTTCGGCCCCATGGTGTGCCTCGCCGCGCGCGTGGCCTTGGCCTTCGCCTCGGCCGCGATGCGCTGCGCGGGGGTCATGACCCCCTTCTTGCGGACGGGGAGGCCGAAGTCCGCCAGCGCGGACGGGTCATCCCCGAACGCGACGTAAATGACCTCGACGATTCCACTGACCGTTGCAGCCGTCGCGCTCTCTGCCGCGTCCGCTGCCTTCACGGCGGCCTGGTAGGCCGCCTTCGTGGCGCCCACGTTGGTCGCCGCGGTGACTCGTCCCTGGAGGAGCGCCACCGCCGCGGAGGCGGTGAGCGTCGTTCCGTTGACGAGGATTTGCGCATTCTGCATGCGCTTCGGGATGCCCGCGATCAACCCTTGATCGCGGGCGAGCTGCTTCTGCTTGTTGATTCTGCTGGTGCTGGCCATGTCGTGCGTCCATTCGCGAAACTCGAGGATTCCCTCCGGCGCGGGATGCGTCGTTCTCGACCCTCACGAGCTTCCATGGGCGAGCGCGCCATTCGGACCGTCGGCGTCAGGCGATTTCGGGTGCCCGTGCCCGCGCCCATGCCCGCGCCCGCCGATCCCCACGCCTGCCCGCGCGCGTCTTCACCGCTCCGCTCGCCGGTCTCCCCACGTGCCCGCGCCCGCGCCCATGCCCGCGCCCGCCGATCCTCACCCCTGCCCGCGCGCGTCTTCACCCCTCCCCTCGCCGGTCTCCCCACGTGCCCACGCGCGTCCGCACCCCTCCCCTCGCCCGTCTCCCCACGTG
>Ga0209415_10008910_pt1 | contig 17317 bp, 16 predicted proteins | sample PeaSoiSIISIP2007_FD_187696 | JGI IMG/M metagenome (GOLD analysis project Ga0209415, IMG submission 187696) | Peat soil microbial communities from Weissenstadt, Germany - SII-SIP-2007 (SPAdes) (version 2) | ecosystem: Environmental > Terrestrial > Soil > Wetlands > Peat | place: Germany... | reverse complement strand
TGCCGACGTGGAGTGGGCTCGTCCCGGGGTCAGGAGCCCTCGAGGAGCTCTTCGTCCCCGAGCGCTGATCCGTTCACGAGCCAGCTCGGGCTAACTCAAACGAGGGGCCAGGGGTAGTGATGCGTGTCGGGGTCCGGCACCGGAAAGCTTCGGTCCTCGACGAGCGACTCGGTTCTTCTCTCGAGGGCCGAGAGCTCTCCCTGAGACAGAAGCCCGCGGAGGGGACCCGGTAGGTCCTCTGGCAGCCGTTCGAGGTCGGCGGCGAGATCCTCGGGTAACGGCTCACCGGCGAATTCCCATATCACCGTGCGCAGCTTCGGTTCGCGGTGGAAGCAGAGCCCGTTGTCTATGGCCCAGATCCTCCCGTCGTCGCCGAGGAGGCAGTGTCCGCTCTTGCGGTCCGCGTTGTTCGCCACGACGTCGAACGCGCAGATCGAACGCAACATCTCGTGGTTCAGCGGATCCTCGACGAGGGTGAAGTGATGCTGGGAGAAGTCCGACGGGACGAAGCGCTGAAGAGAGCCCGGTCCGAACGGTGCGTCCTCGCGTTCCACGGTCTCCGGGACCACGCCCCATCCGAGCATCTCCGACAAGAGGTAGGCCGCGACCTCGCGCCTGTAGACCCCTTCCGGAAAATCCCACAGCCTTCGTTCTCCCATTCCCGGCTTGTACACAGCCTGCGTCTCTTGCCCCGAGTCGCAGCAGGTCGCGAGGAACGTTCGGTTGGAGCTCCACGGGAGCCGGCCGATCACCTCCACCTCGCCTCGGGCGAGGAGCTTCAGGTGACCGGCGGCCTGTGACCGTTCGTCCTGGGGCATTGATGTCCGGCTGGGTCGAGAGGTCCACCGCAGAACGGGCAAGGAGGTCTTCCAGCCTCCACGAGGGTCGTTGCTCTGGTGGCGAAGGCAGCGGCTTGCGCGCGCGTGATCATGAACCGGGCCATGTCGCCGTCCTCGTCCTCGGGGACGAGCTCCTCGGCGACGAGGACGATCCGGTCGAGCTCCTCGTCGTACGTGACTCCGAGCGTGCCGATCACCCAGTGCGGCTCGGTCGGCTCCTCGAGCTCGGGTGCCACTGCATTCTCGGTGGGCGCCTCCACGTCCGCGAGCAGTCGTCCGAGGTACTCGGCCAGGACCGATATCTGCTGCTTCTCGGCCTTGAGCGTGAGCACCGAGGCCCCTCCGTGGCACTGCAACAGGAACACCCGGTTCCCGACCGGCCCCTCGGTACCCACGGTGAAACTGTCGAGGTCTCCCAGGTCCAGTGCCGGCATCAGGACACCGCCAGCTCGCCGAGGTCGGAAGTGGAGTTCATGCAAAGCACCCGGTAACCGGCGTCGCTGCGCGACAGGACTGTCAATGAGCATGGAGACACCACCAGGCGCTGGAACAGGTCGAGTGGCACTCCGGCGGTGGCCGCGATTGCGGCCTTGATCGTGTCGGCGTGGGACACGGCGACGAACGACTCGCCGCGGTGCTTCTCGCTGAGGCGGTCGATCGTCTCTGTGATACGAGCCTGCATTTCGGCGAAGGACTCTCCTCCGGGGAATCTGAATGCGCTCGGAAGATTGATGATCGTGCGCCATTCCCGCCTCCGCACGAGCGTCTTGAGCTGTCCGCCGGTCCACGACCCGAAGTCGCACTCGAGCAGGCCGCGGTCCGACCTGACGCGGAGCCCCAGGCGCGAGGCGATCGGCTTCGCCGTCTCCATAGCCCGCTCGAGGGGTGACGCGTAGACCGCCACGGGTGGACGGCGCAGACCAGAGATCCGCGCCGCGGCGACCTCCGCCTGGGCGCGGCCTTCGTCCGAGAGGTGGAGCCCCGGAGCGCGCCCAGGGAGTACAGCACCCGTGGTGGGCGTCCGCCCGTGACGGACGAGGATCGCGACGGCAGGGCCGGGTGAACGGCGCGGGGGCACCCAAGTCATCGTAGGCTCTCGCTCGATGGGGCCGACCCCGCGAGCGCGGGCTGTTCGTGCCTCCGGATCGAGTCCTCGCGACTCCTCTCGGTCCGCTGCCAGCGGTGTCCCGGGACCGGCGACCGGCCCGAGATCCCTCGGCGCCGCGAAAACGGCGCTGGATTCGCTGTGCGAGGAGATCACGGCCTGCCGTCTGTGCCCGCGCCTAGTCGCCTGGCGGGAGGAGGTCGCGCGCGAGCGCCGTGCCGCCTTCTCCGATCAGCAGTATTGGGGCCGGCCGGTGCCGGGATTCGGAGATGCCCGGGCTCGGATGTGCATCGTCGGGCTCGCACCCGCCGCGCACGGAGGGAACCGCACGGGCCGTGTCTTCACGGGGGATCGGTCCGGAGACTGGTTGTTCGCGGCGCTATGGCGCGCCGGATTCGCCAACCAGCCTACGAGCGTCTCGCTTTCGGATGGTCTCGAACTTCGTGATGCTTACGTCCTCGCGGCCGTGCGATGTGCCCCGCCGGCGAACCGCCCGACCATCGAGGAACGGGACAACTGTGCTCCGTTCATGAGGAGGGAGCTCGAGCTGCTTGCGGAGGTCCGGGTGCTCGTCGCTCTCGGTTCGTTCGCATACCAGGTCGTCGCGGCGATGCTCGGGCTTCGCCCGCGACCTGCGTTCGGCCACGGCGTCGAGGCGACCCTCGCAGACGGGCGCACGGTGCTGTGCTCGTACCATCCGAGCCAGCAGAACACCTTCACAGGAAAGCTCACCGAGTCCATGCTCGACGACGTATTCTCCCGAGCACGGGAGCTCGTGTCATAGGGCTGAACCTTCTCGAGCCAGACGGCTGCGCGCAAGCACCGCGACAAGAACTACGGCGACCACCCCGGCAACCAGCAGGAAGCAGCGAAGGTGTCAGACAGTCGAGGGGAGAAGCCCCGGCTCTGAAGGTGCGGTCGTCGGCCACCTTCGCCTGGAAGTGCGGGCGAGCTTGCGCATGAGCTCTATGGCACCGGGGTCGTCGTCTCCCGGACGGGTCTCGATCACGCCGTCTGACACCATCCCCGACATCACCGACCGTCCCTTCTCGGTACGGACCACTGTGAGGGTCCAGTCTGCGAAGGCGCCAATGCCGCCGGTAGATATGTCCGCGTGCTCGGCAGCGAAGTCGGGACAGGATTTGCAACCCTCGCGCGTCCAGGCGTGTCCCTCCTTGAGGGGAACCTCGTGGTACGAGCCGTCGTTCGTCCAGATCTGAAAGACACCCTTTATGTTCATCTTCTTGATGTCGTGCCGCTTGATTCCGTACCGTGCCTCGAACAGCTCTTCGAAGATCGCGTCGTCGAAGGTCTTCGAACACAGCAGGCCGATCGAAAGAGCGAGGCGTCTGGCAACCTTGCCCGCCTTTCGCGCCGACATCACGGCGGGCAGGGAGGCCTGGCAGCTCATCCCGACGAGAGCGATGCGCTCGGCGCCGCCCTCGACCGCTTTCGGGTAGGCAAGAGTGTTGGCGGAGTAGGTGTAGCGCGACCCTGAAGTTGCGAGGACCTCGGCTCGGGTTCGCGCCACTGCAGGGACTGCCTTCCAGGAGCTGCCGTTCAAGTCAGTCTCTGTCGCCGAGACGAGCGCTGCATCGATCACGTCGTGCTCGAGCGCCCAGATGAGAATGGCCGACACCAATCCGCCGTCCTGTGCGCTTGCGAGCACCTCGGGATCGCTTGCACGGGCAAGGACGATGTCGTTGCTGATGCCGGCCACCTCGTCGGAGTCGCGTGGCCTGCCGAACATGAAGTTGTCGATCTCGGGTTCCCAGTCGCGAAAGCGCGGGCACGCCCGGGTGCACATCGTGCACCCGCGAACTCCATGCGTGCAGTCGGTCGCGCCGCCGTCCTCCTCGACCTTCCACGGCCGGTACTTTCCCTCGGTGTCGTCGTACTTCAGGACGTCGTGCGGGCAGACGATGATGCAGCCGGCGCAGCCCGTGCAGAGTCCGGACGTGACCACCTCGGTGTAGAGGTGGGCCCAGTGCGGCTTCTCCGGAGGCATCGGCCCACCCTACGCGAGCCGCGCTCCACCGCGCGAGACGCCCAGGAAGAGTGGAGCCCAAAGGAACCCGGCGGAGTAAGCGGACCGAGCACGGTGCGCACCGGCCGCGCTCCCGGGGGGCACGAGGTCGAAGGCCGACCGTTCGGGCTCGATACCAGAGTTTTTTCTGTGGCCGACTGGTAGCATGTAGAGCGTGTGACGCGGCAAGGGCCGCGCTCATGGGGTCTTCCTCAACCGTTCTTCGTGTCCGTCCAGAAGCGGGCCTCGCAGATCACCGAGGCGGGCCCGAACCGGCGGCCGACGCCCGGTCGCCGTTCTCGGAGCGGCCTGATGCAGGTCGCCGAGTAGCGAAGCGGCGCCCCGGTGCCGCCCGACGAAGAGCGAAAGCGAGAACACCCATGACCACGACAGCCGAACGGCCGTCGCGCGTCGTCGCCGACACCACATTCGAACAGCTCGGGGTCGCACCCGAGCTCACAGCTGTCCTTTCATCGAGCGGCATAGCCAAGCCGTTTCCGGTGCAGGAGCTCACGATCCCCGACGGCATCGCCGGGCGCGACGTGTGCGGGAAGGCGAAGACCGGATCGGGCAAGACCCTCGCGTTCGGCCTGCCGCTCCTGATGCGCGTGGGTCGCGGTGAGCAGCGCCGTCCACGCGGGCTCGTTCTAGTTCCGACGCGAGAGCTCGCCACTCAAGTTGCCGAGGTGCTCGCACCTCTGGCGACAGCGGTCGAGCGTCGCGTCGTCGTCGTCTACGGCGGTGCCGACATCGACCGCCAGGTGAAAAAGCTGCACAAGGGGGTGGACGTCGTGATCGCCACCCCGGGTCGTCTCATCGACCTCTGCGAGCGGGGCGAGGTGTCGGTGCGCGACGTCGAGGTCGTCGTGCTCGACGAGGCGGACCGCATGGCGGACATGGGGTTCCTGCCCCAGGTGGACTGGTTGCTTCGTCGGATCGAGACCGCGCACCAGACCATGCTGTTCTCTGCGACGCTGGACGGCGACGTGCACCGCCTCGTGCGCAGGCATTTGAGCGACCCGGTACGTCACGAGGTCGCCTCCGAAGCGCCCACCGTCGAGTCGATGGAGCACAGGTTCCTGCAGGTCCACCAGATGGACAAGGTGAAGGTCGCGGCCGCTATCTGCCGGAACTCGTCGAAGACACTCGTGTTCGTCCGCACCAAACGCGGGGCCGACCGCCTCGTCCTCCAGCTCGAGCGCGAGAAGGTGCCGGCCCGGGCGATCCACGGCGACCTGCCGCAGTCGGCTCGGGAGAAGGCTTTGGAGAGCTTCACCCAGGGCCGCACAGCGGTGCTGGTCGCGACAGACGTGGCCGCACGGGGGCTCGACATCTCCGACGTGGACATGGTCGTGCACTACGACCCTCCCGAGGACCACAAGTCCTATCTGCACCGCTCGGGTCGCACCGCGCGTGCCGGCGGGACGGGTGTGGTGGCGACACTCGTGCTTTGGGACCAGGTCCTCGACGTGGAACGCATCGAGAAGAGGCTCGGCCTCGAGATGCCGATAGTCGAGGTCTTCTCTAACGACCCGAGGCTCGAGGACTTGCGTGCGTGGGTTCCCGATGCCGGGGCCGCCTGATGGCGTTGGCGCGCGACGAGATGGGAGTCGCGCTCGACGACATGGCCGGCGTGGAGCGTATCCTCGTGGTGACAGCCCACCCCGACGACGTGGACTTCGGGGTCGCGGGGTCGGTGGCGGTCTGGGTGAAGGCCGGGATCCAAGTCTCCTACTGCGTCATCACCGACGGTGACGCCGGTGGGTCCGACCGGTCGATCACTCGAGCCGAGATGGCAGCGTTGCGTCGAGAAGAGCAACGAGCCGCCGCCGCCGTCGTCGGTGTGGAAACGGTCGCCTTTCTCGGTTACCCCGACGGGAGGCTGACGTCGAGCTTCGAGCTGCGCCGTGACCTCAGCCGGGCGATCCGGCAAGTGCGTCCCGACCGCCTCGTCTGCCAATCCCCGGAGCGGAACTGGGATCGCATCGGTGCCAGCCATCCGGACCACCTTGCCGCGGGCGAGGCTGCGGTCTGTGCTGCGTACCCCGACGCGCGCAATCCCTTTGCCCATCCTGAGCTCTTGGAGGAGGGACTCGAACCGTTCTCGGTCAAGCAGCTCTGGATGATGGCTGCTCCAGATGTCGACCGTGCCGTCGACATCACCGACGTCTTCGAGCTCAAGATCGCCGCTCTTCGCTGCCACAGAAGCCAGGTCGGCGATGGGGAGTGGCTCGACGAGCGTCTGCGCGGCTGGTTCTCAGAAGGAGGGCGTCGGGCGGGACTCGGGCAGGGTCGCCTGGCCGAGACGTTTCGCGCCGTGGGCATGCCCGACGTGGGCACTTCCTGATCCTCAGAGCCAGTGCAGGTCGTCGTCCGCCCCGTCGGTGAGACGCTCGCAGGTCGGGCAGTACCAGCGTGCCTCCAGGGGAGTTCCACAAGAGAGATGACGCGGTCCCTCGACCTCGCCTCCTGAGGACTGCGCCCCCCATCTGGCGAGCAGGCGCAGGGCACCGGCGAGCTCCCTGCCTGCCTCGCTGACCCGGTACTCGAATCGGGGCGGTCGATCGGAGTAGGCGGTCGCCGTCACGAGACCTTCCTGCTCGAGCCTCCTGAGGCGAGCGGTGAGCACGTTCGGGGCGAGACCAGGGATGGCCTGTTGAAGGTCAGAGAACCGCTGGGCCCCGTCGAGGAGGGCGTCGATCACGAGGAGGGTCCACCTGTCGCCGACCCTGGACATCGCCAGATCGAGGCCAGCATTGCTGTCCCACCGGTCATCGGGTCCGGGGGCACCGGCCCTGCCCACACGCTCGCGAACAGGGGCCTTCGCCACAGCTCTCCGAGCCTCGTTCACCGGGTCATCCTCGCACGACGTCGCGAAGCCTCCACGCCTCACGAGAAGGCTGAGTGCGGTGTGGAGGGCTTGCGTCTCCTGACCTCTATAGTAACTTCTAAGTTGCAAGTGACTATCGGCTGGATGGCCGGGCAGGAGGGAGCAGGGCATGGGATCAGCGTTCGAGGGTCTGTCCAAAGGCGTCGCAGACGTCGTCGAGGCGGTTTCGCAGTCCGTCGTCGGGATCGGGGCAGGAGGAAGCGGTGTGGTCGTGGGGGACGGACAGGTCGTGACGAACGCCCACAACCTGCGCGGCGAAGAGGTCGTCGTGACCTTCGCCGACGGCAGGCGGGTCACCGGATCGACCACTGGCATCGACGTCGAGGGGGATCTCGCCGTCGTCTCGGTCGACACGGGCGGGGCCCCTGCGCCGTTGTGGGGTGAGCAGCCTGCTCGCCTGGGCGAGGCCGTGCTCGCGATGTCGAACCCCGGCGGACGGGGCCTCCGGGTGGGCGTCGGCTTCGTTTCGGGCCTCGAGGTCGCCTTCCGGGGACCGAACGGCCGGAAGATCGCAGGAGCGATCGAGCACACAGCGCCGCTCGCTCGCGGTTCATCTGGAGGACCCCTCGTCGACGGAGACGGACGGCTTCTCGGGATCGACACGCACCGAATTGGCGACGGCTTCTATCTGGCGCTTCCCACGGGCGAGGAGCTTCGCTCCCGTATCGAGCAGCTGGCCCGCGGCGAGTCCCCGAGCCGAGTGCGGCTCGGGGTTGCACTCGCGCACCCGCGGGTCGCGCGTCGGTTGCGAAGGAGCGTCGGTCTTCCCGAGCGTGACGGACTGCTCGTCCACGCGGTCGAGACGAACGCTGCAGCAGACCGCGCCGGCATCAAGCAGGGCGACTTGATCGTCTCGGTAGGCGGGTCCGCAGTGAGCACCTTCGACGAGTTGTCCGAAACAGTCGACGCTGGAGCGGGCAGCGGGTCGATCGATCTGGGGATCGTCCGCGGCGTGGACGAGATCTCGGTCGCGGTCGACCTCGGCGAGGGAGGGCCTCGAGACGAAGGCAGGGTGTGATGACCGCGATCAGCGGCACTGTGGTCTCTACAGAGGAACGGGAGGCGGACACCGAGCCGGTTCCAGAGCTTCGAAGGGACGAAGGTGCCATTCTCGACGCGTACTCGCGGACCGTCACGCAAGTAGCGGAGAGGCTGCTCGGGTCGGTCGCTTCGCTCCGGGTCGGAAGCAGTGCGCGTCGTGCGGTGGGCTCCGGGTCTGCGGTCGTCATATCCGCCGACGGGCTGCTCGTCACCTCCGCACACGTCGTCGATGGCGCAAGCTCTGGTACCGCGAGTTTCTCCAACGGGGAGGAAGCCGAGATCGAGGTCGTCGGGGCCGACCGTTTGAGCGACCTGGCCGTGGTGCGAGCTGCCGGTGACGGATACCGGCCGGCCCCGCTGGGGGACGCGGACGAACTGAAGGTCGGACAGCTCGTGGTGGCAATCGGAAACCCCTTCGGCTTCGCGGGCTCGGTGAGCGCCGGCGTCGTGAGTGCCCTCGGCAGATCGCTCCTCGCTTCAGCGGGGAACGCGACGCGACTCGTCGGCGACGTCATCCAAACCGACGCCGCTCTTCACCCGGGCAACTCAGGCGGGGCGCTAGCAACCAGCGCGGCGGAAGTCGTCGGCATCAACACGGCCGTCGTCGGCCCAGGCGTGGGGCAAGGCCTGGGAATGGCGGTTCCCGTCAACACCGTGACACGGGCGATCATCGGAGCGCTGGCGGCGGGACGGCGCGTGAGACGTGCCCATTTGGGCGTGGGCGGCGGCTCGAGGGCGCTTCCCCGCTCGGTTGCCGAGAGCATCGGCTACGAAAGAGGGATCGAGGTCGTCTCGGTCGTGGCGGGCAGCCCGGCAGCCGAGGCGGGACTGCGCACCCGTGACGTCCTCGTCTCCCTGGACGGCGCTGCGGTGCGTGACGTTCGGGACCTGCAGCGACTTCTCACCGAGAGCTACATCGGCCGACGTGCTTCGCTCGGGTTCGTGCGCGACAGAGCGCTGCATCACGTCGAGGTGATCTGCACCGAGCTGTCCGCCTGAACCACCCGGGCGTTTCAGTCTCCTGAGCCAGGTCCGTTGTTCTGGCCTTTGCCCGGCGGTCCGGGGACGTGGGACGGGGCCGGCGCGGTGGTCGTGGTCGTTGCCCCCAGGGCGGTCGCGAGCGCGGCGGCGGCGGAGGTGAGAATCGGTGCCTCGCCGGGCGAGATCGCCCCAGAGGAGAGTCCGTTCGCGATCGAGCTCTCGATGGCGCTCACAGACGAGTCGAGAGCATTCGGGTTGCCCCCGTCGGACGCCGCGAGGGCCTGGTCGAGTTGGTCGAGGATCGATCTGCCTGCGTCCCTCGCGATCGAGCCGTTGGCCATGCCGCTCTGCACGTCCTGGAGCAATGTCGCCGCTGCCTGGCCCGCCGTGGGGACCGTGGTCGTCGTCGTGGTGGTGGCCGCGGTCGTAGTGGTGGTCGCAGACGCGCGGTGGTAACCGGGGGTCTTCGCCGCAACGTTGGAGGTCGAGATCAGCCAACCCCCGAGCGCCGCCCCGCACGCCACGACGAGCGCGGCGACCAAGATGCCGGCGCGACGTAGACGCGGCGACCGGTTCTCGCGCGGCCTCGAGGGATCGCCCATGGGGCCGGCCCCCGCCGCGTCGAACGGGCCAACAGCGCCGGCGATCGCCGACGGTGCGATGAGAGTGGGATCCCGTTTGTCGACGAGGGTCGCCCTCTGATGCTCGTCGGCGTCGGTCGAGGACTCGAGCGGGATCCAAGGCTCTGAGAACACAGCAGCCGAGAGCATGCCGGCCACTTCTGCGGCCGTGGGCCGTCTTTCGGGGTCGTCCTCGAGCATTCCTTCGATCAGGAGGCGCCACGACCCGGGCAGGTCCGCCGGAAACGGGACGGCTCCTGCCAACCGCCGTGCGATCACCTCCGACGGGGTGCCCTCGAACGCCCGTCTTCCGGTGAGGCACTCGAGTAGCAGGAGGCCGAGCGACCAGACGTCGGCCGCAGTCGAGACGCCGTGGTCCTCAATCTGCTCCGGCGCCATGTACGCGGCCGTCCCGAGGGTCGAACCGGTGGCGGTGAGAGCCGAGGTGTCGAGCAGCCGCGCGATCCCGAAGTCGGCCAGGCGTACCCTCGTTCGGGGACCGAGCAGCACGTTGGCCGGCTTCAGGTCCCTGTGCACGATCCCCCGCTCGTGAACATATGCCAGGGCGCCGCCGAGAGACGTCCCCAAGGTGGCCGTTCGAGACGGGCCGAGAGGGCCTCTTCGCAGTCGGGCCGCGAGCGTCGGACCCTCGACGAGCTCCATCACGATGAACGCCTGTTCGGCATCGACGCCCGCGTCGAGTAGCCGGACGAGCCCGGGGTGGTCGAATCCCTCGAGAGCCCTCGCTTCGATCGCAAGCCTCTTCGCCAGCCCCGGGTCCGCCGACCTGACGATCTTGATCGCCACCGGGTTCTCCGATGCCACCTCGACCGCTCGGTAGACGTCGCACATCCCGCCTTGGCCGAGCAGGCGGTCGAGCCGCCACCTCCCCGAGACGACCCGGCCCTGGCGCGCCCGGACCTCGGCCTCAGGCACGGGTCGGGGTGTGCAGTTGGGAGTCGGTGCTGGTCCGGGGCACGAGCAGGGTCATCCCGAGGGATATACCCAACGGGGGCAAACGTGGCAACCTCGGGCATGGTCAAGCTCACCTGCCTCCTGCGCCGCAAGCCCGGAATGTCGCCCGAGGAGTTCCACACGTACTGGCGCGAGCACCACGGGCCACTCGTGGCCTCGACGCAGAGCGCCACCCACGTCGTCCGCTACGAACAGCACCACCGCCCGCTCAGCTCGTACACGAACGTCGCCGTCGGCGTCACAGGTGGCGGAGACGACGGGTACGACGGAGTGACCGAACAGTGGTTCGCGTCCTTGGACGAGTACCAGGCGCACCTCGCCGAGAAGGACTTCAAGGAGGTGTGGTCCGATCTCGAGAACTTCCTGGACACGAGCCGGCTCGAATTCGTGCTGACCGAGGAGACGGTGGTGGTGATGCCCGGCGATGTCCCTCGCCCGTAGCCGGCGGCGGCGGCGCCCGTAGTCGTTGACGGCCCTCGCCCGTAGCCGGCGACGTCTTGCGACTTTGAGTGTCCGGCTCAGGCTCTCAGACGGCCAGTTGCCGCAGGACGTAGGGAAGGATCCCGCCGTGGCGGAAGTACTCCGCTTCCATGGGCGTGTCTATCCGTACCCGCGCGCTGAATTCGACCTTTCCGGCGCTCACCGTTATCTCCTTCGGAACCTCTCCGACGCCAAAGGCGCCGAGCCCGCGCACGTCGAACGTCTCCTCGCCGGTGAGCCCGAGGGTCGACATGGACTGTCCCTCGGCGAATTGCAGCGGCAGGATCCCCATGCCGACGAGATTCGAGCGGTGGATGCGCTCGAAGCTCTCGGCGATCACAGCGCGTATCCCTAGAAGCGCGGGCCCCTTCGCAGCCCAGTCACGCGACGAACCCGATCCGTATTCGGATCCCGCCAGCACGACGAGGGGCACGCCCTCCGACAGGTAGCGCATTGCCGCCTCGTAGATGCTCGTCTGGCCACCATCTGGAAGGTGTCTCGTGACACCACCTTCGGTTCCGGGGGCGAGGAGGTTCCGGAGGCGGACGTTGGCGAACGTTCCGCGCATCATCACCTCGTGGTTGCCACGACGCGCGCCGTACGAGTTGAAGTCCCCTTGCTCGACGCCGTGCTCGGTCAGGTAGACGCCGGCAGGCGAGTTCAGCTTTATCGAGCCGGCAGGAGAGATGTGGTCCGTCGTGACGCTGTCGCCGACGACTGCGAGCACACGCGCGCCGACGATGTCCTCGACAGGCGCGGGCTCTCGGGGGAGACCCTCCAAGAACGGTGGAGCGAGCACGTACGTGGACCCCGGGTCCCACGCGAATGTGGCGCCGCCGCTCACGTCCATCTGCCTCCAGCGGTCGTCACCTGTGAACACCGACCCGTAGCGGGTGCGGAACATCTCGGAGGTGACGGCCTGCCTGATGGCCTGTGAGACCTCTTCCTCCGTGGGCCAGATGTCCGCGAGGTAGACGGGCTTGCCCGATGCGTCTGTTCCGAGGGGCTCGGTGGTGAGGTCGAGGTCCATCGTGCCGGCGAGCGCGTACGCGACGACGAGCGGCGGGGACGCGAGGTAGTTGAGCCTCACGTCCGGATGGATCCGGCCCTCGAAATTGCGGTTTCCCGACAGCACCGCCGCGACCGAGAGGTCCGCAGAGTTCACTGCGTCCGTCACTCCGTCGAGCAGGGGGCCGGAGTTGCCGATGCATGTCGTGCACCCGAAGCCGACGAGGTTGAACCCGAGCTTCTCGAGCGCCGGCACCAACCCGGCGCGCTCGTAGTAGTCCATCACCACTCGCGAGCCCGGAGCGAGCGAGGTCTTGACCCAGGGCTTCTTCTCGAGGCCCTTCTCGACGGCCTTTTTCGCGAGCAGGCCCGCTGCGAGCATCACCTGTGGGTTCGAGGTGTTGGTGCAGCTCGTGATGGCTGCGATCACGACATGTCCATCTGATATCTCGGCGACCTGTCCGCCTGCAAGGGTCGCGCGCGTACTTCGGATCGAGGGTGCGCCCGAATCGGTGAGCACGGTCCTGAACCCGGGCTTGGCCGAAGCGAGCGATACCCGGTCCTGGGGGCGAGCGGGTCCCGCGAGGCTCGGCTCGACGCTCGAAAGGTCGAGCTCCACGTTCTCCGAGAAGACTGGTTCGTCGTCTCCTCCGCTGTGGAACATCCCCTGTTCCTTCGCGTATGCCTCGACCAGCGCGACGTGTCCTTCGTCGCGCCCGGTGAACCGGAGGTAGTCGATCGTGACGGAGTCGATCGGGAAGATGACACACGTCGCGCCGTACTCGGGCGACATGTTGCCGATGGTCGCCCTGTTCTCGAGCGGGAGCTGGGAGAGCCCCGGGCCGTGGACCTCCACGAACTTTCCCACCACCCCGTGGCGGCGCAGGAGCTGCGCGATCGTGAGCACGAGGTCGGTGGCCGTTGTCCCTGTCGGCAGCTCGCCGGTGAGGCGCAGGCCCACTACTGGCGGCACGAGCATCGTGAGCGGCTGGCCGAGCATCGTCGCTTCAGCCTCTATGCCGCCGACTCCCCATCCGAGAACACCGAGACCGTTCACCATGGTTGTGTGCGAGTCGGTTCCGACGACTGTGTCGCAGAACGCCTGCCCGTCGTCGGTGGCGAACACGACGCGTGCGAGGTACTCGAGGTTCACCTGGTGGCAGATGCCGGTGCCCGGTGGCACCACGCGGAATTGGTCGAACGCGTCCTGTGCCCAGCGCAGCAGGTGGTACCGCTCGATGTTGCGCTGGTACTCGACGTCGACGTTCGTGGCGAACGACGAAGTGAGACCCGAGGACTCTGCGATGACCGAGTGGTCGATCACGAGCTCCACCGGGACGAGAGGGTTGATGCGGGTGGGGTCTCCGCCCATCGTCGCGAGCGCGTCGCGCATCGCGGCCAGGTCGACCACCGCCGGCACGCCGGTGAAGTCCTGCATGAGGACGCGCTCCGGGGTGAACGCGATCTCTGGAGCCACCGGGGTGCCCGCCGCCTGCGCGCTCGCCCAGCCGGCGACCGCCTCGATGTCGGAAGCATGCACGTTGCTGCCGTCCTCGTGTCTCAGGAGGTTCTCCAGGAGCACCTTCATCGAGTACGGCAGGCGGGAGATCTCGAAGCGCTCCGCGAGCGCACCGAGGCGGTGGATCTCGTAGTCTCGCCCGCCCACCGTCATCTGGGCGCGGGTGCCGAAGCTGTCTACCGAGGGTTCTCGCAGGGCCATGGACTCATTCAAGCGCGGATCGGCCCGCTCGGTTTCGTCGGCGGCTCCCCCGGCCGCCCCTTCTCCCGGCCGCCCCGATCCGCCCCGATACACCCCGATTCCCGGCCGCCCCGGTTTGCCTGCCTTCGGGCCGAAGTACAGCCCGGAGGCCCATCAGCGAAGGGCCTCGACTCCACCTGATCCCGCTACGACGAGCATCCCTTCGGCGGCGCTCGTGGCCTCGAAGTGAACCAGGGTGCCGACGTGGATCGGGACGGTGAAGCGAGTCGCGCCGTTCGACAGGTCGACGCCGTAGAGGATCGACGCTCCTTCGTCGATGCTCCACAACAGGCCGCCCGCGATCGTCGGGGAGCTCGCCTCGCCGGTCGGGGAAGTCCACGTCCATCCCTCGTGCAAGGTGTTCCCGGCGCCGACTTGGACTTGCACGATGCGCCCCTGCGAGTCGCAGACCACGTACTCGTAGGGCGCCATGTATGCCCCTCCGCCCTTCGAGGAGCAGACCCCGAGCGAAGCCGCGCCACCACTGATTCCCCCGAGGGATGCTGCGTTCAACAGATAGGCCGTCTGCTGTTTGCCAACGATGAACAACTGGCCGTTGCCGAGAAGCACAGGCGCCGTCGACCCGAGGTCGCCGTCGTCGGCGTTGTCCTGCGCCCAGTTCGTGGGAGCGAAGTACTGGAGCTCGCCCAATTGCGGCGACAGCTCGATGACGGCGTCGCCGTGGTCGAAGGCCTGCCCGGGCAGAGCGCTGCCGTTGCCGGTAGCGACGAAGATGTCCCCCGAAGAGTCGACCGTGACCCCGGCGGGAGCCCATATCGCTCCCTCCCTCGTCGTCGGGACGCGGTAGCGCAGGATCTGGCCCGCACCCGATTCGGGCACGCCGAGGAGCCATCCGTTGTAGCTGCCGCAGTCCCCGTAATTCCCGCCGAAACCGACCAGCACGTTCCCGTCGGAGATGGCGAGCCCTATGCGCTGAAGCTGTGCCGCTGCGTTCCACGGCTGGTCGAGGTCCCGGCTCCACAGCTGCTTTCCGGTCGAGGAGCTGATCGCGAAGAGGTAATGGTGCACTGTTCCGTTCGAATAGGTCTCACCCGACGCGAAGATGACCCCGGTCGACGGGTCGATGACCATCGTCGAGGTGATCCCGACGGTGGGGGAGATGTCGCCGCAGGGAAGAGAGCCCGCCGGTGCGGGTGTCGCTAAGTGCAGAGCCGGCCACAGCGGGGAACCGCTCGCCGAAGAGAAGCCGTAGAGCGTGTCGTTCTCAGTTCCCACGAACACGCCGCCCCGATAGACGAGGGGCTCGCCGTACACGGTGCCGTCGAGAGCCTCCGATGTCCACGCGGCCGACGGAGCCCGGGTGATGGCGGGATCCACTGCGTCCACGGAGGTCCGGGCGAAGCTCCCTCCGTATGTCGTCCATGTGCTCTGCGTCGCGGGTGAGGACGTGGACGTCGGGCGAGGGCTCGTCGACGTCGCTCGCGAGCTCGTCCCGGAGTGACCCGGTGGGGATGTGGTCACCGCAGACGAGCACGCGCTCAAGAGCGCCGCGCCAATCGGAACCGCACAGAGGCCGAAGAGGAGCCCTGGGAGTCGGCGGTGCGCTCGCCAGCGCCGGACGGGTGCGAGGTGGCGGCCCATTCAGCCAGTCTTGCGCGGGCTCGGGCCGTGTCACGGTCGAGCGACGGACCCGCCTTGCAGCGCCGCCCGCCCTCGAGAGAACACCTTCGAGTCGTCTCGTTCGCACGGGCATGGTGGACTGAAGCCGTGAGCGGCAAGGTCGAGATGGGCTTCTTCTCCTTCACGGAGGTGACCGACCCTTCGGAGCACCGTTCCTACAACGAGTGGCACCAGCTCGACCATCTGCCGGAGCAGTACTCGATCCCGGGGATCGTGCTCGGACAACGTTGGGTCTGCACACCTGCATGCAGGAGCGCCCGTCTGCACGAGAGCGAGCTCCTCGGTCCGGTTCACTACATGACTCTGTATTTGATGACCGAGCCCATCTCCGAGACGCTCGAAGAGTTCCGGGCCCTCGCCGGCAAGCTTCACGACGCCGACCGCTTCCACTTCCACCGCCATTCGCGACTTTCCGGGCCCTTCGACCTGCTCGACGCCTACTCCGAGCCCAGGGTGCTCGTGTCCGCAGAGGTCCTCCCCTTCCGCCCCAACCGCGGCGTCTACGTGGTCGTCGAGGCTCGAGAAGGTCGAGCGTCCGAAGACGGGGTGGTTCCCTCGTCTGACGACGCACACGACGCCTTGCCGACACGCCTGCTCGGGCAACCAGGAGTGGCCGGGATCTGGCGCTTCGTCTCGAACCGCGGATTCGGGCACTTTCGTTGGCGACCAGGTAACAGGCGCGTCACGGTGTGCTTCCTCGACGAGGACCCGCTCGAGGTCGCGCCGGGGATCAGTGCAGTCGTTGGCGACATCTGGAGCGGGGGTGAACAACCCGAGCTCGCGGGTCCATTCGAGACCGTTGCTCCCTGGCATTGGGACTGGTTCGACTCTCCCTGAACCTCAACCGCCCGTCGCCGAGAAGTGCTGGTAGTCGGGGCTCGAGGTCCACCGTCCTCCCCAGTACCAGCCGACCGATGCGAAGGCCCCGACGAGCTGCCCCCCCTGCGCGGCCATGCCGGGCCGGAAGTCCGATCGATCGGAGTACGAGGCGCCCCCAGGCGGCAGCCACTGTCCTCCCTCGAGGTAGGGGTTCTCGACCGGGTTCACGTCGATCGCCTCGCCGTACGCGTGCACGGACCACTGCGGCGGCCCGGGGGCGACTGCGTAGCGGCAGTTGAACCCGGAGGTGTTGTCCGCCGCCATGGACGAGTTGTCGTTCCCGGCGAAGGCGTCCTCGGGTTGCATCTCGCGAATCGGGAAGTGCTCGGCGAAGAGCTGACCGAAGACGCTCAGCACCGCCGAGGTCACCGAGGCGTTCACGACCATGGTCCCGATGTGCGGCTCGGCGTCGAAGCCCCAGTAGCTCATCTTCAGCATCCGCAGGTCGGCGGGACCGACCGGACATCCTGGACGGTACGTGGAAGGGACGTCCGCGGCCGTTATCACCGAGGCGGTGCCGACGAAGGCCGTGGGGGAGATCGTGATCGGCGCAGTCGTCGACACGATCGGAGGGGCGCTCGAGGTGGTCGTGGTCGAGGGGTCCGAAGGTGTGCCGATCGAGCCGGGCGGGGATGTATGGAGAGCGGCAGGCGATAGATGTGCGGAGCGGCCCCGAGGCTCGCTCTTCGAGCCGGTGCAGGAGGTGAGCACGAAGCAGGTGGTGAGTCCAACGGCAAAGAGCACGCCGAAAGTGCGCCGGGAGTGCGCCACGTCCCCCGAAGATAGCGGGACGACTGGCAGCTTCGTGGCCGGCCTCCCCTATCCGCTCGTCATCGGTGATGGTGCGCTCGTCGTCACACGGAGAAAGGCTGCGACGTCGGCCCTCTTGTGCGCTGCCTTCTTCTTGGCGGCTTGCGGGTCGGGGACGGGGTCGTCTGCGAACCGGCTCACAGCTCATCGCGCGCTCGATCGCCGATCGGTGGCGACGTCGTCGACCGTCTCGAGCACCACGACGACCCCGACGACGACTCCTCCGCCCACCTCCACCACCACAGCTCCGCCGCCCCCGACGA
>Ga0209415_10008907_pt1 | contig 17319 bp, 16 predicted proteins | sample PeaSoiSIISIP2007_FD_187696 | JGI IMG/M metagenome (GOLD analysis project Ga0209415, IMG submission 187696) | Peat soil microbial communities from Weissenstadt, Germany - SII-SIP-2007 (SPAdes) (version 2) | ecosystem: Environmental > Terrestrial > Soil > Wetlands > Peat | place: Germany... | reverse complement strand
GCACACCAGTGGCCCTCACGCCGGCCGATTTCGAGGTCGAGCGCACCGAGGCCCTATCCCGCTCCGCCACCGTCATCATGCTCGACCTATCGCTTTCGATGCCGATGAGGGGCAATTTCGTTGCAGCCAAGAAAATGGCGATGGCACTCCACGCTCTCATATCGGGCAGGTTCCCGTCGGACTACCTCGGCATCGTCGGCTTCGCTCGTTCGGCGCGCGAAATACCGTTTCGCGAACTGCCAGAGGTCTCCTGGGACTACGACTGGGGGACGAACATCCAGCACGGCCTCGTCGTCGCCCAGAAGCTGCTTGCACACCAGAGGGGCACCAAACAGGTGATCATGGTGACAGACGGCGAGCCCACCGCCCACTGGCCGCCTGGGGCAGCTGAGCCGATCTTTGGCTACCCACCCACACAGGAGACCGTCGACGCCACGCTGCTCGAGGTGGCCCGGTGCACGCGCTATGGGGTCCGCATAAATACCTTCGCCCTCGACGCGACCGGGCATTTACGGCGGTTCATCGAGCAGATGACCCGCCTCAACCGCGGCAAGGCGTTCTACACCACGCCAAGCACCCTCGGGGACTATGTTCTCTTGGACTTTCTCGAGACAAAAAGGGCTTCGCGCCGGCGCCGTCGCCGGCTTGCGTGAGGGCCCCAGGGCAACCGCCCACATGAGCTAGGACCGTCGCCTCGGTACCCAACGAAAAAACACCCCTTGCGTTGTTGCGCGCGATGCGTCAAGATAACAGGAATGTAGTTACGTCGTACGTAACTACATCAGTGCCACCCAGGTGACTGGGTGTACTCGAGACGACGCGTACCTAAGACGACAAACGACCGATGGGAGCCGCCGGTGACTGACATCGTGCGCTTTTTGCACTTACCGGCCGATCTGACCGGGTTCCGCTGGGACAGCGAAGTGCCGACATGGCAGCGGTCCGCGAACTGCTTGGGTGTCGACCCTGACCTCTTCTTCCCGGAGAGAGGCGGGTCAACCCGGGAAGCCAAGGAGGTCTGCCGGGGCTGTGTCGTCCGCGAGGACTGCCTCCAGTACGCGCTCCGTAACGGCGAGAAGTTCGGGATCTGGGGTGGTCTCTCCGAAAGGGAGCGCCGTCGGCTCCGTCGTCGCCGCAACGGAGCACCGTACCGGGTCAGCAAGGCTTCCTAGCGCCTGCGGTAAGTAACTTCCCCCGGCGAGGCAGGCCTTGGCCGACAGGCTCAGGCGTGCCTCGCCGTCATTTTTCGAGACGCTCTTCGATGGTCCGCTCGACAGCCAGGTCAAGCTCGTCCCAGCGCGACCTAGGGGTGGCGTCCAGGACGGTCTGGGGCACGAGCCCAACCAGCTCGGCTCTGGCGACCGGTGCCATGCTCGCGACCGTGTCCCACACCTGGGCTGGGCCGACAACGAGAGGCCGCACGAGGTTGCAGGAGACTTGCACCTGCTCACCCAAGGCGAACGCCAAGGCTCGGACCTCCGCCGAGCGGACCGCCGCCGCAACGGCCCGGGCTTTGGCGATGTCCGCTTCTGCAAGCCAGAGGTTGTAAGCCACCATCAGGCCCCTGGCACCCACGGCTACCGAGCCCGCCGTAGGGTGCGGCTCAGGGGGGCCGAAATCGGGTAGCGAGGTACGCCAGGCCTCTCGGCGCACCTCTGGTAAGGAGCGACCGGGGCCGTACAGGAACGCCGGTAAGCCGAGCTCGCTGGCCGCCCACCGTGCAAAGGCGTCCCGGGCCCTCGGCCCGCGCTCAGCAGCGGCGCCTTGTGCGTCCCTGAGCGGCCACCCCTCCAGGGCCACCCACGGGACCACGTCAAGCACCCCGAAACGGGGGTGCGCGCCGACATGGTTGCGCAGGTCAAGCAAGTCAACCGCGGCTCGCGACAGCTCTTGGGCAGCGCTCATCACCGCGTCTTCGCCTCCAGCCAGGGTGAAGACGGAGCGGTGATGGCCGCAGTCGCTGTGCCGGTCCAATAGGCAACTCCCAGCGGCCGCCGACAAGGCCGACAGAGCGGCCGGGTCGCAGCCCTCGCTCACGTTCACAACGCACTCGAGCAACGGCTCGTCGGTCCCCACGTCAACCAAGTCTGCCGTCATCTCCGTATAGTCGGTATAGAAGGTTGGCCGCCTGCAAAGTCCTTCTCCAAAGCAGTAGCATTGGGGAGACCGGCCAGCTCGCCAGGAGGTGCGCAGTGCTTGCAAATATCACGGGTGACTGGCCCTACATCCTTATCGCCGTCATCATCCTGTTCGGAGGGAGCCAGCTGCCCAAATTGGCTCGCAACGCCGGCGAAGCAATGAAGGAGTTCAAAAAGGCCCACGAAGAGGCCACCTCGTCCCCTCTTGCATCTACGGGGAACACGGGCTCGACGACGTCCTCGGCCCCAGCTGCGCCACAGGTGGCCCCAGCTGCGCTCCCATCAGGCAGCGCTTCGCCCGATGATCACGTAACGCTCACTCGCTCAGAGCTGGACGCTTTGCTGGCAGACCGAGAAGCTCGTGCGAAGGCTGCACGCAGCGCCGACAGCCCCCAAAGCTGACCCAGCCGGCCTCTAGTCCTTGCTCCCGGCTCGGGCCGCGCGATGAGGGAAGTTGGGCCAATGCCCTTTCCCTCTTATCTAGTGACCAGCGTGTTGGGGCAAAGGGCGGGATGTGGTGAGCGCGACGCCTTCATCGTTCCGAAGGCCGTGAAGGCGGCGCGGGCACCGCGTCCCCGCTCGTACCACCACCGTAGGGAGCTACTTGCGGACCGAGATCCCGGGCCGGTTGGGCCCGGGCGGCTGTGCCCCCGTAGCGGGGGTTCGGGCGGGCAGCCCCCGGCGGCTCCTTGCGATGCGCCGACGTTCACGCTCCGAGGCCCCGCCCCACACGCCATGCTCGATGTGGTTTTCGAGGGCGTATTCCAAACATGGCCCTTTTACGGGGCACTCGGCGCAGTAGTGGCGCGCCACTTCAACCCCAACTCCGTCGCTCGGGAAAAAAATCTCGGGCGGCAGGTCCCGGCACCGTCCCTGCACCATCCAAGAAGTTTCCAAGGTGACCTCCGTTGCGCTTTGCGCCACACGCTGAATGTATTACGTTCCCGGCCGGTCTTTGGATCCCTGCCGGGCTGAACCTCAGTCAGAATGCGGGGAAGGACGCAGCATTGCTTCTTTACAGTACTTCACGAGCGCCTGTCAAGGCGGTACCCGGTCGTCCTGGTGGTCAAACGCAGCCGCCAACGGGCCCGGGGAGCGCCGCCCAGACAACGTAGCTCATAACTTGACAGCTGCCAAGTGTTTAGTGGAACATGGAAGGCAATGAGCGCTCGCGCAAGCCTGCTCCTTCTCACCTAGGCGAACACCCCACCCGGTGTTCGCCGAGACCTCCTGTGCCGTGTGGCCAGGAGGTTTTTTCATTCCCCGTCGTAGAAAGGGCCCAAAGATGACTCGCCCCCCGTTGACGATCTCCAAGATGCCGTTCGAGAAGTACGCCGCCACTGTGCCGCTCGTGCTCCCGGACCGTACCTGGCCGTCCAGGCAACTGGGGACAGCTCCCCGCTGGTGCAGCGTCGACCTGCGCGATGGCAACCAGGCCCTCATCGACCCTATGGACCCGGCGCGCAAACTTGCGCTCTTCGAGGCGCTGGTCGGGATAGGCATCAAGGAAATCGAGATCGGCTTCCCGTCGGCCTCGGGCCCGGACTACGAGTTCGCCCGCCACATCATCGAGGAAGACCTGATACCCGAGGACGTGACAGTTCAGGTGCTCGTGCAGTGCCGCCAAGAGCTAATCGAACGGACCTTCGAGGCCATCTCGGGCGCCCCGCGAGCAATCCTTCACTTCTACAACTCAACGTCGGAGCTGCAGCGACGCGTCGTGTTCCGCCAGGACCGCCAAGGGATCGTCGATATCGCCACGAACGCGGCCCGCATTTGCAAGGAGCTGGAGCACAAGGTCTCCGGTACCCACCTCCGCTACGAGTACTCTCCCGAGAGCTTCACGGGGACCGAGCCGGACTTCGCTGTTGAAGTCTGCGAAGCGGTCGCTGACGTGGTGGAGCCGACACCTGAAGCACCCCTGATCGTCAATCTTCCGTCCACGGTCGAGATGTACACGCCGAACGTGTTCGCCGACGTCATCGAGTGGTTCGGCCGCCAGTTCCGTGAGCGTGGTCCCATCGTCCTGTCCGTGCACCCCCACAACGACCGGGGCACCGCTGTTGCGGCGGCCGAGCTGGCGCTTCTTGCTGGCGCGGATCGCATCGAGGGAACGTTGTTCGGCAACGGGGAGCGGACCGGGAACCTCGACCTTGTGACCGTGGCGCTCAACCTGTTCTCGCAGGGCATAGATCCCGAGCTCGATTTCCACGATATCGAGGCTGTCCGGCGGGTGGCTGAGCACGCCACGCGGATGCCCGTCCACCCGCGCCATCCCTACGTTGGTGACCTCGTTTACACCGCCTTTTCAGGCTCCCACCAGGACGCCATAAAGAAGGGGATCGCCGCTCTGCCGGAGCAGTACGCCAAATGGGAGGTCCCCTATTTGCCCATCGACCCCAAGCACACGGGCAGGACGTACGAGGCGATCATCCGTGTCAACAGCCAATCTGGCAAGGGCGGGGTTGCCTACGTCATGGAGACCGAGCATGGCCTCGACCTGCCCCGTCGGCTCCAGATCGAGTTCTCCAAAGCCGTCCAGGCCGTAACCGAGGCGAGCGGGACCGAGATAAAGCCGGACGAGCTCTGGGAGGCTTTCGAAAAGACGTACCTCGCCGAAAGCGCTTCTTTGCGGCTCATAGGAGCCGAGGTCGTGACCGAACGGGCGACAGATGCCCACGTCACTCAGGTGACCGCCCAGCTGCTCATCGACGGCGAGCACCGCAGCGTTGTCGGGAGAGGCAATGGCCCAATCGATGCCCTGGTCACCGGGCTGTCAGAGCTCGGCATCGCCCTCGCAGTCCTTGACTACAACCAGCATGCGCTTACCGCCGGGAGCGGCGCTTCCTCGGTGGCGTACGTGGAGGTCGAGTCCGCGGGCCGGGTGGTCTGGGGTGTTGGAATGGACTCGAGCATCCTTGACGCATCTTTGCAAGCCGTGGTGAGCGCTGCCAACCGGCTGCGCGAGCTGTCCACAGAAGGCGGAGCGGCGGCCGAGCCACAGACGGCGGCAACAGCGGGGTGACTGAGGTCGCATATGCTCAGCGCATGTCAACTCAACAGTCAGAGGCCACCGGCCCCCCCCGTGGGCACGTAAGGGTCGTCTACCTAGGCCCCGTCGCCCCGCACTGGAGAGTCGATTCGGATTTCGGGGACCGCAACCTGATCGAGGAGCTTCGGCAGCGGATCCTGGCGCGCCTGTTGTTGTTGCCTCCGCATGACCCACAGTTCCGCCGGAACCGGGAACGCATAGTGCGCGACGCGGCGCGGGAAAACGTGCTCCTCGAGTGGGACCTAGGCGTGCCTGACGATGAAGAAGGCGACTTCATAGGCACCGCCGAGGCCTGAGCGCGTAGCCCTTTCCGCTGTTCGCACCGTCGCGAGGCGGTAGCGTGAGAGCTGTGGCGCTTAGTCGTGGAACTATTTCTCCGGAAGCTGAGGGCCGGGATGAAACGGAAGAAGGCGAGACCCAGTCGGGCAATATCCTTGCGAGCAGTGAACTGCGCTATATCAACAGGGAGCTGTCTTGGCTCGACTTCAACCGCCGTGTCCTTGCGCTGGCCGCGTCGACCGTGCAGCCCTTGCTGGAGCGGGCCAAGTTCCTGGCCATCTTCTCGACCAACCTGGACGAGTTCTTCCAGGTTCGTGTAGCCGGCCTGAAGGACCAGCTGGCCGCGGGCATCTCAGGCACCGCGCCAGACGGGCTTTCGGTCCCAGACCAGCTGCGGGCGGTAGGAGCCGAGGTGGAGGACGCCCTTTCGCAACGGTCGCGGATCTACAACGAGGTCGTCGTGCCGGAACTGGCCGCCCACGGCATCCGTTTAGTCCCATGGAGCTCTCTCGGCCCGTCCGACAAGGCATATGCCGAGACAGTCTTCGAGTCGCAGATGTTCCCTGTCCTGACACCGCTCGGGGTCGACCCCGGCCACCCTTTTCCCTACATATCCAACCTCTCGCTCAACCTCGCGGTAATGGTACGCGACCCTCAGCGCGGTGACCGACGCTTTGCCCGGGTCAAGATCCCACCGCTGTTGCCCGGGTTTCTTGCAATGCCCGACGGTGAGCGCTTCGTCCCGGTTGAACAGGTGGTAGCGGCGTTCCTCGGTGAACTGTTCCCGGGAATGGAGATCGAGAGCTACTACGCCTTCCGTGTCATCCGCAACGCCGACCTCACCCTTGCAGAGGAAGAGGCGGACGACTTGCTGGAAGCGGTCGAGATGGAGTTGCGCCGCCGACGTTTCGGGCGCGCGGTGTGCCTGCAGGTGGAGTCCGGTTTCAGCACCGAAGTCCTTGACCTGCTCGTCCGTGAGCTCGACCTGCACCCCGCGGACGTGTACCAAATGGATGGCTTGCTCGATTACAGCGCTCTGTGGGAGATCCACAGCCTCGACCGGCCAGAGCTGAAGGACGAACCGTTCTCACCGGTAACCCCGAGCCGGCTGGCCGCTCCGGACGACGGGACCGTCGACATATTCGCGGCGATAGCCCACGAAGACATCTTCGTGCACCATCCTTACGAAAGCTTCGCAATGTCGACTGAGGCGTTTGTGAAGCAGGCCGCTCGAGATCCGAAAGTCCTAGCAATCAAACAGACTTTGTACCGGACATCGGGTGACAGCCCGGTCGTTACTGCCCTGATTCGCGCGGCCGAAAGAGGCAAGCAGGTTGCTGCCCTTGTCGAGTTGAAAGCGCGGGGTGACGAAGCTGCTAACATTGGCTGGGCGAGAGCGCTCGAGCAGGCGGGCGTGCATGTGGTCTACGGCCTGATCGGGCTGAAAACTCATGCTAAAACGGCACTTGTGGTGCGGGAGGAAGGCGACGGGATCCGCCGGTACTGCCACATCGGCACGGGCAACTACAACTCGTCCACAGCCCGTCTCTATGAAGATATCGGTATCTTGACTGCTTCCCCGGCGCTCGGGGAGGACCTCACTGACCTGTTCAATTTCCTGACCGGGTACAGCCGCCAGTCGGCCTATAGGCAATTGATAGTCGCACCCCTCGCTCTTCGTTCGAAGATAATCGAGCTCATAGAGAAAGAAGCCGAGCGGGGCCCGGGCGGGCGGATCGTGTGGAAATTGAACAACCTTGTCGACCGCAAGACAATCGACGCTCTTTACGCTGCTTCCCAGTCCGGGGCTCAGATAGACCTCATCGTGCGGGCCGTTTGTGGCCTGCGTCCCGGCGTCCCGGGCCTTTCGGAGACAATCCGGATCCGGTCGCTGGTCGGTCGCTACCTGGAACATTCACGGATTTACTATTTTGGCGACGGCGCCACCACTGAGTTCCCGACCGCCGTCACCACTCCGGGCACCGACGGCGTCAGCCAAGAAGTGGCGGCCCCCACGGGCTACGAGGGCCAATCGGTCCGCTCCGTCCTACCCGACGGCGGCAAGTACCTGATGGGGTCGGCCGACATAATGGAGCGCAACCTTGACCGTCGTGTTGAAGCCCTCGTGGACGTGGCGTCTCCAGAGATCCAGGCACGGCTTAGGGAAATACTCGAAGTGAACCTGGCTGACGACGAATTAGCATGGGAACTGGCGCCAGACGGCACCTGGTACAAGGTGCCCGACGAGAAGCACATCAACGCCCAACGGCACTTTCAGGAACTCGCGGTGGCTCGGAGCAAACGCCACGGCAAAGGCGAGAGGCTGGCTTCGATCGAGTGAGCGCAAAAGTACGGGCTTCTGGTGGCGTCGTCTGGCGCCGCGTGCCGGCGGGGATCGAGGTAGTGCTGGTCCACAGGCCCGCTTACGACGACTGGGCGCTCCCCAAGGGCAAGGTTGAGCAGCGGGAAACCGACGAAGACGCGGCGCTCCGTGAGGTCCGCGAGGAAACTGGCCTCTCGTGCCGCCTCGGCCCGGAGCTGCCGAGCACTACCTACAGGGACGCCGAAGGGCGCCCCAAGGTGGTCCGGTACTGGGCTATGACGGTGCTACCGGGGACAGGCGCCATTGCCAACGTCCAGCCTGAACTGCTGCCCGAGGCGAAGGACGAGGTCGACGACCTCCTGTGGGCACCGCTTGACGAGGCTCGCCAGCGGTTCACCTACGCACGTGACGTGGTGGTCCTCGACGCGTTCGAAGATTACGTCTCGCGCTCAAATGTTCGCAGGCAGGAGGTCAACGACGCTGCCGAAGGCGAACCACAGCGGGACGAGGCACACTAGCGCCCCTCCGAACAGCACCGCGACCTTGCGGTAGCGGCGTCTGCGGGCGGCCACGATGCGGGTGATGACCCAGGCCGCCAGCGCAATGGCACCCCAGCCCGCCGCGCCCGCTGCCGCTCCGCCAGTGCCGCCACCGCTGCCGCTGCCGGTCCGGCTCGCGCTTAACGATGCCGCCCCAGGACTTGGCCCTACCGTTGGCGAGTCGCCGCCACCTCCAACCGTTGGAGAGCCGCCGCCGTCTGATGTCGTCTTGGCGGAGGAGATGCCCGAGGTCGGCAACGTGCTCGAAGTGGGCCGAGTGGTCGCTGGTGCGGACGGGGGGCCACTGTCCGGCCCCGTCGTCGTCCCGTGTGAGGTGACATGCAAGTGCGAGGTCACATGCGAATGCGAGGTGACCTCCGAGGTGTGCCGCTTCATTGACCGGGATGTTGAACGGCCAATGACGCTGGGGAACCTGCCGTCCTTTGTTGCCTCTACAGGCAACGGCCTGGGCACCCTGGTGCCGCGTGCCAGGTGCGTTAGTAGCACTGCCCTGATGACCAGGCGGGAAGTCGCTTCGAAGCGCGGGTTGCAGGTTGTGAGCGTGAGCTCGGGCGTCCGTGTCGGGTCAAGGACGGCCACATCTGAGGGCGCTACGACTAACTGGCTGACCACGCTATAGACCCACGTCGTGCCCAACGTGTCCGTCAGGTACACGAGGTCACCGCTGTGGACCTCGTTGAGCCGGAAAAACGGGGCCCCGAAGGTGGTCCGGTGACCAGCGATGGCAACGTTGCCGGCCTGACCAGGCAACGGTGTCCCCGGGTAGTGCCCCGGGCCCATCTGCAGGTCGGCCTCGGCGACGCCTTGGACTACGTAGCGGTCGACGCCGATGACCGGTATCACCAAATGTTCGAGCGCGCCTCCTGGCGGGGTGACCGGCAATTCTTCGGTCGGAGATCTGGGGTCATGAGCGGTGGCCCTCGGCCGGGGCGACGTCGGCTCCCAACCGAGCCGCTTGGCAATGCCCTTCGGCGCCGGGCCCGACGGCAGCGGCGCCAATGTGGTCGTCGTAGTCGTGCTGGGCGCTGCGGGAAGGGGGACGCTGGCAACGGCCGCGTTGAAGTCCCGGGCGAGCCGAGCCTGGCTGTGCTCTTCGCTCAAGTTGGTACCGACCAGCTCGTAGGCGACGAAGAGAAGCACTACAAGTCCCGCGGTGACAAGCGCTAGGCCTACCTCACGCAGCCCGTTCGTCTTGTGATTGACGGCCTTGGGCAATCTTCGTCGCATATGTTGGCCCACATGACCAGGGTAAAGCCATCGAGGCACGTTGTGCCCGGATCGGGTTGCCCATTGGGCCCGTTCGTCTGCTCTGTCACAAGTTTCCGTGTCTTCTGGCACAGCGAGTGGTCCTCGCGGCCCCTACCGCACCGTTTCGGACTGGCGCTCGTTCTTCTGCAAGACTTCGTGCGTGCCCTTGTTGTTGGTGCGCCATGCCCACGCACGCCCCCGTAAAGAGTGGTCGGGCGAAGACCGCTTACGCCCTCTTTCCGTGCATGGGGAGAGGCAGGCAGAGGGACTCGTCGCAATCGCAGGCCTTTTTTTGCCGCCGACGCGCACCCTTTCGAGCCCTTACCTCAGGTGCGTCCAGACCATGGGACCTCTGGGCCGAGCCAACAACTTGGCGGTCGAGGCCAGCGATGACCTGGCTGAAGGACAGAGCTCGTCGGCTGTCAGGCTCATCAGGTCGTTGGCGGGGACTAACGCCGTCGTCTGCACCCATGGGGACGTGATCGCGGAGATCCTCGTCACGCTCGCCGACGAGGACAGGGTCGACCTCGGGTTGACCCCGCGTCAGGCGAAAGGCTCGGTCTGGGCGCTCGAAGGGAAAGACGCCTTTTTCACCTCGGCCAGGTACTTTCCCCCGGTGGTGGCGGAGCCGGTTTGAAGTGGGAAGGCAACCAGAATTGAACGGCAATGAGGCACGCGACCTTTTGGCCCTCCTGGTCCAGGCCGTCGACAAGGCCAATCAAGGCCTCGTGGTTTGCAATAAGAAGGGCCGCGTTGTTTTGCGCAATGCTCCAGCCAGGGAGCTGGTCAACGCCCGGGACGGTGACTTCTTGGCGGAAAAGGCGCTCGAAGCTGCGCTCGGGCGGGCGCTCGCGGGCGCGTACCACGAGGAGACTCTCGACCTTTACTCCCCCACCAGGCACACACTTAAGATCAGGGCGTACCCACTCGGCGGGTCGGACCCTCCCTCTGGCGCTATCGCCCTGGTAGACGATGTGTCCGAGCTGCGCCGGCTGGAATCGGTGCGCCGGGACTTCGTCGCCAACCTGAGCCATGAGCTGAAAACCCCGCTCGGGGCGCTCAGCCTTCTCGCAGAAACACTCGACGGAGAAGAAGATCCCGATGTCGTGGCGCGTTTGACTGCCAGGGTCGGTGCCGAAGCAACACGCTTTTCCCGGATCGTGGACGACTTGCTCGACCTTTCGCGAATAGAGGCTGGGGCCACGGGGAGCCTCGGCGCCGTCGCGCTATCGGCGGTTATCGATGAAGCAGTCGAGGGTTTCCGGGAGCCAGCGGCTGCCCGGGGGATCCGGCTGAACGTCGCTCCCGCCAGCGCCGTCCTCAACGTGATGGCCAACCGTAGGGACCTGGTTTCCGCAGTAGCGAACCTTGTCGATAACGCCATCAAGTACTCGGAGCCTGGCGGTGCCGTGTACGTGGACGCTGACCGGCGCGGCGACCGGGCGTGCTTGCGCGTCCGGGACGAGGGCGTCGGCATCCCCCGGCGCGATCAGGAGCGGATCTTTGAGCGTTTTTACCGTGTCGACAGGGCACGGTCGCGCTGGACTGGTGGGACCGGGTTGGGATTGGCTATCGTGCGGCACGTGGCCGCCTACCACGGGGGCGACGTTTCCGTCGATTCAGTTGAAGGGGAAGGCTCGACTTTCACGTTGTGGGTTCCTCTCGCCAACCAGGGACACGACCGTGACTGAGCAGGTAACAGTACTGCTCGTCGAGGATGAGCCTTCGTTCGTCGAGGCTCTAGTCGTCGGCTTGAAACGAGAAGGCTTCCGGGTCGAGGTCGCCTACGACGGTGCCGAAGCGCTCGACAAGTTCGCCTCTGTACGGCCGGACCTGGTCCTGTTGGATGTCATGTTGCCGCGGGTTTCGGGCATCGACGTATGCCGCACCATCCGGGCCGCTGGCTCCCGGACGCCGATCATCATGGTCACTGCCAAAACCAGCGAGATCGACACGGTGGTCGGCCTAGAGGTTGGAGCAGACGACTACGTCAGCAAGCCGTACCGCTTACGCGAGCTCGTCGCTCGTATGCGCGCCGTGCTGCGCCGCACCCCCCCTCCGGAGGAGGTCCCTGACGAGAGCGACGTGCTGGATGCAGGCGACCTGCGCCTGGACCCCGAACGACATGAGGTCTACCTCCGCGGCCAGGAGGTCAGCCTCCCCCTGAAGGAGTTTGAGCTCCTCGAACTGCTGATGACTAACGCCGGCCGGGTGCTGACCCGTGAGACCCTGATAGACCGCGTGTGGGGCCCTCACTACGTAGGCGACACAAAGACGCTCGACGTGCACGTGAAGCGCCTACGAGCACGCATCGAGGACGACCCTGGGCACCCGAGGAGGATCACCACGATCCGCGGCCTGGGCTACAAGCTCGAGTCCACTCGAGCGGGCGGCGACGGCCCCGAAGCCGACTAGTACAGCCGCTTGGCCGGCAGCGGCGGCTAGCGGCGGCGCAGTTTTCTGCTAGCGCCGTAGGCGGAAGAAGCTCTTGGACTTGGCAGGCAGGATGTCGTCGAGTTGGGGATCGGCCTGCGGCACTTCGCTGTCGACGGCAACGGGGCCCGGGCCCCCACTGGCCTCGTCATCAGTGCGCGGGGGCGGGCTGAAAGAAGGGGCGTCCACGTCGGGGCCGTCAGCGGTGGCCGGGGTCACCCGCATCGGACCATTGGCGGCGGGCGTTGCCCTCATGGAACTCGCGCGAGCCGATGCGCCGGCGAGACTGCTGAGCGCCCGAGCGGCCGAAGAGGCGGCGGCGTTCGAGAGCAATGGCTCGGCTTGGGCACCCGTCCCAACAGGACGAGCCGGGCTCGCAGGAGCAGTGTGCGCGGGCGCGAGCGCGGCCAGGGCCCGGGCTGCGGCGGCGGCGCCTGGGGAACGGGGCAGGATGGCGTTGCTGAGTGTCCCAGTAGACGGGGTGCCGCTACCGAGGGGCATCGGAGGGGTAACTGATGGGCCGGCAGGGGGCGCTGGACGGGGCCCGGCTGCCGAAGCTGCGGCCGCGGCTGCCGCGGCCGCAGCCGGACGGAGAGCGGCGCCAGCACCCGGAGCTTGCGGTTGGGGCCGGTCCTCGAACTGCACCTGCGGCCATGCCTCGGGCTGCGGAGCGGCCGCGGGCAGCTGCAGGACCTCCGCCGACTGGTCCTCCGGCGGGACCTCTAGTCGAACTTGGGCTTGAACCGCGACCCTAGTTGAGGGGGGTCGCCGCTCGGAAAGCGAGGCCAAGATGTTCTCAACGTGAGTTCTGGGCTCCACGAGCGAGCCTGCTTCGCTAGCCGCGGTACCCGGGCCGCGGTCGGGCTCGTCCATCTCCGAGAGATACCCGTAACCGAGCGCAGGGACACCTAGGCCCGCGACGGGTTCAACAGAGCGCTGGAACTGTGGCACATAGGGTGCGTCGGCTGCTCTCATGCGGCACTTGAGACAACTGCGCCCGGCTTGCCGAAACCTCTCATTGCGCCGATGTTCCGGCCATAATTTCGTCCGCTCTCATTTGGAGCTTGCAACCTCCAGGTCGGGTCGCGGCTGTACTCTCGCCAGGTGACGGCCGTCGACCCAGAGGGCACCGAAGTGACCACCGGTACCCGTGGTTGGTTGCTCCGTGTGCTGCCGATGGCACGCCGCTGGGCCTACTACCCGTACTGGCTCCCCGCCGAGGGTCAGGCGGACCAGGCCGTGCCAAGGGACACGCCCTTCCGCCGGCTGGCGACCGTGCACGGCCTGTCTTCCGCTGGAGACGCGTTAGTAGCGATAGCTCTCGCCGGGTCCGTCTTCTTCGACGTCTCAGCAAAGGCGGCCGAGTCAAGGGTGGCTCTATCGCTGAGCTTGACGGTCGCCCCGTTCCTGATAGTCGGCCCCTTGCTCGGGCCGCTCGTGGAGCGCGCCCGCGGCGGGCGGCGGGCGATCGTCGTCGGGTGCGCAATTGGCCGAGCGATCTGTTGCTTTTTCATGGCTTACTGGGCGCACTCGCTCGCGCTTTTCCCTATAGCTCTGTTCACACTCGTTTTCTCCAAGCTCTATATGGTCACGAGGGCTGCTCTGGTACCTGGAGCCGTAAGCGCTCCGGGGCAACTTGTACTCGCAAATTCCAAGCTGTCCGTTGGTGGATCTGCGGCCGGGATAATTGCCGGCGGCATAGGTGCCGGCTTGCTCGCCTTGCTGGGGTCCCCCGACTTGCTGCGGTGCGACATAGCCGTGTACCTCGGCTGCGCTTGGGGTGCGACCCGGCTGACCAATGCCAAGGTGGCACCGCCACAGCCAACTCTCGCCTCTGGGGCACCAACGGCGCCCTCAGCCGCGTTAGCACCACGAGAGCTAATGCCACGGGAGTTGGCCCCGCCGGCGTCGGCGCCAACCTCTGGGCCACTCGGCGTGAGGGCGGCGACGGGATTGCCGCCCGGAGGGCTGCAACTTGCAGCCGTAGCGACCGCCGCACTTCGGTTCTCCACCGGGTTCGTGACCTTCCTGCTCGTGTTCACCTTCCGGCGCGGTTCCGCTGCGCTGATCTGGTACGGCCTCGCTCTGGCCGCCAGCCAGCTCGGGAACGTTTCGGGAGCGTTGCTGGCGCCAAGGTTGCGCAAGCGAGCACCCGAGGAATGGATGGTGACAGGGTCATCGGTAGTAGTGGGGGCGGCCGCTCTAAGCGCCGGGGTGATCGACTGGGGCCGGCATTGGGCCGTAGCCGTGGTCCTTTCGGGCGGGATCGGTCTCGCAGCAGGTTCGGGCAAGCTCGCCTTCGACTCGATGGTCCAGCGCGACGTACCGTCGCGGCTACGGGCACGGTCCTTCGCTCGTTTCGAAAGCGGGTTCCAACTCTCCTGGGCAATCGGCAGCTTGTTGGCCGTGCTTGTCCCGATGACCCTGTCCGAGGGCTTTATCGCCATCGGGATAGTGGGCCTGCTGGGGGCTATCGCGTTCGCGGGAGGTTCGGTAAAAGCTCGGCGCGGGACCCTGCCAACGTGGTGGCCGGGTTCGGCGCCCCGTCCTGGTCACCCACCCCCCAAGGCCAAGCCGAACGGGCCACCCGGGCTGGGGCCAGGCCCAGGAACTTGACGCTCAGGACCTTGACGTGGTCCAGGACCTTGACGGGCCCGGAGCTCGGGCCTATGTCAGCTCAGCCGAGAAGATCGATGCGAGCGAGCCAAAGGCCGGGCGCGTCGATCTCGGCCGGTGTCGGCAGGCCTGCCTGGCTTTCCCATAAACGAGAAAGTTCTCCCTCCCCGGCGCGCTCCAACACCCCGCGTACAAACGCGTGGCCCCTGTCAATGGTCGTCTGGTCGAGCTCGATCCCGAAGAGCTTGCCGAGCACACGCTGGCCGGGGCCGTCTTCGAGCCGCCGGCGACGGAAAGCCTCGCTCACCAGAGGGTACGAACCAACCAGGCCTTTGCCGACCTTAGCGACGATGAAATCGGTGTACCCGGCCACGGCGGCTAGGAACGCCCTGAACGGCCCCAACAGCCTGCGCTGTTCGTCGCTCTGGATATCGCCAAGGAGTGCTTCGGGGTCGCCAAGTGTCTGCTGGAAAGAAGCTAGGTCGGTCGGGTCAAGGCTCCCCAGGCGCTGCTCGATCGTGTCCATCTCGACATGGAACGCGCCGGTATAAGCCATGAGGTGGTCCCTGAACGCGGCCGCGACGTGGGCTCGGCTCAGGACGGCATGGTGGGCAACGTCCCGCAGGCCGACGTACATCCGCACGTCGTCGGGGGCGAGCTCCCATTCCCTCGCAAATGCGTCGATCGCATCCGGCACCGCCATCAACTCGTCCGTGGTCGGCGCCAGCATCGGCATGTCGTATTGGCCCATCGCCCTGCTCGCTAAGTGCCCGACCATCGCACCCGCCTGGGCCCCTAGGACTAGCGGCCCGATCACCTGAGGGAGGTTCCCGAGCAATTGGTCCATGGGGTTGCCCTCCCCAGGTTGGGCGGGTTTCGCCTGCTCAGGGGTTTCGGCTCCCGGGCTGAGAGACGTGGCGAGCCTCAAAAGAACGTCTTTCCACGCCTCGAGTGTCCTCGAAGCCCACTCGGTGCGGGTCACGCAGTTCAACCCAAGCCACCCGCGGCGAGACGTGGGCATGCCGGTAGCTTCTCCGACGTACATGTCTGCGACCCTGAGCAGCTCTTCCATTCGGATGCGGGCGAGCGGGTCAGGGTTTGCCTCAGCCTGGCCTTCGGTCGCTGCCCACGCCGCCAACTGGCGTGCCACGTCCCAGTTGAGCGGGCCTTGAGCCGTCAGGAGCCGAGCGAGGTCGCGCAACAGGTCTCCCAGGGGGCCACCGCCCGAGAACGGCGACGGGTTGCTCATTTCTAAAGGTTACCGGTCGCGGGAACCCCAATAAGTAGCCGCCGCGAAAACACCATTGACCGACGACGGATGTCAGGCGTGCTTGCTAGCGCTATCCTTGTCCCCCATTACAGGGAGCACAGTTGTGGTCACGGGGGCTGCCGGTAACTTAGGCCGAAGGGTTACGGCCAGCCTGGCGGCCCGTCCAACGGTGGAGCGGGTCCTGGCCGTGGACATGGTCCCGATGCCTGCCACCGCTCCAGAGGTCGAGGCGCACGCCTTTGACCTCTCGGCGCCCGGCGCACAAGATGAGCTCGCCGCCCTCGCCAAGCGAGCTGACGTCTTGGTACACCTGGCCTGGGACCCCGAAGGAAAGCAGAACCTGAGGGCGCTGGAGCACGTGCTCGAAGCCGCCGAGGCAATCGAACCGGCACAACTCGTGCATCTCTCGAGCGGGACTGTTTATGGGGCATGGCCAGACAATGCAGTGCCACTCACTGAGGAACTGACACCGCGGCCTAATGCCGAGCTCGCCTATGCAGTGGAGAAAAGGGCGGCGGAGGAATTGGTGGAGAAGTGGTCGAGGGCTCATCCAGACATTGCCATGGCGCTTCTCCGGCCAGCATGCACCGTGGGGTCAACCGAACAGCCTCTCTATCAAGCCCTGGCCACCACGACACGCCCTCCTCTAGGTGCAGAAGGGCGCATCGTCCAGTACCTTCACGTCAACGACCTGGCCAGCGCCGTCGTGCACGCTTGCGAAAAGGGGCTGTCGGGCATTTACAACGTGGCGCCTGACAATGGCGTCCGGGAAGAAGTCGCCGGGGCCTTAGCCGGGGGGTCGGCCAGCCTCCCGCTGTCAGCGCCTGTCCGGGCAGCACTGGCTGAGCTGCGGTGGCGGTTATGGCGCCGCGCCGCGCCGCCCGGGGCGGGGCCCTACGCCGAGCACACCTGGGTTATCGCGGGAGACAAGCTGCGTGCGACGGGATGGCGCCCGGAGTACAGCTCCGAGCAAGCCTTGGTGGTCAGCGACGAGCGCGCCCACTGGGACGAGCTCCCCCCAAACAGGCGCGTCTCGGCCGCACTTGCCGCAGGTGCAGCCACCATGCTGGCCGCCGGCGCCGGCGGCGCGATGTGGTGGCGCCACCGGCGTTAGCTCATGCTGAGCAGCGCGCTCAGGGCCCTTAGCCCGGGTCCGCAGTCGCCGGTTGGGTACCCAGCGTGATATCAGCTTGATGACGGCGGCCGCTGTGCAGCCAGTCGATGCTAACCACCTCGCCGGGCTTCTCCAGCGCCATCCACGCAATGAGAGCCCCAACCGAAGCCGCCGGGTGACCGGCGATCGCTGTGATCACGTCGTTGTCGGCAACGCCAGCTTTGGCGGCCGGGCTGCCAACCGAAACACTTTCGACCTCTATCGCGCCGGCTACCCCGACCTCCTG
>Ga0209415_10008905_pt1 | contig 17322 bp, 17 predicted proteins | sample PeaSoiSIISIP2007_FD_187696 | JGI IMG/M metagenome (GOLD analysis project Ga0209415, IMG submission 187696) | Peat soil microbial communities from Weissenstadt, Germany - SII-SIP-2007 (SPAdes) (version 2) | ecosystem: Environmental > Terrestrial > Soil > Wetlands > Peat | place: Germany... | reverse complement strand
GAAGGCGACGAGGAAGCCGACACCCGCCATTGGGATACCAAGGGCCTGCAAAGCTGGGCCATGAGCCGGTTCCACGTGAATCTCTCGCAAAATCAGATTCGGCAAATGAGGCCCGACGAGGTCGAAGCCAAACTTCGCGCGGCCGCCATCGAGCAGATCGACAACCGAAGCTGCGCCGGCCTGATGAAATACCTGGTTCCCAATTACGCCGAGCAGGAACTGGTCAACTGGGCGAAAGAGAAATTCAACATCCAGGTCAAACCCGAAGAGTTCATCCTTGACCCCAAGGGCCACAACCTTCTCCCGGCCGAACAGATCGTCGATTTGATCGAATCGCGCGCCCGCGCGGCCTACGCGCGGCGGGAAATCAACTACCCCGTCGAGCATGCCCTCACCTTCGCCTACGGCGGGCCCGAGGGATTCACCGACCATCCCTATTCCGCCGAATACATCCGGATGTGGGCTTTGCACAAATACGGCGAGCAGATTCCGCTGGAACAAATCCGCACCGGAACCCTCCAGCAACTGCACGACACGCTCGTCGCCCACCAGGAGCGATTTCTCACCGGCGGCGAAATGGAAAGGACCGTGGATGCCTTGATCGCCGCCCATCCGGACCCCGAATCGCTCCGCAAGGCGTTCAACGAACGCTTCGACGCGAAGCTCACCAGCAGGGATTTCGAGGTGCAGGTCGAAACCGATGAAAAGGACATGCGGGTGGTCACGCAGCCGGCGTCGGCGGAGCAAATCCGGCAATTGCTTATGGAACGCGCCCGCCTGGCGCTTCGGGCCGAACTGACCGATCTGGAGCAATTCGTCCTGATCCAGATTTTCGACCAGACCTGGAAGGACCACCTCTACGCGATGGACATCCTGAAAAATGGCATCGGTTTGCTGTCGTTCGCGGAGCAGGACCCGCGCATTCAGTACAAGAAGCTAGGCTACCGCTACTTCCAGGAGATGATGGCCGCGGTGCGCGACAAGGTGACGGACCTGATCTTCCGCGCCCGCGTGGTGGGCGCCATGCAAGCCCGCAGCGCGTACAAGGAAACCGCCGCCGTGCACGACGCCTCAACGGGCTACGGCGTGGCGGAAAACCTCGCGGCGTCGGCCTCCGCCACCAAGGGCCAACCCCCTGGAGAAATGGAGCAAGCCGCCGACCAGACTCAAGGCGAAGGCGCCAAGGTCAAGACCATTGTCCGCGAGGCCCCCAAAATCGGCCGCAACGATCCCTGCCCCTGCGGCAGCGGGAAGAAATACAAAAAATGCTGCGGCGCGGCCGCGGCTTGATGGGCTCCGATGCAACCCACGTTGCGGAGATTATGAATGCCTCCTTTCCGCGGTTTCTTCATCAATCTCGACCGAAACCAGGCGCGGTCGGCGTCTATGACCCAACACCTTGCGGACGTCGGCATGGCGGCCAGATACCAGCGAGTCCCGGCGGTGGACGGGCGGACGCTGGGCCCCGAATACGTCACCAAGCTCGATCGCGGAAACCTGGGCCTGTGGCTCACCCTCGAACGGCTGCTCTCGGCCAACAAATCGTCCGATGCGCATCTGCACGTGCTGGAGGATGACGTCGTCCTTCCCAAAGACGCCGAAGCTTGCTTCGCCAAGCTGCTCGCCGGGGTCGATCAGGGCGCTCCCAATTGGGATCTGATCTTCACCGACCTTCTCCTGAATCTGGATTTCCCGATTTTTCAATTGTTCGCAAAGTTCAGGGAATCTTTTCTGCAAAAGGGTGAACTGCGCTGTTTTCCCCTGAACGGCATTACGTTCGCGTGCACGCCATCGATATTCATCAACAGAAAGTCGATCGACAAATATCATCGCTTGCTTGCCGGACGATGGACCGAAGGCCTGCCGATCGACATCTATCTTCGGACCCTAATTGACCAAGGATCGCTGAACGCCTACTTGACGCTGCCGTTCGCGACTTCGCTGTCGCAGAACACGGCCGAATCGGATATTCGGGGAGGATTGGACCTTTCGCGCAATGTGATGAACCTGTATCGCGCCTCGCTGTTCAAGGATGCGGACCTGGACCGCTTGGCGAAGGAATTGCGGCGCCTCACGGCCACCGCGAAGATCTCCGATCTGGCCGAGTGTTATCTCCAGGCGGCGAGATTCGCCTTAAGCGACAAATGGGTCCAATTCTGAGTAAAGGGGACATTCAAGATTTCTCGTGAACGAATAAAGGGGACATTCAAGATTTCTCTTGACGCTGCTCGAATTCGCCGGTAAACCAGGACCATGCCGCGAACTGCTCGAATTGCCCCCGGCGGATTGGTGTATCATGTCCTGAACCGAAGCAACGGCCGGCGACGGCTCTTCCATAAGGACGCCGACTACGAGGCGTTCCTCGAAATCCTGGGCGACGCCGTCGAGCGCATGCCGATGCGCGTGGTGGGATTCTGCCTGATGCCCAACCATTGGCATCTCGTGCTCTGGCCGCGCGAGGATGGTGAATTGTCGCTGTTCATGCGCTGGCTGAGCAACACGCACGTTCGGCGATATCACCAGCATTACCATTCCTACGGAGAGGGCCATGTCTATCAAGGCCGGTTCAAGAGTTTTCCCATCCAGGATGACGGGCATCTGCTGACGGTGTTGCGTTACGTCGAGGCCAATCCGCGGCGCGCCAAGCTGGTGTCGCGGGCACAGGATTGGCCCTGGTCAAGCCTGAGTTGCCGGCGTTCGCCTCGGACGAGGAGGAAACTGCTGAGCGACGGGCCGCTGGACCGGCCACGGAACTGGCCGGCGCTGGTGAATGAGCCGCTGGATCGCCCGGCGTTGGAGCCGGTACGAGTGTCCGTCGTGCGCGGCCGGCCGTTCGGGGAAAACGAATGGATGACGAAACTGGCGCGCCGCCTGGGCTTGCAACCCACCCTCAATCCGCGGGGACGGCCGCCCAAAAAGCGGAAATCTTGAATGTCCCCATTTCTTCATCTCTTGAGGAGTTGTGGGATGGACCATGCAATCTCGAATCTGACAATGGACGACTACGACCAAGCGGTCGCCTTCTGGCGAAGCCAGGATGGAATCGCGCTCAACGAATCCGACGAACGCGAGGCGATGAGCCGCTTTCTGCTGCGAAACCCCGGGATGAGTCTGATCGCGCGCAATGGTTCGGGGACGGTCATTGCCGCCGTGCTGTGCGGCCACGACGGCCGACGCGGCTATCTGCATCATCTGGCGGTCGATCCTGCGCATCGCCGCAAGGGATTGGGGCGAGCGCTGGTGGAACGCTGTCTGGCAAAGCTCGCCGTTGCCGGCATTCCCAAATGCAATATCTTTTTATTCACCGACAACGTCGAAGGCCGGCGATTCTGGGAAAAACTCGGCTACAAATCCGTGACCTGGATCCCGATGCAGCGGGTGATCGGATAAAAAGGGGCGGATAAAAAGGGGACATTCAAGATTTCCGGCGCCGCGTGATATTATACGGCGGAGCCGGCCAGACGTTGGCGCGAGGGTAATGTTGTGGTCCAAACGGGAAACGGCCAATACGACGAAATCTTGGATGTCCCCTTTATCGCCACATCGTTCGGTAGGCGGATTCTAAATTGCGGACGAAGCGCGGAGCGTCCATGAGGGGGGAGCGGATCAGTCGCTGCCGCAGTGTGCGGCGAAGTTCGGCCAGACGGGGCGTGTCTTTGGCAAGGTCCATAGCCAGGCGAATGTAATCGTCGGGCGACGCGGCGATCCGGTCGGCCAGTCCGGCGTTGGAAAGGATGCTTACGCCGGCGCGGGACATGCCGGAGGAGCCGGCCAGCGTCACCACGGGCAGGCCCATGTACAGGGCGTCGAGCGTGGTTGTGCCGCCGTTGTAGGGGAATGGGTCGAGGGCGATGTCGGCGTCGTGGTAGAGGAGAAAATAGGATTCGTAACGGGTCTTATCGTGAAGTTCGATGCGTTCGGGGGGGATGCCATGCTCGGCGAAGGATTGTTTGAGATGGGCGTTACCGAGTTTGCCGCCGCCGACGACCAGGCGGAGGCGCGATTGCTGAAGCTGCTGGAGTATGCGGGACCAGAGTGCGATCACCGGCGGATTGATTTTGGCGCAGGCGTTGTAGCAGGCGAAAACGATTTGGGCGCCGGCGGCGGGGCGTACGGAAACTTCCGGCAGATCGATCTGCGGCTGGTAGCACCAATACGTTTCCGGAAGCCGGATGACGCGCTCGGGTCCGAGGGTTTGGATGCCGGGCGGATCGAGATGAACGTCGCTGAGCCGAAAATCCATGGCCGGCAAGCCGGTGGTGCCGGCATAAGCGAGATAGCTCACCTGCACGGGCGCCGGTCTGCGGGCGAAGGTGAGCATGCGGTTGCGGGCCATGTGGGCGGTGAGGTCGACGAGGATGTCGATTTTGTCGGCACGGATGCGTTGGGCGAGGTCGGCGTCGGATAGGCCGGTGGTTTGGACCCAGGTGTCGGCATCGGCCTTCAGGCGGGCGGTCATGAAGTCGGGTTCGGGCACGTCGGCATAGCAGAAGACCTCGAACGCGGTCCGGTCGCGGTGGTGCAGGATCGGCTGCATGAACAGGGCGATGACGTGTTGTCGGAAATCGGGCGATACGTATCCGATACGTAGCCGGCGATCGGGGTTGCGGTCGATGTGGGGGGGCGCGGCGGAAAGGCCCCCACCCCGACCCTCCCCCGGAGTACCAGGGGAGGGGGAAAGGAGCGGGGCGGCCCATCGCTGCGCCCAGCGCTCGTGTTCGGCGAGGATGTCGGCCGGTGAAGAGCCGGGGTCGAACCACATCGCGTAAAGCAGATTGCTGTGCGACTCGGCGGTGGGGGAAACTTCCAGGCATTTTTTGAAACATGCGACCGCCTCGGCCACCCTGCCCTGTGCCCGCAGGCTGCTCGCCAGGTTATTCAGGGCACGGGCGTCGTCGCCCTTGAGATTCACGGCCTGCCGATAGGCGTCGATCGCCTCATCGAGGCGGTTGAGTTGCCGCAACGCAACGCCAAGGTTGTACTGCGCCATGGCATCGCCGGGATTGAGCGCAATGGCGCGGCGGAAGGATTCGACCGCGTCGCCCGGCCGGCCCTGAGCCAGAAGGACTCCGCCCAGATTGGCATGGCAGGGGGGCGACGATGCGTTGACCGCGATCGCCGCGCGGATCAGCCGCTCGGCTTCGTCGAGCTTTCCCTGGCGAAGACAGAGCAGCCCGGTCTGATTCAGCAGGTCGGCATGCCTGGGGGCAATCTGAATCAGCCGGCGCAAAATCGCCTCGGCCTCGGCGAGGCGTCCGGATGCGGCCAGGTTTTGCGCCTGGGCGAGCAATTGTTGCGGATCGAGTTGCGGCATTCGTGGCGGAGTCCGTCGAGTCGTGGACCGCGAATCGGCGACGCGACGGACAATTCACTTGGGTTCGAAGTCGGAGAGGATCATTTTCGTGCTGGACGTCATCGAGCCGGCGACCTCCGAGTCGAGCTTCACCACGCTGCCCGGAATATCATCGCAGGTCCAGGTGGTCGTGGTGCTCTTCAAGCCGTTCTGATCGGAAGTGACGGTGGTTTTCTTGCAGGAGTAAGTTTTGCCGGCGGCCTGGACATCTTCCGTGCTGACGTCGGGGGCGGTCGTGGCGGATGGCGGATTGGCGGAGGCGTCCACTTTCTTGATCTTGGCCGGAATCTCCTGCGCGGGTTGGGCCGGCATATCCATCTTGTTTCCCGCAACCACCATGGAGATTTTCACCTCAACCATGGCCTTGTCGGGCGTGATGTCGGTCAGGGTTTGGGTGGTTTCCATCGTCGAAGCATTGCCCATCGCGTTCGTCTCTGTCGAATATTTCACCAACGTGCCTGGCTTGAACTTGGCCCAGGCCTGATAGGCGGGATTGTCGATCGTTTCATCGTCCGCCCGGGCGATACTGATTATTGCAAGGGACATCGCAACCGCAATTAAAGCCATCAACTTTGAAAAGCGAAACATAAGCGTTTTCCTTCCGAAGGTCCGGGAAATGATTGAAGCCGGGGTAACCGACCGCCGGCGTATTGCGTGACATTGTATGCCGTTCCGGCCCTTCGGGAAGGAATATTTTGAATGTTTGGCAATCGAGACGGCAAAGAGTAGGGAGCGGGAATTAGAAAGCATCCGGCACGGCTGACATCCATTCGACTTTTTTCGCGTTGCCCCAGAGGTTCTCGAGGTCGTAATAGAGCCGGGCTTCCTGATTGAAAACGTGCACGACCACGTCGACGTAATCGACGGCGATCCAGGTTTCGCCTTCATAACCGGAGCGGTGGAAACTGGGGAAACCCATTTTTTCGCCCAATTCGTCCACGTCGTCGCAGACGCTGCGCATCTGGCGGGCGCTGGTGCCGGTGGCAATCACGTAAAAATCGGTCACCGGCGAGACGCCGGCCATCTCCAGCACGACCACGGCGTGGCAGCGGGTGTTGTGCAGCAGCCGGGCGGTTTCGATGGCGAATTTTCTTGATGCCTCGAGGCGCTGGGCGTCTGTTTGCGCGGGGGCTTGCGTGGCGATCGGGCGTCCTATGTTGCACCTGCCTTTCTCAGTCGAATTTCGATGACTTCCGCCGGGCAATTGATTCTGACCGGGATTGACGAAAAGCCAAGCCCGCGGTTGACGACCAGCCAGGTCTCGTGATAGCGGTTGATCCCCCCGATGAATCTTGGCGGAAGCGAATCGTGACGGACGATGGGGATTTTTCCCGGGAAGCAAATTTGTCCGCCGTGGGTGTGGCCGGCGAGGAACACGTCGGCCTCGAGAAACCGCGTTCTGCGGATCAGATCGGGATAATGCGAAAGCGCGACACGCACGGTGTTCGGCTTCTTCGGACCGAGGGAATGCAGGAAAAGCGGATCGAAGTCCTTGCGTTCGACGCCGGCGACGCCGATCAGCTCGAGCGTCGCCGATCCGGAATGCAGCGACAGGCAACGATGGTCCACGAGTGTGACGTTCAGGCTTGCCAGCGGGGGGCCGAGGAGGTCGCCGTCATGGTTTCCGAGGATGGTGACGGCGCCCAGGCGGCTGGTGAGCGAGTTGAGGAGTCTGCGAAGGAGCGGCAGCACCCGGCGATGATCGTGCTTGTCCTCGACGAAATCGCCGGTGAAGGCGATGAGGTCCGGCGGATCGGCGTGGGTGCGGGAGATGAGATCGTCATACGCCTTGTCCCAGGCCGGGCGGGCGTGGAAGTCGCTGAGGTGCAGGATGCGAAATCCGTCCAGTTCCTGCGGCAAACCGGGGATGGGGAGTTGGGCATCGACCCATTCAAATCCACTGGCGGAGAATAATTGCAGGCGCGGACCGAGCCGAACCAACCGAACGATCGGCTCCAATCCCCCAGGCTCGCGGGCGTGGGAACGCTGGTCCCATGGCCGATTCCGCCCGGCTGCGGCGTCCATGCTGAAATCCGTCGTGCTTCTCACCACACCTTCACCTTGCAGCCACCTCCCTGCATGGGCTAAAATACGCATGGATCGCGGCGGTTGCTAATGGCATGGCGGGATTGGACTGCATTGTCGCCATTGGTAGCCGACCGAATACAATGAATCAACCGAATTTTTCCAAGCCCGTAGTGTACGCCCTTTACCTGAACGCCGCGCTGTTGCTGGCCATTTTAGCGGCCCTATTGGGGCACGGCAGGCCCACGGTCCAAGCCGCCAATGGCCAGGCGGCGGACTTGCCGCCGATCGCGGGGGGCAACGGCGTCTTCGTCATGCCTTGCCAGCTCCATCCCGAAGTTTGGGGATGCTATCTGGTGGACACGCAGCGGCAAGTCCTTTGCGTGTATGAATATCGGGCGGGGGAAAAGGCCCTGGTTTTGTCGGCGGCCAGGAATTTTGGTTTCGATTTGGATTTGAAGAACTATAATACTTTCCCGGCCTGGTATGATATCCAGAAGGCCGTGGACGACGCGGCCAAGAACCAGCGAGCCAACGAATCGCAGCTACCACCGCTGGTTCCGACGCCCGCCCATGACAGCAACCCCTAGGAGACCAAGCTCATGGCCAAGATGTTTTATACGCTCGACGAGGCCAAGGCCACGCTGACCAAGAACGAAGAGGAAATCAAGCAATACACCCGGGAAGGCCGACTGCGGGAATTTCGCGACGGTCCCCGGCTTATGTACAAGGCCGACCAGGTGGAGGCGCTCAAGGCCGAGTTGGCGGGCGGCGATCCGGTGGATATCGGCGCTTCGGACAGCGGCGCGGCGATCGGGCTGGCCGACAGCAAGGGCATCGGCAGCGGGATCGGCAGCGGCGTCGGCAGCGGAATTGGAAGCGGAGTCGGCAGCGGGCTGGGCAGCGGACTTTCCGGCTCGGGCTCAGGTTCAGGATTGAATTTGGTGGATACCGACGGCGGTCACGGCTCTGCCCCTGGCGGAATGGCCCTCAAAGAGGACACGGCATTGGCGGCGGACCTGGGCCTTTCCGGCTCGGTGGGGGGCATGCCCTCGCCCGGACGTTCCTCCGCGAACGTCGCAAGCGGCACCGGTCTTTCCGGATCGCAGGGCAGCCGGCCCGGGGTCGATGTCTTCCAAAATGACGAGGTGGAGCGGGTTGATCCCTCGGCGCAAACGGCCATCGCCCCGGGCGTCAGCGAAATGGCGTCGGAAGGCGTCGGATCGGGATCGGGACTGCTGGATCTGACCCGCGAAAGCGACGATACGTCGCTCGGCGCGGAATTACTGGACGAAATTGCCCCCGGCGGCACCGCGACGGGCCGGCGTTCTCCCGGCGAAACCGGCCTCCCCTCGGGGACGGCCGCGGGGCAAAAGGTCGAAATCCGCGGTGCCCTGGCGGGCGCCGCCCCAAGCCGCGGTCAGAGCGTCGTCACCGTCGAGGAGGAGGCCGACCCCATGGCCCCGGCATTCGGCGCCGCCGCGCTGGGCGCATCCCTGGTGGTCATTTTTGGCGCCTTTGCCCTGGTTTCAGGGGTGCTGGACACCGGTCCGGAGATTCTCCAAAACGCCTGCAAATATGGGTTCCTGGGCGTTGCGGCCGGAGGTTTGGCGGTCGCTCTGGTGTTCTTCGTGGTCGGACTTATCGTCGGCAAGACGACGGCACGCTAAAACGCGGGTCAATTCCCGCAAGCGCAAATTTCGCTGATTTCTTGAAAAGTGCCCTTGCAAATCCGTAAGTATTTGGCAGAATGTAGCGCAATAAGCGCAAAGCCGCTGGAAAAATGAGAGAATTTTCCGTGACTTTCGCATAGACAATTCAACAGCATGGAGGCTGACTCATGGCAAGGATGCTTCATTGGCTAGGATTAGCCACACTCGCATTTTCACTCACCGGTTGCGTATCCGCTGAACAATACAACGCGATGAAACTCAGCCGCGACCAGGCGGTCGAGCAGCTCAATCAGGCCGAGGCCGACGCCCGCAGCGCGCGCTCGCAGGCCGACGCCTACAAGGCCCAGCTTGAGCAGATCGCCAATTCCGGCAATACCCAGACGGCCATGCTGGCGAATTATTCCCAGCAGGTCGCGGCGTTGCAGGCGCAGAACGCCGCCATCACGCAGAAGTACGAGGACCTGCTCAATCGCCCGGCGCAGGTGGTTGAAGTCGGCGAGCGGGCGCTTCCCGCCGAGTTGAGCAACGCACTCACGGAATTTGCCAACGCCAATCCCGACATCGTGACCTTCGATGCTTCCCGCGGCGTCGTGAAGTTCAAGAGCGACGTGACGTTCGCCTCCGGCAGCACGGACCTCAACGAACGAGCCATGGGGACGCTCCAGCGATTCGCCGGAATTCTCAATTCGCCCGAAGCCGTCGGCTATGAACTAATGGTCGCCGGCCACACTGACAACCAGCGCGTCACCCGCCAAACGACTATCGACGCGGGGAACTTCGACAACTGGTATCTCTCGGCCCATCGCGCGATTTCAGTGGCCGCGGAACTGGTGAAAAACGGAGTAAGCAAGGCCCGATTGGGCGTTGCCGGCTATGCCGATCAACAGCCGATCGCCTCCAATTCCAGCGAGGCCGGGCGAGCGCAAAACCGCCGCGTTGAGATCGTGATCCTGCCGACGCATCCGCGGGGCGGGACCGTCTCGGCCAGCGCCGGCCAACGTTCCGGGCGACCGGCCCCCAGGCATTTGGACAAGGACACCGAGGCGGCAATCGATCAGCGCCCGGTCCTGTCGAAGTAATCAGCCTCCGGCCCTGTTCAGCCTACATTTTCTCTCTCCGCATCGCCCCGTCGCATCGCAACGACGGGGCGGTTTTTTTTGGACGCGGGAGGGAACGGGTAATCGTGGCGGACGTTGGGAGATTTCCTATTGCCTATTTCCTATTGCCTATTCGAATACGGGAGCCGGCAATCTTCTCTTCTTTCAATAGGCAATAGGAAATAGGCAATCTCCACACGCTTGCCTTCCGCCGGTTGAAGGTTATACTCCGTTGGACCGGTCAGGAAGACCGGTGTTGTCGTGAAAGGCAGGGATGCCATGGCCACTTCCCGCTCCAGCCGATCGGCGCGGCGTTTATCGCAACTCTGGCAACTTCCTCTTTTCATTCTATCGCTCGGATTGTTCATCTACGCGGGGTATCTGTTCATCAATCCCGGCCCCGGCGCGACGCTGGATCAGAAGATCGCCGTGGCGCGGGATTACATGAAGCAGAATCGCCCCGATGCGGCGCTGCAACAGCTCGGGCGGATATTGGAATCGGAGAAACTGGAGCCGGCCAAGGAAGGCCCGATCCACGCCCTGATCGCGCAGGCGTTGGAGGCGGCACAAAAGCAGCAAAGGATTGACGTTCCGGCCAACCATCAGCGCATCATCGAGCAGACGGAACTGGCCCTGCAAATGGGGGTAATTCCCGATGCCGAGATGCATCGCCGCGTCGCCGACAGTTACGCCGCGCTGGGCCACAGCGCCGAGGCGGCCGAGCATTATCGCCAGGCGATCGCGATGGATCCGCATCTATCGCTGAGCCTGCGGCGAAAGTTGATCGACCTGGAACTGGCCGATGAGGATTCCGCCAACGCGGACGTCTCGCTGGCGGACTATCTCAAGCAGCCGGGGCTTACCGACGTCGAGCGTGCCTGGGCGCTGGATCAGCGCGCGGGAATTTTGATCGACCGCAAGGAATTCGTCGATGCCCGCAAGCTCCTGGCGGATGCGGCGCACTTGGATTCCGATCCGGTGGATCAGGGGACGTTCAATTATCAGTTGGGTTACTGCGCCTATCGCGAAGGGTTGCCGGACGATGCCGAGCGATATCTACGCCTGGCCAGGGACCAGCTTCGCGTCGGCCATCCGCTCGATGCGGATGCGGCGTATTATCTTGGCCGGATTTTCCAGGAACGGGGCGACGCCGCGACGGCGATCTCGTTTTTCCAGGCGGTTCTGGACACGCATCCCGAGTCGCGGCCCGCGCCGCTGGCGCTTCTGGGCAGGGGCTTGTGCCGGATCATGTCCCAGCAGACCGATGCGGGGTTGACGGATTTCCACGATCTGGTCTGGCAGATTGACCGCCGGCCCTCAAGCAAAAAATACAAATCCGAAGCGATCGCCACGTTCCGTGAAGCGAGCGAACTGCTGTCACAGGCGCAAGATTATCAATCGGCGTTGGAAGTGATGGCGGACGAGCAGGAGCTGGAACCGTCGCCGCCGCCGGGATTTCTCGCCCGCCTGGCCGACACGTGCGAAAGACGCGCCGCCCAGCTCGAGGCGACGCTCCCGGACGCCAGCGCCGTCGAAAAAATCCGCCGCGGACAGCAGATCATCGACCTGCGAAACAAGGCCGGCGATGCCTATGTATTGTATTCCCGGCAACTGACGCTGCTGGACGATCACGGCTACGCCGAGGCGCTCTGGAAGGGCGTCGATCTTTACGACAAGGCCAGCAATCTTCAATCCGCGATCGCCGCGCTGGAGTTGTTCGTGGCCGAGCGGCCAAGCGATCGGACCGCGCCCGACGCGGTGTTGCGTCTTGGCCGCACCTACCAGGCCGCGGGGTTTCTCGATAAGGCGATCGAGGCGTTTCAGAGGATTCAGTTGGAGTATCCCAAAAGCCTGGCGGCGAGCAAGGCGTCGATTCCTCTGGCCGAGGCGTATGTCGCCAAAGGTCCGGCGCGATTTGGCAGGGCAGAGGCGACGCTGCTGAGCGTCGTGGAGGACAACCCGCTGGTCGATCCCAAGGCCGAGGAGTTCCGACAGGCCCTGCGGGACTTGGCCCAGTTGTATTACCGCACCGGCCGGTACGAGGAATCCATCGCCCGGCTCCAGGAGTTGATCCAGAGGTATCCCGACGATGCTCAGAAGCCGCAGATGATCTTTCTGATGGCGGACAGCTATCGGAAGAGCGCCGCCTTGCTGGATGCGAAGCTGGCATCGGCGCAAACGGTGCCCAGCGCGGTGGCGACGGAGGTGGCGTCCGCCGCCGCCACCCGGCGCGACCGCCTCCTCAAGGCCCGAAACCTGTACGACCAGGTCATCGATCTGTATCGCGTCTCGAACCCAACGGACGACATGGACAAGCTCTATCAGAAACTGTCGCATTTTTACCGCGCGGATTGCATGTACGACTTGGGCAATTACGAGGATGCCATCAAGCTCTACGACAATGCCGCGTTCAATTATCAGGACGATCCGTCGAGCGTGGCGGCGTACGTTCAGATCGTCAATGCGTATTTCGCTCTGGGGAAACCGGAGGAAGCAAAGGCGGCCAACAACCGCGCCAAGTGGATGCTCCAGCACATGCCCGCCGAAGCCTTCCAGGATGGCGCCTTTTCAATGCCGAAAAAATATTGGGACCAGTGGCTGCAATGGACCAACGACTCGGGAATGTGGTGAAAAGGGCCAAGGCCTGCGGAATTTTTATGGCAAACGATGAGATTCTATCGGCGATGCGGCGGCAACTGGATTGCTACCAGCGTCTGGGCAAGCTGACAAAAACGCAGCACGAGTACGTTCAAAATTCCCGCAACGAGGACCTGCTGGCGTTGCTGGCCCAGAGGCAGCGGCTTCTGGAGGAGATGGCTAAGTTGGAGCAGATCATCGTGTCGGCCAAACGGAACTGGAAGCAATTCACGGCGGGACTGCCGGATGACCAGCGGATGGAAGCGGAATCACTGGTGGGGGAAACGCGCCGGCTGCTGGAAGAGATCGCCGCGGCCGACCGGGACGATACGCTGGTCCTGCATCAGCGCAAGCTGAACGCGGGTCGCGGGATCAACCAGGCCGCCGCCGCGAGAAAATTTAACCGTGCCTACGCCGCCGCCGCCTACGGGCAGGCGCGAACGGGGCTGGATTTGCACCGCTGACCACCATGGACGCGATCGCCGACATTCACGCCTCCAACGCCGCTCGCATCGAGCAGCTCGGCGGAATCATCCGCCAGTACACCGACCTGACGGACAAGCTCCAGCATTCCCACGCCCAACTCCAGCAAACCGTACAGTCGCTGCGCAGCGAGTTGTCGGAAAAGAATCGGCAGCTCGAGCGCCGCAAGCGCCTGGCCGCCCTGGGGGAGATGGCGGCGGGAATGGCGCACGAAATCCGCAATCCGCTCGGCGGGATCGAGTTGTATGCCTCGATGCTGGCGCGCGACGTCGCCCAGCAGCCGGGGCCGCTGCAATTGGTCAACAAAATCTCCGCCGGGGTGAAACGGTTGGAGTCGCTGGTGAGCCACGTCCTCCAGTTTTCCCGGGAGATCGAGCCGCAGTTCGCCCAGTGCGACCTGGCGGACTTGGTGGAGCAGGCCGGGGAATTGGCCGGCGAGCGGCTGCACTGCGGCATCGAATGCCGGCTCCGCGGACCGCGGCCCATGCCCGTGCGCGTCGATCCGCTGTTGATCGGCCAGGCGATTTTGAATCTGCTGATCAATGCCATCGAGGCTGTTGGAGAAGCCGGCGCCATCGAGATGGCCTGGGCGCCCCAATCGCCCGACGGGGGATTCCGTTTCTCGATCCGGGACAGCGGGCCGGGGATTCCCCCCGACGTGCTCGACCGGATATTCAATCCGTTTTTCACCACCAAGGAATCGGGGACCGGGTTGGGGCTGGCGATCGTTCACCGCATCGTCGAGGCGCACGATGGCACGATCACGGCATGCAACGCCCCCCAGGGCGGAGCGATTTTTGAATTCAGGATTTAGCGGCTGTTTCAGGGAGAACGCATGGCTCGAATACTAATCGTCGACGATCAGGACATGATGCGGGATTCTCTGGCCCAGACCCTCGTGCGAGAAGGCCACGAAGTGGTGGCTGCGCCGGACGGGGTGGCGGCCGCGGCGCGGCTCGGGGCGGCACGCTTCGATCTGCTCATCACCGATTTGCGCATGCCCAAGATGACCGGGCTGGAACTGCTCGCCGAGGCCAAACGCCTGCGCCCGGAGATGCCGGTCGTCCTGATGACCGCCTTCGCCACGGTCTCCAACGCCGTGGAGGCCATGAAGCTGGGCGCGTACGATTACATCCAGAAACCGTTCAACGCCGACGAGATCAAGCTGCTGGTGGATCGCACGCTGGAGCACAGCCGGCTGCGCCTGGAAAACCAGGCGTACCGGAGCATGACGGACATTGGCTCCCCGCGTCCACTGATCGGACAGAGCGCGGCGATGGACCAGGTCCGGCAGAAAATCGAGCAGGTTTCCCGCAGCAACGCGACCGTCCTGATTCGCGGCGAAAGCGGGACCGGCAAGGAAGTGGTGGCGCGGGCCATTCATCTGGCTTCGGGCCGCCGCGAGCGCCCGATGCTGGCCGTGAATTGCGCGGCGTTATCCGAGAACCTGCTGGAATCGGAACTTTTCGGGCATGAGAAAGGCGCGTTCACCGGCGCCGACAAGCTCCGCCGCGGAAGGTTCGAGTTGGCCGACGGTGGGACGCTCTTGCTCGATGAGATCAGCGAAATTGCCGCCTCGCTCCAGGCCAAGCTCTTGCGGGTTTTGCAGGAAAGCTGTTTCGAGCGCGTCGGCAGCAGCCTCACGCAGCAGGTGGACGTGCGCGTGATCGCGACCACCAACCGAAACCTGGATCGTTGCGTGGAGGAAGGCGATTTTCGCCGGGACTTGTTCTACCGGCTGAACGTCGTGCCGATCGAGATTCCTCCGCTGCGCAACCGCCTGGAGGACATTCCCGAACTTTGCCGGACTTTCATCCACCAGGCGAGCAAGCGCGAGAAGACCGCGTTCCGGCACATCGAACCGGAGGCAATGTCGCTGCTTCAGCATTACGACTGGCCCGGCAACGTGCGGGAATTGCAGAACATCATCGAGCGCGCGGTGGTTTTGGAAAGCGAACCGGGGCTGATCCGGGCGCAGACGATCGAGCCATGGCTGAAACATCAGCACGCCGCCCCGGTGGCCGAGGGTCTGGCCGGGCGGCCGTTGGCGGATATCGAAAAGCAGGTGATTCTCAGCACGCTCCAGCAGTTCAAAGGCCATCGGGTTCGCACGGCCGGGGCGCTGGGCATCGGCGTGCGAACGCTGGGCATGAAGCTCAAGCGCTGGCGCGAGGAAGGCGAGCTTGCCGAGGAATTGGCGGCCCATCCGTAGGCGCAGGAGTTGCGCTTCGGGGCGCAGGTTCGGCGCCGTTCCGCCGCGGCAAAGCACGGATTTGCCGGTTAGTTTTTTCTGGCACGTGCTTTGTGGTCAGGAGGCCTGAATGTTTCTGGACCGTTTGCTCAATCAGGGAAGCATGCCGGTGTTGGAGCGAATGCTTCAATTCACCGATGCCCGGCAGAGCCTGTTGGCCGAGAACGTCGCCAACGTTTCGACGCCGGGTTACGTCCAGAAGGATCTCTCTCTGGATCGGTTCCAGGAAATCCTTCAGAAAAAAGTCGAGGAGCAGGAATCGGCCGCCCCCGGCGGCGTGAATTTCGACGATGTCTCGATGGACATTCAAGAGCCCCAGCACGGCATCCTGTTTCACGACGGGAACAACCGTTCGATGGAGCAACTGATGAGCGACCAGGCCAAGAACGCCCTGATGCACAATATGGCCGTGGAACTGCTCCGCGATCAATACTCGATGATCGAAACCGCCTTGAGGGAAGGGAAATAAGCCATGTTTGACGTTCTCGACATGGGCGCCAGCGCCCTGACGGCCCAGCGAATCCGTATGGATACGATCGCGGGCAACATCGCCAACGCCAACACGCTGCGCGACTCCGCCGGCAAGCCGAATCCCTATCGCCGCCGGTTCGTGGTGTTCGCGCCGGGTGAGGCCGAGGGTTCGACCAAGCCGGGCGTTCACGTGAAATCGGTCCAACTCGATCAGTCGCCGCTTCCCAAGCGATTCGATCCGGGAAATCCCGACGCCGACAAGAGCGGTTACGTTAGTTATCCGAACGTCGATTTGGCGGTCGAGTTCGTCAACGCGCTGGAGGCTTCACGGGCCTACGAGGCGAACGTCACCATGATGGATACGGCCAAGTCGATGTTCAATTCGAGTCTGCGGCTGCTGGCATGATATGGGACTGAGCAATGATTGAAGGCGCTGCAAATAATCTAGGCAAAATCGCCGGCGTCACGCCGGGGATCGGTCCGTCGCAATCCACCGGGGCAACGCCCGCCTCGAATTTTGCCGACGTTCTGAAAAATAGCATGGACCAGGTTTCAAAGCTTCAGCAGGAGGCGTCGCAGGCCGTCGAAGCCGTGGCGACCGGCAAGAGCGAAAACCTGACCGGCGTGATGGCGGCGGTGGAAAAATCCGACCTTGCCTTCAAAACCCTCCTGGCTATCCGATCCAAGCTCATGGATGCCTACGAGGAGATCAAGCAGATTTCGATATAAGCCGTTTTGTTGCAATTGGGATGCAGGAATGTTCTAAATAGCTCGACTTCGCAGGATGCGACCTTCTCGGCCATGGAGGGCTGAGCCATGGATTTCCTCAAAGCACAATTCACGCGCATTCAGGAACAACTCGGCGGGCTGTCGGCCACGCAGAAAATGCTGGTCGTTTCCCTGCTGACGATCATGGTGATGACGCTGCTCTGGTGGTCGCATTGGGCGGCGGAGCCGGAGATGTCGGCGCTGTTGGATCAATCGCTTTCCACGGAAGATGTGGGGCTGATCACCGCGAACCTGGATGCCCGGGACATTCCGCATCAGGTGGTCGGCGACAAGGTGATGGTGCCGGCGGATCGGAAGATGGAAGTGCTGGCCGTGCTGGGGTATTCCAACGCCTTGCCGAAGGAATTCGACAAGGGGTTTGACGAGATCATCAAGCAGATGAACTGGCTCGACCCGCCGGATAAGACCGACCAGATGTTCCTGCGAGCCAAGGAACAGACGCTGGCGACGATGATTCGGACTTGGCCGGGCGTTGCCGAGGCGGACGTGGTGATCGATCCCAGCGTGGACCGTCACATCGGCGACAACGACGTGCAGCCCGTC
>Ga0209415_10008904_pt1 | contig 17322 bp, 12 predicted proteins | sample PeaSoiSIISIP2007_FD_187696 | JGI IMG/M metagenome (GOLD analysis project Ga0209415, IMG submission 187696) | Peat soil microbial communities from Weissenstadt, Germany - SII-SIP-2007 (SPAdes) (version 2) | ecosystem: Environmental > Terrestrial > Soil > Wetlands > Peat | place: Germany... | reverse complement strand
CCCGAGTCGTTCTACCTGCTCCTGACCGCCGCGTCGTCCCGAGCGATGCTGCGACAGGTTCGGACCGTCATCGTCGACGAGGTGCACACGCTGGCGAGGGACAAGCGGGGAAGCCACCTAGCCCTGAGCCTCGAACGACTGGCCCATCTGGTCGAGTCGCGCGGCGGACACCTCCAGCGCATCGGGCTCTCGGCGACCCAGAAGCCACTCGAAGTCGTCGCCCGACTCCTGTGCGGGGTGGGGCCCGATCGGCCCATGCCAGAGATCGTGGATTGCGGCCATCGCCGCGGGCTCGACGTCGCGATCGAGCTTCCCGACGCTGATCTCGAGGCGGTCGCCCCGGGCGGTCAGTTCGGAGAGATCCTGGACCGGATCGCCGACCTGGTACGCCAGCACAGGACGACCCTCGTGTTCGTTAACACGAGGAAGCTCGCCGAACGTGTCGCGCACCAACTCGCGGAACGGCTCGACACGGCACCGGGAGGCGATGGCGACTCGTTCGTCGTGGCGGCGCACCACGGGAGCCTTTCGGCCGAGCGCCGCCGAATCGTAGAGGCCCGGTTGCGAGCCGGCTCCCTGCGGGCGCTTGTCGCGACGGCGTCCCTCGAGCTTGGGATCGACGTGGGCCCGGTCGAGCTCGTGTGCCAGATCGGGTCTCCGCGTTCGATCGGCACGTTCCTCCAGCGGGTGGGACGGGCCAACCACCAACTCGAGGGCACCCCGGCGGGGCGTCTCTTCCCCATGACCCGAGACGAGCTCGTCGAGTGCGTTGCCCTTCTGTGTGCGGTCAGGTCCGGTCAGCTCGATCTCCTCCACCCCCAGGAACGCCCGCTCGACGTGCTCGCCCAGCAGGTCGTGGCCGAGGTGGCCGGGGAGGGCGAGTGGAGCGAAGCCGGGCTGTTCGACCTGGTGCGCCGGGCCGCCCCCTACGAGCGGTTGACCAAAGAAGAGTTCGAGTCCGTTGTCGAGCTCGTGTCGGAGGGGATTTTCACCGGGCGCGGACGCCGGGGTGCCCATGTGCACCGGGACGGCGTCAACGGGTTCTTGCGGCCTCGCCGGGGCGCCAGCCTGGCCGCGTTGACGAGCGGCGGCGCGATCCCCGAGACGGGTGACTACCGGGTCGTCCTCGATCCGGATGGTGTGACCGTCGGCTCGGTGCACGAGGACTTCGCCGTCGAGGCGACGATTGGCGACATCTTCCTTCTCGGTACCCACTCGTGGCAGGTCAAGAAGGTCGAGGTCGGCACCGTCCGTGTGCACGACGCCGGGCGGTTGCCTCCCACGATCCCGTTTTGGCTCGGCGAGGCGCCGGCTCGGACCATGGAGCTTTCGACCGAGGTGAGCAAGCTGCGCGGGTCCGTCGAGGACTGCCTGATCGCTCGCGACGAGGACGGTGCGCGGCGACTGGTTCGTGAGCGAGCGGGCACGAGCGAAGAGGTGGCCGATCAGGTCGTCTCCTATCTCTCGGCCGGCCGGGCGGCGCTTGGCGTCCTCCCCACCCAGGACCGCTTGGTGATCGAGCGATTCTTCGACGAGAGCGAGGGAACCCAGCTCATCATCCACGCACCCTTCGGTGGTGCGATCAACCGGGCGTTCGGTCTCGCGCTGCGAAAGCGCTTCTGTGTCTCCTTTGACTTCGAGCTCCAAGCCTCGGCCGACGACGACACGGTTTCGCTTTCGCTCGGCCCCCAGCACAGCTTCCCGCTGTCCCAGGTCCCGGGCATGCTGCCGAGCCACAAGGCCGAGGAAGCACTGACCCAGGCCGTTCTTCCTCACCCGATGTTCGCGGCCCGGTGGCGTTGGAACCTGAACCGATCGCTCGTCGTTCCCCGGTCGCGCAACGGTCAGCGGAGACCCATCCACCTGCAGCGGATGGAGGCGGACGACCTGTTGGCCGCGACCTGGCCCGCGTTGGCGGCGTGCCAGGAGAACGCCCCGCCGGGACCGATCGCGGTTCCCGACCACGTCCTGGTCCGTCAGACCGTTAACGATTGCCTCCGCGAGGCGCTCGACGTCGACGGTCTGGTCGGCGTTCTCGAACGCATCGAGTCAGGCCAACTGGAGGTCCGATTTGTCGAGTCGGTGGAGCCGTCCCCGCTGGCGCACGGCATCTTGACCGGGCGGCCGTACACGTTCCTCGACGGTGCCCCGCTCGAAGAACGACGGTCGCGCGCAGTGCCGATCCCACGCGGGCTGAGACCAAACCTGGTCGTGGAGCCCCACGAGCTCGCGCCGCTGGATCCCGAGGCCGTGGCGACGGTCCTCGAGCAGATCGGCCCCACCCCGCGCGACCCCGACGAGCTCCACGACCTGCTGTTGTCGCTCGTCATCGCCCGACCGGTCCCAGCGTGGGAGCGGGACTTCGACGCGCTCGTCGACACCGGCAGGGCTCAGCTGATCGACGGGAACTGGGTGGCGACCGAGCGCGTCGAGATGGCCCGAACGGTTGGCGATGACGACGAGTCGGCGGCTGCGTGTGTCAATGGCCACCTGGAGGTCTCGGGGCCGGTGTCCGTCGAGGAGCTCACTTCGGAGGATCCGCTGCCGGTCGGAACGGTCCGAGGAGTCCCGTTGTCGGTGCTCCGCGCGAGAACCGCGTTGGCCCGCCTGGAAGGCGCCGGCAGCGCGATGCAGCTTCCCGGCGGGCGCTGGTGCGCGCGCCACCTCCTGGTTCGCATGCATGCGGCGAGCCGGTCCCGGAAGCGGAACCGCGTCGAGCCGGCGAGCATCGCCCAGTTCGTTCAGTTCCTGGCGCGCTGGCAGCACGTCGCGCCGGGAACCCAGCTGGAGGGTCGGTCGGGCCTGTTGCAAGTCGTGGAACAGCTGGCCGGCATCGAGGTCGCGGCAGGCGAGTGGGAGGCCCATGTCCTTCCCGCCCGCGTTGGCGGGTACCAGGGCCACTGGCTCGACGAGCTCTGTCTCTCCGGCGAGGTCGCGTGGGGACGGCTGACCCCTCGCCCAGAGACCAGCGAACCCGTCGAGGGGGTGCGGCGGGGCGCCTCGACGCCTTCGCCCGCGACGCCGCTCACCCTGGCGCCGCGGGAGGACATCGGCTGGCTGCTCTCTGCGGTCAGGGCCGGGGAACCGGCGACCGAACCGACGGTGGGTCCGGCGGCCGATGTTCTCGCCGTCTTGAGCCAACGGGGCGCGTGCTTCCGCTCCGAGCTTCCGGGCGCGTCGGGCCGCATGCCGACCGAGGTCGACGAGGGGCTGTGGGACCTGGTCGCGCGGGGCCTGGTCACCGCCGACGCTTTTTCAGCGGTTCGGTCGCTGCTCACCGCCCGCAGGAGCCGGGGTGGCCCCCAGAGCAGGACCAGGGCGCGCCACCTCGCCCTGGCCAGGCGTAGAACGCACGTGGGCTCCGGGACCGGGGAGGGGCGATGGGCGCTGATGCCGGGCGGCGCCGTCGGCGAGGACCCCGAGTTCGGGCCGGCCATCGACGAGCTGGCCGAGGCGGTGGCGTGGCAGTTGCTCAGCCGATGGGGGATCGTTGCCTGGGAGCTCTGGTCGCGAGAGTCGTTCCGATTGCCGTGGCGCGAGGTCATTCGTGCACTCCGGCGCCTCGAGGCGCGAGGGATCGCACTGGGTGGGCGTTTCGTGGCCGGCCTGGCCGGTGAGCAGTACGCGATGCCCGAGGCCGCCGACCTGCTCGGCGCGACCCGGCGGGCCGGCGCCCGGTACGACGAGGTCGTGGTGGCCGCCGCCGACCCGCTCAACCTGACCGGTACCGTCCTCGGGGGCCGTCGTGTCCCTGCGGTGCGCAATCGCCAGGTCGCGTACCGGGGTGGCGTCGTGGTCGAGGAACACGCCTCGATCGCCTGAGCACCCCTCCCCCGGGGAACCGCCCTGGGATACTGGAGGTGTGGGTTCGACGTTGTCCGTGGACCTCAACGCCGACGTCGGAGAGCGCTTCGACTCGTGGCGTCCGGGGGACGACGAGGCGATCTTGAAGGTCGTCACCACGGCGCATGTCGCGTGCGGGTTCCACTCGGGGGACCCGACGGTCATGTTCGAGACGGTCAGCACCGCGGTCCGCTTCGGCGTGTCGGTCGGGGCGCACCCCTCCTACCCGGACCGCCAGGGCTTCGGACGGCGGCCGATGGACATCGATCCCCGGCGGATCCGGGCCGATGTGCTGTACCAGATCGCCGCGCTCGACGGCATCGCCCGGGCCGTCGGGACCAGCGTCCGATCGGTGAAGGCGCACGGTGCCCTGTACAACCGCATGGCCGTCGACGCCGATTGCGCGGAAGCAGTGGCCAAGGCGACGAGGGACTTCGCCGACGACCTATGGCTGGTCGTGCCGGCCGGCAGCCTCGCGGTCGAGGTGGCCCGGTCGTCCGGTCTCCGGGTCGCCGAAGAGGCGTTCTGCGACCGCCGGTACTCGCCCGATGGGACGCTCGCGTCGCGGAGCGACGAGGGAGCGGTGATCACCGACGCCGACGAGGCCGCCGAGCGTGCGGTGCGGTTGGTGCGTGACCACGAGGTCGAGTCGACCGATGGCGGAACGCTGCGGCTGTCGCCGTCGACCCTGTGCGTCCACGGCGACACCCCCGGTGCGGCGTCGCTCGCCCACACGGTCCGGGCCGCGCTCGAGCTCGCCGGTTTGACCCTGGGGTCGTTCTCCGCCCGGTGAGGGCGCTCCACTGGATCATGCGGTCGGTATCGCCCCGCGATGTCCGACGCTTCGGTGACGCTGCGCTGCTCTTCGGCACCCGTTCGGCGGCGGCGGCCGGCACCTTGGGGGCGGCCCTGCGTTCCGCCGACATCGACGGGGTGGTCGACGTCGTCGACGGCCTCGACTCGGTGCTGGTCATCTACGAGCCCGCTGTCGTGGACTTCGACGTCCTGGCCGACCGCGTTGGGTCGATCACGGCGCGTCCGCCCAGCCGGCGCGGCGCAAAGGTGGTCGTCCTCCCGACGAGCTTCGACGGTCCCGATCTCGATGAGGTGGGACGGATCAGCGGGCTCGGACCGGCCGGCGTCACCCAGGCCCTGCTGGGCACGACCCTGCGGGTGTCCGTCCTCGGCTTCACTCCCGGCTTCGCCTACCTCTCCGGGTTGCCGAGGCGCCTGGCTCGCGTGCCGCGACGGCCGACCCCCCGCACGTCGGTCCCGGCGGGCTCGCTGGCGCTGGCGGGCGGGCACGCGGCGGTGTACCCGCAGTCCACGCCGGGCGGGTGGCACCTGATTGGGCGCACGGACGTCGCTCTGTTCGATTCCAACACCCCGCCCTACGCACTGTTGCAACCCGGGGACGTCGTCCGGCTTCTGGCGGTCGAGCCCTCGGAGCTGTCGCCGCCCCCCAAAGGGCCGGGGCGCCGCGTCCCGAGACGGTCACCCGGCGGTTGCGTCTTCGAGGTGGAGTCTCCGGGCCTGTTCACGACCGCCCAGGACCGCGGCCGACGGGGCCTGGCCCATCTCGGCGTCCCGCGCGCGGGGGCAGCCGATCCGGTGTCGTTCGCGCTGGCCAACGCGTTGGTCGGCAACCCGCCCGACGCTGCCTGCCTCGAGGCGACCGCCACCGGGCCCACGTTGCTGTGTCGGTACGCAACGCACGTCGCGGTGGTCGGTGCAGGGGCTGAGGTGACGCTCGATGGTCTGGCGGTGGGGGCGGGGCGGGTGCTCCCGGTCGCACCCGAGCAACGGTTGGCCGTCGGCTCGACCGGTTGGGGCCTGCGCGCGTACCTCGCAGTGAGGGGCGGTTTTTCTGTGCCCTCCGTCCTCGGGTCCCGCTCGACCGACCGGCTGGTCGGACTGGGCCCCGGCCCGGTCGTCGCGGGTGACGAGCTCGAGGCGGGTCGACCGACCGGGACGATGGCCGACCACCTTCTTCCTGGTGCCCCCGGACAGGTGGCGCCGGAGGGTCGGCGGAGGCTGCGCGCGGTGGCGGTACGGCGCAGTGATCAGACCGACGGCTGGCAGGCGGCCCTGTTCGATCGTCCCTTCGAGGTGGACGAGGCGAGCGACCGGGTCGGGCTCCGGCTGCGCCCCCGAGACGGTGCACCGCTCGCGACATCTGCGGCCGAGGTCCGCTCGGCCGGCACGACCGTCGGCACCGTTCAGGTGCCACCCGACGGCAACCCGGTGGTGCTTATGGAGGACCACGCCACGTTGGGCGGGTACCCGGTCGGTGCGGTGGTGGTCACGGCCGACCTCGGCGAGTTGGGTCGGTGCCGTCCCGGCGACACGGTCGAGCTGATGGCGGTGACAGCCGAGGAGGCGACCGTGGCGTTGCGGGCCCTCCGCCGCGCGTTGGACGAGGCGGTCGTCGGCCCCTATCCGGTCGCCGCCGGCTGATCAGCCGACCAGAAGCCGGATGCCGGTGGCCAGGCCGATGGCGATGACGATCACCCGCAGGATCGAGGAGGGGAGCTTCCTGGCCAGCGCGGCGCCGACGTAGCCACCGACGAGGCAACCGGCGGCCAATAACCCGGCCGCCCCCCACTGCAGGTGGCCGTGGATGATGAACACGATCGCGGCCACCCCGTTGGCGAGCACAGAGAGGATCGTTCGGATCCCGCCCGCTCTGGCCAGGGTGTCCGGGAGGGTGAGGCCCAGAACGGCCAGGATGATCACCCCCATCGCGGCCCCGAAGTACCCGCCGTAGAGCGCCGCGAGGAATATCCCGATCCCGAGCGCGACCGGCCGGGTCCGGAGCATGGACTCCTCGCCGGCCAACCACCGGGTGAGGAGTGGGCCGATGGCGAAGAGTGCGGACGCGAAGAGGACCAGCCACGGTGCCAGCCGGGTGAACGCGGAGGACGGCGTGGTCAACAGCAGGATCGCGCCGACGGTCGCGCCGACGATCGTGACCGGTGCCAGCATGCGGAAGTGGTCGCGCTGCTCGGCGATCTCCCGGCGGAAACCCGCCACGCCGCCCAGATAGCCGGGCCAGATGCCCACCGTCGAGGTGACGTTGGCGACGATGGCTGGGTAGCCGAGGGCGAGCAGCACGGGGAACGAGATCAGGGTCCCGCCACCGGCCACGCCGTTGAACAGTCCGGCACCGAACCCGGCCAGGACCAACAGGGCGTCTCGTCCCGCCGTCAGGTGGACGATCGTGAGGAGCGTCACCGCCCCGATGTGGAGCACCGCTGGGGAGTCAGGCGAGGCCGGTCGGCAGATCGTCGGCCGGTGCGGGCTGGCCGCGGCCCGGCTCCGGCGACCAAGAAGCTGGACCCGTCCTCGCTCCTAGATGCGCCGAGCCGTTGGGCGGGGTGGCCGGACCGGTCTCGGTGACGGATCGCCCGAGGACGCCGTTGGACCGGGGTTCGTTCTCCAAGCGGAGACGCTCGAGGACCTGGGAGAGCCGTTGCCATTCCTCGCCCCGGAGGACCTTGACGCGCGACCGTGCCCGGGCGAGCAGCGCCGCCCCCTCGCGGCGCGACTCCTCGGCGACCGTCCCCATCAGGAACACCGACTCCTGGGAGAGGGGCGGCTGGGCTCGCGTGGCCAGCGAGTGGAGGCGTTCCATCGAGACCTGGCAGTCCTGGAGGCCCCCGAGGAGGTCCTGGAGGCGGGCCAGGCGGCGGATGAAGTGCATCGCTGGCTCGTCGTAGACGTCCTGGACGAACTCGAGTGCGTACCGGAGCCGCTTGCAGCGGATGCGAAGCCGGTGGAAGTCGGACGGCTCGCCGCTGTGTCGCGCCCGTCGGGCCGCCTTGACTGCGGCGAGGTGTCGCTCGCCGAGCCAGCCCGGCACCACCACGGTCGCGGGGAGGTGCCCGCCGGGGGAGCGCTCACCGGCCCCCTGCTGGGCCAGGGCCATCAGGCCGGTCGTCAGCCGTTCGTAGCGGGGGGACTCCAGCGCCTGGAGGAGGACCGCGCGGGTCCGCACGCGCTCCTTTGCCAGCACCGCTCGGAGCTCCTCGACCGGCCCGATCCCCGTCTGGGCGGACGACCACAGACCGTGCCACTCCGGTGAGCTGTCGAGCCGTGCGAGCTGGACGTCGAGGTCGCGCACCGAGCCCAGGATCTCGGTGAGCCAGGCCAGCTCGGGATTGAGGGCGGCGAACTGCGGCGGGATGACGTCCGAGAAGACGTCGAGCGCGGCCCGGAGCCGTCGCGTCGCCACCCGCATGTCGTGCAGCTCTTCGGTGTCCTCGCCCAACCGCGTGCCGGGCTCGTGCGCGAGGAGCGCCCCGAGTTGACGCCGCACGACGGCGTCGGCCAGCGCACCGATCGTGGTGTCCGACGTGATGGCCGTCGGTCCGAGGTCGACCTGGGTCGGGATCACATAGCCGCGCGCGACCACGCCCGCCTCGAACTTGGACAAAGCCGCGGGGGCGAGCCCCGACGACCGTTGGAGGTCCTCGACCAGCGGCGCCAGCACCTCGACCCAGGGCGCCTGCACCTCGACCTCGACCCGCAGCAGCCGCATCGGATTCTGGTCGTCGATCGAGATCGCGGTCTCGTCGAGCGCGACCTCGGCGACCTCCTCGTCGCCGAGTTGCAGGACGAATGGCCGGCGCCGGGTCTGGACCTCGAGCACCTGTTGGAGGGGCCGTCGTCCGATCAGCGCCGAGACCCGCCAGCCGACCGGCCCGCCCTCCTCGATCCATCGGCTGGCGCTGCCCACGAGCGGCTCGTTGACCTCGCGTCGCCGCTTGGGCGCCGAGCCAATCGCCCTGGAGTGCCCGGACAGGGCCTTGAGGGTGACCTCTTGTTTGTTCTTGGCGTTGCGGACCCGCAGCACGTAGCCGGCCTGGGCGATCCGCCAATCCTCGGTGTCGAGGTACAGGTCCTCCTGGACGACGGTCGGTTGGGCCACCGCGGTGACCGGGCCCAAGGCACCCAACGAGGTCGATCCGCTGGCAAGAGAGGCAAGCCAGCGCCCGGCCGGGCGGAGGTCCAGAGCGTCGAACTGCCACTCGATCTCGACCGCGTCGGCCTGCCCATCCCCTGGACCGATGGTCATCCGCCGAGGCTACCGCCAGGGGAGAGGAGCCGCCTTCGGACCCCGTCGCTGGCAATTCGCGATGTTCTCGAAAAGCCCGCGATTGCCACCAGAAAGCGCCCCCCGATGGGTACTGTCCTGTCGGTGAACGAACAGAGGAGCGGGGTCGTCGACGTCGACGAGCGACCCTCCGAGTTGATCTTGGCCGCTGGGGGCCTGATCATCCGCCAGTCGGGCCCCGAGGCGATCGAGATTGCGATCGTCCACCGCCCAATCCGGGAGGACTGGTCGTACCCAAAGGGCAAGGTCGAGCCGAAGGAGACCCTCACGGAGTGCGCGCTGAGGGAGGTTCTCGAGGAGACCGGGTTGCTCTGTCGCATCGTGTCGTTCGTCGGGACGACCGAGTACCGGGACCGCAAGGACCGCCGCAAGATCGCCGCCTACTGGATGATGACGCCGGAGGGCGGCGCCTTTCGTTCCGGCGTGGAGGTCGACGAGATGCGCTGGGTCGAGCTGAGTGAGGCGGCCGAGCTCCTCACCTACGAGCGCGACCGGGAGCTCCTGGTCACCTTGGAGGAGCCGGCCGCCTGGATATTTCGCCAGTTGCGGCCGTCCGCCTGACCACGCCCGTCCGGCCCGATCGGCCAAAGCCAGCTCATCTCCGGGTTCTGTAGGCTTGCTGATTGCACCTTTGTGCCCCTTTGGGGGCGCGTGGTGCCCGGGTCGAGCCACCTATCCGGTGTCTCGAGCCCCGGTTGGAGAGGTGCGAGAGCGGCCGAATCGGACTCACTGCTAATGAGTTGACTGGGGAAACCCGGTCCGAGGGTTCAAATCCCTCCCTCTCCGCCAGCCGGCCATGGGCCGGGGATGCCGCCGGGAAGTCGGTTCGAGACGACGCCGACCCGGTCGGGCGACCAGGGAGTGCACGTGGGCGAACAGCGGTACTGGCTTCAGACACTGGGGTGTCCGAAGAATCGCGTCGACTCGGACAAGCTCGACGGAGTGCTGGCCGCCGACGGGTTCATTCCCGCGAGCTCGCCCGACACGGCTGACCTCGTCGTCGTCAACACGTGCGCGTTCATCGAAGCGGCCCGTCAGGAGTCGATCGAGGTGATCCTCGACCTCGATCGACGCCGCCACGCCGGATCGCGGCTGGTGGTGACCGGCTGCATGGCCGAGCGCTACGGCGACGAACTCGCACACGCGCTTCCCGAGGTCGATCTCGTCGCCGGGTTCGGTGTTTCCCTGGTGGCCCGGCCGACGAGCGCACCGGTGACGCTGCGCCGACGCGGCGCCGTGACGGGCCAGACGACGACGGCTCGCTCGTTCGACCTGTTGGAGCTGCCCCGTCCGCCCACGCGGGCATCGTGGGCGTACCTGAAGGCGGCCGAGGGATGCGACCGGGCGTGCGGCTTCTGTGCCATCCCGAGCTTCCGGGGACCCCAGCGGTCGCGCACGATGCGCGACCTGATTGCCGAGGCCGAGACGCTGGTCGCCGGGGACGGCAACTCGCCGGGGGTCAAGGAGATCGTGATCGTCGCCCAAGACCTGGCTTCATACGGGCGGGACCGCTCGACGCGGCGCCAGCAGAGGTTGGAGGGAGATCCCCAAGATGTTCGCGGCGTCGTGGGGCTCGTCGAGGCCGTCTCGGCGATCGCGCCGCGCACCCGGCTCCTCTATCTCTATCCGTCCTCGCTGACCGACCCGCTGGTCGACGCGATCCTCGCCACCGGGGTCCCGTACTTCGACCTGTCGCTCCAGCACGTCTCCCGTCCGCTCATGGCGCGGATGCGGCGCTGGGGCGACAAGGACCGGTTCCTCGACAGGATCGAGCGGATCCGGCGGCTCGACGACAAGGCGACCTTCCGGTCGTCGTTCATCCTCGGTTACCCGGGCGAGACGGAGGCCGACCACGACCAGCTGCTCGAGTTCTTGTTGGAGGCCGAGCTCGACTGGGCGGGGTTCTTCCTCTTTTCGGCCGAGGAAGGAACGCTCGCGTACGATCTTCCCGACCAGGTTGATCCCGGACTGGCCCTCGAGCGACTGCGCGAGTGCACCGAGCTCCAGGATCGGACCACGGCCGAGCGACGCGATCGCCTGGTTGGCCAGCGGCGATCGGTCCTCGTTGACGCGGTGGGGGTGGGGCGGACCGTGCATGAGGCACCCGAGATCGACGGAGTCGTCCGGGTGCCTGGGTCCCTCGGCGTCGGATCGATCTCGGAGATGACGATCGTCGAGTCGCTGGGCGTCGACGTGGTCGCCGTCCCTGTTGGTGCGGCACGGGACACCGCCGGGCCTTGGGCGCTCCCGGTGGGCGCGTTGTGACCGACACCGCCGGGCACTCCTTCGGGCCGTCCGCCTTGGCGACACCCGCCAACGCGTTGACGGTGGCCAGGCTGCTGGCGGCGCCGGTCTTTGTCGCCCTGATCGTCAACAAGGGGGCCAGCTGGTGGACGGTGGCCGTCGGTGCGCTCGTCGGGGCCACCGACGGGGTCGACGGCTGGATCGCGCGCCGCCAGGGCACCACCCGCTCGGGCGCGTTCTTGGATCCGCTCGCCGACAAGGTCGTCGTGCTGAGCGCGCTGTTCCTCCTCAGCTACCTGCGCGTGCTTCCCTGGGCTCCGGTGGTCCTGATTGGCGCACGCGAGTTCCTCATGAGCGTCTACCGGTCGTGGATCGGCCGGAACGGCGTGTCCATCCCGGCGCGCCGCTCGGCCAAGATCAAGACGCTCGTTCAGGACCTGGCCATCGCCACGTGCCTCGTCCCGCCGCTTGCGCCGCGTCACACCCTGCAGCTGGTGGCGATCTGGGTGGCGGCCGCGTTCACCATCGTCAGCGGACTGCAGTACCTGATCGAGGGCCGCCGGGCCACAAGGCTCCAACCGGGATGAGGATCGAGATCGTCGCGATCGGGACCGAACTGCTTCTCGGGCAGATCGCAGACACCAACTCGGCGTGGCTCGGCGAGCAACTCGCCGAGGCCGGCGTGGACTCCCACTTCCATCAGGCGGTTGGCGACAACAAGGCGCGGATCGTCCTCGCCCTCCGCACAGCGCTGGCGCGCGGCGACGGGGTGATCGTTTGCGGCGGCCTGGGCCCGACCCAGGACGACATCACCAGGGAATCGATCGCCGAGGTCATGAACGTCGAGCTGGTGCGGGACGAGCGGGTCATCGAGCGGATCACCGCCATGTTCGTGAGCCGCCGACGGGCCATGCCCGAGAACAACCTCCGCCAGGCCGACGTCCCGGTGGGGGCGGCGATCATCGAGCAAGTGAGGGGAACCGCCCCGGGCCTGATCTGTCCGCTCGGCAACAAGGTCATCTACGCGGTGCCCGGCGTCCCCCACGAGATGCGGGAGATGTTCGATCGGGGGATCCTGCCCGACCTGCGCCGCCGTATGGCCGAGGCCGGCGAGGAGGCGGTCATCAAGAGCCGGGTTGTCCGGACCTGGGGGGCCAGCGAATCCGGGCTCGCCGAGGCGCTCGACGATCGGGTCGCGGAGCTCGACCATCGAGAGGCGAAGGACGGGTCCACCCTCACCATGGCCTTCCTCGCCAGCGGGATCGAAGGGATCAAGGTCCGGATAACCGCCCGGGCCAGAACCGAAGCCCAGGCCGACGAGCTGTTGGCCGACGAGGAGAAGCGAGTCAGGGGAATCCTCGAGGAGCGCCTCGGCGACATCGTCTTCGGCGTCGACGACCAGGCCATGGAGCACGCGGTGGCGGAGTTGCTCGTGCCCCGTGGGCTCACGCTCGGACTGGCCGAGTCGCTCACCGGTGGCCTGATCGGTGCACGCCTGGTCAACGTGCCCGGGTCGAGCGGCTGGTTCAGGGGCTGCATCGTCGCGTACGACTCGGCGGTGAAGCATTCGCTCCTCGGTGTGCCGCCCGGCCCGGTGGTGTCAGCGGAGGCCGCCGAGAGGATGGCCGAGGGGGCACGGGCGGCACTGGGCTCCGACGTCGGGCTCGGGATCACCGGGGTGGCCGGTCCCGACGAGCAGGACGGTCAGCGCCCGGGCACCGTATTCGTGGGGATCGCGCTGCCCGACCGCCCGGTCTTCAGCCAACAACTGCAGCTCCCCGGCGACCGGGAACGGGTCCGCCAGTTCTCGTCCATCTCGGCGCTCGACATCCTGCGGCGATCGCTCATCGATTCGGGGGGTTAGAAGGGCCGCGCGCGAAGCGTGTCGCGGGTCGCGATCAGTCGCCCCTAGCGTCGGCCATCTTGAATCGCCTCTGCGAGAAGGTCAGCTGGGTCGACCCCCAATGCGGCGGCGATCCGCTCGACCGTCTTGAGCGTGACGTTGCGCTCTCCTCGTTCGAGGCCACCCATGTAGGTCCTGTGGATGTGCAGTATGTCGGCGAACGCCTCCTGACTCAGCCCCTTGGTCCTGCGAAGGCTTCGCAGGTTACGACCGAGCCGCCGCTGCAGATCCCCTTCCACGGGTCAACCCTGGGGCATTGCTACTTTTCGGTCTACAGATTGAGAAGTAGCAGGTCTCCGGTCCGCGGCGGTTCGCTCGCGACCTCCTCATGGGCCGCCCAGGTGAAGGTGGGGCCGCCACACGTCGTCGATGTCGGGCCACGCGTCCAGTTCGAACACCGCCCGGCCCTGGGCGCGCAGCTGCACACCGACCGCCGGACCCAGCTCGACGGGGCCCGGATGCGTGGAGGCGACCGCGAACAGGAGCAACTCGGGTCCAGGCTCTCCCTCGGGCGTGGGGAGCTCGAGCCGTAGCTCGGCGACGTCGGCGAACACCTCGCCGACGATCCTTGGGTGGTCCTCATCGTCGACGACCACGATCTGACGCGTGCGGATCTCGTCGGCGAAGGAACGGATCGACCGTTCCATCCCTGCCACAGTCCGTTCGAGTGCCTCGAGGCGACCCAACACTTGGTCTTGTTCGCTACGGTCCGGCTTCATCGTTCTCCTCCTCGTGGGGTCGCGCCTCTGACAGCGGTGCGGCCGAATCGGTCGAGAACGACCCATGCGCAGCACGATCGATCCACATCGGTGGACAACTTCGATTGGTAACCGAACCCTGTGACACCGGCGGCGCGAACGGCGGAGTCCGGAGTCGGCTACTCGGGCCAGGTGGACCGCTTAGACCCCGATCTTGGTCGCCATGAATGGCCAAGCTGGAGGTCAATGCCGGCTCGGCCAGGTTGGACTGCATGACATCGCTTCGCCGATCCCAGGTCGTCGAAGCGTCGGCCGCCGGGGCCCAACGGCCAAACTGGCTTCGTGCGGCTTTTCGCTGGGGTCTGGCCCACCGAACCGGTGCTGAGCGCCCTGTCCGACGCGGGACCGTGGTCGTCGACGCCGGAACTCCGGTGGGTCCCGCCAGAGAACTGGCACGTGACGCTCGCGTTCTTGGGCTCGGTCCCCGACGACGAGCACGACGAGCTGGTTTCGGCACTGCGATCGATCGGGCCGTCGGCGTCACCGTGCACCGCGATGCTCGGCCCGGAGACCTCGGTGCTCGGCGCCCACGTCCTCTGCGTGCCCGTCACCGGCCTGGACGAGTTGGCGAGCGCGGTCCGCAGGTCAACCGCACCGTTCAACCGATCGCCCGACCGCGACGAGCCGTTCGTGGGTCATCTCACCCTGGCCCGCGCCCGGAGGGGTCGGTCGGTTCCCCGTGCCCTGATCGGCGTGCAGGTTTCGTCACCCTGGCCCGTGTCCGAGATCCGGTTGGTGTCCTCCACGACCGGAGCACGGGGTGCCCAGTACTCCCCGACGGCATTCGTGGCGCTCGATGGCTGAACGCGATATCCGCTTACGAACATGTGTTCGGCGATACAGTGACCGGGAGCCCCTGGCTCGGTAGGTTGATACACCCCTTCCGTAGAGTCGTTCCGGTTCGCACGAACAGGTCTAAGAAGAGGAAAGAGGAGAAGAGGCAGATGAGCGAGGAGCATGAAAAGGCGCTCGGTGTGGCGCTCGGCCAGATCGAGAAGCAGTTCGGCAAGGGCTCGATCATGCGGATGGGCGAGACCGCCCACATGGCCATCGAAGCCCTTCCGACCGGTGCTCTGTCCCTCGACCTGGCGTTGGGGATCGGCGGCTTGCCGCGGGGAAGAATTGTGGAGATCTACGGGCCCGAGTCCTCGGGAAAGTCCACCCTGGCCATGCACGTCGTGGCCGAGGCCCAACGCAACGGTGGGATCTGCGCCTACATCGACGCCGAGCATGCGATGGACCCCATCTATGCCAAGGCGATCGGCGTCAACGTGGACGACCTGTTGATCTCCCAGCCCGACACCGGGGAACAGGCCCTCGAGATCTCCGACATGCTGATCCGTTCCGGGGCGCTCGACGTGCTCGTCATCGACTCGGTGGCCGCGCTGACCCCTCGGGCAGAACTGGACGGGGAGATGGGGGACACCCACGTCGGGCTGCAGGCCCGCCTCATGTCCCAGGCCCTTCGGAAGCTCACCGGCACGCTGTCTAAGACCCGGACCATCGCGGTGTTCATCAACCAGCTTCGGGAGAAGGTGGGCGTGATCTACGGCTCACCCGAGATCACCCCCGGTGGCCGCGCACTCAAGTTCTACGCGTCGATCCGGATCGACATCCGCCGGATTGAGCAGATCAAGGACGGTGCCGACATCATCGGGAACCGGACCCGGGCAAAGGTCGTGAAGAACAAGTGCGGTGCGCCGTTCAAGCAGGCCGAGTTCGACATCATGTACGGCAAGGGCATAAGCCGCGAGGGATCGTTGCTCGACGTCGCGGTCGATCTTGGGTTCATCAAGAAGTCCGGAGCATGGTTCACCTACGAAGGGGAGCAGCTCGGCCAGGGGCGTGAGAACGTCAAGCAGTTCCTCACGGAGAACCCTCAGTTGATGGCCGAGATCGACCAGCGGGTGCGCGAGCACCTCGCCCCCGTAATCGAGGAGGACAGCGTTTCTGAGGTTGAGCCGGACGATCTGCCCATCTCCCTGGACTGACGTCTCGGCCGCGCCTGCCCGCGTCCGAGACCCGAACGCCACTCAGGGGGTCGCCGTCACCGCGATGGCGCTCGGCACCAGTTCCACCCAGGTGCGCCCAGGCTGCAGGGGTATCGGGATTCCGGTGGAGGAGATGAACTGGGTGGGCTGCCCCAGGGCGTCCCGCTGCCAGGTCCCCGTCACCTCGACGCCGTTCCGGAAGATCTCGGCGGGCCCGCTGGCGCCTTGGTAGAGGTTCGCCTGGACTTCCAGGCCCCCGGCATCGTTCTCCAGCCACGGGCCGTAGCTGATCTGCACGACCTGGACGATCACATTCGCGGCTGAGTTCTGCACCCCGTCGCTCAAGAGGTCTGGCGTGGATCCGAAGGAGCGGAGGTACTGCTCGGTCGCCGGGTCGTAGTTCCACACCACGTTCGAGTTTCCGGAGAAAGGGATGGCGATCGACAAGGCAGGAGTGCCCGTCGGAACGGTGTTGGAGAAGTTGAACACCGGAGCCGGCGGTGTCCTCTGAGCGGGCTGGAGGCCCCACAGGGACGACGTCGTCGCGTACGTATCGTACGGCGCGAACCGCCCCGGCGGGTTCTGCACCACCGACGAGTCCACTCGCAGGTCGTTCTCGATGATCGACGACGCGGCGATGTTGGCGAGGACCGGATTGATGCCACCCATGTTTACCAGGAGCGGACGGCCGAACTCACCCAGGATGCCGATGTCGATGTTCCGGGCCGACCGGATCGGACCGACTTCGGCGGCGTTCTGGCACTGGAAGACGGCCACGTAACGGGTGATCCCACCCTCGACCGGCTCCTCGAAGACGATGTCGGCTTTGTCCAGGCCGCTCTGTGGGCGGGACTGGGTGTAGTTGTCCACTTTTACCGCCAGTGCCGGCCTTTGTGGCACCGATCCGGTAGAGGCCGGCCGGCCGGTGAGGGGACAGAGCGCTGCCGGTGTCGCGACATTGGGCCTCGGTGCCCGCCGATGAGCCGTGCGCTTGGCCGGCGAAGAGCACCCGGCGAGCGTCAATGCGGCGACCGAGAGCACCGCCGCACCCTTCATCCAGGTGTGTACGGGTCTCATGCTGGCTGCACCGACTCGCGAGATCGCCCCGTCAAGAGTTCAGGCAGCGTTTGTCCCATGCGCCGATGGGGCAGCGGACGACGAGCCTTGGTACACGGTCTCCCAGTTCCCACTGGAGGGCTGCGTCGCAGACGCCGGACCGGTGCCGAACGTCCCATAGACGTTCTCCATGGCGCGGAGTAACACATCGGTGACCCCCGGAATCGCCTTGGGGACGATGTTCCAGGGGAATTCCGTCGTATTGGAGAGCTTGAACACCCACGACGCCATGCCGCTCGCGAGAACGCCACCGCCGCTGGGGGTCGTGTAGTAGGTCATGTCGGACCAGTTGCGCTGTCCCGGCACCGGCGAGTGCGCGAGGACATCGACGTTGCTTGGCCCGGGGAGCGA
>Ga0209415_10008901_pt1 | contig 17323 bp, 17 predicted proteins | sample PeaSoiSIISIP2007_FD_187696 | JGI IMG/M metagenome (GOLD analysis project Ga0209415, IMG submission 187696) | Peat soil microbial communities from Weissenstadt, Germany - SII-SIP-2007 (SPAdes) (version 2) | ecosystem: Environmental > Terrestrial > Soil > Wetlands > Peat | place: Germany... | reverse complement strand
AGCGTCATGTAGTCCTGCCAGAAGCCGATCTGCGCCTTCATCATCTGCGCCGGATTGGCCATCAGCCGCGCCGTCATCTCCAGGAACGCGCTGCCGATGTTCAGCGGATCGACCTCCTGCTCCTGCTGGTGCTGGCGCTTCAGCCATTCGCTGACGATGCGTTGCGACCGTTCGGCGATGTCGGCCATGGAGCGGCCGACCACGGCGGGGTCCGGCAGCTTGAAGGCAGCTGCCTCCAGGCTGTCGGCGTTCTTGGCACCAGATTTGGTCCCGGTAGTGCTTGTCTCGGCCATGGAGCATCCTTTGCGTCGGCACCATCACCGGCTAGAGAAGCGGCGACAGCGTAAGGCAGGTCCGACATATGGTGATTCGCGGAAAGGGCGGGCAACCTACTGATGCGCGTCCCTGGGTTCAAGCGGGGGTATGGATGCTGCTTTGCAGCACGCTGCCGTTGCTGGCCGGGTGCTCGTCGGTTCCGTCATCGATCAACCCGGTAAGCTGGTGGCACAACCTGGAAGGTGGAGCGATTGCCCAGCAGCGGCCGCCGCCGCCGGGGGCGAACCAACCCTATCCCAATCTGGCGACCGTCCCGGCCAAACCGGAGGCGCCGGACCAGAAGACTCTGGAGTCGATCACCCAGGGCCTGGTCGCCGATCGTGCGCACGCGGACTATTTGGCCGCGTCGGCGCCCTTGCCGGACCCGTCCTCGCCGGCCGCGTCGCCCGCCCTGTTCGGCCAGGGCACCATGCCGCCCCCGCTGCCCGCCGCTGCGGTTGGATCGACGCCCGTCGCCAGCGCGTCCCTGCCGGCCGCTTCCGCCCCGCCCCTTCCGGCCGCTTCCGCCCCGACCGTGCCGAGTGGTACGCCGCTCGCGCCGTCGCCTGCGCCACTTCGTCCTGTGGAGAGCGCACCGCTGGCGCCTCCCACCGGCGCTTCGCCGCCGCCTCAAGCGGCCGCGGCAGCGACACCGGTTGCTGGAGCGCCTTCGCCCGGAGCGCCCCCCACCGGCACTCCACCGCCGCCTCAACCGACCGTCGCAGCAACATCGGCGGCTGGCGCGCCTTCGCCGGGAGCGCCTCCCACCGGCGCTCCACCGCCGCCTCAAGCAGCGGCGGCAGCGACGCCGGTTGCTGGAGCGCCTTCGCTCGGAGCGCCTTCCACCGGCGCTCCACCGCCGCCTCAACCGACAGCGGCAACGGCACTGCCGGCTGGCGCGCCTTCGCCCGGACCGCCCCCCAGCACTGCCGCCCCGAGTGTCGCACAAAACGCGCCGCTCGCTCCGCCGGGCGCCGCCGTCATCCCGCCGCCCGCCTCCGCCCCGATGCCGCCCGTCCCCACCACGCCGCCCGCGCTGCCCAGGTTGTCAGGGCCGGGTGCGCCCGCGGTGGTGGTCGCCTCTGCCTCGCCACCCGTAACGCCGGCGCCGCAGCCGAGCAACGCCATCGCCGTCGAGTTCGTGCCGGGCTCGGCCGCCTTGCCGCCCGGGGCCGCCGACGTCCTGAAGGGCGTCGCCGCCAGGCGCGGCAAGGCGGTGATCGCGGTTACCGGCTATGGCGATGCGACCTCCAGCGATCCGGACGTGCAATCGGCTGCGTTGAGCCTGGGCCTGTCGCGCGCCGAGGCGGTGGAGAGCGCGCTGACTGGCGACGGGGTCCCGGCGGCCGCGATGCGCGTCGGCGCCGAAGCCTCCGGTCGCGGCGCGAGCGTGCGTCTGGTACAATAGGCTACCGTCTGCGAAAGGCCGACCATGTCCACCGATCCATCCGGCGAGTTCCATCGTATCCGCCGTCTGCCACCGTACGTGTTTGCCGAGGTCAATGCCGCCAAGGCGAAGGCCCGTGGCGCCGGTGAGGACATCATCGACCTCGGCATGGGCAACCCGGACAGCCCGACCCCGCCGCATATCGTTGCCAAGCTGGTCGAGGCGGTGCAGGACCCACGCACCCACCGCTATTCGGTCAGCAAGGGCATAATCGGGCTGCGCCGCGCGCTGGCCGGCTATTATGCCCGCCGGTTCGACGTTGGGCTGGACCCGGAAACCGAGGTGATCGCCACGCTCGGGTCGAAGGAAGGACTGGCCAACCTGGCCTCGGCCATCACCTCGCCCGGCGACACCATCCTGGTACCGAATCCGTCCTATCCGATCCACCAGTTTGGCTTCATCATCGCGGGTGCGGCGGTGCGCTCGGTGCCCGCCACGCCGGACGAGGAGATGCTGCGGGCGCTGGACCGCGCGGTGCGGCATTCGGTGCCCAAGCCGACCGCGCTGATCGTCAACTTCCCGTCCAACCCCACTGCCTATCTCGCCGACCTGGACTTCTATCGCGAGATCGTCGCGTTCGCGCGGCGGTACGAGATCTGGGTGATGTCGGACCTCGCCTATGCCGAGATCTACTTCAGCGACAAGGTGCCGCCCTCGATCCTGCAGGTGCCGGGGGCAAGGGACATCGCGGTGGAGTTCACCTCGCTGTCGAAGACCTACTCCATGCCCGGCTGGCGCATGGGCTTCGCCGCCGGCAACGCGCGGCTGATCAACGCGCTGACACGGATGAAGTCCTACCTGGACTACGGTGCCTTCACGCCGATCCAGGTCGCCGCGGCCACGGCCCTGAACGGCCCGCAGGACTGCGTGGAACAGATGCGGGCGATGTACAAGGAACGGCGGGATGTGCTGATCCGCGGGCTGGCGTCCGCGGGCTGGGACGTGCCTAGCCCGGAAGGCTCGATGTTTGCCTGGGCGCCGGTGCCGCCGCGCTACGCGTCGCTCGGCAGCGTCGAGTTCAGCAAGCTGCTGCTGGCGCGCGCCAAGGTCGCCGTGGCGCCCGGCCTGGGGTTCGGCGAGCATGGCGAGGGCTTCGTGCGCATCGCCCTGGTGGAGAACAACCATCGCCTGCGCCAGGCGATCCGCAGCATCCGCGCATTTTTGCAGGCGGGCAGCAACGAAGTCGCCTCGACCGAGGCAGCGATGTCGTGAGCAGCCCGGAATCCGGGGGTCGGCAGGCCCTCAGGCCGTTGGCTTGGGGGCCGCGGCGCGAAGGCATTCCTCCAGCGCAGCCCGCTTGTCGTGCAGCAGTTGGTCGAGGGTGAACGGACATTCGACCGGCCAGGGAAGCGGCGCGGTGCCGTCGTATTGGACGGGCTCGAGTTGCTCTAGCGCGTCGGAATAGAGCCGGGCCAGATCGATTCTCTGCCGCATTGATGGCGCAAAGCGCCGTGCCGCGTCCTTTTGGAACGCGACGAGGTTTCCCCGCCAATGGCCGGCGGACGGACTGTCCGGCCAGCCGCACACCTTCAGGAGGTGCACCAGCATCTGATGCAGGAAGCTCTGGGCGGCGTTGAGTTCGGACAGACCCACGTCCTCGATCTCCTCGACGACATGCTCCCAGTCCAGGTCATTCACCCGCTCGCCGCGTGCGAGGCGGCGCAACAGGTCGGCCTGGTATTCCGACCAGGCAAAGGCGTCGCGATCATAGAGATCGTTTGGCATCAAGGGGCGCGAGCGCCGACCGGGGACGCCAATTGCCCATGTCGCGGCGGCATTGGGCACGCCGGGCGGGTCGCTGCTATGCTCGGCACGGGTCCGCAAGTGCGCCGGTACCACCAAGCGAGAGGATTTTTCCATGATGTTCATCAGTCTGCTGCCACACCACGCAGCCGCCCGCTCATGACCCATCCCCTTTCCGTCGCGGTCGCCGGCCTGGGCACGGTCGGCGGCGGGGTCCTGAAGCTGTTGCGCGACAACGCGGATCTGATCGCCGCCCGCGCTGGCCGTCCGATCGCCGTCACCGCCGTCTCCGCGCGCGATCGCACCAAGGATCGCGGTGTTCCGCTCACCGGCCTGCGTTGGTACGAGGATCCGGTGGCGTTGGCCGCCGATCCAGCGGTGGACGTCATCGTGGAACTGATTGGTGGTTCGGACGGACCGGCGCGAGCGCTGGCCGAGGCGGCGATCGCTGCCGGCAAGCCGCTGGTCACCGCGAACAAGGCGATGCTGGCGGTGCACGGCGCGGCGCTGGCCGCGGCAGCGGAGGCACGCAACGTGCCGCTCGGGTTCGAGGCGGCGGTGGCTGGCGGCATCCCGGTGATCAAGGCGTTGCGCGAGGGGCTGGCCGGCAACCGCATCTCACGCATTGCAGGCATCCTGAATGGCACGTGCAACTACATCCTGACGCAGATGCGCGAGCGCGGGCGGGAGTTCGCCGAGGTGTTGGCCGACGCACAGAAGCTCGGTTACGCCGAGGCCGACCCGTCGTTCGACATCGATGGCATCGACGCGGCGCACAAGCTGGCGATTCTGGCGGCATTGGCGTTCGGCCGGCCGGTGGCGTTTGACGCAGTGCATGTGGAAGGTATTCGCCGCATCTCCGCGTTGGACATCGCGTTCGCGGGGGAGCTCGGCTACCGCATCAAGCTGCTTGGCATCGCGCGGCAGTCGGATGGGGGCATCGAAGCGCGGGTGCATCCGTGCATGGTGCCGGCGGCGGCGCCGATCGCACGCGTCGATGGCGTGTTCAACGCCGTGGTTGCTGAAGGCGACTTCGTCGGCCGTGTGATGCTGGAGGGTCGCGGCGCGGGCGCTGGCCCGACCGCATCGGCCGTGGTGGCGGACCTGATCGATATCGCCCGCCACCGGCTGACCCCGGTGTGGGGCGCGGCGTTCGACGCGCTGTCCAACGCCCCCTCGGTGCCCATGAGCATGCATGTCGGGCCGTATTATCTGCGCCTGATGGTGGTGGACCGGCCGGGGGTGATCGCCGACGTCACGGCGGTGCTGCGCGATCTGGGCGTGTCGCTGGAATCGATGCTGCAGCGCGGCCGTTCGCCGGGTGAGGCGGTGCCGGTGGTGCTGGTGACGCACGAGACGCAGGAAAGCGCGATGGTCGCGGCGCTGGAACGGATCGCCGCGCTGGATGCGGTGCTGGAGCTGCCGACGCTGATCCGGATCGAGGCGGGGTAGGATGAGGCGCGCTTTCAACGGCTCTTGATGCCAACCGGCGCCTGCCTCGCGTCGATCCGATCCGGTGCCGCGGGGGTCCGTTCATTTGCCGCTGCTTCGGCCGGCCTTCGACTCGTGCTAGCCTGCGGCGTCGATCATAACCTGCGTCGAGGACCGCCATGCGCACGCCGCCCCGTCGCCCGAGCGTCTACCTGGCTGGCCCGACCGTGTTCGAACCCGATCCTGATGCGATCTTTGCGCAAATGAAGCAGGTTTGCGCACACCACGGCCTGCGAGGCGTCTCACCGCTCGACAACCAGATGGGACTCGAGGGCATTGCCCCTGGCAGGCCCCTGGCACGCCGTATCGTCCAGGCGGACATCGACCTGATGCACCGTGTGGATGCCGGGATTTTCTGTCTCGACGGCTTCCGGCGCGGCCCGGAGATGGATCCTGGCACCGCCTTTGAGGTCGGCTACATGCATGCGCTCGGCAAACGCCTGGTCGGTTGGACGAGCGACCCGCGGGACTATCCCGCCCGCGTGCGCGCGTTCTTCGCCGATACCTTCGGTCTTCCGCTTTCCGTCGGCGAGACCGGAGGCACCGGAGCCCGCTCCGGCGCGCTGCGCGATCCTGATGGCATGCTCGTGCACTCGGAAGGCTGCGTGCAGAACGCCATGGTTCACGTCGGGATCGAGCTCAGCGGAGGTCTCGTGTGCGCCGAAGCGCCCTGGCTCACCGCATTCCAGTGCGCCATCGCCCATCTGGCGCATCTACTCGCGGTTCCGGCTACGGCAACGATGGGATCACAGGGATAAACCGGGTGGGCACGCCGCCTTCCCAACCCCAATTCGACGATGCGCTCTTCCGCCAGCGCGAGCGAACGGTCGATAACATCAAGCGGATCTATGCCATCGTCTACTCGATCAGCTTTACCTGCATGCTTGGCCAAGTGTTTGGATATGGCCAGAGGTGGTTGTTCTCTGCCCCGCTGTCCAAGGCGTTCTATCCCGGGATGCAGCTTCGCTTGTTGATGCTGCTGGTGTTCACCACGACGGTCTCGGTCTTCGCCTACCAGGCGGACAAATTCCTCGACCTGCGTTACGCGCTTCGGCCACCGGCCGGCGAAAACGTGATGCCAGATTGGGACAAGTGGGACTTTGCCGTCGATGCCGCCAGCCTGATCCTCACGCTGATCCCGTTCACCATGATGCCTATGCATTCACCGATGCGCTAGTCGAGCGCTTTGGAATCATCCCGTTCTTTCTTTCGTACTTGCTGGAATTGGGGCTTGCCGTCGCCTTGCTGCTGGTCGTCCGGCTCAAATATATCGTCCCGCGCCGGAGAACCGCGTTGTCGTGGCCGCGGCCGGCGGCCCGTCGGGCAGACGCGCTGCTGCCGGAGGAGATGCGCTACGCCGCCCTCTCGATCCACTGGTTCGTCACCAACGGTGCGACGGCCGTGGTGCTGATAGTGCTGTTTGTCGGCGCGGCCCACGCCGGATCGCTTTGCGGCGCGTTGCTGCACCCGGCGCTGTCCCGGTTCGTCGGCGGCTTCGTCGTCATCGCCCTGGTACGCAACATCGTCGATTTTCGCACCGTATGGCCGTTCCTCTACGTCAACACCCGGGTCTTGAGGGCCTCGGACCTTACGCCGCTCATGAGCCGTGTGTCCAAGAGCCGGTTGGAAGTCGGCCCCACCTTGTGGGATCTCGCCGGCATTGTCTCGGTTGGTGTTTTCGTCGCGGCCGCTGTCGTCACGGCACCGGCACTGACCCCGACCGCCTGACCCGCAGCAGCCCCGGGAGTCGCCATTTCACAGACCGCCAACGGTGCCACGGCATCCTCTGGCCTGGTTGGCCCGTCCTTGCGCCCGCATCCTCCAGGACCATGACTGTTCATGCGTCGCTCCACAGGTGGTGCGAATGATCACCCTTCATACACTAGGATTGACATCCCCCCGTTGGTGTCGGTCACGTACATCGTGCCGTCCGCTGACACGAATACGTCGGTGGATTGCGTCACCAGTTCGGCGCCCGGGCGGATGTCCACCACACGTTCCGGCGTCGGCGGGATGAACCGGGCCACTTCGCGCGGCTGATATGCGTCGCCCAGATCGAACACTCGCACGCCGGCATTGTGATAGGTGGCGAATACAAGTTCCTCGCTCTGGAACGAGCCGGGCCGGTTCTCGTGCAGGTTATGTGGCCCGAATTTTCCCCCGACGGCGCAGAAATCCGCTTCCCGCGGCGTCGGCAGCGTTGCAATCGTCACCGGGTTGCGCGGCTCGCGCACGTCAACCACCCAAGTGTAGGCAAGACCTTTGGCGCAGCGGTTGCTGGTCGCCTCGTCGGCGACGATCGCTAACCCGCGCCCCGGCAACGGCAGCGGCGTATGCGTGCCGCCGGCATAGGGTGGCGACCAGATGCGATGCGCCAGCAGCTTCGGCCGGGTGGGATCGGACAGGTCTATCACCGTGAAACCGCCGTCGCGCCACGCCGCATAACCGAGGTCCCCGGCGGTGATCATATGATGCAGCGCCCAGCGCTGGCCCTCGCGCCAGGTCGGCGTCTCCCCGCCGGCGCGATGCATGCCCGGCAGCCACCAACGTCCGACAATTTCCGGCTTTGCGGGATTTGCCATGTCGATCACCGCGAGAATGTGGTCGGTGAATCCGTCGAAATGCGCCGAGGCATAGGCGTAACGACCACCCACCCACCAGATGCGATGCAGCCCGATGCCTTCCACCGGTATGAAGCCGATCTCGCGCGGCTCGGCCGGATTGGCCAGGTCGAACACCCGCATCCCGGCGGCAAAATCTCGGGTCCGCTTGTTGAAACTGTCCGCGAGCGGCTTGGCGAAATAGTCGCCCGCGGTATCATAGCGCTGCAGCGCCCAGACATTCGCCGCGTTGATCGCCAGTAGCAGCCCGTCATGCACCTGGATGTGGCTGGCGCGCGTGTTCGGTGGACAGGCGATGAAGTGCTCCGGCTTCGGCGCGCGCGGATCGGCAACGTCGATCACGCTGATGCCGTCGGCAAACATGTGCCCGACATAGGCGTGGCCGCGGGCCACCATTACCTGTACTCCATCCGGCCGCCCACCCTGGTCGGTACGGCCCAGCATGCGAATGCCCTGTGAGCCCATCTGTTCCCCCTTATCCGCCCGCCGCATTCACAAGCGGCAGCACCTGTTCCGCCATCAACGCCATCGAGCGTCGCGCCAAAGCCGGATCGCGCCAGTCATGTCCGGCGTACAGCATCGTGCCAAACGGGCCCACCTCCTTGCGGAACTCCAGGAGCTGCTCTGCGACCCCGTCCGGCGTGCCGTGGATGATCAGCCGCTCGCACACATCGTCCAGCGTCACGCTGTCATCCGGCAGGTTTGGGTTGGGCTTGAAAATCACCGCACGCCCAGCCTTCAGCATCTTCGCCAGCAATTGGCTGTAGTAGAACCGGTACGGGCTGCCCGGCCCCAGCGCGTACTCCCGCGCCGTCGCGGCATCATCGGCAACGAATACGCTTTTCGCCACCCGCCAGCGCGAGGGGTCCGCCTCATGTCCTCCCGTCCCGCAGCCTTCTTCATATTTCGGCCAATGCGTCTTTACCCATTGCGGCAACAGGAAGTTGGCCGAGATGATGTCCCAGCCACGCTCCCCCGCCTGGGTCGCGCTGGCGGAGAACGGGCTGACCACGGTGGTGATGATCGGCGGATGCGGCCGTTGCAGCGGCTTCGGCAGCACGCCCTGGCCGATCTCCGGCATCAGCGTGCGTTTGGTGGAAATGCGCCAGTATTTTCCTTCGATATCGTAGGGCGGCTGCGATCGCCAGATGCGCAGCACCTGGTCGATGCTTTCCAGAAACATCTCCCCACGTTGCGGACCGAGATTGCCGAACACCTCGGCATCGGAGGGCAGGCCACCCGGGCTGATGCCGAAATTGAACCGCCCCTCGAGCAGGTGATCGAGCATGGCGATCTCGGCCGCGATGCGCGCCGGATGGGTGTTCGGCATATTCACCGTGCCGGTACCCAGCCGCATCTGCTTTACCTGATCCACCAGCGTGGCGAGGAACAGCGCGCAGGAAGTGATGTTCTCAGCCGCGTCGGTGCTGTGCTCGCCGCAATATGCCTCGGTAAACCCGAGTTCGTCGGCCAGGACAAAAGCCTCGCGGTCCTCGCGCAGCGACGCCCGCCAATCCTTGTCGAGCGGGTGGATCGGCATGGTGAAGAAGCCGAGCTGCATAGGATTTCCTTCGATCAGATAGCCAGCGCTACCATGCGCCATCCGTGGTTGCCAACGCGCGAATAGGCGACAAGGGAGGAGAAAGGTTATGCGGAATACCGTCGGCATTATAGGGCTCGGAATCATGGGTGGCGCGATGGCGCGCAATCTGGTTGCCGCGGGCTGGCGCGTGCTGGGCTACGACATCGAGACCGCACGCTGCCTCGAACTGGCGGAGTCGGGGGTGAATATCCGTCCCGACGTCGCCACTCTGGCCGGTGCAGCCCCGGTGCTACTGTTCAGCCTCCCCAGCCCCGCCGCGTCGCTCGCCGCGGCCCGGACGATCGCTGCATCCGGGGTGGAACGGCGCGTGGTGATCGAGGCATCGACGCTCGCTCTGAAGGACAAGTTGGCGATTGAGGCGGTGCTGCGCGCCTCCGGCCATGTCGCGCTGGATTGCCCGATCAGCGGCACCGGCGCGCAGGCCGTCACCAAGGACCTGGTGATCTACGCCAGCGGAGATGCCCAAAGCATCGAGGCACTGCGTCCGCTGTTCGCCGGCTTTTCGCGCGCAGTGCATGACGTCGGCGCCTATGGAAACGGTAGCCGGATGAAGTTCGTCGCCAACCTGCTGGTGGCGATCCACAACGTCGCCAGCGCCGAGGCGATGGTGCTGGGCGTGAAGGCGGGGCTGGACGCGCAGCAGGTGGTGGACCTGGTGACCGCCGGCGCCGGCACCTCGCGCGTGTTCGAATTGCGTGCGCCGATGATGGCCGCGCGAAGCTACCAGCCGGCGTCGATGAAGATGGAGATTTGGCAAAAAGACATGGCCATCATCAGCCAATACGCCACCGAGCTCGGCTGCCCCACACCGCTGTTGTCGGCGACGATGCCGATCTATGCGGCGGCGATGGCCAACGGTCACGCCGCCGACGACACCGCCGCGGTCTGCGCCGTGCTGGAGGCGATGGCTGGGATGTCCAGGAAGTAGGCCGAGATCGTCTGCCCCTCCCCTTGAGGGAGCGGGTTGGAGGGAGGGGTCGGTCGGTGGTCCGAGGTCAGCGGATGTATGCACCCCTCCCCCAACCCCCTCCCACAAGGGGAGGGGGGGGACGATTTTGGCCCATCGTCTCGATTCTTACGACAGCCGGATGAGTGACGACCGGCTTCATTGAGCCGGCAGCGGCGCTCGGCTAGGGTCGCGCTGCCCATGCACCGATTCCTTCTCCCCATCGCCATCCTGCTCTGTTCGGGGGCGCCTGCTTTGGCGCAGGTGACGGTGGACCTGCACGCGCTCGACGCGCTACCGCGCGCGCCCGAGCCGCAGGCCCGCCGTCCGTCTCCGAGTCCCCCGCCAGCGCCGCGCCCCCCTGTCGCCACGGCCCAGCCGACCGCCCCAGCCCCGCGCGCCCCCGTTGCCGCGACCCAGCCGACCGCCCCAGCGCCGCAGCCTGCCGTCGCCACAGCGCAGCCGACCGCGTCGCCACCGCGGCCTCCGGTCGCCCCGGCGCCGCCGACCGCCCCAGCCCCGCGTCCTGCGGTCGCCGTGGCGCAGCCGACCGCGCGGCAGCCCCCGGCCGCGCCACAGCCTCCGCCGCCGCCCGCCACGTTGCCCGCGGCCCCGCCGCCCGTTGCCTCGATCGCGCCCATCCAGCCGCCCGCGCCGCCGGCCAACGTCCCACTGCCCGCGCCGCCGCCCATTGCCGCCGCCGCGGCCACCACCGCGGCCGCCACCCCGGCGGGGCTTCGCCTTAGCTTCGCCAGCGGCCAGTCCGACCTCAGTCCGGGCAGCGCCGACTCTATCAAGCACCTGGTGCAGGCCGCGCCGATCGGGGATGCCACGACGTTCAACGTGCTCGCCTATGCATCCGGCGACCCGGACGATCCTTCCGTGGCGCGGAGGATGTCGCTGTCGCGCGCCATCGCCGTGCGCGCTGCCTTGATGGCGGATGGCGTGCCGTCCACCCGCATCTATCTGCGCGCGCTCGGCTCCGGGCCGGGCGAGGGGTCGCCCGACCGAGTCGATGTCAGCGTGCTTGGCGCCAACGCAAATGCGTCAACAGGTCAGCGATGACCCGCCCGACCGTCTTTCTGGTGCGCATGGTAGTGTTTCTCGTTGCCGTGGGCGTTGTCGCCGCGCTGTTGTCGCCGGTGCTGATCCGCGCGTTTTACAACAACCCCGGGCTGAACAGCTTCATCCTGTTCATCCTGGCGCTCGGCATCGGCTGGAACCTGCGGCAGGTGCTGCGGCTGTCGCCTGAGGTCACGTGGCTCGAAACGTTCCAGCACGCGCGCGCGCGCGTTGCATCGTTGCCGCCGCCGAAGCTGCTGGCGCCGATGGCGCGCATGTTCGCCACGCGCGAGCAGCAGGCACGCGGCGAGCAGGGCCGCTTTACGCTTTCCACCACGTCGATGCGCACTCTGCTCGACGGCATTGCCTCGCGCCTGGATGAGAGCCGCGAGCTGTCGCGCTACATGACAGGGCTGATGATCTTCCTCGGTCTGCTCGGCACGTTCTGGGGGCTGCTGAAGACGATCGGCGCGGTGTCCGATGTGATCGCCCACATGTCGATCGGCAGCGGCGACATCAACACGATGTTCGAGCAATTGAAATCCGAGCTGGCACAACCGCTGGCGGGGATGGGCACCGCGTTCTCCGCGTCGATGTATGGGCTGGCCGGCGCGTTGGTGTTGGGCTTTCTCGATATCACCGCGGGCCAGGCACAGAACCGTTTCTTCAACGAGCTGGAGGAATGGCTGGCCGGCCAGACGCGCCTGGGGTCCGGGGTGCTGGCGGAAGGCGAGGGGTCGGTGCCGGTCTATGTGCAGGCGCTGCTCGAGCAGACGGCGGAGAATTTGGAGGCGCTGCAACGCATCATGGTGCGTGGCGAGGAGAGCCGCGCACAGGGCAACCAGGCGGTGCTGACGCTGAACGAGCGCATGGGCATGCTCACCGAGACGATGCGCGCCAGTCAGCAGCTTATGCTGCGCATCGCCGAAACGCAGGCTGCGCTGGCTCCCGCGCTGCGCGCGCTGCAGGATATGCACGGCGGCGACGACGTGGCGCGCGCCCATCTGCGCAACATCGAGCTGCACCTGCAGCGGTTGCTTGCGGAGTCGGAGCAGGGGCGGGCGAATACTCTCGCGGAGTTGCGCAACGATTTGCGCGTGCTGACCCGCACGGTGGCGGCGCTGGCCGAGGAGCGGAGCTGATGAAACCTCGCCCACGAAGTGCGAGAGGTTAGCAATGGCCCTGCGCGCGCGCCGGCCTGGCGGCAACGGGCTGGAAGCCTGGCCCGGCTACGTGGACGCGTTGTCCACGCTGCTCATGGTCATCATCTTTGTGCTGCTGGTGTTCGTGCTGACGCAGGCGTTCCTGTCCGTCGTGCTGTCCGGGCGCGACAAGGCGCTGGACCAGGTGAAGCAGCAGCTCGCACAACTGACCGACGCGTTGTCGCTGGAACGCGGCCACAGCGCCGAGCTCCAGACGTCGGTCGCGCAGCTCAGCCAGCAGCTTGCGGCGAGCAGCAAGGCACGCGACACGCTGTCGCAACAGCTTGCGGCGTTACAGACACAGTCGCAGCAATTGACCGCGCAACGCGACGCGCTGCTGACGCAGGTGCAGCAATTGGGTGCCCAGCGCGAAACAGTGAGCCAGCAGCTCACGCAATCCAATGCGCAGCTTGGTGATACGAAGAAGCAGCTTAGCGACACGCAGCAGCAGCTTGCCGACGCGCAGCGGCAGCTCGCCGCCATGAAGCAGCAGATGGCCGAGCTGGACAAGACGGTGACCGCCGACAAGGCGACCATCCAGGCGCGGCTGTCGGACCTGGCGAATCTGCAGTCGCAGGCGCAAGCGCTTGCCGCGTTGCGCGATGAGCTGGAGAAGCAGGCGCAGGACGCCGCGGCGCGCGCGATGACCGAGCAAGAGCGGCGCGCGGCGGTCGAGGCGCAGTTGGCCGACGAGAAGAAGCTGGGTGATTCGGCGCGGGCGCAGATCGCCTTGCTCAATCAGAATGTGGAACAGTTGAAAGCACAGCTTGCCGCGGTGTCGCAGGCGCTGGACCTGGTGCAGGCGCAGGGGCGCGACAAGGACGTGCAGATCACCAATCTGGGGCAGAAGCTGAACGCGGCGCTGGCGGCGAAGGTTCAGGAACTGCAACAATATCGCAGCGAGTTCTTCGGCAAGCTGCGCGAGGTGCTGGCGGGACGGCCGGGCATCCAGATCGTCGGCGACCGGTTCGTGTTCCAGAGCGAGGTGCTGTTTCCGGTCGGCAGCGCCGATCTCACGCCGGCCGGGGAGGCCCAGATGACCGCGCTGGCAGTGACGATCAAGGACATCGCGGCGGAAATCCCGCAGGACCTGCACTGGATATTGCAGGTCAACGGCTACACCGACCCGCAGCCGCTGAAGGGCGGGGGGCAATTCGCCTCGAACTGGGAGCTGTCGTCGGCGCGCGCCATCACGGTGGTGAAGCTGCTCATTGCCGACGGGGTGCCACCCGGTCATCTGGCCGCGAGTGGGTTCGCCGAATACCAGCCGTTCGCCCCTGGCGATTCGCCAGAGATCTATGCGAAGGATCGGCGCATCGAGTTGAGGTTGACCAACGGATGAGCCGCAATCCCCTCGTGCAGGCGATGGCGGTGACCGGCCGGCTGCCGCGCGCCGAGATCGCCGCGGCGATGGAGCACCTCGCGGAGGTGACCCCCGACCTGCTCGCCGCGGTGGAACGCGCGGCCGAGGCGCCGCTGGAAGACGAGGCCGAGCAGAACCTTGTTTTCTTCGCGCTGCACATCCTGGGCTGGGCGCGCGAGCCGAAGCTGCACGCGCCGCTGATGCGTCTGCTGCACCGGCCGGAAGAGGAACTCGATGAATTGCTCGGCGATGCCGAAACCGAGACGCTAGGTGCGATCATCTCGGGCGCGTTCGACGGCCATGCCGAGGATTTGTTCGATCTGGCGCGCGACCCGGCGCGCGATGAATACCTGCGCGGCAGCGTCATGGGGGCGATTGCTTTCCTCACCTGGGACGGCCGGATCGACGCGGCGCAGACGCGGGGTTTTCTTGAACGGTTCGACGATGATCGGGTGATCGAAGCTGGCGATAATGGCTGGTTCGCGTGGTCGTATATCGTGGAGCAGCTCGGCTGGACGGACCTGGTCCCGCGGGTCGAGCGGGCTTACGCGGATGGCCGGATCTGGGAGGGGATGTCGTCGGTCAAGAATTTCCGTGAAGGCCTTGCGAAGACGCTGCAGGCGGCGCCGGACGATGGCAGCCGGTTCGGTCACGACGGCTATCTCACGGACGTGCTCGAAGAACTCCGACGCTTCCATTTCGACCCGGTGGAGCCGCCCCCGAAACCGCTGCCGGCACCACCGTTGCGTGAGCCGGCGCCGCTGCCGGAGCCGATGCGCTTCCCGCAGCGCATGGAGACCGTTCGCAATCCGATGCGTCACGTGGGACGGAACGATCCCTGTCCGTGCGGCAGCGGGAGAAAATACAAAAAGTGCTGCCTGGTGGCGTAATGCCAGCCGACAAAAAGGCTGACGTGCGCACGCGGGTACCGAGGCGCATGTCATTGCGACGAGCGAAGCGACAAAGCAATCCTCCGCCTGACGAGCGGCGGCTGCCTGGGCGGGGGATTGCTTCGTCGCTTCGTTCCTTGCAATGACGGGGTTTTCACGCGGTTTGCCGCCAGAGGGTCAATCAAAACGGGACCTTCACGAAAGCCCTAAGCCCGAAGCCGACGAGGAACGAGAGACCGGCTGCGCACATCCCGATCAACAATGTCTCCAACCCTGACTTCGCCCAGCCCGCCAGCGACCATCGGCTCTTCACCGCTCCGATGCCGAAGAACACGAGGCCGGTCGCGACCACGCACCAGGCAAGGCTGTACGCGATGAGATAGCTGACCAGCGGCACCAATCCGCACAGCGCGAACGCCGCGGACGTGTTGAGCGCGGCCAGGACCGGCGACTTTACGGTCGGAGACAGGCCGTATTCTTCGACGGCCATCGTCTTCGCCCAAAGATCTTCGTCCGCCGAGATGACTTCAACGATCCGCTCCAGCTCGGCGCCGGAGAAGCCCTTGCGGCCGAAGATCTGCCGAATCTCTTCGCGTTCGCCGCTCGGTTCCAGTGCGATGTGTTTTCGCTCGATGGCGAGCAGGCGTCCATAGTTGTCCAACTCGGCCTTGGTGGCGCTGTAGTTGCCTGCTCCCATCGCAAATCCGTCGGCGACGAGGTTTGCCAGGCCGAGCACCAGCACGACCGTTCCGGGGAGATCGGCTCCGACCACCCCGGCCACGATCGCAAAGGTCGTGATGGTTCCGTCGATCCCGCCGTAGATCCAATCCCGGAGAAAGTTGCTTTGCGTGTCTTGGGCAAGACGCTCCTGGATATCTTCTCTTGTGTGATTGTGCTCCAGCCTTTCGCGTGACGCAGAGTGGTTGTTACTCATGACCGCCTGACCGCTTGATAGTGGGGGAGGGATTCGCAAGGCCGCCGGTTCGACAAGGTCGGGTATGAACTGTCTGCCTATTGTTCCATCATTGTCCGAAACGCGGCCATTTTGGCGGCAAGGCTCGTGGCAGGCGTTGATCCAGGTCAAAACTCGCGTTCGGAACAAGTCGCGGTTGATACGCCGCCCGGCTTTCAACGCGACGCCACCAGCCGTCGCACCAATCCGACATTCCACCGCACATAGCCTGGCTGCACAAACTCGAGCCGGTCCCGCATTGCCGCGTGCGCGTCCGGCAGAAGATGGAACGGGATCGACGGGAACAGGTGGTGCTCGGCGTGATACGGCATGTTCCACATCAGCAGCCGCACCGCGGCGGTGGTCAGTGTGGTGCGCGTGTTGGTCAGGCCGTTGCGATCCAGCGTGCAGCCGGTGTGCTCCGCCAGCAGGTAGGCGCGCAGGAACGGCTGGCCGAGAAGCTGCGGACCGATCCAGTACAGCAGCGGCGTCGCCCAGCCGAACAGCAGTGCGGAGCCAATCGCGCCGCCACCAAGCAGCAGCGTCATGGCGCGGACGCTGCGGATCACGCGCGGGGCCGCAGCCGCGCTGACATAGGGATAGCGGCGCAGGTCGCCGCGCCAGCAATCGGCGACCACGCGCAGCCGCAGCGACCAGTACGGCACGCCCAGGATCCGGGTGGCGTAACCACGCAGGTCATCCGGCGGGGGTGCATCGAGTTCCGGGTCCTGCCCAGCGATCTGCGTGTGGCGGTGATGCGCCAGATGGAAGCTGGCGTAGAACTGCGCGTTCAGCAGCGACGGGCAGGACGCCAGCCAGCCGATGACCGCATTGGCGCGGCGGGAGGCGAACGCGGTCTGATGCATCGTCTCGTGCGCCGGGGCAAACAGCGCCACTTGCGCCAGCCCGAGCGCCAGCACCGCCGGCAGCAGCGTCCAGCTTGAGGTGATGGCAACCAGCCAGCCGGTGCCTCCGAGCAGCGCGAGGTGGGTCGCCAGCCGGGCCGCGCCGCGCGCATCCGAACGGGTTTGCAGGGCGCGCAGTTCGGCGGCGCTCAGTACGCGGTCGGAGAGGGTGGTCATGCAGCGCCTCCTGCCTGCCGGTTGGGCATCCGGCGGTTGCGCATCGCGGATGATGGCGCGTATCGCGAGCGGTAGGCAAATGCCGGGCCAACGTGGCAGGGGATCGGTTTGAATGTCTGCAATGGGTGGGGAGCGGGCATCCGCAGGCTGCTAGCGCATCGCCGGGGCTGTGCCACTCGTCCGGGGAAACGGGGCCCCGCTCAAGAGCGGGCGGCGAACTCCGCCCGAATTACGAGTGTTCGGGCCGCGTTCTGAGGGGAAGGTGTGTCAGGATTCCTTACACTTCGCTCACGACTCCGTGATTGCATTGATGCAGGATATTGACTTTGTTCAGTTTTCTTGGATGGCATGGGGTTTGCTTCGCATAGCTCGTGCAAAATCTCGCCAATCGAGACAGATCGTCCGGGCCGTCGAAGCAAACGAGGATATGATGACAAAGGTTCTCTTGGCTTCCGTCGCGGGGCCGGCCGTCGCCCTGTTTGCGACGATCGCATCGCGCGCCAACACCATCACGGGTTTGGTCAACACGCCTCGCGCAGCATGGCTGGCGGGAACCGCGCTGGTGTCGGCGCTGGCCGTCGGCGGGGCGGTGACGCCAGCCGTCGC
>Ga0209415_10008899_pt1 | contig 17325 bp, 21 predicted proteins | sample PeaSoiSIISIP2007_FD_187696 | JGI IMG/M metagenome (GOLD analysis project Ga0209415, IMG submission 187696) | Peat soil microbial communities from Weissenstadt, Germany - SII-SIP-2007 (SPAdes) (version 2) | ecosystem: Environmental > Terrestrial > Soil > Wetlands > Peat | place: Germany... | reverse complement strand
CGGTTTTACCGATGCCGGGATCCCCAGTGACAAAGACGATTTGCCGCTCGCTACGTTGCGCTCGACTAAGATAGCCGCCCAACTCCGCCAGTTCCGATTCGCGGCCCACGATCTTTCTCGTTCCCTCTGTGGGTAATGCTGCGGCAGCGCTTTCGTCCGTGACCGAAGCCACAAACTGATACCCCCGTTTCGGTAGCGTTTCAATGAACTGCGGCGTGTCGGGCCGGTCTCCTAACACCCGCCGGATTTCCAGAACGTACTTTCTGAGCCCTTCAGGGTTTATGTATGTGGCAGGCCAGAGTGCCTGTAAGATCTCGTCCGCGGTGACCAAGCGGCCGGCGTGTTCCACCAGGTAACGCAGCACATCAAACGCTTTGGGAGTTAGCGCAACCCGCACATCTCCATCCCAAAGGCACTGGTTTGCGGTATCGAGCCGAAAGGATTGAAACCGCTTCATCGCCGAACCTACCTACGGATGCTTTTACCGCGTCGTGCAAGGCGCGACTGCCGGCATCAACTGCGTAACCAATCATACAGCTTGCCAGAATCCGAGCGGAACATTTTGAGGCTAACCCATTGCTGGGCAACGAAATGGCGGGGGACGGGATGTTCGCCGATCAAATCACCGTGGCACAATTCGCCCCCTCCGAGGAGGCGCCTTGGTCGAACTCTGGCCGGACTTGACCGAAGCGAAACGGTAACGTCACCGAAAATCAACGGAAACGACACACCTTCCCTTCTGAGACGGTCTATTCTCAGAGCATTATGAATCGAGCATTTGTTGTTCGACTCGGACCCCGAACGGAATCCGCACATGGCCGGTTCGAAGGATGGGTGGAAGAAGTAGATACCGGCAAGGAGTTGAAGTTCCGGTCCGCGGAAGAATTGCTCAAATTCCTAGGACAGCGCTTCGATGAGGCACTCCGCCGCCAGCGAGAAACTGATCTGGCGAAGAAACCAGAGACAGTCGGAGCTAGATCTGCATGTTTGGAGGATCGTCATGAATTTGACTGATATTTCGGATCTCGACTTCCGCGATGGCAACTCGCAGTTTGCGAGTGTTGCTGCGAGCAGTCTCAGCATGAATAAGAAACCCTATTTGGAGGAAGAAGGCCGTTCTGAGGCAGGCTTTCCGGGAATCGTGGGGCAGAGTCGGGCCCTCCAAGAGGTGCTGCAACTGGTCGAAATGGTGGCTACAACGGATTCGACCGTACTCCTGTTAGGAGAGACGGGCACGGGCAAGGAACTCATCGCGCGTGCGGTTCACGATCGCAGCCACCGGAAGAACCGGAAGCTGGTAAAGCTCAACTGTGCTGCCATTCCCAGCGGTTTGCTCGAAAGCGAGCTCTTCGGCCACGAGCGCGGTGCCTTCACCGGCGCGATTACTCAGAAGATTGGCCGACTTGAGCTGGCAGACCAAGGTACGTTGTTTCTGGATGAAATTGGTGATATCCCGCTAGAGCTACAACCGAAACTCCTGCGTGCCGTGCAGGAGCGGGAATTCGAGCGGTTGGGCAGCACGCACACAAAGAAAGTTGACGTTCGGTTTGTAGCCGCGACCCATCGCAACCTGGAAGAGATGATCTGGCAGAAACAGTTCCGTCAAGACCTCTACTATCGTCTGAATATCTTTCCGATTTCCATTCCCCCTTTGCGCGAACGCCCGGAAGACATTCCGCTGCTGGTACGGTATTTCGTCCGGCAATTCGCTCGGCGGATGAACAAAAACATAGAGAGAATTTTCCCGGAAACGATGCAGGCGCTGACGCGATATCCATGGCCCGGAAACATTCGTGAGCTGCAAAATGTCATCGAACGATGCGTAGTCGTCTATGAAAAGGGGAACTTGTCCGTCAAGAAGAGCTGGCTCTCGCGCGAATACTTCCCAACCGACCCGGCAACCCAGCCGCTCTTTAAAAGGTCTGCCATGGAGGGTCGAGAAATGATCGACGCTGCCTTGGCGGAAGCGAGAGGCCGAGTGTCGGGACCGTCGGGTGCGGCAGCCAAGTTAGGTATTCCGCCATCGACCCTGGAATCGAAAATCAGATCGATGAACATCGACAAGTATCGCTTCAGGGCTACGAGTACTCAGACCGCATGATTGCGCGTGGCACCAGAGAGGTACCATCGCAGAAGGCCGGCTGATGCCGATCATCGAACGAGCCACGCGCCCGCGCAAGCGCTCACCACGTTCGGACGAACAGTGTCATAGCGAGGGACATCAACAGTACTGCCTCAAAGCTGCTAGCTAAAGCGGCCTCCAACTCCGATTCCACAATGCACCATAGTTTTTCACGAACTTCGCGAATTCGCGATGAGATTGCAACTCCTGTAATGCTCGAGTTCGAGCGTTTTGAAGAACTTACCGATGGCGCTTGCTTTGCATCCAGAAAGCTTAGCAAGAGAAACCCAAATAAAAGGAGCGAAACATCATGGACAGAATGCTGGTGGTTGTTTTTGACAACGAAACCAAAGCGTACGAAGGGAAAAGGGCGCTTATGCAGCTCGATCGTGAGGGTAGCATCAGCGTCTATGCCTACGCGGTGCTTACCAAACACTCCGATGGCACCACAACTGTGAAGCAAGAGGACGACTACGGACCGATCGGGACTCTGCTCGGCACCTCGTTTGGAAGTCTGATCGGGTTGCTGGGTGGACCGGTGGGCTTGGCTATCGGCGCTGCTACTGGTCTTACTGTCGGCGCGGTCACCGACTTGACCAACGTTGGCATCGGCGAGGACTTCATCCAAGACGTCACCAAAGTGTTGTTGCCAAACAAGGTAGCCGTGGTCGCCGAAATTGAAGAGGACTGGACTACGCCCGTAGACACCCGCATGGAAGCGATCGGCGGGACCGTGTTCCGCCGGGCTCTTTCGGACGTGAAACACACAATCCACGAGGAGAACGTCAACGCCATGAAGGCGGACCTCGCCCAAATGAAGGCCGAGGCTGCCAAGGCTCACGCCGACCGGAAGGCAAAGCTCAATGAAAAGATTAACCAGCTTGACTCCAAGATTCAGGCGCAGTTGCAGAAAGCCAAAGAAAGACGCGAGGCTGCGGAGCGTCAGGCTCAAGCAAAGGTCCAGGTACTGAAGGCCAAAGCAGCGGCCGCCGAGGCCAAGGCGTCGTAACGCGAGACAGCTCAGAACGGCTATTTCAGCACCTGTTCGAAAGGGAGGTCGAGAAGACCTCCCCTTTTGAAAACAAATCGGCAAGTAAGGAGGATCGAATGTCCGCACAGAACTTAACAGAGGAAGTCAAGAAGCGTTCCGCGTGGAGCATTTTCATGGGCGTCTTGACCGCAGCCCTGGGGGCGTTCCTGATCGTTTACCCGCTGGCGACGGCGACGGTCACGACCGTTTTGCTCGGTTGGGTATTAATCTTCGTCGGCATCGCCCAATTCGTCTTCGCGCTGCACTCTCAGACGGTTGGGAATTTCTTCCTGAAAGTGTTGCTAGGGGTGCTCTCTGTAATCGCCGGAGTTGCGCTTGCGTTCTTTCCCATTGAAGGCGTCGAAGTGCTGACGGGACTGCTTGGAACATTGCTCCTGGTCCAGGCCGGACTGGCAACCGTCACGGCTTTCCAGGTTCGACCGGTCGAAGGGTGGGGATGGTTCCTGTTCGATGCCGCCGTCAGCTTCTGCATGGGCATCCTGATCCTCGTCAGATGGCCGTCCAGTTCTGTTTGGGCGATCGGCACGCTAGTCGGTGTTGCCGCGCTGATGGGTGGTATCTCCAAGATCATGATTGGGGCGAAGATACGGACGGGTGCTGGCACTGTTGAACGCGCCCTTCAGCGAGCAGCATAGGCCACCACTCAGAGCTTGAATAACTGGAGCTGGTTTCTTTTAGGGGAGATTGCGGATGCAGGCCAACATCAAACTCGGAAGAATCTCAGGAATTGAGATCGGGCTGCATTACAGCTGGTTCATCATCGCTGCCCTGATCGTGTTCTCCCTCGGCGAACACTTCCGTCAGGCAAATCCGAATTGGGGCAAGGGCGAGATCTGGATCGCTGCGCTGTTCACCGCTGTACTGTTCTTCGTCAGCTTGCTGCTGCACGAACTGGCTCATTCACTGGTGGCCCAGGCTCGCGGGTTGAAAGTCCGGGCGATCACGTTGTTCGCGCTGGGCGGTGTTTCCCAAACCGAGGGCGACGCCACCGACGCAAAAACAGAATTCTGGGTCGCAATCGTCGGGCCGATCACCAGCCTGATTATCGGCTTAGGCTGCCTCGGCATCGCGCTCGGCCTTGGCTGGCAACGTTCGACGGAACCGCACACTGCGGTGGCTGGGGTCCTGGTCTGGTTAGGGTATATCAACATTGCTCTCGCGGTCTTTAACATGATTCCCGGTTTCCCGCTCGATGGGGGCCGGGTGCTGCGCTCGATCGTGTGGGCAATTACCAAGAACGGAGATCGCTCCACCCGCATCGCCGCGGGCGTCGGCCAAGCCGTGGCTTTTCTGTTCATTCTCGATGGGATATCGAAATGGTTTTCCGGCGACAGCTTTGGCGGCCTGTGGATCGCGTTCATCGGCTGGTTTCTGATGGACGCGGCCAAGGCCAGCTACGCCGAGGTGGGGATTACGGCTGCGCTTCGCGGCATGCGAGTCTCCGAGGTGATGTCGCGCGACTGCGCGATTGTTAATCGCGGAATGAGTTTGCAAGAGTTTGTCGATATCTACCTTCTGCAGACCGGCCAGCGATGTTTCGCCGTGGAGGACCAGGATCGACTGGTGGGCCTCATTACCCCGCGCGATGTTGCCAAGATCCCGCGTGACCGATGGGACAGGACTACAGTGCGCGAAGCGATGCGCCCGCTGAAGGAGTTGCACATCATCACTCCTGACACGCCGGTGCTGGATGCGCTGAAACTGGTGGCTGGCAACGATGTCAACCAGCTGCCCGTTGTAGCGAACGGCACTCTGCAAGGAATTGTCTCCCGTTCCCAGCTGGTGCAGTTGCTGCAGGTGCGTTCTATGTTACAGCTCCCGGCCGCGTATCGGCCGACGCTGCAACGGAACGGTCGAGAAGTGAGACGCAGTGCATGACTGGATCTCCCCGCAACGGTGAAAGTCAACGAATTCTGAGGAGATTAGAGATGGTGGTCCGATCACTGTAACCTTGATAGATCCTGACCAGGTTCGGTCCGTTGTGACGATAAGTGCGGACGCCACGGTGCGCGACGTTGCTACATCCAGATGCGATTTGTTTTGGCGGACTATCAAGAAAAACGGGACAGCCTTCCCGTTCACTGCGAGTGTAAGGGACGGCGATATCGTGACGGTAGAGAGCGAGAGAATTGATGAGCGATAGGCCGACAAGAAGCAATTCCCCAGTCGCTTCGTATGGTTAGCCGTGCAAGACGAAGGTTCCGTCTTCACGTTCAGCCTGCCAATAGAGCGTGATTTGGAGCGGCGAGAGAGCCTAAGACCGCTCTGTCCTTCGACCCACAAAACAATGCCCTGCGGGAGGCGTTGAGGCTGCAGGAAAGGTAAGGTATCTTTCTTAAAGGGCGCCCACAAGGAGAAAACACGATGGCTAGCCCGGTTTCTGTTAAGCCTATTGGGCCCGCTCCATTTCCGATTGAGGCCGGATCTCCCCATCCGTTGGGGGCCACACCTTCATCCGCGGGAGTGAATTTCTCACTTGCTTCCTCAAGTGCCACAGGCGTCGAGCTACTTCTATTCTCAGCTCATGACTCGTTGGAGCCATTCCAAGCAATTCGGTTCGATCCCTACGTAAACAAGACCTTCCACTGCTGGCACGCCTTTGTTCGCGGTCTGAAACCGGGCGGGCACTATGCATACCGTGTCGATGGCCGGTTGGACTCTGCCGGGCAGCGATTCAACAGAAACAAGCTTTTGATCGACCCCTACGCCCGCGGCAATTCTGATTCTCTTTGGGATCGTGGCAGCGCCTGCACGCCGGAGGATAACCTGAGGACGTCCATGCGCTCAGTTGTCATCGACCCCTCCGGTTATGACTGGGAAGGCGACACGCCCCTCAACCGTCCGATGGAGGAAAGCGTCATCTATGAAGCGCATGTCCGCGGCTTCACGCAATCTCCGACATCGGGCGTTCAGCATCCCGGGGCTTTCGCCGGCCTCGTCGAAAAGATTCCCTACCTCAAGAATCTCGGTATTACTACAGTGGAGTTGCTTCCTGTTTTTGATTTCGACGAGAAGGGGGTGCTCAGAGTCGTCGATGGGAAGCCTGTCCGCAATTTTTGGGGATACAGCACCTTCGGCTACTTCGCGCCCCAGTCCTCGTATTGCCTCGATCCCGAATCCGGCGGCCATTTGCGCGAGTTCCGGGATTTGGTCAAGGCTATGCACAAGGCTGGCATTGAAGTCATTCTTGATGTGGTCTTCAACCACACCGATGAGGGCAACCACCAGGGACCGACGTATTCTTTCAAAGGCATCGATAACCGCTCTTACTATTTGCTCGTGCCTTGGGCGCTGCAATACTACATGGATTTTTCCGGGTGCGGGAACACCTTCAACTGCAACCACCCGCTTACCCAGAAACTGATCGTGGACTGCCTCCGCTACTGGGTTCGGGAGACCCATGTTGACGGCTTCCGCTTTGATGAGGGGTCCATTCTTTCGCGCGGCGAAGATGGAATGCCAGCCGTTCATCCCCCTCTAGTGTGGCAGATCGAGTTGGACGAAGAACTGGCCGATACGAAGCTGATCGCGGAAGCGTGGGATGCTGCCGGTCTCTACCAGATCGGGCATTTCCCAGGCGACCGATGGGCCGAATGGAACGGGTGCTATCGAGACGACGTGCGTCGCTTCGTAAGAGGCGATCCCGGGCTCGTGGGCGCAATTGCGTCGCGTCTGGGAGGCAGCGCTGATATTTATCAGGAACGGGGCGGTTCGCCGCTGAATAGCGTCAATTTCGTGACCTGTCACGACGGTTTTACCCTTGGCGATTTGGTCTCCTTCAACCAGAAGCACAACGAGGCGAACGGCGAATCGAACGCTGACGGCATTAATGATAACCTCAGCTGGAACTGTGGCGCGGAGGGTGATTCCGACGATCCCAGCATCGACGCGCTCCGCAACCGTCAGGTGCGCAACTTCATGGCGATCCTGCTGCTCTCGCGTGGCATTCCCATGTTTGTGGCTGGCGACGAAATACGGCGTACACAGAAAGGCAACAACAACGCATACTGCCAGGATAACGAGATCAGCTGGTTCGATTGGACACTCGTGAACAAGCACTCCGACCTGCTCCGCTTTTGCAGGAGCATGATCCGTTTCCGGATGATGCATGCGGCAGTCCGGAGTGATCAGTTCTTCAACGGCTCGGTGAACGAGCGCGGCTTAAAGGACGTATCGTGGCACGGCACGAAACTCAACCATCCTGGATGGGACGATTCAGGGGCGCGCGCGCTTGCGGTGACGCTGGCAGGTTTCGGCGGAGACTCCGACTTGCACGTAATGTTCAACATGTTCTGGAACAGCCTGGACTTTGAACTGCCCGTTGTGCCTGGCCGACATTGGTGCTTGGCCGTGGACACCGCCCAGCCTTCGCCTCACGACTTCGCCGATCCCGGCTCAGAGCCCGAGGTACTCGGACGCACGCATCTTGTCGAGGCAAGAAGTGTGGTAGTTCTGGTGAATCGGGCGTGAGAACATTATTGCAGTGGCTACTCGTGGGGCTCCAACGCACCACGAATCAAAAGCATCGCTTCAAACTCTCCTAGCTACCAAACCAACATTTCCCGCTGATTGTCGCTGGTCATTTTTCACGAAGTTCGCGAATTCGCGAATGAAAGCACGATCCTGCTATCCACGTACTCAAGCGTTTTCAAGAGCTTAGGTGTGGTCTTCGCATTGCCGTAACAGAGGATGTGATAGCAAGAGAATCGTGCAGTACCCAAATCCAACACGCGAAGGAGAAGCGTATGAGCACCGATCTGAACATTGCAAAACAGGCAATCCACGACAAGCTTGAGTCCCAGATCAAGGCCGCTGAGGCGAAGCTGGAGACACTGAAAGCACGGGCGGAGGCTGCGAAGGCAAACGTCGAGATCAAGGCGATCGCAGAGCTGCTGCCCAAGAAGGTGGAGATCCAGCAGAAGCTGGAGCAACTGAAGAAGTCGGGCGGCGACCGGTGGGAGCAGGCGAAAGCCGATCTCGAGGGGCGGATCGTAGACTTCGAGAAATCAGTAAAGGGGATTGAATCGAAGGCGAAGGCAAAAGCGAGCTGACGTGCGGTGGTGCTCGTGATGTTTGTCGCCTAATTAGAGAATCTATTACCTTCGTATGCGAGGGCGAGGAGGTTGTCGTGACTCTTGAAAACCGGCAAAAGTTGCTCGCCGTCGGGCTGGCGTTCGTAGCGTTGATCTTAGCTACTCCGCTAGCGCGCTCGGGGGACGATCATGAGGCGAAAGTGAAGGAAGCGGCGTCGCAGTCCGTCAAAGCTGGGAAGGTATTCGACGAGATTATGCAGACGCCCGATAAGGCTATTCCGCGGGACCTGCTTGCGCGTGCCAAGGCAATCGCCGTGTTTCCCCAGGTCCATAAGGCAGCGTTTATTTTTGGCGGCGAAGGCGGACGGGGCGTCGTGAGCCGTCGCATGGCGACCGGCTGGAGCGATCCCGTGTTTTTCCGCGCCGGCGGTGGCAGCGTGGGACCTCAGATCGGGGCTTCAGAGACCGACGTCGTTCTTCTGTTCATGAACGACGAAGCTGTCGGCGGGTTGATGAAGGACAGGTTCGAACTCGGAACCGACGCAGGTGTCGCAGCTGGGCCCGTCGGACGCGAAGCCAGCGCCGGTACTGACGCGCTGATGCACGCAAAGATTCTGTCGTACTCGCGCAGCCGTGGGTTATTTGCTGGGATCAACCTGAAGGGCGTGGTCATTCGGCCTGAAGACGATCTGAACCAAGCCGCCTACAACAAGAATGCACGTGCATTGCTGGGCGACGATGGGCGAGCCAGCGCCGATACGGCGGCTGGCCTCCCCGCGTTTCCGCAAGTAATTACCCGGTACTCAGCAACCTCTGGTGCCGATCATTAACCGCCGGCACATGAGGCTCGCGGCTGCGCTCTTAGAAGTTGGAGATCCCTGCTCGCATGCTTGTGGCCGCACCAGGCAACGAACTTGGTTCGCGTCATTAGAAGGATTTTGCGAAGAAAAGCCGCGCGTTTGGAAGTGAAACGAGCTTAATACGGTCATCGTTACTCCTAGGAGTTTTGTTGAAAATCCGGCCGAGAGCGCACCTTCGTTCTCGGCCGATTTAGGGAGGAAAGGAGAGCTGACAATGTTTGGTCCAATCGAAGTCATAGTCGGAGCTACCCCGGAGATGATTCATAACTGGGGATGGTTCCTCGCTTTTGGCATTGTGTTGTTGCTGCTTGGCATCGCCGCTGTGGCTCGGTCGGTAACAGCCACAGTGGCTTCGATGGTGTTCTTCGGGTGGCTGCTTATGTTTGCGAGCCTCATCGGTTTGTCAATGCGTTCTTGGTTGGGAAGTGGGCAGGTTTCTTCCCACACATGCTCCTGGCGATTCTGTTCGGAATAACCGGCCTACTGATGGTGATGAAACCAGTGATAAGCGCCGAGGCCGTGACCTTTGTGATGTCGGCGTTCTTCCTGATCGGCGGCCTCTATCAATTGGTCGCCTCGCTATGGACTCATCTGCCGGGCTGGGGTTGGCAAGCTCTGAATGGAGCCTTGTCGTCGATCATGGGCATTCTCATCATGGCACAATGGCCGGTCTCTGGGCTTTGGGCGATCGGTCTCTTCGTTGGAATTGATCTTATTTTTTACGGCTCGGCATGGATCGCACTCGCTCTTAACCTGCACAAGATGTAAGCGAGAAGGACGAACAGATGCAAGGCTGTTCTGAGCGGGAGTACGAAGACCGGGCTCCGCTGAAGTGGTTGTCTTCGCAATCGGGCGGGGGTGATTGCCTTCTACCCGCACATGAAGAAGTCGTCGTAGGGCTGCCGCGCTAGTGCGGACAAGACGTCCGTGGCGTCACGCTACGGTCGCCGTGGCAGCGTGTACAACGAACTACTGGAGGAAAACTGTATGAATCGCATGTTGGTAGTGGTTTTTAGCGAGGCCACCAAGGCCTTCGCTGGGCGCGATGCACTAAAAAATCTTGATCACGAAGACAGCATCACACTCTACGCTTACGCAATAGTCACAAAGAACGCTAACGGCACAAGCATTGTCAACGAGGAACACGACCCCGCTGGGCTTGGATCCCTGCTGGGAACTTCCCTGGGGAGCCTGATCGGCCTTCTTGGCGGCCCCACCGGAGTCGCCATCGGCGCGGCAGCCGGATCCCTAGCTGGCGTCACAGCAGATCTGGACAATGCGCGCATCGGAGGCGACTTTGTGGACGACGTTTTGAAACAGCTGACTCCGGGTACCGTCGCCTTGCTGGCAGAGATTGACGAGGAGTGGACGCCCTGGGTCGATCTGCGTATGGAGGAACTGGGAGGCGTTGTTCACCGCCGCGCCCTATCGGAGGTAAAACACACAATCCACGAAGAGAACGTCACCGCCATGAAAGCCGACCTCGCCCAAATGAAGGCCGAGCTCACCAAGGCTCACGCCGATCGGAAAGCCAAGCTGCAGGAAAAGATCAACCAGCTCGACTCCAAGATCCAAGCGCAGCTGCAAAAGGCCAAAGACAGACGTGAAGCCGCGGATCGCCAGGAGCAAGCAAAGGTCCAGCTCCTCAAGGCAAAAGCCGCGGCCGCAAAGGCCAAGGCGGCAGAGACACACATTTAGCGTACGATGCGTGGAGGATAATGAAAGCGCGTTGGAGGATCGTGGGGCTGGCGATCGTGGTCGTGGCTTGGGCTGCAATCGTTTGTGCCGAGTCCGTTTCCCAGTTGCAGCCTACGGGATATGTCAACGACTTCGCGCAGGTTCTCGATCCGAACACCAAGGCGCAGATCGAAGATATTGCACGGCAGATTGACGAGAAGGCGCAAGCACAGATCGCAGTGGTAACGGTCCACAGTCTGGACGGAGTGGACATTGAAAGCTATGCGGTCGATCTGTTCAAGAAGTGGGGAATCGGAAGCAAGACGACCAACCGCGGCGTCTTAATTCTGTACGCGATCCAGGACCGGAGAGCGCGGATTGAGGTTGGCTACGGGCTGGAGCCGATCCTGCCCGATGGAAAAGTGGGGAGCTTTCAGCGGGAAGCAGTCCCGTTAATGCAGAGCGGCGACTACAGCAAAGCCATACTGCTGGTGACTAGCCGGGTTGCCTCGGTGATTGCACAGGACGCGGGAGTGCAGATCACGGGGGCGCAGGCGCCAGAACCAGCCGAAGAGCCTGCTGCACCGGAGCACGGATTGTCCGGTGGTGCGATTCTGGCGATTGTAATCGTGACCGTGTTAGTACTGGCGATCCGCCCGTTGCGCCAGTTGCTGTTTTGGATTCTGTTTTCGCAGATGCTGGGCGGGGGTGGCAGGAGCAGAGGCGGGAGTGGCGGATTTGGAGGTGGCGGGGGCTTTGGTGGATTTGGTGGAGGCAGTTCGGGTGGCGGCGGAGCGAGCAGCAGTTGGTAGGGGCGAGCGAGGGAGCCATGGTTCCTGAAAACAAGATCAAGGAATTTGTGGAGAAGGTGCGGGCGGCCGCCGGAACGAACCTGGAGAGCGTGATCCTATATGGGTCGGCGGCTTCCGGGGATTATCATCCAGCATTTTCGAATGTGAATCTGTTTTGTGTGCTGCGCGATGGTTCGTACGCGAAGCTGCGCGCTCTGGCTCCGGTGGTGAAGTGGTGGGAGCGGCAGAAGCAGCCTCCGCCACTGTTTATGACGCGAAAGGAACTGGAGCGGTCGACGGATGTTTTCACGATCGAGTTGATTGATATGAAGCAACATCATCGAGTGCTGTGGGGCGACGACGTGATCGAGGGGCTGCAGATTCCCATGCGGCTGCATCGAGTGCAAGTGGAGTACGAACTGCGAGAGAAGTTGATTCTGCTGCGGCAGGTCTTGCTCCTGGCTGGGGACGATGAGCGCAGGATACGGGAGTTGCTGGTCCGATCGGTCGCGTCGTTTGCGACGTTGTTCCGGCACGCGTTAATCGCGCTGGGAGAGAGTGCGCCGGTGGCGAAGCGAGATGCGGTGATGCAGTTGGCAGCACGGATAGGATTGGATGCATCGGCGATCGAACAGGTATTGGATGTGCGCGAGCACAAGTCGGACGGCAAGAAACTCCATGCCGCCGAAATCGTGGGCGGGTACCTTGAAGGAAAAGGTAACTGCGGCTGTCGATAAGATGAGGGAGCCAGATGCACCGGGCCATTCGTAGGAAATTTGCAGGCTGCTTCTTAGGAGGACTCTTATGAAAGCCTTAATCGTGGTCATCGTGGTGTTGGCGCTGATCGCGCTGATTGTGTTCGGACAGTATGTGGGTGTGCGCAACACCCTCGTGCAGAAGAACGAAGCTGTGAAGGCGACTTGGTCCCAGGTGGACATTGTGCTGCAGCGAAGAGCGGACCTGATCCCAAACCTGGTGGAAACAGTGAGGGGATACGCGAAGCAGGAGCAAACGGTTTTCGGAGACATCGCGAAAGCACGGTCGGCCCTGCTCTCGGCGGGGAACCCGCAGCAGAAGATCGCGGCGAACCAGCAGCTGGACGGAGCTCTGGGACGGCTGTTGGCGATCGTGGAGAATTATCCGCAGCTGAAGTCGAATGAAAACTTTCTACGGCTTCAGGATGAACTGGCGGGCACCGAGAACCGCATCGCGGTGGAGCGTAAGCGCTACAACGATACTTTGCAGGACTACAACACGTACATCCAGCAGTTTCCAAACAACATTTTTGCGCGCTGGGCAGGATTCAAGCCCAACGAAGCTTACTTTGCCGCGTCAGAGGGATCGAGGCAGGTGCCGAAGGTGAATTTCTCGAGTCCGACGGCGGCGCCGCAGGGGAATCCGCAGCCGGCACCGGCTCAATAGAACTGTTGCTTTCCCGGCGGCCTTATCCGGAGAAACGTGAACGAGCCAATCCAGACTTTCCTGGAAGGTCTGGAAAACTGCAACCCGCGGTCCTTTCTCTAGTTCGCAGAGGATCCCGAGCATCCTGGTTATTCCGAACAACGCGGCATTCGTGGTAACGACATCTCGTGTTAGACGAAACCGCTGAGAAGGCGCTAGGTGCGCCTCCGGTTCACGTATGAAAATCTTCTCTCTATTTGTGGTGGCCGACTCGGTGTGGAAATGGATCCACCGCATGGGAGGACCGGGCTTGATCGTGCTGGGCATCGCCGACAATACCCCTCTCATCTCTGTCCCAGCGGGAAGTATGGAAGTATTCATCATCCTGCTTGCGGCACACCGCCATGAATGGTGGGCCTATTATGCCTTCATGGCTACAGTGGGAGAGGTACTTGGGGGCTATCTGACCTACCGGTTGGCCCAGAAAGGCGGCCAGGAGACTTTGGAAAAGAGAGTGGGAAAACCGCGCGCAGAAAAAATCTACAAGCAATTCGAGAAACACGGGTTCATGTCGGTGTTCTCCGGTTCGGTCCTACCTCCACCATTCCCTTTCACTCCCGTCCTGATGGCCGCCGGGATCATGCAATACCCGTGCAAGAAGTTTCTCTCTTCGCTGACGACGGGGCGCGCCGTGCGTTACTTTGCCGTGGCGTATTTTGCCAGGACCTATGGCAGTCAAATGATCGCCTTCGTCTCGCAGCACTACCACTTCTTCGTGCAGTTGCTGATCGTGCTCGCTGTGATGGCCAGCATCGGCGCACTAGTGTACTTCAAGTGGTATCGTCCTAGAGCACAACGTGAAGAACGCGAGAGCGGCGAGCAAGTTGAAGAGTTTCCCGTTCCGGGCCGGCACCGCAGATCGGGACAATAGTCGCGCGGGGGATTCGCGAGGGGGTTTATCGTGACCTCCTGTTTAGCTGTACAAACTCCCGTTCGGACCAATCTCAATGCCTGAAGCCAACAGGTACTCACGCAGCGTAGCTTCAGCCGCATACCAGTCAACATCAGGCGAGCCCTGCGGGCGGCCTCTTTTTTCCCAGTGTTCGTAGGCGAGCTTTGCAGTCACTTGATGACGATCCTCTCGACAGAAGTCGGTTATCGGCTTCGCCCAGTGCCCGCAATTGTCGACCATCGAGTGTGAACTCACGAATGCCTCCCCTGGCTGCTTCATGTCATGGACATCGCGACAAATCACCTCAGCGCGTCACTTCCAAACCGCTGAAACTGGAGTTCGCAGCCGAGCTTCCTCTATTCACATGCTTACATCGATCTTGCCGGGGGCTCGCGAACCGCAAATCCCCGTTTCGGTGTCGCGGCCCCACGTCAGCGTGCAGGAAGTTCGGCCTCTACAGTGCAGCTAGGCTGCCAAAGTAGTCGGCGCAATCTTCTTCTTGATCTCTTCTCGCGAAGTTCACGAATTCGCGAAGGAATGATGTCTGGGAACGATTGCACTTAAATGTTTTCAAGAGCTTAGATGTGGTCTTCTCATTGCTGTACAACAAGGTGTTGTTTCACAGCGAAAAGCGCCTGGGTGACTTTGCCATGATCCGAAGTCTTATGCACGCCGCAACATTGCTGGTCTTGACTGCGATTGCGTCGCCGGGCACTTCTCAATCGAAACCTGACCTGCAAACGTTCTTTAAGCAGAACATCGGACTGAGTCAGGATCAGATCGTAGCCATCCGAGGCGGACAGCCGGCGGCGAAGGCTCTGCCGTCCCGCACGCCATCTGAGGTTTTTTTGTTCGGTGCAATCTACATCCACGCCGCTCCTGAGAGCTACCTCCAGATTGCCCACGATTTCGACCGGCTTCGCGAACTGCCCAGCTATTGGGCACTCGGAGTGTTCAGCACCCCTCCCCGACCTTCCGACTTGAAGGGCTTCGAGTTCGACGGCAACGAAATCCAGGCCTTGAAAAAATGCACGCCCGGCGACTGTCAAATTCAGATGCCCACGGGCTCGATTAAAGAGTTTCAGCGGTCCATTGATTGGTCCGCCTCCGACGTGAACGAGCAGGTGAATGGACTCCTGCAGAAGAGGGCACTGCAACGTCTCCTCGCCTACCAGCGCAAGGGCAATCACGAATTGGGGGCCTATAACGATAAGCCTGACGCGGTAGATGTGCCCGCGCAGTTCGCTTACATGCTCAGTTACGACAAGGCTTTGCCGGCATACCTACCCGATTTCTACACTTACCTTCTCGCTTATCCCGACGCAAAGCCAGCAAACGTCGATGATGCCTTCTATTGGGCTAAAGTGAAGTTCGGACTGAAACCGACGCTTCGTGTAGTGCAGATGACGACCATGCGAGGTGATAGTGCTGACCCGGTAGCCTATGCCATCGCAGAAAAACAGCTCTATTCGAGCCACTACTTCGAGACCGCGCTGGACCTTTCTTTCTGTGTTCGCGGGAGTGACGACCCGAAGCACCCCGGCTTCTATCTGATCAAGCTTATGGGTTCCGAACAGGCGGGTCTGACTGGTGCCAAGGGATCGATCATTCGAAAGGCCGCGGTGGGCCGGTCGGTTTCAAGTCTTCAAAAAGGCCTCACGTCCATCAAGAACACGCTGGAAGGGAATGAGTAGGTCTCGCCGGGGAAGGGAGTTCGCATGTCACTCGTCGCGGCAACTGGGGATATTCTCCCGAAGTCGGTTCTGGTCGCAACGGACTTCTCAGAAGCATCTCACAAAGCATTCCGCCATGCTCTCGCCATTGCTCGCCACTATGGGGCGAAACTCTGCGTGGTCCACGTCGTCGCGTCGCTGGGATTTACTTTAGTAGGTCCTGACGCAGTGGCTGCCGCCACCGAGGCGGTTTGCAGGGATGCCCGTCAATTGGAACAAGATCTCATTCAACGAGGAGCACTGGCGGGGCTGAGTCATGAGGTGATCGTCCGTCAAGGCAATGTGTGGGAAGAGTTGGAGAAAGTAATCTTGGAGGAACGTATAGACCTCGTTGTCCTCGGTACACACGGTCGACGAGGTTTGGGGAAACTGCTCCTCGGGTCAGTGGCAGAACGCATCTTTCGTAACGCCGATTGCCTGGTTCTGACCGTTGGTCCGGGTTCCCTTCAGGATTCCCCAGTCGGGAGCGCTCGAGCCATTCGACCCTTTCTGTTCGCTACGGACTTCGGCGAACCCTCCCTCCATGCCCTGCCATACGCCATCTCGTCCGCCAACCACTTCGGAACAAAGCTCGTTTTGCTCCACGTTGTCTACGATATCCCGGTCCCGGGGGATAACCTTCTGCCCACCGCTGGCGATGTCATGCAAATGCGAGAGAATGTTCGTGTGGCCAGCCTCCGGCGACTCGAGGAATTGACGTCCCAGCAGCCCAAGCTGGCAATGAAACCTGAATTTGCCGTCGAGTTCGGATCGCCGAGTGAGAAGATCCTGCAAACAGCCAACACTCTCAAGGCCGACGCGATCATTTTGGGTTTGCATCGCGCAACCCACATCGGTACAGCCTCCCATATGCCGTGGGCCACTGCGTATGAAGTGGTGTGCGGGGCAGGCTGCTCCGTCTTAACAGTGAGGAATTGAGGCTGCGACAATCCGATCCCGACCTCACGAGAGGTTGCTTGTAGCCGGGGAGTACAGGGCCCTATCAGAAGAGAATCGGTAGCGTTCCTGAATGAGTTGGGACATCGATTCACGCACGTCTTCCAGATGACCAAGCCGGTAGCGCCCCAGAATGAACATTCCAAACTCCAATGCTGTGGCCTCGACTGCGCTGATCGAGTTGTACAAGCCGAGTCCCACTCTCGGCGAGCTACCGAAAAGAAGTGGGAGGTCGGGTGGTAGGGGATGTCCATAGCTCCATTGCCACGAACGCCAAGAAAAGCTGGAAAAGGGGATGGGATGAGAAACGAAGTCCAGCGCCCAATGGCTGAATACCAAAAGCCCAACAATCACGCCTGCGCGGTATTCGCGATAGAGGCGTGCAGCCAAAAGAGCCGCGAACACAGACCAGACAACTGACATGAAGAGCCCATGCGACCAAGGGATTCCTCTCTTAACACCCTCGATGCCTGCGAAGCCGAAAGCAATGGCTAGAATGTCGAGAATCCATGTGGCTAGGAGCAGAATGCCAAGCGGCACTTTCGGAGCCGTAGGTTTGGCTGCCAATCCCACCGAGAAATGTCCGATTGGTCCCATCGAGTCTCTCCTGCAAGACTTCCTGCCCGTTCCATCAGCGATCTGAGCTTTTATAACACCATGGACGCGCAGGGGTGACTACCATCACTGCTTGGAGATTGCCTCCGCTCGCATACTGAGCCCATTGCGGAGGACGCCCATGGCCGTCAAGTCGAGATCTCGGCAGCCTCGC
>Ga0209415_10008898_pt1 | contig 17325 bp, 17 predicted proteins | sample PeaSoiSIISIP2007_FD_187696 | JGI IMG/M metagenome (GOLD analysis project Ga0209415, IMG submission 187696) | Peat soil microbial communities from Weissenstadt, Germany - SII-SIP-2007 (SPAdes) (version 2) | ecosystem: Environmental > Terrestrial > Soil > Wetlands > Peat | place: Germany... | reverse complement strand
ATCACTTTGGCCAGCACGTTCACTTGCTTCGAGTTCGGCGTTAGGTCTCGCACTTTCGTCAGGGGTTTGTCTACCATCTCTCTGGTCGCCTCTTCTTTCGCGTTTCGCGTTTTCTTGAGGAGTCGGGGCACAACCCTACTCTCGCGAACACTCGTCGCAGAAATAGGACGGGCGGGACGCTCGAATCGGGCTGGGCTCTGGGATTCCTCGGACGGCTGACGCCGGGGGGGGCATATAAAGCCGCGCCCATGCGCCGGTTTCGCTCGGCGGAGGGTGAGAACCCGCCTGCGGTTCGGACGGCAGGCTTTTCCGTCCCCTGCGCGTTTGCGCGGCCGGGTACCGGGTGTGACCCATCGCTTCGATATCGCCGTTCACTACTTCCTGCGGCGCGAGTACGAGAGCGCCGCGACGGCCTTCCGAGAGGTCGTCGGGGAGAGTCCCGCCGACCCCGCCGCGTGGGCCTACTACGGGATCTCGCTCGCCCATCTCGGGCGGGCCACCGAGGCCGAGGGGGCCCTGAGCCGGGCGATCGCGCTCGCCCCCGAGAACTCGGAGGCCTGGTTCCATCTGGGCGTCGCCCGTTCGCTTCGGGACGAATGGGCCTCCGCAGCCCAGGCGTACCGTCGAGCGGTCGCCCTCTCCCCGGGCGACCTAGTTGCCTGGCATCGGCTCGGGGTCGCCCTCGCCGAGTCCGGGGACGAGCCGTCGGCGTCCGCGGCGTTCGAGCGCGCCCTCGTCCTTTCCCGCGAGACCACCCCGGCCGTGGAAGTTCCCGAACCCGAAGGCCCCGCCGCCCCGCGACCCGCCGCACCCCCCGCGGCCGCCCCCGAAGGGGACGACCATCTCCAAGAGACGGGCGAGCGCGAAGGGGCCCGGGAAGCGAAGAGCTGGCTCGACCTCGCGCTCTCGCTTCTGAGCCTCGGGGACGAGGAAGAAGCGGTGGCCGCCTACGAACGGGCCTACACGCTGGACCCGGAACGGGCCTCCCGCTCACTGTTCCGCCCGATGCTTCGATTGGTCACGGCCGTCCAGGACGAGTCGCCCGAAGCCGAGAGCCCGTTCCCGAACGACCCGCGCCGCCCTCCGGGCGGACCCCGTCGTTCTCCGCCCCGACCCGAGGTCGGCTGAACTAGATCGGCTTCGGCGCCGCCGTCACGATCGTCGACTCAGCCCAGCTCTTGACCCGCTCCCGGGCCTCGTTGTGGTACCGGTAGAATTTGTGGACCCGTTCGAGCAATTGCCCCTTGCACTCCCCGCAGAGGAGGGCGCCCGACCGACAACCGGCGGTCACCTCTTGGAACTTATCTTCCGATTCCGCGAACCGGGTCCGCCAGAGGGCCCAGATCGAGCAGACCTCGGGCGTCGCGCCGAGGCGCCGCTGCTCCTCGACCGTCGCGCGCCCGCCGGTGAACGCGTTGCGCACCTTCCGGTCCACCGTCTCGGGCGGGTCGTTGAGGAAGAGCGCGTTGTCGGGCCGGTCGCCCGAGGTCGACATCGCGGCGTCTCCGAGAAGGCCCGTCACCATCTGGCTGTGCATCAGCGAGGGTTTCGGATACCCGAGCCCCTCCGCGATGTCCCGAGTGACCCGAAAGTGCGGGTCCTGGTCGATCCCGCAGGGGATGAGGCACGGAACGGAGTGGCCTTCGGCCCAGGAGGGCCAGAAGCACGGGACGGTCTGCAGCGCGGTATAGAAGACGAGGCCGATGTTGGTGCTCGGCTCGAACCCGAAGACCGCCTTGACGGTCGAATACGGGATCTTCCGAGCGACGCGGATCGCGAGCGGGTAGAGGGCGGCGATCGAGCGGGAATCGAAGAAGACGTGGGTTCGTTTCGGGTCGAACCCGAGGGCGAGGATGTCGTAGAGGTTCTCAAGCCCCCAGGAGGCGGTCTCCTCCCGCGTGAGCCCCGAACGGGCCCAGTACTTCTCATCGTCCGTGATCTGGATGTACATCGGTACGCCGAGACGCCGCTGGAGCCACTGGCAGAGGTCGAAGGGAACGAGATGGGACGTGTGCAGCGGCCCCGAGGGGCCCCGGCCAGAGTAGAGGAAGAACGGCTTCCCGTTCGCGAACCCGTCCAGGATCGGGGCCAAGTCGCGGTGCGAGTAGTAGATGCCGCGGGTCAGCAGCGGGTGAAGGTCGCCGCCGGTGAGGTGGTGGAGCTTCGCGAGGAGCTCGGCGGTGAGCTCCTGGGTGCCGAACAGCTCGCGCAGGCGGGCGTAGTCGATCCGTCCCCGGACCTCGTACGGGGTGACGACGAATTCGTCCGGCTCGGGCATTCGGTGAGTTCCCCGTCAGCCCTCGGGGAACGTGATCTTGGAGAGAATCGCCTCACGTTCGGCCATCGGCACCCCGGCCGCGCTCAACGCCGAGGCGAAGCACTGTCGGGAGTGCTCGAAATTGATCGTATGACCGCACGCCGGGCAGCTGGCCCATCCCTGGATGAGACTTCGGAGCCCCTCCCGGGACGTCGACGTGTCCCGGCGGGCGAACCGCTCGACGAGAATCGCCCCCCCCGCGGCGTTCTCGAGGTTCGTGAGCGGGACGCGCACCGGAGTATTGCAGATGGGGCAACGCGCGGAGTTGCGGCAGGTGCACACCATGAGCCCACCGGTACCTGTCGAGCGGGCCTAAAAGACCGCCGCCCCGACTTCGGGCCGCTCGAAGGATACGTTCAAATGCTACCGGCGGAAATCGCTGCGCGGATGGCACTCTCCCCCTCCGACGCGGCGAACGAGCTCGGTTCCGAGCTCCTCGAGATCCTGAAACAGCTCAACCGCTCCGAGATGGAGGATACCCAGGACCCCGGCCTCGAGGTCGAGGAGCTCCACCATTTGCTCGGCCGTGGCCCGCTCCCGCAGGTCACCAGCCCCGAGGTCGAAAAGGCCGTGCAAGTCCTTCTCGGGAACGGTTTCGTCCGGCTCGTCGACACGCCCGAATACTCCTGGGAGCGGGGCCGCGTCGTCACGGTCCGCTATACGATCACCACCGAGGGGAAGGCGTTCTTGGTCGCCCGTCTCGGCCGGACCGGACGCGTCGAGTAAGGGCCGAGTCGCCCGAGCGGAACCGTTTAAGTACCGGGCGCCCGCGTAATCCTACGCTCCATGCCGTCGGACGACACCCAAACCGACCCGACCCGCGCGACGCTCATCGCGATCCTGCAGCAGCTCAACCGCGTCGAATCGATCCACGAGGGCCGGGACGACCGGCAATCGCTCGAGCTCAAGGAGATCGAGCGTCTTCTATCCGATTTCTGGGCGGTCAAGCTCGACCAGGTCAAGGTCCCGCTCGCACTCGGTCTCCTGGTCCGCAACGGGATGGTCGAAGGGAAGATCGACCGGCCGCCGCCCGGCTCCCGACGGCCCGTGCCTCCCGCGGCCTACCGGATCACGTCGGAAGGCAAACGGTTCTTGGTCGATTCGTCCCACCAAGCGGACCGCATCCGCTGACGAGAGAACGACCGTTTCCTCCTCGGTGAACGCCGCGCGCGCGCGAACCCTTATGTAGCGGTCGGGTGTCCCCGCGAATCCATGTCGCGGATCCACTCCGGGCACAAGGGACGCGCCGGTTCGCACCGGCCCTATCCCCTCACGAAACCCGAGTGGGCGACCACGACCCAAGAGGAGCTGGTCGCCCAAGCGGTCCAGCTTTCGAAGACCGGACTTTCGGCCGCCCAGGTGGGCCTGAACCTCCGGGACGCCTACGGGGTACCCTCGGCTCGCGCCGTGACCGGAAAGCGCCTGGGCGTTCTCCTCCGCGAGAGCGGTATTTCCCCCGAAATCCCGGACGACCTTCAAGCGCTCCTGAAGCGCGTCGTCCACATGCAACGTCACCTCGAGACCCACCCGAAGGACCTCTCGAACCAACGCGGCCTCTCGCTGATGGAGTCTCGGATCCGCCGGCTCGCCCGCTACTACCGGCAACGCAAGCGGATCCCCGAAACGTGGCGGTACACGGCCGCCGCGGCAGCACTCCAGGTGGAGTGATGCCTTCGGGCCCCGACGGATTCGTTTCCGACCCGCACTACTCAGCAGAGTTCGAACGGGCCCGCGCCCTCCTGCTGGCTCACCCCCGACGCTGGCGGATCATCTATCACTACGACGGCGACGGGATCGCGGCCGCGTCGTGCGCCGTCCGGGCGCTCGAGCGTCTCGGCTATCCGTCGCAAGCGACCGCGCTCGTTGGGGTCGAGCGCGACCGCGTCGCGGCCCTTCTCGGCAGCACGGCCGGTCCGGTCCTCGTGGTGGATACGGGAGCGAGCTGGCTCGACCTGTTCGCGGAGCATCGCGCTCCGGTCGTCGTCCTGGACCACCACAAGTACCCGGGAGTCCCGAACCCCCCGCCGCTCCCGGAGCACGTGGCGTTCGTCAACCCGCTCGATTGGGGCGTCGACGGGATGAACGAGTTGTGCGCCGCGACCCTTACCTGGCTCTACACGGTCTTCCTCGACCCCCTGAACTGGGACAACGCGGCGTGGGGCCTTTCCGGAGCGATCGCCGACCGCCAGCACGTCGGGGGATTCCGGGGATTGAACGGCGTGCTCGTCCAGGAAGCCCTCCGCCGCTCGCTCGTCGTCCGTCGGCCCGGGGTCGCCCTCTTCGGCCCGAGCGTCGGCGAGGCGTTGTCGGGCAGCATCGACCCGTTCGTGCGGAATCTCTCCGGACGCCCGCCCGCAGTGTCCGAGTTCCTCCACCGGCTCGGGCTCGACCCGGGCCGGCGCCCCTCGAAACTGACCGAGGAGGAGAACCGACGCCTGGTCGCTGCGCTCAAGGAACGAATGTCGGAAAGCGGAGTCGCCCCCGAGGCGGCGAATCTCCTCGACCAGGAGCGTTGGTTCGTGCCGTCCCTGGGCCTCGACGCAGAGGAGGTCTCGAACCTCCAGAACGCCTCGGGACGCGCGGGCGTCCCCGGAGTCGGGGTGGCGTACGCCCTCGGCGATACGCGCGCGGCCGATCGGGTCCGGGCCGCGGAGAGCGAGTGGCGCTCGGGCATCCTCCGGGGCCTCCTGCGGGTCGAGAACGACGGCGTTAACTCACTGCGATTCCTTCGGTGGTTCGAGAGCCCCGAGACCACGCTCGCGGGGACTCAAGCAGGCCTCGCGATGAACTATCTGCTCCCACCCGACCACCCGGTGTTCGTCTTCTCCGAGGGCGGACCCGGACCGACCAAAGTGAGCGCCCGGGGGACCCTCCGGCAGGTCGACCGGGGCCTCGATCTTTCGGCCGCCTGCCGCATCGCGGCGGGGACCGTGGGAGGGGAGGGAGGCGGCCATCGTGTGGCGAGCGGCGCCACGATCCCGACCGGCGCTCGGCCGGCGTTCCTCGAGGCGGCGGACCGCGTGCTCGCCGATCAGCTGGGCCCAAGCGAGGGAGGGAACCGATGAGCACCCCGCCCCCGGCCGTCCCCGAGGAGCCGGTCGACCGGATCCACGACCGCACGCTCGAGGTGGAGATGCACCGCTCCTACATCGATTACGCGATGAGCGTGATCGTCGGTCGCGCGCTCCCGCTCGCCGGCGACGGGTTGAAGCCGGTGCATCGGCGGATCCTCTGGTCGATGTGGGAATCGGGAGCCACCCACGACCGGCCGTTCCGCAAGTCCGCGCGCACGGTTGGGGACGTGCTCGGGAAATACCATCCGCACGGCGACATGGCCGTCTACGACGCGCTCGTCCGGATGGCGCAGTCGTTCAGCCTTCGCTATCCGCTCATCGAGGGCCAAGGGAACTTCGGTTCGATCGACGGCGACTCCCCGGCCGCGATGCGCTACACCGAGGCCCGCCTTTCGGCGATCGCGGAGGAGCTCCTCCTCGACATCGAGAAGGAGACGGTCGAGTGGATCGACAATTTCGACGGCACCCTCAAGGAACCGCTCTTGCTTCCCTCGAAGGTACCCAATCTCCTGGTCAACGGCTCCGCCGGGATCGCGGTCGGCATGGCGACCAACATGCCGCCGCACAACCTGGGCGAGGTCGCGGACGCGCTCCTCCTCGTCCTCGCGCACCCCGACGCGTCGTTGGACGACGTGATGAAGATTCTCCCGGGCCCGGATTTCCCGACGGGCGGCTACCTCTCGACCGAGGGAGTTCGAGAGGCCTACGAGACCGGGCGCGGCATGATCCATCTCCGCGGCTCCACGGAGATTCGGGAACGCGGTGGAAAGGACGAGATCGTCATCACCGAGACCCCGTACGAGGTCAACAAGGCGGCCCTCCTCGAGCTGATCGCCGACCTCGTGAAGGGAAAGCGCATCGACGGGATCACCGACCTGCGCGACGAGTCCGACCGACACGGTACGAGCGTGGTGCTCGAGCTCCGTCGGGACGCTCCCTCCGAGATCGTCCTCAATCGGCTCTACGAGCACACGCCGCTCGAGACCAGCTTCGGCGTCATCAACCTCTGTCTCGTCGAGGGCCACCCGAGGGTCCTTTCGCTCCTCGAACTGCTCGCCCTGCACCTCGACCACCGCCGGACGATCCTCACCCGGCGAACGAAGTTCGACCTGAGGAAGACCGAGGAGCGCCTCCATCTGCTCGAAGGGTTCCTCACCGCGATCGACCACATCGACGAGGTGATCCGGATCATCCGCCGCTCGAAGGATGTCGCGGTCGCGGAGACCAACCTGATGGGAAAGTTCCTGCTCTCGAGCGAGCAGGCGAAGGCGATCCTCGACATGCGCCTCGCTCGCCTCACCGCGCTCGAGCGCGAGGCGGTCGAGAAGGAGAAGGCAGAGAAGGAGGCGCTCGCGAAGCACTTGAAGGCGATCCTCGCCTCGCCGAAACTCCTCGACCAGCTCATCGCGGACGAGCTCGCGGAGTTGAAGAAACGCTTCGGCGACCCGCGCCGCACGCGGATCGTCCCCGCGTTCACGGAGCGCACGCTCGAGGACCTGATCCCCGACATGGACGTGGTCGTCCTCGTCACCCGGGACGGCTACGTGAAGCGCCTGCCGCTCGACCAGTACCGGCGGCAGCGGCGCGGCGGCCGAGGGCTGATCCAGATGGAGACGAAGGAGGAGGACTTCGTCATCCGCACGTTCGTGACGCGGACGCACGACGACGTGCTCTTCCTCACGAACTTGGGCCGGGTCTACCGGCTCAAGGCCTACGAGCTGCCCGAAGGCAGCCGCCACTCGAAGGGGAAGGCGGTGATCAACCTCCTGCCCAAGCTCAAGGACGGGGAACGCGTCCAGACCCTGCTTCCGCTGCGCGACCTCGCGACGGAGGGTTCCCTCGTCTTCGCGACCCGTCGGGGCCTCGTGAAGCGCACGACCCTCGACCAGTACCAGAACATCCGGACGAACGGGATCCAGGCGGTACTCCTCGAGGAAGGAGACGAGCTCGTGGACGTCGTCCTCGTAACGAGCGAGGCGACCGAGGTCGTGCTGGCGACCCTCGCGGGCCAGCTCGTACGGTTCCCGCTCTCGGAGGTGCGTCCGATGGGACGCGCCACCTACGGGGTCATCGGCGTCCGCCTCTCCGCGGCGAAAGAGGACCGCGTGGTCGCGATGGCGATCGTCAGCGAGCGGTTCCCAATGCTGCTCTCTCTCACCACCACCGGCTACGGCAAACGCAGCCCGACCGCCGATTACCGCCGGACCCGGCGCGGCGCGAAGGGCGTACGGACGATCAAGACCGGCGGCCGGAACGGGTCGGTGGTCGCCGTCCTTCCCACCACCGACGCCTCGGAAGTGCTCGTGACGACCCAACACGGCATCACCATCCGCATGGCGGTGAAGGGAATCCGTTCGCAGGCCCGCAATACGCTCGGCGTCCGGGTGATCCGCCTCGACGAGGGCGACACGGTCCGCGATGCCGTGATCCTCGAGCCTCCGATCGAGACGAACGGCGCCGAAGCGACGTCGGACAAGGCCGCCCCGAGCGAAAACGGTCCCGGGATTCCCGAGCCGCCGGCGGACGAACCCGAGACCGACGAAGAGGACGAGACCGAGGAGCCCGAGAAGAAGCCGGGCGAGGACGACGACTCCGAGGACGACACGGAGGACGACGGTGCGGCGCCGCCCGAAGCGGGGTAAGACCGTCCTCCTCTGCCCGAAGTGCGGTTCGATCCGGATCTCGATGGTGGCCGGGTCGATCATCGGCCAGGTCTACCACTGCCAGAAGTGCGACTACGTGGGCTCCCTGATCCTCGAGACCGACGTCGCGGACGACGGGACGCCGCTCTCCGGAAGCTAAGTTACGCGTCGGGCTCAGACCCCGTCAGGTCGTGCGGGGCGGCCGGCGGCGCGTTCGCGAACTTCTGGGCCGCCCGCACGAGCGCGAGCGCGCGCACGGTGGCGCCGACATCGTGGGTCCGCACGACGGCGACCCCCCGCTCGGCCGCCACCACGGCCGCGGCGATTCCCCCCTCGAGCCGGTACGCGGGGTCGTCCGAACCGAGCGCCCAGCCGAGGAACGATTTGCGGGACGCCCCGATGACGACCGGGTAACCCAGGCTGCGGAACTCGCCGACGTGGACGAGGAGATCGAGCGATTGCTCGGCCGACTTGCCGAACCCGAGGCCGGGGTCGATGAGGATCTTCTCGGCGGGCACTCCGTCGGAGACCGCTCGGTCGGTGGCCGCGGCGAGGTTCGAGAACACCTCCGCCCGCACCTCGGAATACACGAGATTCGTCTGCATCGTGGCGGGCGTCCCGCGCATGTGCATCGCGATGACCGCGGCCCCGCTCTTCGCGACCGTCCGGCGCATTGCCTCGGAGCGAAGTCCTTCGACATCGTTGATGAGGTCCGCGCCCGCGTCGACCGCCTTCTGGGCCACCTCGGGATGGCGCGTATCGACCGAAACCGGTACCGAGATCCGGCCCGCGAGACCCGAGAGAACGGGCGCGATCCGGGCCCACTCGGCGTCGGGCGAGACCGGAGTCGCTCCGGGTCGGGTCGATTCGCCTCCGATGTCGAGGAGGTCGGCCCCCTCGGTGACCATCCGTTCCGCGTGCGCGAGCGCTTCGGCCGGCTCGAGGTGTTGCCCTCCGTCGGAGAACGAATCGGGCGTCACGTTGAGGACGCCCATCACGCGAGGATGGTCTCCGACCACGAACTCGCGGTGCGGTCCGCGGATCGTTCGCGGGGAGTGGGCGACGTAGGAGCGCAGGGCATGGTCGATCTCCTCCGCCGTCTCGGTGAGACGGAACGGTTGACGGCGGAGCTTCGGGAGGAGTCGTTGGTACTGGCCCCACGTGGCCAAGATGACAACCGACGTCGTCGCGACCGAGTGGTCCGCGATCCCCCGTGCGTGCGCGGAGTCGCCTCCGACGGAGAGCGTCTCCTGTTTGAGGAGCGGGGCGGCCTTGAGCGAGATGCCGTCGAGACGGACCGGATAGATCCGTCCCTTCCGAGTCATGATCCCGACCCCCTCGGGGTCGCTCTCCGTTCGCTCGACCTCGCGAGCGATCTCCGCGAGGGTCTCCACTTCGAGGACCCGGGCCGGGTGGCGGGGCCGGCCATTGGGGAGCGGGGACGGGGCGGACACGGAGGCCGGGATGAGAACGCGGCGAGAAAAGGACGGTGGAGGGCAACGGTACGGTTTTCCTCTGTCGGGAGATTATCGGCTCGGAACGCTCATGGCCCTTCGAGGGAGGCTCATCGCGGTCGAGGGGCGGAGCGCCGCCGGGAAAACGACGCTCGTGAGGCTCGCGAGCCGGACTCTCGGCTGGATGCCGCTCGCGGAGGCCTACGACCGCCTCGACCCGCCTCCTCCTCTCGAGGTCGGTTCCCCCCGAGAACTCCTTCTTCTGGAAGAGCAGCTGCTCGCCGAGGAGGTCCGTCGCTACGCGGAAGCGCGGCGAGCGTGCGCCCGGGGTCGCACGGTCCTCGCCGACACCGGCTTCCTCGGACCCGTGACCTACACGCGCGGGCTCGCCGCCCTCGGCCGTGCGCCCGTCTCGGTCGTCCGGGCGACCGAGCGGAAGGCGAGCGGGTTGTTCCGCCAGCAGGTCCTCGGCATTCCGGACCTCAGCGTCTATCTCGAAACGACCGTTCGGGAACGGACCCGCCGTGCCCGAGGCGACTGGCCGCACCGTCCGGCGGGACTCGTGGAACGCCACGAGGCCGTGGGGGAAATCGAACGCCCCTTCTTTACTCGGGCGTTCCCGATGGCCATGCCGGACCGGTTCCGGACCCTGCGCGGTCGGCCCCCACCGGCCTCGTTGGTCGTGTCGCTCCGCGCGCTCGTCGCGGCCGCGCACCCGACCCCGGCCCCTCCCGACGGGGGACTCGAACTCCTCGCCGCTCTCGGCCCCGTGACGGTCGCGAGGCGGACGAGGAACGTCGGCCCCAATCGTTAAGAAGCCCTCCCAACGTGCTCCGCTCCCTCGCCATGAAGCCGCTCGATGCCCTGCAGCAAAGCCTGCACAAACGGGTCCTTGTGGAACTCAAGGGCGGACGCTCGTTCCGGGGGACGCTCGATGCCTTCGACCAGCACTTGAACCTCGTCCTCTCCTCGGCCGAGGAGGTCGTGAAGGACGTGGTGACGGCGCGCTCGGGTCTCACGCTCGTGCGCGGCGACTCGATCATCTACATCTCGCCGTAGGGAGACGAACATGGGAAAGGGAACACCGTCACGACGCGGAGGGAAGATCGTCCATATCATCTGCCGCCGCTGCGGCCGGCACTCCTACCACCGGCAGAAGAACGTCTGTTCGTCCTGCGGGTTCGGGAATACGGCCCGACGGCGCGGCTACGACTGGAAGAAGCTGAAGTAGCGGCGCGGAGCCGGGGCCGGGAGACCGCGGGCTCGTTTTCCAGCGCAAAGCGCAGGGGACGGCCGACGGCCTTCCGGATCCCTACCCGAGGGCCGACCCGGACCGCTCCGGTCCGATGGCGCGGGACACGGACCGTGAATCGTTCTCCCCGAACTACATCCTGGCCATCGTCCGCGAGAACGACCCCGAGAAATCGACACAGACGCCCGGGACCCGATGCGACCACCGATTCCTCGCCCACGGCGGCTCCGGCCCGGAGGAGCACCGCTTCGCCACGTCGGGCCACCAGGTTCGCGCAGACGACCTGGTGGATCCGATAGACGTAGAGGGTACCGGGTCGGGCGAACATCGACCGGTTGCGACGCGTCGGACCTCGGAACGCGTGGCTCGCCGGGTCGCCGCGCACGTAGGCCTCGGTCTCCACGATGCGCACCTCGCGGACTTTTCTTCCCCACCGTGTCGTGAACGTCGACCCGAGCAGGGCCCGGGCGAGCCGGGCCGCGGGTCGGTCGAAGAACCCGCGGCGTGCCCGCCGGCCGGGCCTAGAGGACCTTGCCGCGGTCGCAGAGCGGCGCTCCGTCAACGGCGACCGTCGCCTCCCCAATCGTGATCCACGACAAGAACCGGCATCGGTTCCGACCCCCGTAGAGCGTGTTGCCGCCCACCGCGAGGGTGACGGTGCCGGCCTCCTGGTCCTCGGCCTGGGGGACGCCGGGCGGCAGGGCCGAGTTGAGGCCGAGGGCGAACAGCGCGACCGTCTCCCGCCCCCGCGGGGCTCGCGCGAACTCGGTCTCGAACGCCTCTCCGCCTTCCGTGTACCAGTAATTGCGGAGCCGGCCCCCCTGGACCTCCCACTGGCCTCCCTCGACGCGGCCGGGGGAGAGGAAGCTCGGGCGGTTGGCGACCGCCATGCCTTCCGCCGACGTTTCGTCGATTGCGACCACCACGGAACCCGCGGGCGCGGCCGACATCACGCGACCGCGTCGTCGGTCGTCCGCGTCGACCGAGCCGTCATCCACCCACGGCCTCCGGCCCCGCAGACGCAGCTTGAGGTCGGTCCCGTTCGCAGCCGTGAGCCGCAGCTCGCGGCCTTCGAGAAGGAGGCGCTCGGCTCGGCGTCCGTCCTTTCGGAGCGTGCCGTAGTCGACGTCGGTGATCCCGCGGATCAGCTGGCTGCGCCACATCGCCCCCGGGACCCCCCAATGATCGGCCTGCGCATCCGACGCGTAGCCGAGCAGGCATCGGACCGCCCGGAGACGCGCCCCGCGGGCCGCCGCGAGCCACTCGTCGTCGGCGCCGAGGAACGGGGCGAGGAGGTGGGGCGGCAGCGCGTGAAGCCGGGGCCGGTCGGCCGGCCCGGGAAAGTAGACGAGCGCATCCGCGCGCTCCAGCGCGGAGCGCACGGGTCGCGAGAGGCCGGCCCAACGGCGCGAGGCCGCTGAGCCATCGACGCTGTGCCAGAACGCTCCTTCGTCCTCGAGGAGAAGGACGGCCCGGGCCCCGATGCGGCGGGCCTCGGTGACGCACGCGGTCGCCCACGGAAGCGTGTGGTTCCAGCTCGCGACGACCACGTGCTCGTCTCGGCGCACGCCCAGCGCGCTGCCGACCAGCGCGCGGGCCACCGCCGGAGGTGTCGCCTCGTCGGAAGCCATGTCGACCGGGGATGTGAGGACGGTCCCGATTAAGGATTCGAACGGCGCCAGAAAGCCACGATGCGAGAAGCGCGAGCGTCGGGACGCGCGAGTTCGCGGGCGACCGCGACGAGCACGCGCCCCGCGTCGTCGCGCCCGGCCGGGAAGCCGCGGGCCCCCAGGGCTTCGGGGAATCGACGCCATCCGTCCGCCTGTCGGACAGCCCGGCGGACGACCTCGGTGACGCGTCGACCGCGGGCGAAGTCGGCGAGGTCGGCCCGAAGTGCTCTCGATACTCCCGCGCGTCGGGCGAGGTCGAGCCACGCGCGGATCTTCTCGGGTCGATGCCCCCGTCGGCCCGCTCCGCGGCCCAGGACCCCGTTGAAGTAGAGGAACGGCCCGCCCACCTCCATCGCTTCGAGCAGCGTGCGGCTTCCCGTCACGACCCGCAGCTCGGCCTGCCGGAAATGCGAACGCCACTCCCGCGGGGGGAGCGGTTCGGTGACCAATCGGATTCCCGACCGACCCTCGACGCTCCGCCAGGGACGAGGCGACCGGACGTAGAGTCTCACCGGCGGCCGAGTGCCGCGAAGTCCGTCGAGGACCTCGGGGGCGATCCGTTCCGCGCTCGAGGGGCTCGCGTACCAGACCCATTCGCGCCGCCGCGGACCTCGGGAGGGTGGCCGGGCAGTGCGCGCGTGGCCCGAACTCAGTGGTCCGGTCTGAACCGCCTCGGGGAACTCGCGTCCGAAGCGGAGGTCCGGACGGAACGTCGCGAACAGGTGCAGAACGTTCGGCCGGTCAAAACCTCGGAAGACGCGGAACGCGGTCCGGAAGGTCTCCACCTCCTTCGTGGCCCGGGCCGTACGGACCCGCGCTCCGAGCGCCCGGGCCGGAACTCCTCCCTCGCGGAACCGCTCGCGGGCCTCGACCGAACTGGGGAGCGTTCGCGCGAACTCTTCCAGGCTCACATGCAAGGTCCGCTCGGGGCCATAGTTGCGTTCGATGACCCTTGCCTCGGCCTCCCACGGGCCGCCTCGGCCGAAGGGGACCGGCCGGCTAGGACCGGCGCTCACGCCCCAGGAAGGGGCGACCGTGAGCGCGGCGCGCGAACGGCGAGCGATCCGGGTCCTCCGCTCCACCGGTGGCCATTCCCACGGTCCGTCCACGCTCGCGGGGAGCGGGTGTCCGGCTCGGCGGTACAAGAATAGGGGGAACCCGGCCCTCGCGAGATGTCGCCCGGCTGCGAGAACCTCTTCGATGTCTCCGAGCCCGCCGCCGACGACGGCCGGGAGGAGATAGACGTCGACACCGCGCCCGGCGGAGGGGCGGTCAGTCGACGGGTCGGTAGAGCGTGTGTGTCGAGAGCGCATGACGGAACCCCACGGCCTCGAGGGCGGTCCGACCGCCCATGTTGTGCTCGGCGACCAAGCTCAGGATCCGGGGAGCTTGCCGGGCCGCGCACCAGGCGGTCGCCGTTCGCACGAGCGTCTCCCCGAGCGCGACGTCCAACGACGAGGAGAGGACGGGAGCGGTCATGTGGGCGGCGGTGGTCGCCGCGGAAACGGTCGCGGCGACGTGCCCTTGAGCGCCGGCGCCGCGGTCGATGACCCACGCGGCCTCCTTCGAAGCGAGGATACGGTTCGTGAATCCCGATGTGGCGAACGCGCTTTCTCCCGTGGGGAGGACGGCCTCGACCGCCTCCGGGGTCTGCTCGCGGACGAGGGCGGCCAGCGCTCTCGCGTCCGTTCGGCGAAAGGGGCGGATCGCCGGATTCGCCCTCCGGGACGGTCCGAGCGGGCCGGTCGGATCGAGGACCATGTGGCTCTTCGCCCGGAGCGCTCGGTACCCGATCGATTCATACAGCGCCCGTGCGCCGGTGTTGGTGTCGAGGACGTCAAGCGCCAGGTACTGCCGGCCCGCGCGCTTCGCAGCCTGTCGTGCCTCCTCGAGGAGGCTCTTCGCGTATCCCCGGCGTCGGTGCGCCGGGTCGACGACGACGTTGCTGACGTAGGCGGAGACCCGAGGGAACGTGAGCAGCGTCGTCGCGACCAGCTGACCGTCGACCTCCACGACCAGGAAGCGGAAGATCGGCCGACCAAGCAGCCGCAGCAGCCCGAGGATCAATCGCCGGTCCCACCGGAACACCCGTCGGACCACCTCCTCGAATCCCTCGGGACGATTCCCGAGGAGGGCGGACTCCTCGGGGAAATTCCGTTCCATCAGCTCGAAGAGGCGCGGGGCGTCCGCCCGGCGCACGTCTCGGATCATCCGACGTCCTCGTCATCCGCCGAGGACGGAAGGGCGGTCTCGAAGAGCGCGCGCAGGGTGGGCGCGGGCAGGTCGGTCCGGACCTCGGGGAGCGGGAGGCGAGCGAGGCGGTCGAGCTCCTCCTCGCTCAGGCGGTCCCGAGCGTCCACGAGCGACCGCTCGATGAGAGGGTCCGGGAGGTCGTGCGAGAGCCGACCGAGGGCCTGGACCACGGCGTCGAAGAGGCGGCTCTCTGCGTCCGGAGCGGACCGTCCGTCCCCCGGGGTCTCGGGCTCGGCGGCCCCGTTTCCGGTGGGTCGGGTCTGATAGAGGAGGCGGACGAGGTCGTCGCGGGCTCCGTCGTCCCGCAGGGTCCCGAGCGCCCAGACCGCGGCGAGGCGAACCTCGGGGGCCGGGTCGCGGAGGCTGTCTCGAAGCCGGGGAGATGCCTCGGTCAGTCCGAGCCGACCGAGGGCGTAGGCGGCGCCGCGTCGCGGCCAGGGATGCTCGTCCCGCAGGGCGTCGAGAAGGGCGGCGAGGTCGTCCGACGTGCCGACGGTGCCGAGCGCGACCGCCGCCGCCCCCCGAACCGACCAGTAGGGGTCGTGCAAGTGGCGCTGCGCGACCGACCGGGATTCCGGGGCCGCGAGTTCACCGAGAGCGTGGACGGCACAGACCCGGACCCAGTGCGCCGGGTGCTCGGCCCAGACGACGAGGGCCGGAGCGGCGACCGGGTCCCCGATCCGACCCAGCGCGACGAGGACCGCGGGTTTCTCCCAGGTTTCGGGGCCGGCGAGCAGGTGGAGAAGCAGCGGCACGCTCGCTCGGTCCCGGTGGCGACCGAGGACGACGGCGGCCGCGACCCGGACCCGACGTGCGGGGTCGTGAAGAGATTCCCGAACCGCGGACAGCCGCTCGGGGTTCGGCGACCGGCCGATGGCGAGCACTGCCTCCCGGCGAACCCGGTCGACCGGGTCGTGGAGCATGCGTTCGAGGGAGACGAACGCCTCTTCGGGCGCGATCTGGCCGAGCGCGATCGCGACCGCTTGGCGCACCTCAATCGCAGGGTCGTCGGTCTTCCGGTCGAGCGCGGAGATCGACCGAGCATCTTCCAGCGCGGCGAGCGCGAGCGCCGCCTTGGTTCGTACCTCGGCGACCGAGTCGTCGAGCGCGCGTTCCACCGCGTCCCGGCTTTCGATCCGGCCGACGGCGCCGAGCGCTTCGACCACCGCTGCCCGGACCGTCGGTTCCGGGTCGTTGACGGCGGTCGCGAGGGTCGTACCGGTCCTCGGGTCCTTCAGGATCCCGAGCGCGACCGCGGCCGTCTCGCGTACCCCCGGCACCGGGTCGCTCAACGCGACGAAGAGGGGACCGAGGTCCCGGACCTCGCCGTGACGCACGTGGTCCCGGATCGAGGCCGCGCGCTCGGAAGGGGTCGGCGCGTCGGAGGGCGCGGACGGAGCGCGGCGGGCGGTGTTCTTGCCGGGCGAACGGCGGGCGCGAGCCACCACGGGCGCTCCACCGATTCAGGTGCTAATATCTGCTCGTGGCCGTGCCGACCTCGAGCCGGGACTGACCGAGCGATTCCGGCGAGCGGTACTCGTCGCGCTCGGGGGCGGGTTCCGCGCCCCAGCGGGCGCGCATTCCGGCCCGGTCGACCCCGAGCGGAGCGAGCAGGGTCTCCGCGGACCGGGCGAGGATCTCGAGGTAGGCCCCGGCGTCGTACCGTTCGTTCCCCTCGAGAAGTTCCGCCGGCCGCACCCGATGCACGTAGGAACGGCTCCTTCGGTCGAGGATGACGAACCGTACCTTCTCCCCGGGTCCCCGGACCGCTCCCGCCTCCTTCAGTTGCCGCAGCGCGGCCACCGAATCGGTGAACGTGACGAACGCCTCGGGCGCCTGGCCGATCCGGTGCGCGATCAGGAGCTCGTCGACGGGCCACGACCCCGAACGGACCTCGGCCGCGAAAAGGTCGGCGCGCGCGAGGGCTCGAGGGAGAAGGGCCCGGACCCCCTCCGCGTCCCGGGCCGTGCGGAAGAGCGCGAGTACCTCCGCCTCGAACCGTCGGACGAGCCCGGTCGTATCGTGCCGACGGGCGCCGATCCCGCGGAGCTTGAACTCCCCGTGCTCGTAGTAGCCGTAGTAGCGGTTCGGCACCCCGAGACCGTGTGTCACCGCCGGCAGAAAGACGATCCAGCGGTACCGCCCTTCGTACCCCAGCGGAAGACCGAACCGCTGGCTCATCCGAAGGGCGAACGCCTCCGGGTCCGGAGGATGGTCCGGGTCGAGGGGCCGCAGCCAGAGCGAATCGACGATCCCGTGCACGACCGAGTAGCCCGCGCGTTCCGACTCGGGGACGAGCCGGGCGATGAGCTCGCGCGCGTAGGCGTTGATCGCCTCGTGGCACTCGATCCGACCGAACCGGGCGTTGCGGTACCCCTGGTAGCCGAACGCGGTGACGAGGATCCATTTCAGCATCTTCACCCGACGCTTCAGGCGGGTCCTCTCCTCGGGGGCGACGCCCGGGCGCTTCAACGCGGCCTTGTAGGCGAGGCGGCGCTCGATGAGCGGCGCGAGGGTGCGGGGGATCAGCCCGACCCGACGCGTGCAGGAGCGATAACCAAGGCCGGGGGCGCGGAGCGGGCTCGTGGGGCAGCACCGGCACTCGAGCGTCTCCGCCGAGAGGTTCTTCGTGACCATGATGTTCGGAAAGAGGCTCGCGAAGT
>Ga0209415_10008896_pt1 | contig 17332 bp, 16 predicted proteins | sample PeaSoiSIISIP2007_FD_187696 | JGI IMG/M metagenome (GOLD analysis project Ga0209415, IMG submission 187696) | Peat soil microbial communities from Weissenstadt, Germany - SII-SIP-2007 (SPAdes) (version 2) | ecosystem: Environmental > Terrestrial > Soil > Wetlands > Peat | place: Germany... | reverse complement strand
CACCTTGGCGATGATCGAGGCCGCCGCGATCGACAGGCAGCGGGCGTCGCCCTTGACGACGGTGCGCGAGGCGCAGTCGAGCTTGGGCGCGCGGTTGCCGTCGATCGCGACCATCTTCGGAGTCACGGCGAGCTGCGCGACGGCCTGCGCCATGGCCCACATGGTGGCCGCGAGGATGTTGTCGCGGTCGATGCGCTTCACGTCGGCGATGCCGACGCCGACGATCGCGGTGGCGCGGATGCGCACGAAGAGGATCTCGCGCGCCTCCTCGTCGAGCACCTTTGAATCGTTGATGCCGTCGGGGATGCGGTCGGGATCGAGGATGACGGCGGCGGCGACGACGGGCCCCGCGAGCGGCCCGCGGCCGGCCTCATCGACGCCGGCGACGGGGCCGCCATGGAGCTGCAGCTCGGCAGCCTCCAGCTCGAACGTCGGCAGCGGACGTGGCTCGGCGGTCCCCATGGCGGGGGAGGTTTGCCCGCGCCTGGCCCCAAGTCAAAGCCGGATCGCCACCGGGCTTTGGAAAACCTTTAGAAAAGCCGCATTTGTTGCCCTGCGAGCACGGGACGCTGGAACAGATCGGTGCGGAGGGCCGCGCGGTCCTCGTTGAAGCCGAGGCGCTTTGCCACCAAACGGAAGCGCAGCCCGATCTGCTCGGCGTAAGGCCCGGTGCCGCGCTGGCGCACGCCGAACTCGGAATTGTAGTCGCGGCCGCCGTGCATCGACTGCATGAGGTGGATGACGCGCTCGGCGCGGTCGGGGAACTCGGTCGCAAGCCACTCGCGGAACAGGACCTTGATCTCGAGCGGCAGGCGCAAGAGCACGTAGCCCGCAGAAACGGCGCCCGCCTCGCGTACGGCTTCGAGGATGCGCTCGATCTCGCTGTCGGTGATGGCGGGAACGACGGGCGCGACCATCACGGTCGTCGGGATGCCGGCCTCGCTCAGGAGCCGGATCGCCTCGAGGCGCTTTGCCGGCGTCGCCGCCCGCGGCTCCATCACGCGCGCCACGTGGCGGTCGAGCGTGGTGACGGACAGCGCCACGCGCGCCAGGCCGCGTTTGGCCATGCGCGCCAGGATGTCGATGTCGCGCACGACGAGCGCCGACTTGGTCACGATGCCGACGGGGTGCGAAGTGCGCTCTAGGACTTCGAGGATCGAGCGCGTGATCTTCCGCTCGCGCTCGATCGGCTGGTAGGGATCGGTGTTGGTGCCGAGCGCCATGGTCTGCGGGCTGTAGCGCGGATTTGACAGCTCGCGCTCGAGCAGCTTGGCGGCGTCCGTCTTGGCGTAGAGCTTGGTCTCGAAATCGAGCCCGGCCGAATGCCCCAGGTAGCAGTGCGTGGGGCGCGCGTAGCAGTAGATGCAGCCGTGCTCGCAGCCGCGGTAGGGGTTGATCGAGCGGTCGAAGGAGATGTCGGGGCTGTCGTTGTGCGTGATGATGGTGCGCGCGGGCTCCTCGTAGACCTCGGTCTTGAAGGCGTCGAGATCGCCGAGCCCTTCCCAGCCGTCGTCGCACTCCTGGCGCCGCTCGGCCTCGAAGCGACCGCTGTGGTTCGATCGCGCGCCGCGCCCGCGCCGGCGCTCGGCGTCGACGGTCTCGGTGTCGGCATCCGCGTCTGCGGACTGTCTGCTGGCGGTCTTGGCAGCCAAAATTCGCTCCGCGAGGAAAATTCCACCTGCGAAGCTAGCTGTTCGCCGAGAACAAAGCAAGAACTCTATGCCGTGACGGAGCCCACGGCGGTTCCGCGTTGTTGCCGGGTGTGCGGCCGTGGCAGAGAAGGCGCCATGATCTCCGTCGTCATCCCCACCCTCGATGCCGAGGCCACCCTTCCCGACACGCTCTCCGCTCTCGTCCCTGCGAGCGTCGAAGGGCTCGTGCGCGAGGTCATCGTCGTCGATGCCGGCTCCAACGACCGCACCCGCGACGTCGCCGACTGGGCCGGGGCGGATGTCCTAGCCGCCAGCCCCGGGCGCGGCGGCCAGCTCGCTGCCGGCGCGGGGCGCGCTCGTCAGCCGTGGCTCCTGTTCCTCAACGCCGATACCGTGCTCGAATACGGCTGGGAGCGCGAAGCCTCGAGCTTCATGGAGCGGGTCGACAAGGACCCCGCGCGCCAAGCCGCCGCCGTCTTCCGCTTCGCGCTCGACGACGAGGGCATCGCCCCACGGCTGCTCGAAGCGCTCGCGCGGGTGCGCAGCGCGGGGCTGCGGCTGCCCTACGGCGAGCAGGGGTTGTTGATTTCGCGCAGCCTCTATGACGCCGTCGGCGGCCATCGCGAGCTTCCCGCCATGGAGGATATCGACATCGCCCGGCGCCTCGGCCGCCGCCGCATCAAGCTCCTGCGCACCCGCGCCGTTAGCAGCGGCCGCGGCTATCGCGAGGGGGGCTATTTGCGCCGTGCGCTGGGCAACCCGGTGAACCTCGTTCGCTACGCGCTGGCCGCCCGCGGCGCGCGGGCTTCCGAGCTGCACGACGAGCGCACCGATCCTTGAGCGGATATGTTCGCCGCGGCCGCCCATTCGTCGTAATTTCGCCGCCAGATTTCGATGCTTTACGGGCCACTGCGCGCTGCAGGGGCCGCGCTTGCGAGGCGGCGCATTAGCCAAGAATCGATTTCTGCGGCGAGGGAGCCGGGACGGATCGGCGCGCCGGTCTTACCATTGCATCGATCAATTGCCGATCAATTGCGTCGATTGCATCGAACCATCGCATCGATGGTGTAGAGCGTAGGGGTTTGGACCATGGTGCAGACGTCAATGCAGTATACGCCCGTGCAGGTGCTGCAGGCCGCGCGCAGGGCTGAAGCCGAGGGCAAGATGGATTACGCCCTCCAGTTCTACCGCCACCTCGTCGAGCAGCATGGCGCTACGCCGGAAGCGCAGGAAGCGCGCGAAGGGTTGTTCCGCATCGCCGAGTGGCGGTGGGGCGAGGCCCGCGTCGCCCGGCGCCAGGATGGCGTGGCCACGACGAGCGGACCGTTCCCGCAGGCGGTCGCGGCGGCTACCTCGCAGCCGCCGCAGGTCGATGAGCTTGCCTCGCCTTCGGTCTTCACCGGAAATGCCGCGCAGCTCCCGCAGACTATCACCCGCGATAGCGGCAACGGCGAGCTGTTGCCGCTGTTCAAGCCGCGCTACCGCGTGGCCAAGTTCGTCGCCTACGGCGTGAGCGTGCTTGGGCTTGCAGGCACCATCGCCGGCATCGCCGCGGCCGGGCTCGCCGCAGCGGGCGCAGTCGAGGAGGTTTCCGCCGTCGGCGCCTTCGGGCTGCCGGTTGGACTTTTGCTCGGCGTGCCGGCGGCGCTTCTGGGGCTCGTGCTGCTGCTCGCCGGGCAGCTCGCGGTCGCCGTGCTCGCGAGCGCGAATGCAAACCTGGAGCTGCTCGCGATCGAGCGCGGCCGCCTCAGCTTCTGAAGGCGCGGGGCCGCTAGAGCCGCGGCAAAATCTCGACCAGGTTGCAGGGCCGGTGGCGGCTGTCGAGCTGCCACTTGAGAATGCCCTCCCAAGCGTCGCGGCAGGCTCCGGGCGAGCCCGGCAGGCAGAAGACGTACGTCCCCTTCGCCACGCCCCCGCAGGCCCGCGACTGGATGGTCGAGGTCTCGACCTGCTTGAACGAGATCTGGTGGAAGATCACCGCGAAGCCTTCCATCTCCTTCTCAAACAGCGGCTTCACCGCTTCCGGCGTCGCGTCGCGGCGGGTGAAGCCGGTGCCGCCCGTGGTGATCACCACGTCGACGCCCGGATTGGCGATCCACCCCTCCACCTTCGCGCGGATCGCGGCGATGTCGTCGGTGACGATCGAGCGCTCGGCGATCATATGGCCGGCCTGCATGATCATGGCGACGAGCGTGTCGCCCGACTTGTCTGTGGCGGGCGCGCGCGTGTCCGAGACGGTGAGCACCGCGATGCGCAGCGGCTTGAAGGGGTGATCTTCGTCGAGTTTTGCCATGGTCTCATTGCGTTGTTTTGAGCGCTTCTTTGACGGCGAGCAGATCGCGCCAAGCCATGCCCTTGGCGGCCGGCGTGCGCAAGAGGTAAGCGGGGTGCAGCGTGGCCATCGCGCGCGCCTTGTGCCCGCCGATTGTGAGCTGGCGCCATTTGCCGCGCACGCGCATGATGCCGTCGGCGACGTCGAACAGGTGCTTGGACGCCGCGCCGCCGAGCACCAGCACGATGTCGGGCGCCACCAGCGCGACCTGCCGCTCGAGGAACGGCCGGCACGCGATCGCCTCCTGCGGCGTCGGCGTGCGGTTTCCCGGCGGCCGCCAATAGACGATGTTGGTGATGTGCACGTCGGCTTCCGAGAGGCCGATGGCAGCCAGCATCTTGTCGAGTAGTATGCCGGCGCGCCCGACGAACGGCTTGCCTTCGAGATCCTCCTCGCGTCCCGGCGCCTCGCCGACGATCATCAGGCGGGCCCGCTCGGCGCCGCGGTAGAAGCACAGGTTCTTGGCGGTGGCCTTGAGCCCGCAGCCCTCGAAGCGGCGCAGGATTGCCTCGAGATCGGGCAGTGCGCGGGTTGCCGCCAGCGCCTGATGGTCTTCGCCGTCGGCGGCCGCGGGCGCCGTGCCGACGAACTGGCGCGCCGCGCGGGGCGGCTGCGCCAGCGGCGTCGGCGCGACCGGGGCGACGGTTGGGCGCGCGCGCTGAGCCGGCTCGTGCGCGGCAACGCCTTGCGCTCTCTCGGTCTTCCCCGCCGGCTGCGCGAACCCGGCACCCGGCGCGCGGGCTCCGCGTGCAAGCCAGTCGATGGCCAAATCCTCCACCGCGGCGTCGACGCCCATGGCCTCGTACCAGGCGAGCAACCGGCCCGCGATCTGCGCTCTCGTGTTGTCGGCGGTCATGTCGGGCACTCTATCGCGTTGGCCGCGAGCGTCCACTTCCGGGAACGAAGCGGCGTTTGCGCGCTTGACGCTGTGGCCGGTAGCGACCTAATCGACCAGAGGCGGGAAGTCGAGGACAGGACGAGATGGCCGACAACGAGGCGGAGCTGCCCCCCAGAGAGGCGATGGAGTTCGACGTCGTCATCGTCGGGGCAGGGCCCGCGGGTCTCGCCGCCGCCATCCGGCTGAAGCAGCTCGCGGCCGCGGCGGGCAAGGACGTCTCCGTCGTCGTGCTGGAGAAGGGCTCCGCCGTCGGCGCGCACATCCTTTCGGGCGCCGTCATCGACCCCATAGGCATCAACAAGCTCATTCCCGACTGGAAGGACAAGGGCGCTCCGCTGACGACGCAGGTCGCCAAGGACCAGTTCCTGGTGCTGACCAAGACGCGCGCGATCCCGCTGCCCACCTTCCTGATGCCGCCGTTGATGAACAATCACGGCAACTATATCGCGAGCCTCGGCGCCCTGTGCGCGTGGCTCGGCGAGCAGGCGGCCGAGCTCGGCGTCGAGATCTACCCGGGCTTCCCTGCGGCCGAGGTGCTCTACGACGACGACGGCGCCGTCGCCGGCGTCGCCACCGGCGACATGGGCGTCGGGCGCGACGGCAAGCCGACCGAGAACTTCGTGCGCGGCATGGAGCTGTGCGGCAAGTACACGTTCTTCGCCGAAGGCGCGCGCGGCTCGCTGACCAAGCAGCTCATCGCCAAGTTCGATCTCGCCCGCAACAGCGACCCGCAGAAGTACGGCATCGGCATCAAGGAGCTGTGGCAGGTCGCGCCTGAGCAGCACCGCCCGGGGCTCGTGCAGCACACCTTCGGCTGGCCGCTCGACGCCCGCACGGGCGGCGGCTCGTTCGTCTATCACTACGGCGACAACCTAGTGGCGGCCGGCGTCGTCTTGCACCTCAACTACCAGAACCCGTACCTGTCGCCCTTCGAGGAGTTCCAGCGCTTCAAGACGCACCCGGCGATCCGCGCCGCCTTCGCAGGCGGCAAGCGCATCGGCTACGGCTCGCGCGCGCTGACCGAGGGCGGCTGGCAGTCGATCCCCGAGCTCGTCATCCCCGGCGCCGTGCTCGTCGGCTGCGCGGCGGGCTTCATGAACGTGCCGCGCATCAAGGGCAGCCACAACGCCATCCTGTCCGGCATGGCGGCCGCGGAGGCGGCGTTCGCGGCGCTGAGCGAGGGGCGCGCGCACGACCGGCTCGACGCCTACGAGGCCGACGTGCGCTCCGGCGACATCGCGCGCGATCTGAAGCCCGTGCGCAACGTCAAGCCGCTGTGGTCGCGCTTCGGCACCTACCTCGGCGTGGCGCTGGGCGGCATCGACATGTGGCTCAACACGTTCCTTCCCGGCAAGGGGCTGGGCTTCACGCTCAGCCACGGCAAGGCCGATTACGCGAGCCTGAATAAGGCCGCCGACGCCACGCCCATCGCCTACCCGAAGCCCGACGGCGTGCTCACCTTCGACCGGCTGACCAGCGTTTCCTTCTCTGGCACAAACCACGAGGAGAACCAGCCGGTGCACCTGAAGCTGACCGACCCGTCGATCCCCATCCGGGTCAACCTGCCCGAGTGGGCCGAGCCCGCGCAGCGCTACTGCCCGGCCGCGGTCTACGAGATCGTGGTCGAAGGCGGCAATCCGCGCTTCCAGATCAACGCGCAGAACTGCGTCCACTGCAAAACGTGCGACATCAAGGACCCGAGCCAGAACATTACGTGGGTGTGCCCAGAAGGCGGCGGAGGCCCGAATTACGCGGGAATGTAGCAGCTGGCAGGCGGGACGACCGCGTGCCAAATTCACCTTACTGGGCCGCAAAATTCGCGTTTCAACGCCGACACGGGGCCAATGTCGCCAAATCGCCGCGTTATTTGCTAGGGTATGAGAATTCTGGGAATCAATCCGGCTTCCACAAGGATCGGTCTGCATGCGAGCACTCCTTCGCAACGTGCTGCTGACGGCGGTGACACTGTTCGGGCTGACGGTCGCCAGCGTGACGGTGTCTCTCGCTGCGGGTGACGCATCCGGCGACGGCGAGCAGCTTCACTCGCTGCTCGGCAGCTACCTCGCCGCCAACTTTGCCAAGAACGACAACGATCCCGACCACGCGGCGGCCTTCTACCGCGACGCGCTCTCGCAGGACCCGGGCAACGAGGTGCTGCTGGAGCAGGCGTTCCAGGCGGAAGCCTCGGAGGCGAACTGGAACCGCGCCGTTGGCCTCGCCGAGGAGCTCGTCGGCAAGGACGCCAACAACCGCATCGCCCACCTCGTGCTCGGGCTCAACCGCTTCAAGAGCGGCGACTACGCCAAGGCCGACAAGGAGTTCGAGGCCGCGAGCGACGGCCCCGTCGGCGAGCTGACAAGCGCGCTTGCGCGCGCCTGGAACGCGCTCGCCGCCGGCGATCCGGTGCAGGCCAAGAAATATCTCGACATGCCCAAGCAGGCCGAGTGGGCGCAGATCTACCTCAACTTCCACCGCGCGCTGATCTCCGACATCGCCGGCAAGAAGCAGGACGCCGCCGCCGCCTACGAGCGCAGCTTCAAGCAGGAGAGCCCGACGCTCCGCATCCCGCTCGCCTACGCGCGCCATGCGGCCAACGACGGCGACCTCAAGCTGGCGAAGACGATCCTTGACGGCCAGACCGACAAGTCGCAGGACGAGCCGCACGTGCTGGTGCGCGAGCTGCGCGAACAGATCGACTCGGGCAAGAAGGTCTCGCTCCTGGTCAACACGCCCGCCGATGGCATGGCGGAGGCGTTCTATGGGCTGGGCGAGCTGCTCACGGGCGAGGGCGGGGTCAGCATGGGCGTCCTCTACCTGCAGATGGCGCTCTACGTCGTTCCCGACCACGCCTTCGCGCTGGCGACGCTGGCCAGCGCCTATGAATCCATGCGCCGCTACGATGACGCGATCACCGTCTACAACCGCATCCCCAAGGACACCGCGCTGCAGGGCGCCATCGAGATCCGCAAGGCCTTCGACCTCAACTCGCTCGACCGCGTGGACGAGGCCAAGTCGACGCTCGACAAGCTCGCCGCCGACAACCCGAAGGACCTGAAACCGCTCGACGCGCTCGGCAACATCATGCGCTCGCGCAAGCGCTACGCGGAAGCCGTCGATTACTACACACGCGCGGCTGCGCTGCTGCCCAATCCGGCCAAGCGCCACTGGAGCCTCTATTACTCGCGCGGCACGTCCTATGAGCGGCTGAAGAACTGGCCGGCGGCGGAAGCCGATCTGCAAAAGGCGCTGAAGCTCTATCCCGACCAGCCGCTCGCCCTCAACTACCTCGGCTACAGCTGGGTCGATCAGAACCGCAACCTCAAGCAGGGCATGACGCTGATCGAGCGCGCGGTGGCGCTGAAGCCCGGCGACGGCTACATCGTGGACAGCCTCGGCTGGGCGCACTTCAAGCTCGGCAACTACAAGGACGCGGTGCGCTTCCTCGAGCGCGCGGTGGAGATCACGCCGCAGGATCCGGTGCTGAACGATCACCTCGGCGATGCGCTGTGGCGCGTCGGCCGCGAGCGCGAGGCCCGCTTCCAGTGGGATCAGGCCCTCACGCTCGATCCCGAGCCCGAGGAGGTCGAGAAGATCAAGAAGAAGCTCTCCGAAGGCCTGCCGCCGACCCTGCAGTCGGCAGATCACCGCGATGCGGTGCGCAACGTGCACCTGAAGAAGCGCAAAGAGACGAAGCTCAATTCGCGGCCGGTCGAGTAGCGGCCTCCCGATCGTTGCGAGCGGCGGCATCGAGTGACGGAGCCGCCGCGATCTATCCGCTCGAGGCCGCGCGCCGATGCCGGCGATCACCGAAGTTGCCCGCGCCAAGATCAACCTCACGCTGAAAGTGCGCGGCCGCCGTCCCGACGGCTATCACGAGCTCGAAAGCCTAGTCGTCTTCGCTACCGACCTCGGCGACGTCGTGCGCCTGGTGCCGGGGGAGGAGACAGGTTGCATCGTGCGCGGGCCGTTTGCCGCGTCGATCGAGGGCGACAATCTCGTCGAGACGGCGCTTCTGCGCCTCGCCGAGCGGGCGCCGCAGCTCAGGTTGGGCGAGGTGACGCTGGAGAAGTGCCTTCCCGTCGCCGCCGGCATCGGCGGCGGCTCGGCCGATGCGGCAGCGCTGCTGCGCGCCGTGCGTTTCGCCAACGGATCGCTGTCGGCGAGCGTCGATTGGGCGGGCATCGCGGCTTCGCTGGGCGCGGACGTGTCGGTGTGCTTCCTGAACCGGCCGGCGCTCGTGACGGGCATGGGCGAGAGGGTAGAGCCTGTGCTCGAGCTGCCGCGGCTGCACGCGGCGCTCGTCAACCCGCTGACGCCGGTTCCCCTCGGCAAGTCGCGGAGGGTGTTCGCGCGCCTCGACGTGGCGCCGGCGCCCGCGACGCTCGAGCGCGCCAAGCCGCCCGGACCGTTTCCGCACGCGCCAGCGCTCGTCGCCTACATGGCCGCGGAGGGCAACGACCTCATGGCTGCCGCGCTGGAGGTCGAGCCGGCGATCGCGCAGGTGCGTGCGGCGCTGCTTGCCACGCGCGACTGCAAGTTTGCGGGTCTCTCCGGCGCCGGCCCGACCTGCTACGGCATCTTCGCCACGCCGGAAGCGGCCGCCGCCGCGCGCGAGGCTTTGCGCGCCGCCCACCCGCGCTGGTGGATCGCCGCGACCACGCTCGGTGGCTAGTCGCCGGCTCTTTGGCGGTTCAGCAGAAGAAGCAGTTGCGGCAGGCGCTCGCGGCCTGGGCGATCTGGCCGCTCATGATCTTGGTGTACTCCGCGAGCTTCGACTTGAAGCGCTCGCACACCTCTTTCTTGTGCTCGGGCTCGCCGTGCAGCGTCTCCCAGGCTTTGAGGTATTCGGCCTTCTTGGTGCGGAAGGTGGAGAATACCTTGCGCAACGCCGAGCCTTCGACGCAGGTGCCGACCGCGCTCAGGGCGCGGCGCTGGAGGTAGAGCTTGGTGCCGCAGAATTCCTGCAGCGCATCGACGGTGGCGTAGTCGTCGACCATCTTCCACAGATTGGCCTGATCGGCCTTGCTCATGGCGTCGAAGCCGAGCTTGACGGGCTCGATTGGGCCGGGCTGCGCGATGCTAGCGCCCGCGGCGAAGGCCGCAGCAGCGAACGCGGCCGCCACCAGCCAATGCAGTTGCCGGATTTTGAGCATTTCCCCCGTTCCGATTCTGCCTCGGGTGCCCCGAGTCTAAGCCGACAGGCCGGCGTCGCGCAATCTCGCCCCTGTGGCCGAAAATCAATGCGTGCGCTGTACGCAGAAATCGATGACCTGCTCCATGGCGGACGTTTCCGGCCGGTCCGGGAAGATGGCGAGCGCGTCCCGCGCCACCGCCCCGAACGAGCGCGCGCGCTCGAACGTCGCCTCGATGGCCTTGTGGCGCTTCATGAGGCCGAGGGCGTGCTCCAGATCGCCGGCCTCGACGTTGCCGTCGACGATGGTCTTCTTCCAGAAGCCGCGCTCGCTGTCGGACCCGCGGCGGAACGACAGGATCACCGGCAGCGTGATCTTGCCTTCGCGGAAGTCGTCGCCGACCGCCTTGCCCAGATGCGCGCTGTCGCCCGAATAGTCGAGCGCGTCGTCGACGAGCTGGAAGGCGAGTCCGAGGTTGCGGCCGTAGGCCTTGAGCGCCGCCTGCTCGAGCGCCGGACGGTTGACGATGGCCGCGCCGACCTCGGCCGCGGCCGAGAACAGCGCCGCCGTCTTGGCGTTGATGATGGCGAGGTACTCGTCCTCCGTCGTCGCCGTGTTCTTGGCGGCGGCGAGCTGCATCACCTCGCCCTCGGCGATGATGGCGGCGGCATTGGACAGGATCTTCAGGACCGGCAGCGAGCCGACCTCGACCAGCATGCGAAATGCCTGGCCGAGCAGGAAATCGCCGACCAACACGCTGGCCTGGTTGCCCCAGATCATACGCGCTGTCTTCTTGCCGCGCCGGAGCCCGCTCTCGTCGACGACGTCGTCGTGCAGAAGCGTCGCCGTGTGCATGAACTCTACCGCTGCGGCGACGCGGATATGCCCCTTGCCGGGGTAATCGCACAGCTTGGAGGCGGCGAGCGTCAGCATGGGTCGCAGCCGCTTGCCGCCGGAATCGATGAGGTGGTGCGCCAGCTCCGGGATGAGCTCCACCTCCGACACCGCCTTGTCGAGGATGATGCGGTTGATCCCCTCCATGCCGTCGGCGACGAGATCCATCAGCGGCTTGAGGCTCTCAGCGGGGCTGCGTGCGCCCTCGAGTGCGATGACTTGGCCCAAGGAGGTTTTTCCGGCGCTCTTTCGTTGACGGTGCTATAGCGTTGCTCGGCGCGGACTCTAAGCACAGATTGCCCCGCCCGCACGAGCACTTTCGGACAACCTCCCCATGCGTGGATTGGTCACCAGCAACGACCCCGTGCTTCTCAATTATCTGCAGGTGCTGCTCAACGACGCCGGCATCGAGGTCAGCGTGTTCGACGGCAACATGAGCGCCGTGCAGGGGACGCTTGGCGCCGTGCAGCAGCGGCTCGCGGTGGCGGAAGAGGACTGGGCGCAGGCGCGCCGCCTCCTCGACGAGGCCGGGCTCGGCCAGTGGCTCGTGCAGTGAATCGCGCAGTCGACGAGGCAACCGGCGTCACCGACGACGCGCCCACGGACGACGCGTTTCTCGGGGGCGCCCTGCAGATCCTGCAGCCTCTCTCCGGCTATCGCGCGGGGCTCGACGCCGTAATGCTCGCGGCGTCCGTTACCGCCGATGGCGCCGGCGCGCACGTTCTCGATGTCGGAGCCGGCGTCGGCACGGCGGGGTTGTGTCTGGCGCGGCGCGTCGCATCGGTCCGCGTGACGCTGCTGGAGCGCGAGCCGGCGCTGGCACGCCTCGCCCGCGAGAACGTCGCGCGCAACGGCCTCGGCAGCCGCGTCGGCGTGATTGAGGGCGATATCGGCCTTGCGGCAGAAGCGGCCCAAGCCCTCGGGCTCGAGCCCGAAAGCTTCACCCACGTCATCGCGAACCCGCCGTTCCACGACACCGGCGGCGGCACCGTGCCCCCCGACCCGCTGAAGGCCGGCGCCCACGCCATGCCCGACCACGGGCTCGAGCGCTGGGCGCGGTTCATGGCACGCATGGCGGTGCCGGGCGGCTGCGTGACCGTGATCCACAAGGCGGAGGCCCTCTCTCGCCTACTCGCCGTTTTCGACGGGCGCTTCGGGGCGCTGCAAATCCTGCCGCTGCACCCGCGCGAGCGCGCCCCCGCGCACCGCATCGTCATAACCGGCCGCAAGGGCAGCCGCGCGCCGCTGGCGCTGCTTGCCGGCTTCGTGCTGCACGGTGAGGACGGGGCGTTCACAGCGCAGGCGCAGGCGATCCTGCGCGGGGGCGGCGCGCTTGCCACGCGATGAGTGCGCGGCATACGCAACTGCGGGGTGCCGCGCTCTAGCCCTCGCCCGCGCCTTGCCGTAAATGTCACGCCCTGACGCCCGCGCCTCGCTCTGCGACCCGCTCGGCGCGTACCCCTGATTTCCTGCTGCAACGAGGTTCGAGCGCATGTGGTTTTTCAACTGTGGTCCCGTCGTTCCGGTGCTTCGCTTCGACGGACCGATCGGCCTCGTCACCCCGCTGCGTCCCGGGCTCTCGATCGCCTCGTGCGCGACCGCGATCGAGCGCGCGTTCGAGATGTCGAAGGTGCCGTCCGTCGCCGTGGTCATCAACTCGCCGGGGGGCTCGGCCGTGCAGTCGAGCCTGATCTTCCGCCGCATCCGCCAGTTCGCCGACGAGACGCGCAAGACGGTGCACGTGTTCTGCGAGGACGTGGCGGCCTCGGGCGGCTACTACCTCGCGGTGGCGGGCGACGAGATCTACGCCGACGCCGCCTCGATCCTCGGCTCCATCGGCGTAATCTACGCGGGCTTCGGCTTCGTGGAGGCCATCGAGAAGCTCGGGATCAAGCGCCGCGTCTATACCGCCGGCGAGGACAAGGGCTCGCTCGACGCCTTCCGGCCCGAGCGCTCCGACGACGTTGAGCGCCTCAAAGCGCTGCAGCGCGACGTGCATGACGTCTTCATCGGGGTCGTCAAAGAGCGCCGCGCGGGGCGGCTCAAAGGCATCGACCAGGAGCTGTTCTCCGGCGCCTTCTGGTCGGCCGCGAAGGCCCTCGAGCTCGGCCTCATCGACGGCGTGAGCGACGTGCGCACGAAGATGCGCGAGCTCTATGGCCACAAGGTGCGGCTGAAAGTCGTGCCGCTCGACCGTGGAGGCCTGCTGACGCGCTTCAGGCGCTCGCCGTCGGTGTTTGGTTACGATGATTTAACGCGCGGGCGTCTTGCCTTCGCCGAAGATCTGATATCCGCTATCGAAACTCGCGCGTTGTGGTCCCGGTACGGACTGTGAGCCCTGCAGGAACGGGGCGCCGCGTGATGGGAGGGAGTGTCGTCCATGCCTCAAGTCGTGGCCGCAGTGCTCATCGGAGCCGGCATAGCCGCCGGCTTCAAATGGATTGCCAGGGAGATGGCGCGGGCCGCGGATGAAGGGCGCGTCGCCCACGAGGACTCGGTGCCCCGCAACGTGACGACGGCGCCCAAGGACCTCGGCGCACTCGAATGGGACGCCAAGGCCGGCGTCTATCGGCCCGCGGGCAAGCGCACCAGCTAGGTTAGGAATAGATCGGCTCAGCGCTTGCGCGCGTGCTCGTTCAGGAGCGAGCGCAGCATGCCGACGACGCGCGAAGCCGGCCCGCTCGCGTTGGAACAGCACTGGATGCTGATGCGGGCGCCCTCAAACAGCAGGAATACCTCGTCCGCCAAGAGCTCCGGCTCGGCGTACTCGGCGTCGCGGAACAGCCCCACGAGCCGCTCGCGCTTGCGCGTCTTGTAGTCGTCGATGATCTGTCGCGCCGGGTGCCCGCTCTCGCGCAGCTCGACGGCGGCGTTGGCGATGGCACAGCCGCGGTCGCCGCTGTCGGTCAGGATCCGCTCCACGTACTGCACCCAGCCTTCGAGCTGCGCGTGGGGGTCGCCGGGATGGGTACGGGCGAGGTGCTCCCACAGCTCGTCGCCCTCCTTGGCCAGCTGGGTCAGGTAGGCCGCGACCAGCTCATCCTTGGAACCAAAGTGCCGGTAGAGCGTCATCTTGTTCGTGGCCGCGGCCTCGGCGATGGCCTCGACGCCCACGGCGCGAATGCCATGGCGGTAGAACAGCTCCCGCGCGGCAACCAGAATGCGGTCGCGCGGCGGCAATATTGGCGCTGCGGGAGCCGTGTGGGGAAGCATGCAATGGGCCTCTTGACTAGGGTGTTACCGGTCAGTATACGAGAGCGTCTTACCGCTCAGTAACATAGCGTGCGAGCGTTGTCATGCCCCTCGTTTTGCACTGCAGCAGTCAGCGAGGCAACGCCATGGACTGGGGATAGTGTTGCGGGCGTCGGAGCCCCCGATTGGGCCCGCGCGAGGGCTATTAAGCTCACCTCCGTCCCTCGGCCAAGCCTCATTTCAGTGCTATTTCTCGCTCCCGGGGGCTGACAAACCGCAAACTACAGCACGCGTCCGCCTGCAGCTCCGTCCATCCCCCTTGCTAAGGTTCCAGATGCCCCGGTTAAGCCCAGCCCGCCTCGCTTTCCTCGTGTCCGTGCCGGCCCTGCTCATTGCCGGCGGGTGCGGGCAGGCGTCGACGCAGGCGCAGAACGCCGCTCCCCCGCCCCCGCAAGTCACCGTCTCCAAGCCGGTGAAGAAGCTGGTCTCCGATCATGACGAGTACGTGGGCCGATTCGTCGCTTTCGACTACGTCGAGGTGCGCGGGCGCGTCTCCGGCTACCTGCAGACCATCCACTTCACCGACGGTCAGCTCGTGCGGAAGGACGATCCGCTGTTCACGATCGACCCGCGGCCCTTCCAGGCCTCGCTCGACCAGGCCAAGGCGGCGGTCGAGCAGGCAAAGGCCAACCTCGCCTTCGCGGAATCCGATCTCGCCCGCGGCGAGAGCCTGCGTACCGGCACCACCATCACCCAGCAGGCGCTGGATCAGCGCTTGCAGGCCAAGCGCGTCGGCGCCGCCTCCGTCACCGCGCAGGAAGCCGCCGTCCGCCAGGCCGAGCTCGACCTGCAGTTCACCGAGCTGAAGGCGCCCGTCGCCGGCCGCATCGGCGACCGGCGCGTCTCCATCGGCAACCTCGTGACCGGCGGCGCGTCCGGCGGCACCACGCTGCTCGCCACCATCGCCTCGATCGATCCCATCCGCTTCGAGTTCACCATGGATGAGGCGTCCTACCTGCGCTACGTGCGTGCCGCCACGACGGCGGGCGCGCTTGCCGCCAACCGCGGCATGACGCTGCCCGTGCGCCTCAAGCTGATCGACGAGGACAGATTCAGCCGCGACGGCAAGATCGACTTCGTCGACAACGCCATCGACCGCTCCTCCGGCACCATCCGCGGCCGCGCCGAGTTCGAGAACGCGGACGGCCGCCTCACGCCCGGCATGTTCGGCCGCATTCAGATCTCGGTGGCGGCACCGGCCGAGGCTTTGCTGGTGCCGGACGCCGCCATCGGCACCGAGCAGGTGCGCAAGTTCGTCTACGTCGTCGGCAACGACAACGTCGCCACGCCGAAGTACGTGACGCTCGGCCAGGCCGTCGAAGGCCTGCGCGTCGTCAAGTCGGGCCTGAAGGCCGATGACGTCATCATCGTCAACGGTCTGATGCGCGTGCGCCCGGGCTCCAAAGTCACTCCGGAGCAGGCTACCGCCGACACCGGCATCAAGGACACTTCGTCCATCCGCATGAACTGAGCGCCGCTCCGATGCGCATATCGCACTTCTTCATCGATCGGCCGATCTTTGCCGCCGTGATCTCGGTCGTGTTCGTGATCATCGGCCTGGTGTCGATCGGCCGGCTGCCGATCGCGCAGTATCCCGAGATCGCGCCCCCCGTCATCAACGTGACGGGCCAGTATCCGGGCGCGTCCGCCGAGGTCGTTGCCAACACGGTGGCCTCCCCGCTCGAGCAGCAGATCAACGGCGTGGAGCACATGCTCTACATCTCGTCGAACTCCACCGTCGACGGGCGCTTCTCGATCTCGGTGACGTTCGACCTCGGCACCAACCTCGATATCGCACAGGTGCAGGTGCAGAACCGCGTGGCGATCGCGCTGCCGCGCTTGCCCGTGGACGTGCGCAACATCGGCGTTACGGTCGCAAAGGCGTCGCCCGACCTGATGATGGTCGTGCACATGTACTCGCCCGATCAGTCGCGCGACTCGCTGTTCATATCGAACTACGCCACCATCAACGTCGTCGATCCCCTGAGCCGCATCGAGGGCGTAGGCTCGATCACGGTGTTCGGCGGCCGCGATTATTCGATGCGCGTCTGGCTCGATCCCGATCGGCTGCAGTCCTTGGCTCTGACCGCCAGTGACGTGGTCACCGCCTTGCAACGCCAGAACGTGCAGGTCGCGGCCGGCATCCTCAACCAGCCGCCGGTGGCCGCGCCCGGCGCTTTCCAGATCTCGGTGCAGACGCTCGGGCGCCTCGCCGATCCGGACGCGTTCGGCGAAATCGTCGTCAAGCAGAGCGACAATGCGGTCGTGCGCCTGAAGCATGTGGCGCGCGTGGAGCTCGCCGCGCTCGACTACGGCGTCAACTCCTACCTCGACAAGAATCCCGCCGTGGGCCTCGGCATCTTTCAGCTCCCGGGCTCCAACGCCATCGCCGCGGCAAAGCAGATCAAGGCGACCATGGCGGAGCTGTCCAAGAGCTTCCCCGAGGGCGTCAAGTACGACATCATCTACAACCCGACGGACTTCATCCAGCAGTCGGTCGACGCCGTCGTGCAGACGATCCTCGAGGCGATCGTGCTCGTCGTGCTCGTCGTGATCCTGTTCCTGCAGACGTGGCGCGCGGCCATCATCCCAATCGTCGCCATCCCCGTTTCCCTCATCGGCACCTTCTTCCTGATGGCGGCGTTCGGCTTCTCGCTCAATAACCTGTCGCTATTCGGCCTCGTGCTGGCGATCGGCATCGTGGTCGACGACGCCATCGTCGTGGTCGAGAACGTCGAGCGCAACATGGCGAAGGGATTGAGCCCGCGCGAAGCTGCCTACCGCACCATGGAGGAGGTCGGCACCGCGCTGATCGCCATTGCGCTCGTCCTGACCGCGGTGTTCGTGCCGTCGGCCTTCATCATCGGCATCTCCGGCCAGTTCTACCGCCAGTTCGCGCTGACGATCGCCGGCGCCACCATCATCTCGCTCATCGTCTCGCTGACCTTGTCGCCCGCCCTGTGCGCGCTGTTGCTCAAGCCGCACGGCACCGAGCAAAAGGCCGGCTGGTATATGTGGCCAATTCAAACCTTCTTCCGCATCTTCAATTGGGGCTTCGACAGGCTGTCGCACGGCTATAGCTGGCTCGTGGGCCGCGTTGTGCGGATCGCGGTTCTCATGCTTGTCGTCTACGCCGGCGTCATCGCCTACGGCATGAACGAGTTCCGCAAGA
>Ga0209415_10008895_pt1 | contig 17332 bp, 10 predicted proteins | sample PeaSoiSIISIP2007_FD_187696 | JGI IMG/M metagenome (GOLD analysis project Ga0209415, IMG submission 187696) | Peat soil microbial communities from Weissenstadt, Germany - SII-SIP-2007 (SPAdes) (version 2) | ecosystem: Environmental > Terrestrial > Soil > Wetlands > Peat | place: Germany... | reverse complement strand
TCCGGAATCTTGCGCCGCCTGGCTTCCTGCATCAGCACCTCGAGCTCGATGAGCTTTTGCCGCAGGCTGGCGCGCAGTTCTGGCGTGTCGGGCTGCTTGATCTGACGGATCACGAGATCGAGCTCCGAACGCTTGATGGGCTTGCCGTTGACAACCGCGATGTTGCCGCTTGCCGCGGCAGCGTCCTTGGCGCCAGCGGCGTCCTTGGCCGGAGCGGCGGCGCTCGCCTTTGCCGGGGTCGGGCTGCTACCGGCCGCGGGGGCCGAATCTTGCGCGTACGCGCTCGCAGCCAGGGCCGCAACAGCAATTATCGGGAGGACTCGAAACATGCAATCACCTTGCAAAATGTGGTGGATGGGAGGCTAAACCGGGCGATCATACACAATTGCGAATGCGCCAAGGTCCAAGGGGTCCCCCTGACGAGGGAGCCTTTTCGCGCTGTTACAAGTGGATACGGCGTATCCGGGAGGCCGTTACGGCGCCCAGCAGTGCCACGGCAGCGGTGCAGGCGAAGCCGACACGAAAGGCGTACTGAACCGCCGCTGCCGTGCTGCTTGCTGCGTTGCCGGCCGCGGCGCCCTTGGCGGCAAAATTCATTGCGTTCAGATCGATGCCCGGCAGCAGGGCAAATACCACGGCACCGAAGACCGCGGTACCCAGGGCGGCTCCCGTGGCGCGCGAGAGCGTCACCACTGCCGCCGCCGCCCCCAGGCGCTCGCGGCCGGCAAGCCACTGCACGACGATTTGCGCAGTCGGCATCACGGTACCCAGGCCCGTTCCGCACAGGAATCCCAGGGCGGTGAGGACCGGGCGCTGGAGCGGCAGCAGCGCCAGCAGCGCCAGGGCGGCGCTCGCGATACCGAGTCCGGCCACGGGCATGGCGAAGGTCCGGCCGACGCGCGCGATGATGCGACCGGTCACGGTGGCGCCGACGACGATGCCGATGGTGACCGGCAGCAGCAGCAAACCCGACTCGCTCACGCTGGTGCCCTGACCGAGCTGCAAGAAGATCGGCAGGAAGAACACGACCGCGAACATGCTGGCGCCGAAACAAATCACGGTCAGCGCCATGCGAGCGATGGCCGGATCGCGCAGTAGCTCGACGGGCAAGAAGGGCTCAGCGTGCCGCGCTTCGCGGTCAAACAGCGCCCACCAGAGGGCCGCAGCCGCCAGCACCATCGTGAGGCTCGGCGCGGACAGCCAGTCAAAGCGATGCCCGGCAAAGCTCACCCACGCAAGCGTCACGCCGGCCGCCGTGGAAAAGAGCACGGCCCCGAGCGCGTCGGCAAACGGGCGCACATCCAGATTGTGCATTTGCGGCAGCGTGCGCACGCGCCAGGCGGCCATTAGGCAAAGCGGTACGTTGGCCAGAAACAACCAGCGCCAGCTCCAGTGGTGCACGACCAAGCCGCCGATGATCGGGCCACCAATGCTGGCGAGCGAATAGTTGGTGGCGAAGTAGCCCTGAAAGCGCGCGCGCTCGCGGGGCGGCACGAGTTCACCGACCAGGGCCTGCGACAACACGACCAGGCCGCCGCCGCCCAGCCCTTGCACCACACGGGCGGTGACGAGCAGCCCCAGGTTGGGCGCCAGGCCGCAGGCTAGCGAGCCGGAAGCAAACAGCGTCACGGCCAGCAGCAGCATGTCGCGCCGGCCGTAGCGATCGCCAAGTCGCCCGTACAGGGGGGCGGTGACGGTCATTGCGATCATGTAGCCCAGTGCGATCCAGGTCGTGTCGCGCAAGCCGCCGAGTTCGACTGCGATGCTGGGCGTAGCCGTCGCAAGCAGCGTCTGGTCGACCACGGCCAGGAACATCGGCAGCATGACCGCCGAGAACACCTGCAGAAAGCGGGTCGTCGAAACGCTTCTGGGGGACCGATTCGAATCGGCGGGCGCTGCGCTTGCGACCGGCGCCTGCACCTCGGGCGCATGCGCGTCCGGTACCGTCGCTGCCGCGACTTGCGGCGCGGCAGAACGGTCAAGCCCAGGACTATCGTGCTTGCGCACTGGGTGCAAGGGCCGCATCTGGGCGCCAGTCTCCGCCGAGCGCCGCGATCAGCTGCGCGGCGGCGGCCAGCTGCCGGCCGCGGATCGTAAGTGCGGTGATATGGTCGGTCAACGCGGTGGTCTGGGCGGTGATCACGTTGAGGTAGCTGACGGTGCCGGCCTTGTATTGGTTGATCGTCAGTCGCAGGGTCTCCTCGGCCGCTTCCACCGCGGCATCCTCCACCGCGGTCTCTTGTTCGAGCAGGCGCAGCGCTACCAATTGGTCCTCGACATTTTGCAAGGCGGTCAGCACGGTCTGGCGATATGTTGCCACGGCAGCGTCGTAGCCGGCGATCGCCTGCTGCTTGGCTGCGCTGCGGGCGCCGGCGTCGAACAGCAGTTCCGCGAGGGTAGGGCCCAGCGTCCAAAAGCGGTTATCCATCTGCAGCAGGGGAGTGCCGCTCGCAGCGCGAAAGCCTCCCGAGGCCGGCAAGGTGAGCGTGGGAAAAAACGCCGCTTGCGCAACGCCGATCTGCGCGTTGGCGGCGGCGGCGAGCCGCTCCGCGGACGCCACGTCCGGCCGCCGCTGCAGTAGCACCGAGGGTACTTGTGCCGGAACGGTCGGAGCCGTGAGGTCAAATGGCTGCCGGGCAATGGAAAACTCCGAGGGCGCCTTGCCGAGCAAAACCGCAATCGCGTGCTCCGTCTGCGCCCGTTGGATACCCACATCGATGGCCTGTGCCTTGGTGGCTTCGAGCAGCGCCTGGGCTTGCACCACGTCCGTTCGTGCCGCGACACCGCCCCGGTAGCGGCTTTCGGTGAGCTCGAGCGAGCGTTGATACGCCTTTACCGCCTCCTCGAGCAAGCGTTGCTGCTCATCGTCGACGCGCAAGGCAAAGTAATCCGTCGCCAGCGTTGATTGCAGGCTCAGCAGGGCGTTGCCCAGAAGGTCCTTGCTCGATTCCTCGTCGGCCTTTTGCTCCTCGATGTTGCGGCGGACCGCGCCCCATAGATCGGGTACCCAGGAGGCCGAGGCAGTAAGCTGGTGATACGTTACCAGCGGGATTGTGCTTAGCCCGGCGACCGGATTGGCGGAGCGCGATATTCCGGCACTTACGGAGAGCGTCGGAAACAGCGCCGCCACCGCCTGGTCGGTTACCCCGACCGCCCGCCGGTAGTTCGCCTCGGCCACCGCGATATTTTGGTTGGCCTTTGCGGCCTGCTCCTCCAGCCGGTCGAGCTCCTCGACGTGAAATACCTGCCACCAGGGTCCGCGCGGTGCCCCATCCGCGGGTTGTGCCGGCTGCCAGTCCGGTGTCGCCTCCTTGAACGCCTGGGGAACGGCCACCTGCGGGCGCACATAGTCGGGACCCATCATGCAGGCCCCGAGGGTCGCGCAGATCGGTACCGCGATCAGTCGTGCGAGAATCCTCTTCATGTTCCAGGCTTCTCTGAGGGTTTGAGGGACGGTCCTGCTAGTGGTGTCGCGCGGCCGCCAAGCGCCAGCCGCAGGCGATCCAGGCTCAGGTATACCACCGGCGTCGTGTAGAGGGTTAGGAGTTGACTTAAGATCAAACCACCGACGACCGCGATGCCCAGCGGCTGGCGCAACTCGGCGCCATCGCCGGTGCGCAGCGCCAGCGGGATGGCGCCGAGCAGCGCCGCCATGGTGGTCATCATGATCGGCCGCAGCCGCAGGAGGCACGCGCGCCGGATCGCCTCGCGCGGGTCCAGGCCTTCGCGCCGTTCGGCCTCGATTGCCACGTCGATCATCATGATGGCGTTCTTTTTGACGATGCCGATCAGCAGGATAACGCCGATAAAGGCAATGATTGTCAGGTCGGTGTGAAACGCCTTGAGCGCAAGCACGGCGCCCACGCCCGCGGAGGGCAGCGTCGAGAGGATGGTGACCGGGTGAATCGTGCTCTCGTAGAGCACGCCCAGCACGATGTAGATCGTGAGCACCGCAAGCAAGATCAGCAGCGGTTGGCTGGAGAGCGAATCCTGGAACGCCTTGGCCGTGCCTTGAAAGTTGCCGCGAATGGTCGAGGGCACGCCGATCTGCGCCATTGCTCGCTCGATTGCGCTGGAAGCCGTTCCCAGCGAAACGCCGGGCGCAAGGTTGAACGAGAGCGTGGTCGCGGCGAACTGTCCCTGGTGGTTGACCGCCAGCGGAGTGTTGCCAAGGTCCCAGTGCGCGACCGCCGAGAGCGGGATTTGTGCCGCGTTCGGTCCCATGAGCATGAGGTCATTGAGAGAATCGGGCCGCTGCCAGAACCGCGGCGCTGCTTCCTCGACCACGTGGTACTGGTTGAGCGGCTCGAAGATGGTCGATACCTGGCGCTGACCGAAGGCGTCGTTGAGCGCCGCGTCGATCTGCTGCATCGTCAGACCCAGGCGCGAGGCCGATGCGCGATTGATCGTGAGCATCGTCTCGGTTCCCTTGTCCTGGGCGTCGGTGTTGACGTCGACCAACTGCGGCAGTCGCGCCATCTCCTGCTTGATGCGCGGCTCCCAAATCCGCAGATTGGCAAGAACATCGCTTTGCAGCGTGTACTGGTACTGCGCATTGCTTGGTCGACCGCCCACGCGCAGGTCCTGCGAGACCTGGAGGTACAGAGCGGCCCCCGGGACCAGGGCAAGTTTGGGCCGCAGGCGCGCGATCACCGCGTCGCCGCTGACGTTGCCGCGCTCGGCTAACGGCTTGAGGATTACGAAAACGAATCCGCTGTTGGTCTGTCCGCCGCCGGTGAAGCCGTTGACGTTGCCCACGGCCGGATCGGATCGAACGACGTCCATGAACTGGTCGAGCTTGGTCGACATGGCCTGGAATGAGATGCTCTGGTCCGCCTGGATATTGCCCACGAGCAATCCACTGTCCTGCTGCGGGAAGAAGCCCTTGGGTACGGCAATGTAGAGCCAGATGTTGGCGCCGATCGTCGCCGCCAGGACCAGCAGCGTCAGCACCGGGTGGCGCAGCGTAGCATCGAGCGAGCGCTCGTAGCCGCGCATCGCGGCGCTGCCGACCGTACCGAGCACGCGCTTTACAAAGTCCGGCAGCCGCCGCGGCGCGGTGCCCGCCGGCTCGTCGACGGGACGGCGGTGCCGCAGTATGAAAGCGCACATCATGGGGGTGGTCGTGAGCGACACGACCAGAGAGATCGCAACCGCCACCGAAAGGGTCATGGCGAACTCGCGGAACAGACGCCCGACAATGCCGCCCATCGCCAGGATGGGAATGAACACGGCGATCAGCGACAGGCTCATCGACAGCACCGTGAAGCCCACTTCGCGCGCGCCGCGCAGGGCGGCGTCGCGTGGTTTCATTCCGGCTTCGATGTGGCGGGCGATGTTTTCCAGCACGACAATGGCGTCGTCGACTACGAAGCCAGTGGCTATCGTCAGCGCCATGAGCGTGAGGTTGTTGAGGCTGTACCCCAGCAGCTTCATGGCCGCGAAGGTTCCGATCAGCGATACCGGTACCGCAACGGCGGGGATCAGTATCGCGCGCGCGTCGCGCAGGAACGCATAGACCACCAGGACCACCAGGACCACTGCCAGCGTCAGCGAGCGTTCGGCCTCTCGCAAGGAGGCACGGATCGTTGTGGTGCGCTCGAGCACGGTCGTGAGGTCGATGGCTGCGGGGATCGACGCCTTGAGCTGAGGTACCAGCGCCTTGACGCGTTCAACGGTGTCGATGATGTTGGCGCCTGGCTGGCGATAGACAAAGAGCAGGATCGAGGGCTTGCCGTCGGTGGCGCCGGCATTGCGGATGTTTTCCACCGAGTCGATCACGTTGGCTACGTCGCCCAGCCGAACGCCGGCGCCATTGCGGTAGGCCACGATGAGCGGCAGGTAGTCGGCTGCCGTCTTGGCCTGGTCGTTGGCGCCGATCTGCCAGTTGCGATCGGCGCTCTCCACCAGGCCCTTGGGTCGATTGGCATTGGTGGCCGCGATGGCGGTGCGAACATCCTCGAGCGCGATCCCGGTGCGATTGAGTGCCGGTAGGTTGACCTCGACCCGCACCGCGGGCAGCGCGCCTCCGCCGACGGTGACCTGACCTACGCCTTCGACCTGAGAGACGCGCTGCGCCAGCACCGTCGACGCCGCGTCGTACATCTGCCCGCGCGTCATAGTGTTCGACGTCAGGGAAAGGATCATGACCGGCGCATCGGCCGGATTGACCTTGCGATAGGTCGGGTTGCTCGGCAGGCCAGTCGGCAGGAGCGCGCGGGCGGCATTGATCGCCGCCTGGACGTCACGCGCCGCCCCATCGATGTCGCGACTCAGATCGAACTGCAGGATGATGCGCGTGGACCCGAGCGAGCTCGTTGAGGTCATCTCGGTAATTCCGGAGATCAGTCCGAGGCTGCGCTCGAGCGGTGTAGCAATCGTCGCGGCCATCGTGTCCGGACTGGCACCGGGCATCGAGGCCTGCACGGAGATCGTTGGAAAATCGATCTGCGGCAGCGGGGACACCGGAAGGGCCGAGAAGCCGATCGCCCCGCCCAGCGCCACCGCGATGGTGAGCAGCGTCGTGGCCACGGGCCGTGCGATGAAGGGGGCGGAGAGGTTCATCGCCGAGCCGTTAGCAGTGCCGCCAGGGGAGCAAGTGAACTAGCGCTGGCCGGCGACGTCGGTCGCGGTGCCGCCACGGGCCGCTTGCCAGTTTCGCAGCCGCTGCGCAGTACGATCGAAGGCCAGGTAGATCACGGGGGTCGTGAACAGGGTCAGAGCCTGGCTCACCAGCAAGCCGCCGACAATCGTAATGCCCAGCGGGTGACGCAGCTCCGAGCCGACGCCGCTGCCCAGCATCAGCGGCAACGCCCCAAAGAGCGCCGCCAGCGTGGTCATCATGATTGGACGAAATCGCAGCAGGCATGCCTCGTAGATGGCGGCGTACGGCGTCTTGCCGTCCTTGCGTTGCGCTTCGAGCGCGAAGTCGATCATCAGGATGGCATTTTTCTTGACAATGCCGATGAGCAGGATGATGCCGATGATGGCGATGACGCCAAGGTCGTGACGCGCGACGATCAGCGCGAGCAATGCGCCGATCCCGGCCGAGGGCAACGTCGAGAGGATGGTCAGCGGATGGATGTAACTCTCGTAGAGCACGCCCAGTACGATGTACATGGTCACCACAGCCGCCAGGATCAGCAGCACCTCCGAGCCCAGCGCCGCCCGGAAGGCGAGGGTGGCGCCCTGGAACTGGGTCTGTATGCTCAACGGCATTCCCAGCTCTTGCTCGGCGGCCTCAATAGCGTCGACTGCCGAACCCAGCGAGGCGCCGGGCGCGAGGTTGAACGAAACGTTGGCCGCGGGAAACTGTCCCAGGTGATACTGCACCAGGGCGGTGTTGCGCTCGACGATGCGCGCGATCGCCGACAGCGGAATCTGCTGGCCATTGCCGCCCGGGACATATAGCCGGTCCAGGGCATCGAGGCCGCGCTCCGAACCGGGCTGCGTCTCGAGCACGACCCGGTACTGGTTGGACTGGGTGAAGATGGTCGAAACCAGACGCTGCCCGAAAGCGTCGTAGAGAATGTTGTCGACCGTGGCCAAGGTGACGCCCATGCGCGAGGCCGAATCGCGATCGACCTCAACGTAGGCCTGCAGTCCCTGGTCCTGGGTGTCGTCGCTGACGTCGGCAAGCTGCGGCACCTGCCGCAGGCGTTGGACCAGGCGCGGAACCCAGGTGCTCAGATCCTCCTGGTTCGGTGAGTCCAGCGAGAACTGGTACTGCGTGCGTGCCACCCGGTCCTCGATCGTGAGATCCTGAACCGGCTGCATATAGACCTTGATTCCCGGCAATTGCGTCGCGCGCTGCTGCAAGCGCGCAATCACCGTCATTGCGTCGTCGCGTTGGCCATGCGGCTTGAGGTTGATGAGCATGCGGCCGCTGTTGAGAGTCGGGTTGATGCCGTCAACGCCGATTAGGGACGAGGCCGATTCGACATCGGGGTCGGCAAGCAGCGCGTGGGCGAGCGCGCGCTGGCGGTCCATCATTGCCCCGAAGGAGACCGACTGCGGTGCCTCGGTGATCGCCTGGATGGCGCCGGTGTCCTGGATCGGTAAAAAGCCCTTGGGCACGATGATGTACAGGAAGACCGACAGGAACACGCTGGCGCCAAAGACAAGCAGGGTAGCCCTTTGCCGCTCCAGCACCCAGCGCAGTGCGCGTGCGTAGGCATCGAGAACACGATCGAAGCCGATCTGGAAGAGCCGCAGGATTCTCGAGTTCTCGGTGGTCGATTGGCGCCGCAGCAGGCGCGCGCTCATCATTGGCGTCAGTGTCAGGGACACGACGGCGGAAATCAAGATCGAGACCGCGAGGGTGATGGCGAACTCGCGAAACAGTCGCCCGACGACATCGGTCATGAAGAGCAAGGGAATCAGCACTGCGATGAGGGAGACCGTGAGCGAGATGATCGTGAAGCCGATCTGCCCTGCGCCCTTGAGCGCCGCCTGCAGGGGAGGTTCGCCGGCCTCGACGTAGCGGGCGATGTTCTCGATCATCACGATCGCGTCGTCGACCACAAATCCGGTTGCCACGGTGAGCGCCATCAGCGTAAGGTTGTTAATGCTGAAGCCGGCCAGGTACATTACCCCAAATGTCCCGACCACCGACAGCGGAACCGCAACGCTGGGGATCAGCGTGGCCGCGCCGCTGCGCAAGAACAGGAAGATCGCCACCACGACCAGGACAATGGCAAAGCCGAGTTCGATCTCGACGTCGCGTACCGATGCGCGGATGGTCGTCGTTCGGTCGGTCAGCGACACGATCGCGACCGAGGCTGGCAGGGAAGCGCGCAGTTGCGGCAGCAAAGCCTTGATACGATCAACCACTTCGATGACGTTGGCGCCGGGCTGGCGCTGGATGTTGAGTACGATCGCGGGCGCATCGTTGGCCCAGGCGGCGAGGCGGACGTTCTCGGCGTCGTCGACGGCCGCCGCGACGTCCGACAGGCGCACCGGGGCGCCATTGCGGTAGGCGATGACGATGTCGCGGTAGTCGGCCGCAGAGTTCAATTGGTCGTTGGCGTCGATGGTCGAGGAACGCAGGGCGCCGTCGAAGCTGCCCTTGGCGAGATTGACGTTTTGCGCGGTTACCGCGTTTCGAACATCCTCGAGGGACAGGCCGACGGCGGCGATGGCGCGCGGATTGACCTGGATGCGCACCGCCGGCTTGCCGCCGCCGCTGATGGTCACGAGCCCTACCCCGGTGAGCTGCGAGAGTTTTTGCGCGATGAGTGTGTCGGCAATGTCCTCGAGCCGCGGGATCGGCAAGGTCTCGGAGGTTATCGCGAGCGTGAGTACGGGCGCGTCCGCCGGGTTGACCTTGCTGTACACCGGAGGCGCGGGAAGATCCGTTGGCAAAAACGTGAACGCGGCATTTATGGCGGCCTGAACCTCCTGTTCGGCAACGTCGAGCGATAGGCGCAGGTCAAAGCGCAGCGTGATGGTCGAGGCGCCGCCCGAACTCGCCGACAACATCTGCGTGAGTCCCGGCATCTGCCCGAACTGGCGCTCCAACGGTGCCGTGATCGACGAGGTCACGACGTCGGGGCTGGCCCCTGGGTAGAGCGTGCTGACCTGGATGGTCGGATAGTCGACCTGCGGCAGCGCGGACTGCGGCAACTGGCGAAACGCGACCAGTCCGGCAAGGATTACCGCCACCATCAGCAAGGAGGTGGCGACCGGACGAAGAATGAAGATTCGGGATGGATTCAAGTAGCGCTCATTCGTGCCGTCGCTGCTGTCGGTCGCCGCTGGGGCTCGAGGCCTTGCCCGATGCGGCCTGCGCGGCCTTGGGCTCGATCACTTCGACCTTCGCGCCCTCGCGCAGCTTATCGGTTCCGTCCACCACGACCCGGTCATTGAGCGCCAACCCATCGAGCACTTGCACCCGGTCCCCCTCGGTGATTCCCAGCTTCGGGGCGCGCATCGTCACCGTGCCGTCGGCCTGGATCAGGTAGACGTAGTAGCCGGGAGCGCCGCGCTGAACGGCGGCGGTGGGGATGGTCAGCGCGTTGGGGATGGCCTCCAGGTGCAGCTTGGCGTTGACGAATTGGTTGGGGAACAGCGCCAGGTCGCGATTGGCGAATTCGCCCTTGAGCTTGACCGTCCCGGTCGTCGTGTCGATCAGGTTGTCGATCGATCGCAGTCGCCCGCTTCCCAGCAAGGTGCGGCCGTCCCGGTCGTAGGCATCGACCGTCAGCACTGCTCCCGAGCGCATGCGCCGCATCACGTCGGGCAGGGCGTCCTGGGGAATCGGGAACACGACGTCGATGGGTTGCACTTCGGTGAGCATCACCAGGCCGGTCGCGTCGGAGGCATGAACCATGTTGCCGGCGTCGACCTGGCGCAGACCGACGCGTCCGCTCACGGGCGCCGTCACGTGCGTGTAGGCCAAATTCAGCTGCGCGGTCTGGATCTGCGCGCGGTCAGAATTCACCGTACCCCTGAGCTGCCGAGCCAGGGCCTCCTGGGTATCGAGCTGCTGCTTGGGAATCGAATCCTCCGCGCTCAGCCCACGGTAGCGCTCTTGGTCGAGCAGGGCATCCTGCAGTTGGGCATCGTCGCGTTCGAGTTGCGCCTTGGCATTGGCAAGGGCCGCCTCAAAGGGACGCGGGTCGATCTGCGCAAGAAGGTCGCCCGCGTGCACGAGTTGACCTTCGCTAAAGGCCACCTTCGTCAGTTGCCCGTCGACCAGCACCCGGACCATTACCGTGCTGCGCGCCGTTACCGTGCCCAAGGCCGTAAGCGTGTGCTCGAAGGGCTGCGCTGTGACCAGTTGAGCACCGACGGGGATCGGTTGCGACGGGTCGGATCCGCGCTTGGCGAGGCCACCGGCGTTGGACCCGTAGGCGATCCAGGCGACGCCCGCACCCGCGGCCAGGAGCGCGGCCAGCGCGAGCGCGATGTAGAGCCGGCGTCGGGGGCGTTGCACGGACGTACTGCCGCTGGGGGGAAGCGGTTCGTTGGAAGGGTTCATGGACTCGGACGAAAGGGATGGATTCGGCAGGCGCGCGGTGCGTGCCCGGAGCACATCACGCGCCCCGGGGCAAATTATCACCCCGACGCAGGCAAGAGGAACCGCTATTGAGCCGGTGGAAAGCGGGCGAGATCGATCGGACCGGGACTGGGGCCGCGATCCGATCGCTGGAGCGCATCAGTGCGGCGCGGCATCCGGCGGGGGAGCGCCGGCCTGAGGCCCCGGCATCGCGGGCACCGGGTGCCATCCGCCCGGACAGGACTGGACGTTCGGGTAGTACGCCCTGGCCGCGTCGCAGTAATACCAAAGCTGCTGCTGCTGCTGCGGCGGCATGCTGCCGTAGGAAACGGGGGGGTCGACCGGCGGGTAGTAAGAACCCGGATATCCATAAGATGGGGGGTAGTACGGGTACGGGTAACCCGCGCCGTAGGCGTAATAGGGCCACCAGGCGCCGCCACCGACCCACCACCAGCCATAGCGGCCGCCGTGCCAACCATAATAGCGATAGCCGCCGCCGTGCCATTGGGCATGCGCGTAATGGGCCCCGCCTCCATGCCAGACGGCGGCGTGCCCGCCGATGGCATGCGCGCCGTGGTAGCCGCCGTGCGCGCCCTCGTGGGCAGTTGCCGGGATCGGCCCAGCGGCCAAGGCCGTCGCACACAGCGCCGCCGCTACCGCCGTGCCATTGCGGAGAGGAAATTTCCTTTCGTTCCACTGCGTTTTCATGACTTGCCTCCCTATCGACGCACCCGACCGAATGTGACGCGCCAAGCGGGCTCGGCACTGCAAGGCGGCTGCGACATGGCCATTTTGCTACTGCTTCCACCGCTTTCGCGGCGCAATTGCGTAACGGTTGTGACAGGACGTATCCGAAAGCCGCTCCCGGACTCCCGACTTTGGCCGGCAAGCCAATGCCTGCGCGACCATAGGCAGACACGGCCAGCGACTCGGGGCTGGCTGCCCACCGCGGGATTGGACCGCCATTTGGGCGCTTAGTGCGCATCGCTGACCGCAACACCGGGCCGCCCACGCTGCGGGTGTGCGAGCCAAATGAAGGCAATCAGGAACAGGAAGAGTGCGGCGGCGCCGTAGAACAGTTCGTCGGCCGCCAGGGTGTACGCCTGCACGTCGATCAGGCGGTCCATCAGTCCCAGTGTTTGATCGGGAGAAAGGCCTTGCGCCTGCAACTGGGCGCTGATCTGCGCCGAGGGTTCGTTGAAATCGCCGATGCGTTCCGCCAGCTGGGCATGGTGCAGTTGCGCACGCGTGTCCCAGAGCGTTGTGGTGACGGAAGTGCCAACCGCCCCCGCGGTCATGCGAAAGAAATTCGACAATCCAGTGGCGGCAGGAATGCGCTCTGGCCCCAAGCCCGAGAGCAGGATCGTGGTCATCGGCACGAACATGAACGCGACGGCAACGCCTTGCAGCACGGCCGGCAGGACGATCGTGGCGTAGTCGGCGTCGGTATTGAACCAGGAGCGCATCGCAAGGACGATGGCGAAGACGACGAAAGAGACACTTGCCAGGATACGCGGATCGAAACGGCTGACGTTGCGTCCCACCCAGGGGGAAATCAGGAATGCCAGCACGCCCACTGGCGCCAGTACCAGGCCGGCGTCCGTCGCCGTGTACGCCATGTACTGCTGCAGCCATAGCGGGATCAGCACCACGTTGCCAAAGAAAAGACCGTAGGCCAGCGCCAGCGCGCAGGTGCCGATGGCAAAGTTGCGCCTGCGAAAGAGCGACAGGTCGACTACCGGGTGCTCCTCGGTGAGCTCCCAGATCAGGAACACGATCAGACCGACCACCGCGATCGCACAAAGCGCGACGATCTCGTTCGACGAGAACCAGTCGAGTTCGCGGCCCTTGTCGAGCATGATCTGGAGCGACCCAACCCAGATAACCAGCAGGGCGAGCCCGACAAAATCGACCGGCAGGCTCTTCGTTACCGTCTCACGGTCCCGATACACCGTCCAGGTGACCCAGCCGGCGATCATGCCCACGGGCAGGTTGATATAGAAAATCCAGGGCCAGGTTAGGTTGTCGGAGATCCAACCGCCCAGCGGCGGACCGATGATCGGTGCCACCAGCGTGGTCATCGCCCACAGTGCCATGGCGATACCGGCGCGGGCCGGCGGATAGCTGCTGAGCAGCAATGCTTGCGACAAGGGGATCATCGGTCCGGCAACCGCACCCTGCATCACGCGAAAACCAATCAGGGTCTGCAGGTTGGGCGCAAAACCGCACAGCAGCGATGCCATGGTGAATAAAATCGTGGCGGTGAGGAAGATACGCACTTGGCCAAAGCGCTGCGCCAGCCAGCCGGTGAGCGGAACGGAGATCGCGCTGGAGACCGCAAACGAGGTTATGACCCAGGTTCCTTGGCTGGGGCTCACGCCGTTGTCACCTGAAATCGCCGGGATCGACACATTGGCGATCGACGTATCGAGCACGTTCATGAACGTTGCCAGCGACAGCGCGATCGTTCCCGCGATCAGCTTGCCGCCTTGCAGCGGCGCCGCCGGCCGGCGTGCCGGCGCGCTCGCGGCCGGCGCCTCGGCGGTGCCGGCCTTCTTCGGGGCTGGTGCCCCAGCGTCTTGCGGGGTCGCGGTGCCTGCCATGATCTGCGGAGCGGGCCTCTACTAGCGCGGCGCGGCAGCGGCCGCGCCGCCGTCGGCGCCGCCGATAGGCGCGTTGTTGCTGGCGATGATGCGCTCGACCAGCGCTTCGGCCTCGCGCTCGCTGCCGTCGAATATTTCGGTTTGGTTGTCCGGCGAGGCCTCGTTGTGCGCCGACACCAGGGCGCCGCCGCGGTTGCGTACGTCAACCGTCGCGCGGATCGAAAGACCCACGCGCAGGGGATGCTCACCGAGCTCCTTGGGATCGAGCGCGATGCGGACCGGGACGCGCTGTACCACCTTAATCCAGTTGCCCGTGGCGTTTTGTGCCGGCAGCAGGGCAAACGCCGCCCCGGTTCCCGCCCCCAGGCCGATGATGCGGCCGTGAAAGTCCATGCGGCTGCCGTACACGTCGGCAACGATTCGCACCGGCTGACCGATGCGCATGTTCTCCAGTTGGACTTCCTTGAAATTGGCATCGATCCAGAGATTGTCCATCGGCACGAGCGCCATGAGCGCAGTGCCAGGCGCGACGCGCTGTCCGACCTGCACGTTGCGCCGCGCGATCTGTCCGCGCACCGGGGCAAGGATCTCGCCGCGCTTGACCGCCAGGTAGGCCTCGCGCACCCGGGCCGCCGCGGCCAGCACGTTCGGATGCGTCGGCACGCGCGTCCCGGCAGTGAACGAACGGTTCGACAGCAGCTGCTCGCGCGCGCTGGCAAGCGCCGCCTTGGCGCTTGCTACCGCCAGCTCCGCGTGGCGAATCTCCTCCTCCGAGACGACCCCCGTGTCGCGCACGGCGCGGCGACGCTGCAGGTCGTCGTCGGCGCGCTCGAGTTCGGCCTGGCGCAGGGACACATTGGCCTGCAGCACGTCGTTGTTGGTGTACAAGGTCCGGGTCTCGCGCACCGCTTGCGCAAGCTGCGCCTCGCGACCCAGCAGATCGATGTGCGCATCTGCGGGATCGAGCCGCACGAGCATTTGCCCTGCCGCCACCGTATCGGTCTCATCGGCGCCGATCGCGATGACGGTCCCGCTGGTTTGCGGCGTGATCGTCACAACGCGACCGCCGACGTAGGCGTCGTCGGTGTCCTCGTAATTTCGCGCCACGAGCAGCCAGTAGGCGCCGGCGCCGATGGCCACGAGAACGAGCACCAAAGCCGTGATAATCAGGGCGGGACGCCGCATCGATCCACCCTGGTGCTTGGGCTCGAGTGCGGGCTCGTGCGTTGGCCCGTGCTCGTCGGTGCTGCGATCGGAGCTCGATATCGTGTTTTGCTGCGTCATGGACGGGTCGCTCCACCTTCGGTGCTGAATGATGCAACCGCCTGGCCGGGACTCATGCCGCGGCAGCGCTCATCACAATTGTTGCGATTCATCGCTGCTCACCGTCCGCCCGCCTCCGGCCCTGCGTCGCGAAAACCGCCGCCCAGCGCCAGTGCCAGCGACACGTCAAGTGCCACGGCGCGCGCGTCAAGATCGACTTCGGCGCGACGCTGCGCCAGGACGTTCGTCTGTGCTGTGAGAACCGTGAGGTAATTTCCCAGGCCGGCCTGGTATCGAATCGTCGCCAGATCAGCGGCGGCCCGCGCATGCTCGGTGGCCAGGGTCTGCTGGGACCGTTGGCGCCTGACTGAGGCAATTGAACTCAAGGCATCGGCAACCTCGTGCGCCGCCTGCAAGACTGTGGCGTTGTAGTCATCGATCGCCTCGTCCGCTGCAGCGCTGGCCGAGCGCAGTTGGGCCCGGAGCGCACCGCCGTCGAACAAGGGAAGGTGGATCGCCGGGCCGACCTGCCACACACGGCTGTTGTACTCGAACAGGAGCTGCGTTGTCAGAGAACTGATGCCGACGAGGGCAGTGAGATTGATGTTGGGATAGAAGTCGGCGCGTGCTGCCTCAACGCTGCTCATCGCTGCCATCACCCGCCGCTGCGCTGCGGCGACGTCGGCGCGGCGCGCCAGCAAATCCAGCGGCAGTGTCGCCGGCGGGACAACCGCGCTCTCGTCCGGCAGATGCGCATCGACGGCATCGGCTGCCTGGGGCCCCTGGCCCGCGAGAAGCGCCAGGCTGTGTCGCCCCAGGGCGATTTGCTCGTCGGCTTGCTCGATGTCGACCCGAATTTCGGGCACGGTCATCTCCGCGAGTCGACGCTCCACTTGTGTGTCGAAGCCGGCGCTCACGCGGCGCCTGACCAGATCAAGCGTCTGGGTGCGCGAGGTTTCGATTTCCACCGCAATCTGGCGGGCTCGCTGCGCGCGCGCGAGCTCGAAATACGCGTGTCCAATCGCCCCGGCCAGGCGTATGCGGGCCAGATCGCGGTCGGCAGCGCCCGCCTCGGCACTCCAGCGCGCGGCGTCGGTGCGCGCTGCCAGTCGACCGAACAGATCCAGTTCCAGCGAGGCCGAAAGATCGACGTCGTTGATCGTGTGAACCATGCCGGCCAGCGGCGGCGGAAAGATTCCAGTTCCCGAAATCCGCTGTGCCGTCGAGTCGGCGCCAAAACCGACGTTGGGCCCTTGTGCGGCGCGGGCGGAGGCGAAGAACGCTTCGGCGCGCGCCAGCCGGGCATCGGCCTCGCGCAGGGTCGGGCTATCCGCCAAGCCGGTATCGATCCAACGCGTCAGCTCCGGATCCTTGTACGCGATCCACCAGGACTGCGATGCCAGCGTTTCGTTGGCAGCGGCCGCCGCATCGGGCGCCTGCAATTGCAGCTTGGCGGCAAGCGCCTGCGCTGTTGGCATCTTTTCGTGCGGCTGGAGGGAAGCGTCCGATGCGCAGCCGCTTAGCAAGACGGACGCCAACGCCAGCAGAAGCGCGTCGGCGCTGGTCCGCGCGGGGGCCGCATGCGCCGCGCGCGGCGGGAAGAACGGGCGGGCGGCGTTCATGCGTTCGTCCCCCGGCCAGCGATACCTTCGGCCTCCCGCCGTCCCGTCTCCACGACGCGCTCGAGCAGGGACCGGAGCTGTTCGACTTCCTTGTGCGAAAGATCCGAAAGGTGTGCGTTGAGCACGTCGGCGATGACGTACGGGACGATCGCGGCAGCCTTGTGGCCTTCTTCCGTGAGCTCGAGTTCCTGTACGCGCCGATCGTCGGTGCTCCGGACCCGCCGCAGCAAGCCCTTGTCCTCGAGCCGGTCCAGCATGCGCGTCGTGGCACCGGTACCGCAGCCTACCCAGCGGGCGACCTGCGTGGCGGTGCCCGGCGAACTGCGCGAGAGCAGCAGCAGTGGACGCCACTGCGCATCGGTAAGGCTGTGTTCGGCCATGCGCGCATCGAGCGCGCGCGAGAGCAATTCCACCGCCTGCTTCATTAGGAAGCCGACGCTCTCCTCGGTACGATAGTGCTCACCCCGGTAGTAGCCCGGCCGTACCGCTGGCAGCGGCCTAGGCTTGGCAGGCTTGGTCGCCGCCGGCCGGGCGCGTCGCGATGAGGGATTGCCGCCGGAAGATTGGGATTTGGCCATAAAACCTGCATGGGCAATTACTGACTAGGCAGCAATGTAACTGCCTAGGCATCTATGGTCAAGTGAAACGCATTTGTGTTCCGATTTCCCATGGCGCGGCCGCACGCACGACAAATGCCGCGTTGATTGAAGGCAGGGTCCCGGGAACGCAGCGCGACCGAATCCGGGCTTCGTGTAAAATCCCGTCCCTTGCGCCCGTAGCTCAGTTGGATAGAGTACTTGGCTACGAACCAAGGGGTCGTGGGTTCGAATCCTGCCGGGCGCGCC
>Ga0209415_10008894_pt1 | contig 17333 bp, 16 predicted proteins | sample PeaSoiSIISIP2007_FD_187696 | JGI IMG/M metagenome (GOLD analysis project Ga0209415, IMG submission 187696) | Peat soil microbial communities from Weissenstadt, Germany - SII-SIP-2007 (SPAdes) (version 2) | ecosystem: Environmental > Terrestrial > Soil > Wetlands > Peat | place: Germany... | reverse complement strand
GCTCACCGCCCGCGGCAACCTGGCCCAATGGACCGGGAATGCCGGGGATGCAGCCGGGGCCCGGGACCAGTACGCCGTACTCGTGCCAGTCCGCGAGCGGGTCTCCGGTGCCGAGCACCCCCACACGCTCATCGTCCGCGGCAGCCTGGCCTACTACACCGGGACAGCGGGGGATGCGGCCGGGGCCCGGGACCAGTACGCCGCGCTGGTGCCGGTCTTTGAGCGAGTCCTGGGCGCCGAGCACCCTGAGACGCTCACCGCCCGCGGCAATCTGGCCCACTGGACCAGGCTGGCGCAGAACCCTGAGTAATCCGCGGCGAAGAATCGAAGCCCGGAGCGGGGACCGGTACGGGCCTGACGTCAGAGTGGGTACACAGCCTCGATCATGAGACGGCGTGTTGAACTGGCCGGACGGTTGCGGGATTTATCAAACTCGCCTCTTCCCGAGCCGGCCCCGCCCGGCCTGACCTGGCCGCCCTGGCCCACCTCGCACTGACCGGCATACCCGACTTCGCCGCCGTGGTATCCGCCGTGACCCTCGCCTGGCAGGCTGCCCGCGAGCAGCGGCTGCACCTGACCCGCGGCGGCGCCCGCAAGAGCGGCACCGGCCCGGCCGGGCCCACCAGGCTCAGCCTGGACGACTACGTCCTGGCCACCTGCTACCGGCAGCACCTCGGCATGCCCTGCCGCCTCATCGGCGAGATCCTCGGCGTCCACGAGTCCAGCATCAGCCTCGCCACCGGCCGCATCGCCCCGCTGCTCACCCAGCAGGGCATCACCATCCACCCGCCGCCCGCATCCGCACCCTCGATGACCTGCTGGGGTGCGCGTCGTGCTCAGCGCTGGAGCTTACAGCTCCTTCACCGTGTAGTACACGTCTCCGGATCCTCCAAGCTGAACGTCGGTCAGCGTCACGCCCTCAACCCAGAAAGACATAAGCACCGCATGCTCGTCCTCCTCGAATGCGATCTCTTGACCGCCGCTGTCCAGCGTGTACCGGACCCTGCCGTTGATCAGCTCAGCATTATTCAGGCTGGCCGCCCTCCTGCGGGAGTCGTAAACAGCCTTCTCGATGAAGCCTGCCGGTCGGCGGAATCGAATCACACCTGTCCCTTCCGTTTACATGACTACCTGTCACGCAATGTTACAGGCGCGGTCGGCTATGCCATCTTCCGCCGTTATCGGCTCACGCCAGAATATTCTGGGGTGCACCAGTCCTGAACTCACCCGCGCGTGGACCAGGGCTTGCGGACGGGCATGATCGTCGGGTGGGCCGGTAGCCGGCCGCCACCAAGAGGCGGAAACTCGATCAGGAATTCTCCCTCGGAGCTTGCCGGCGGATCGTGACGTCGGACCTTAACGGTAATCGTTATGGGCTGCCTGGCCTCGAACTCTGCGGTGTTCTCGTAGTTGAAGGGGATCTCGCTCTGACCCGCCGACTGGAACGCAATGCAGCCGGCCAGTTCTCCGTCCCTGTCTCTTCTCGTGATCTCGCCATAGCCTAGGAGGAGATACCGCCGGTCATGGGGCGCGATGCTTCCAGTAGAGGATTGCGCTCCGACGAACCAGGGGACCGCCCAGCCAGGAGGGCGGCCGTGCGGCGGGCCGGGCTCAATGCTCTCGACGGTCCCCGTGAAGTCGGCCGTCTTGCTCCTGCCATTCCAAACTCCCAGCTGGATCCACTGACCAGACATCTTCAGCTCTAGCCGGATGCCCGAGTCGCCGTGAAGTTGCCTCTCGATGCCCACCCCGGCTACGAACAGTAGTACCCCGATAACGGCGAAGGCCACGGCCAGCGCTAGAAGCGGCGCTCCCGTGACAAGCCCGAGAACCGTAGGTACGGCAACGCCCGCAGCCGCTATCACGTAGGCGCTCACGGTCGATCGTGATCCGCGTGGATACGGCTGAATAGCCGAAGCAACCAGCCGTCCGGCGGGGTAGAGATGCTCCCGGAACTCGCCCGGCTGGCGCCTTCCGCCCGCTTGCATGCCGCGCATCCTACTGGGAGGCGCCGTGCGTCCGCGCGTCTCCCGTTCGAGACCTGCTCATAGTGCCGAGTGGCGAGCAGGCCCCCACGACGCAGGCGCGCGTAGGCGCGACTGCGCGGATTGAGTGCTCTGAGTGAGCGAGAGCAGATCGCTCCCCGCGCAGTGCCGGGGAGCGGTGCTACCGTTGGCCGGGGTTAGAACTGCATGGTTACTTCGATGGTGAGCCGCCGGGCCGGACGGACGTTTTCAGATTTGGAACGTGGACCTATAGGGAAGGGGCCCAAATCCGAAAACGCCAGCCGTGTCCGTCGGCTCACAATCGAGGCAACGATGCGACTCTGAGACGCACGACAACGGCCACTTCCTGCCGACGAGCGGGGAGCGCCCCGCCATGACACGCCTTAGTAGACCACCATCCCGATCATGGCCTCCCGCGCGTCGTGGCGCGCGTCTAGCGGCGCGCCAAACCCTTACGGTGTGCCGGACCCGGCCGCGCGGATGAGCCCTTCGCCAAAGAGGCATGCCGCGGCGGCGACGACGCCGATGGCTTTCCAGGCCGCGTGCTTGGCTGGCAGTTCCATGGCTTCACCCCCCCAGGGTAGGCGCAGGACACAGGTTGTACGTGAATGACGCGACCCGCCACTGCCCGTTGACGCGGGCGAATGTCCACAGCTCATCGCCGGTTATTGACAGGAAGTTCCGGGTGCCAGGCAAGGCCAGGACCCCGACGGTAACGGCTGTCGCGGAGGCCGTCGACGCCGAGCGATCATTGGGGTACCAGGTGACCTGCTCGAAGGCGTGCTGCAACCAGACGAACCTGGGCAGGAGGCGGTACCTGTCCTCGATCTGGGCATACCCTTGCCACGTCTGCGAGAGTGTTTTTGCTGTCTCGCACCCGGTATCGGTCACCTCGGCATCCGCGGTGTAGATGCGGCTGACCAAGGCCGTGTCATGAGTCTCGCTCGCCGTGGCCTCCTCTTCCATCAGGCTCGTCACCGTGCCGGTGCCCGGCGGCTGAGTCCAGTTGTGATAGACCGTCAAGAGTCCAAAGAGGACAAGGCCTCCAACAACAGTCGCGCGCATCTGAGAGTCAAAGATGCCTTTCAAGCCTCGCGAGAACCGCCGGCTCCGGCCCGGGGACGTCTCCTCCACCTGGGGCTTCTCCACCACCAGGCGTCTCTCCACCATGCGCACACCCCCCGGACCAGTCCTGTGACGAGCCTGAGTGGACCGCACGACACCGCATAGGGCGAGAGGTCCCGGAAGCACCCGCCGAAAGACCCCATTCCCTGCGGTTCAGTCAGCCGCGAGCCCTACGCAGCACAAGGGCGGGGTGATCGCGATGGGTGAGGCCCCCCATAGGTGGCCTGCCTGTCCATGATCTTCGCCTATCGCGGACGGGTACACCCACGCGGCGGGTAGCTGGCGGGGTCGCGGCGCGCGCCGCCAGGCGCGCGCCGCGACCGGGACCGGGTATCTGCGCGGTGGGGCCGGGGTTGATGTGACGAACCGCTCACTCCCACGGTAGGCAGTGTTACTGCTGACGGAAGATTAGAGAGGGTACGTCGCTTCGATCCTCAGTCGGCGCACCAGGTCGCCTGAGCCGATGTGGGACTTAGACAACACCGCTCTACTCGGTAGAGCGCCACTCTCACTGAGTGCCCCATCCCGCGGGCGGCCGGGGCGCGGGTTTAGGTTAAGGGTGGGGCTAAATTGTGGCTGGGGTGGGTGGACTGGGGGAGATTGGGGGGCGGGAGGATGCATGCGGCTGGTGCTCGAACTCGGCGTGGCGGACCTCGCGGGAACCAGGTTCGCGGTCTCCCCCCTGGCCGAGACGCTGCGGGCCCTTCCGCTGCTGGCCAACCCGGGCCGGTCCGCGCTGAACCGGCCCTGGGTGCGGTGGGCGCGGGCCGAGCTGGACCGGCGGCCGCTGCGCCTGCCCCGGGTGTGGCCGCTGATCGTGACCGGCCTGCCCTACTGGCCGGAGTTCCTGTTCCCGGCGCCGGCGGGTAAGTCTCCTGGTTTCGACGAGGAACTGGCCTGCCTGTGCGCGACGCCGGACGAGGCGGTGCGGGCGAGCCTGCGGCGCGTGTTCGGCGAAAGCCGGTGGCCGGACAGCGCGACCGACCTGTTCGAGCGGCCGCGGGAGGCGCTGGCGGCGATAGCGGCCGAGGTGGCGGACTACCATGACCGGCTCATCGCCCCGCACTGGGAGCGGATCCGGCCGGTGCTCGACGCCGACATCAGCTACCACGCCGCGCTGCTGGCTGCCGACGGCTTCGGGCCGCTGTTCAGCGATCTGCATCCGGGTCTGCGCTGGTCCGCGGGCCAGCTCCTCATGGCGGACGCGGAACCCGAGCAGGCCGACCCCCAGGTCTACCTCGGGCCGGACGGCCTGGTGCTGTTGCCGAGCGTGTTCGGCTGGCCGGACTGGTCGATCAAGAAGGCGACGAGCACCCAGACCACGCTGCTGTACCCGGCGCGGGGCGCCGCGACGGTGTGGGAGGGCGCTCTGGCGGCGGGCGCGGCCTCGGCCTCGGCCTCCGCCGACGTGGCGGCGGTCGAACTGCTGCTCGGCGGGCCGCGGGCCCGTCTGCTCGAGGCGCTGTGCTCCCCCGCGACGACCACCGGGCTGGCCCGCCGCCTGGGTGTCACGCCGAGCGCCGTCTCCCAGCACCTGGCCGTGCTGTACCGCGGCGGGCTGGTGGACCGCTGGCGCAGCGGGCGCACGGTGCTGTACCAGACCTCCGAGCTCGGCCTGGCCCTGCTGGCCGGACGCTGGCCGGGGACCCTACAGGTGGGCCGCGAGCCAGTCGGCCATCTTTGACCGGGACTCGAAGGCGTGGTTGGTCAGGCCGTGGGTGCCGTCGGGGTCCAGCATCAGCTCGGCGCCTGGCGCCTCGCGGGCCAGGCGCTCGGCGTGATAGGTGGGGACCAGGCGGTCGCGCCCGCCCGCCGCGACCAGCAGCGGGCGGGTGATCCGGGCGGCGGCGTGCTCCAGGGTCAGCGCGGCCATCTTCTCGCGCGCCTCGGCCTCGGTGGCCGCGCCGGAGCGGTGCTGGAACGTGGCCCGGGTCTGCGGCGGCAGGATGTCCCAGTCCAGGGCCCACTGGTACGGCCCGGCCAGCGACACCGCCGCCCTTATTCTCGGCTCGAAGGCCGCGGCCCGGGCCGCATAGTAGCCGCCCAGGCTCACCCCGAACCCGCCGATCCGGGCCGGGTCGACGTCGTCGCGCCCCTCCAGGTAGTCGGCGACCGCGGTGGCCACCCGCTCGTAGCCGGGCTCGATCGGCAGCTCGTACTCGGCCTCGCCCTGGCCGGGTCCGTCGACGGCGATGATGGCCAGGCCGCGGTCCAGCATGTACTGCGCGGTGGCCTGCAGTTCTTCCTTCACCGAGTCCAGCCCGGGCATCATGATCACGACCGGGGGCGGGGTTGGGCTGGCCGGAACCCGGAGGTAGGCGGCCAGCGTCGTGTTCTGATAAGGAACCCGTACCGGCTCGGCCGGGGGCGTCAGGGTGGCCGCGCCGCGGCGGAAGCAGGCCACGGTGCGGTCGTGGGCCGCGCGCTGCTGGGCCAGGTCATCGACGAAGACGAACTTGCCCCAGTGCCAGCACAGCGCGGCGCGCCGCCAGGCGCCCCCGGCGGTCAGCGCCCGCTCTGCCGCCGCTGCGGTCTCGGCCAGCTGCTCGTAGGACCGGGCGGTCCGGCCCCACTCGCGGCACCAGTCGTCCCACACGTCGATGCGGGCCATGGTTTCGGTGAAGTCGGAGTAGCTGGTGCCGTTCGCGATGAAGCGCGCCGCCCAGTGCGCGTTCGCCGCCGTGACCCGCTCGTCCTGGGCGTTGGCCGCGGGCCCGGCCGCCACCCTCGCGTACAGCTGGGGCCGGCGGTCGGCCAGGCGGTCGGTGTCGCCGCCGAGGCTCTTGTCCCTGGCCCGGCGCAGGTCGCAGGCGGCGGTGAGCACGGCCGGCCGGTCGGCCAGGAGGGGGCCGGCCAGCGGCCTGCCGTTCGGGGTGACGATGACCGAACCGCCGGTCCAGGCCACGCCCCGCTCGGTGCGGCACCGGTCGGCCACGGCGACGAAGACGCCATTGGCCGCGGCGTCGGCCTGGGCCTCGAGCACGTCCGGCGAGAACCCGTCTTTCGGCGCGCCCGCGGTCGCGGGCCAGTTCACCGGGGCGGCGATGAGGTCGGCACCGTCGAGGACGGCCAGGCGGACCCACTCGGGGAACTCCAGGTCGTAGCAGATCATCACGCCCACCCGGCCGATGGCGACCTCGACGACCGGGGGCGGCGCGTCGCCCGGGGTGAAGACCAGCTTCTCCTTGTCCCACAGGTGCGCCTTGCGGTAGACCGCCCTGGTCCCGGACTCGTCCACCAGCGCCGCGCTGTTGAACAGGCGGCCATCGGCGCCGCGTTCGCAGAAGCCGCCCACGATCACCAGCCCGTGCTCGGCGGCCAGGGCCTGCCACTGGCGCAGGGTAGGGCTGTCGTCGGCGGGCGAGGCGAGCGCGCCGGCCTCGGCGCGGGCCCGGGCGGCGTCGCCGCCGAACACGTAGCCGGAATCGCATAGTTCGGGCAGCACCACGAGCGCGGCCCCGGCCGCGGCGGCCTCGGCCACCGCGGCGGCGGCGGCCTTGCGGTTGGCGCACGGCTCGCCGATGGCGATGGCCAGCTGGGCGACGGCGATGATCGTGTGATCCACTTGTGCGTGCTCCGTTCGTCCGCGATAGGACTATGAAAGCAGTTCCGGCCATCGCGTACGGCCGGCGGGAGACGGTCGGCGAGAGGGAAGGGCTGGCGGTGACGGGACACGCGGATGTCGTGGTGGTCGGCGGCGGGCACAACGGGCTGGTCGCGGCCGCGTACCTGGCGCGCGCCGGGCTGGATACCGTCGTGTGCGAGCGCCGGGACGTACCGGGCGGGGCTGCTGTCAGTGAGCATCCGTTCGGACCAGACTTTACGGTCACCTCCCTCTCCCACGTCGTCTCTTTGCTGCCACCGGACCTGGTGCGCGACCTGCGGCTGGATCAGCACGGCTACCACGTGTACCCGCAGGGGCCCTACTTCGCGCCGCGGCGGGACGGACGGTACCTGCGGCTGCCGGACGACCCGGTCCAGCGGCGGGCCGAGATCGCCAAGTTCTCGGCGCGTGACGCCGAGGCTTACGTCTCGTACCAGGCGCACCTGGCCCGTCTCGGGCGGGTGCTCGGGCCGCTGCTGCACCAGATCCCGCCGCGGCTCGGGTCCAAGCGCCCGCCGGACCTGCTGCGGCAGGCACGGCTGCTGGCCCAGCTGCGTTCCGTGGACGAGCGCGCGGCGGTCGACGTGACCCGGCTGCTCACCGAGAGCATCGCGGACCTGGCCGAGAGGTACTTCGAGAGCGACGCGCTGCGCGGCCTGCTGTCGGTCTCCGGGGTGATCGGGACGTGGGCCGGCCCGCGGTCGGCCGGGACGGCGTACGTGATGCTGCACCACCACATCGGCGAGTCGGCCTGGGGGTTCCCCCGGGGCGGGATGGGTGGGGTGTCGGGGGCCCTGGCGCGGGCCGCCCGGATGTTCGGGGCCCGGGTCAGGACCGGTGCCGAGGTGGCGCGCATCCGCACCCGCGACGGCCGGGTCACCGGGGTCACGCTGGATGGCGGGGAGTCGATCGACGCGCCCGTGGTGGTCACCACGGCGCACCCGCAGATCTCGTTCCTGCGGCTGCTGGACCCGGCCGACCTGCCGGACGGGTTCGTGGCCGACATCCGCGGCTGGCGCAGCCGCAGCGGCACGGTGAAGATCAACCTGGCGCTGGACCGGCTGCCGGCGTTCTCTTCGTATCCGGATCCTGACCCGTCGGTCTACGGCGGAACGATCGTGCTGGCCGAGTCGCTGGACGACATCGAGGACGCGTTCCAGCAGGCCGTTTCTGGCCGGCCGGCCGACCTGCCGTTCGCCGACATCTGCATCCCCAGCGTGTTCGACGACTCGCTGGCCCCGGCCGGCAAGCACGTGATGTCGCTGTTCACGCAGTGGGTGCCGTGCGGCTACGCCTCGGCGCCGTTTTCCGCGGACCTGGAGGCCTACGCCGACCGCGTGCTGGCCCGGGTGGAGGCGGTCGCGCCCGGGTTCACCGACTCGGTGCTGCACCGGCAGGTGATCGGTCCGCACCAGATGCAGGAGGAGTACGGGCTGATCGGCGGGAACATCTTCCACGGGGAGCTGTCGCTGGGGCAGATGTTCCACGCCCGGCCCGCGGCCGGCTACGCCGACCTGCGCACCCCGGTCCGCGGCCTGTACCAGGCCGGGTCGGCCACCCACGGCGGCGGCGGGGTGACCGGCATCCCCGGCCGCAACGTGGTCCGCCAGATCCTGGCCGACCGCCGCGCCGAACGCTGGCGCCGCCGGGTCTCGCGGCCGAGCCGGGTGGCGAAAACGTCCCCCCGGGTCTAGCGCGCCGGGGTGCGGCGGCGGCGGACCGGGACCACGGTCTGCAGGACGCTGCGGGCCATGGCGTTCTGCCATACGTTGCCCGCGCGGCGCCACTGGCGCTTGGGGTCCAGGACCAGCGACCGGGTCTGGACGGCCGGGTCGGTTACGCCGAGGCGCGTGGCCAGCGCGGTCATCGTCTGGACCCAGAAACGGTCCTCCATGCGGTGCATGACCGGCATGCCCAGCTCGTAGAGCGGGTCACCGGCGCGGAGCAGGACCTGCGTCTGCACCACGGTCGTCTCCCCCGAACGCTCGGCCGAACGCTCGGCCGAGAACGTGATCCAGCCGGCGAACTGGTGCCCCTGGGGCGTCGCGAACGTGAACGACTCGGCGTCGGCGTACAGCACGAACACGCCGGTGGACATCTTCACCCCGCCGCCGACCGCGATGTCCAGCAGGGCCACGTCGCCGGGGCTGATGCCGGTCAGGGCGCCCGCGAAGCGGTTGCCCTTGGGCCAGAACTCCGGGAAGTGCGCCTTCCAGACCGCGATCGCGTCCTGCGGTGAGGTACCGGGGCCGACGTCGACGGAGTAGGTCTTCTGCCACAGCTTGCCGAACCCCTGGACCGGACCGGTCAGCCGCCGGCCGACCACGTTGGTCCCGCGTACGCCCTCGCGCGCCTCGACTTGCAGCCGGTCGACCTTGGCCGCCCAGTGGCTGGCGTCGCGCGGGGCGCCGGGCCCGGTGCTGGCTGCGGGGGTAGTGGCCTCGGGTCCGGTCAGCTCGGCCATGACGTCCTCCTCGGTTCGCGGCGCCCTGCTGGCGCTGGGTGTCTTTGTCCGACTGACCAGCAGCCTAGGAAGCGCGCGATATGAAGGCGTTACGGCAAAGGCAGATCTCGTGCGACTTTTAACGAATTAGCGTTACGGGCGTCGAGCGGCCGGGAGATGCGGGCCAGGTCGGCGACCAGCTCGAAGGAGCGCAGCCGGTCGGCGGGGTCGAAGACCATGGTGGTAAGCATCAGCTCGTCGGCGGCGGTCGCCGTCAGCAGGTCGGCCAGCCCGCGGCGGACGGTCGCGGGCGCGCCGATGATCTGGGTGGCCTGCCGGTCGGCGACGAACGCACGCTCGAGCTCGTTGTACGGGTAGGCGGCCGCCTCCTCGGGAGAGGGCAGCGGGCCGGGGCGGCCGCTGCGCAGCTTCAGGAACGACAGCGCCCCCGAGCCGGCCAGCCACTGCGCCCGCTCGTCGGTCTCGGCGCAGACCACCGCGGCGGCGACCATGGCGCAGGGCCGGTCGAGCACCTCGGACGGGCGGAACTGCGAGCGGTACAGGGCCAGCGCCGGGAGGGTGTTGGCCGGGCTGAAGTGGTGCGCGAAGGCGAACGGGAGGCCGAGCACGCCGGCCACCTGCGCGCTGTAGCCGCTCGATCCGAGCAGCCACATGGCGGGCTGGTGGCCCCGGCCGGGCACCGCGGTGATCCGCGCGAACGGGTGACCCTCGGGCCAGCGGCCGGTGAAGAACCCGAGCAGCTCGATGAGCTGGTCGGGGAAGTCGTCCGCCGACAGCGCGTCGGGTGAGCGGCGCAGCGCGGCGGCCGTCACCTGGTCGGTACCCGGGGCGCGGCCGATGCCCAGGTCGATGCGGCCGGGATGGAGCGCCTCCAGCATGCCGAACTGTTCGGCGACCACCAGCGAGACATGGTTGGGCAGCATGACGCCGCCGGAGCCCACCCGGAGGGTCGTGGTCGCGTCGGCGATGTGACCGATCAGCACGGGCGGGGCCGAGCTCGCGATGCCGGGCATGTTGTGATGCTCGGCGACCCAGAACCGCCGGAACCCGAGTTCCTCGGCGTGCCGGGCCAGGTCGATGGTGGCGCGCAGCGCGTCGCCGGCGTTCCCGCCATCCGGCACCGGGGCCAGGTCGAGGACGGACAGCGGTACCTGGGCCGGGCCGAACGCCAGGGTGGCCAGGGAGAAAGCGGGGTCCATGTCTTCCACGACTTGTCCGAACAGCGCGGACAGTCACGTTCTTCCGTCAGCCGCGGTGCACGGTCCCGCCGCGATCAGGGCTTGCGGCCGACGGCCCCCCACATCTGGGCGCGGACGGCGGACTCGCTGACCGAGGCGGGGCGCCATTCCGGGATGCGGACCAAACCGGGTTCGAGCAGGTCGAGCCCGGCGAAGAAGGCGGCGACCTCGCGATAGGTGCGGGGCACGGACTGCTGGGCCATCAGCTCGTTGAGGCGGTTGGTCATGCTGATCATCGCCCCGGTGTCGATGTCGCTCGCCGCGTGGCTGATCACCACGTAGCTGCCCGGCACCACGGCGTTGACCAGCTGGCTCACCAGGTCGTACGGATCGTCCCGGTCCAGGATGAGGTGCAGGATCGCGATCAGCATGATCGCGACCGGGCGGGCGAAGTCCAGCGTCCGCGCGGCCTCGGCCAGGATCTTCCCGGGCTCGCGCAGGTCGGCCTCGACGTAGTCGGTGACGCCTTCCGGAGCGCTGGTGAGCAGCGCGCGGGCGTGGGTCAGCACGATCGGGTCGTGGTCGACATAGACGATGCGGGACTCGGGCGCGATGGACTGGGCCACCTCGTGGATGTTGCTGTTGGTCGGCATGCCGGTACCGACGTCCAGGAACTGGCGGATGCCGGCCCGGCCGGTCAGGTAGCTCGTGGTACGGACCAGGAATGCGCGGTTGGCCCGCGCGGTCGAGACGATGTCCGGGTTGATCCGCATGGCCTGCTCGGCGGCCTCGCGGTCCGCAGCGAAGTTGTCCTTGCCGCCGAGCAGGTAGTCATAGACCCGGGCCACGTGCGCGACGCTGGCGTAGTGCGCGAGGGGCCGCTCCGATCCTGGCGCGTTACTGCCCGGTAGCTGAGACGGCATGGACCCAGCATGCCACGGCTATGTCTCAGTTATGGAGGCGGTGAACCGCTCGGAACGGTGCGGGATCCCGGTCAGGTCTAGCGCCGCCGGTGGCGCTGCCTGATCTTGATGTAGCCGAACAGCGGGTGACCGGTCACGATCACCGTCGGGGCACCCGGGGCCGCCGTCTGCGCGGCCCGGTTGCTGATGTGCCCGGTGTAGGTGCTCAGCGGGCCGACGCGAGCGGCCCAGCCTTCGGGCAGGATCAGCTGGATCCACCCGGTCCGGGTGATCACCTCCACGGTGACCTCACGGTAGGCGCAGGAGGCCTGGGTGAAGTCGATCGTGATCCACCCGGTGGTGGACTCGGCGGTGATCCGCCGCGGGACGATCCAGCGCCCGGCCTGCTTGATGTTCGGCGTCGTGGTCCGCAGGACCAGCGTCTCCGGCTCGACTCCGATCCCCGGGTACGAGACGAAGGGCGGCTGCGCGGGCAGGTCCGCCACCAGCGTCTCGAGGTCGCCGTACGTCTTCGCGCGGTAGGCCCGGCCGAGCCGGTCATCCAGCTCCCAGAGCTCGATCCGGCCCTCGCTGGCCGCGATCCGCAGCCGTTCCGCCACGGCCTCCCGGTCCACATCAGCCGCCCGTTTCGCCGCGATGTCGTTCGGCTCAGGTCCGGGCCGATCCGCATCGGTCATTGGCAGTCAGGGGCGGTCGGCGTGAGCGGGCTTGCCCACCGTCAGCAGGATCGCGGAATCCTCGACGGCGTGCAGCGCGTGCCGGGTGTCCGGGACAACGAGAAGATCACCGGAACGTCCTTCCCAGGTCGTATCGCCAGCGGTCAGCCGGACCCGGCCGCGCAGCACCTGGATGGTGGCCTCGCCCGGGTTCTCGTGCTCGCCCAGGGACGTGCCCGCGGTCATGGCGAGCACCGTCTGCCGCAGCGTGTGCTCGTGCCCGCCGTACACGGTTTCCGCGCTGCGCCCGGCCGGAGCGGCGGCCGCCCGCCTGGCCTGCTCGCGGACGATCGAATCGAGTGAGAACTTTTCCATGCGCGCAGTCTCCCGGCCCCCGCGGCCGGCACGCAAGCTGGGCTCCAGCCCGCTCCAGCCGGCGCCTAGTGATGGACCGCGGCGAGCAGGGCCGCGTAGGACCGGACCAGCGCCGCGTGCTCAAGCGGGAGCAGCCGGCTGTCACGCTCGCAGCCCTCGCGAACCCACTGATCGGACAGGTCCATGGCCCGCGCCCGGTGCACCGCGGCCGGGCGGAGCGCGGCCTCGGGATCGCCGTACAGGTAGCAGTAGAGGCGGACCAGCGACTCCACCAGTTCCTCGGCGGGTTCGGCGTCATCGATCGCGTGCGAACCATCCCGGTGCTGACCCTCCCGGTGCACGCGCCACCAGTCGACCTCGAGCTCGGCGGCCTTGGCCGGGTTCGCGGGCTCGCCGTAGACCAGCCTGACCAGGGCGTAGAACCGCCGCATGCAGGCCCGGGCCCGCTTGGGGTGGTTGTCGGGGTAGGGCGCCCACAGCTGGCTGGCCCGCAGCATCAGCCAGGCGCCGTGCAGGGTCCGGTACCAGTTCAGGCCGAAGCCGGCCCGGACCAGGCCGACCGAGGCGACCAGCACCCTGGGCCACTGCCGCAGGTAGTACCCGACCCAGGCCCGGTACTCGAGATCGGCGAGACGAACGGGATCGAATGACCGCAGCCGCGTCGGCGTCCCGACGCTGACCTTGCCGGTGGTGCTCATCGGCGTCCCCTCTCTGCAGCTAGCAAAGCATTTCCCGCTTCCTCGCGGTCCTACGCCCCGCAATTAGGCATGAGCCTGGCCCGGCGGCCTGACCGGCACCGCCCGTGGGCCGGCGGTTACGGCAGATCACCCCCCGGCGGGCAGGGACCGGCGGAGCCAGCGCAGGAATTCGGCGAAGTCCTCGTCGATGACGGACTGATCATGATGGCGGAACCGGCCCGCCGCCTCGCTCGCGGCAAAGCCGAGCACGGCCGTGCTGATCAGCCGCTCGGCGCGCGCGACCTCGCTGTCGCTCACGCCGCCCTCGCGCAGCGCGGCCTGCACCGCGTCCCGTGCCGTCCGGGCGGCCGGGGTAACGGCCGGCCTGGTCAGCAGCAGCGGGAAGACGGCGGGATGCCTGCGGGCGGTGGCCCTGATCCCGTCGGCCAGCGCGACGAGCCGCTCGTCCCACCGGCCTTCGGCGGGGGGCCGCGGGTACTCCGTCAGCAGCAGCTCGACCAGGCCGTCCAGCAACGCCTCCTTGTCGGTCACGTGCCGGTAGAGCGCCATCGGCGTGACGCCCAGGGCACGAGCCACCGCGTGCATCGTGACCGCCGCCAGCCCCTGCTCGTCGGCCAGCCGGAGCGCGGCGGCCAGCACCGCCGCCCGGCTGATCTGCGCGGCCCGTCCCATGGTCTCCCCGTCCGTTGCCCAATCAAAGTATATAACGTATGCTTACATTATATACTTATTGGGAGGAGCCCATGTTCATCCTGCTCAGCGATGGTGCGGGCCTGACCGCCCGGCAATGCGCCACCGTGCTTTCCCGGGCCGGTCACCAGGTGGAGGCGCTCTGTGCGGAACGGTTGTGCCTATGCGGCATGACCCGGCATGTCCGCCGGGTGCACCGGGTGCCCGGCATCGGCACCGACCCGTTCGGATGGCTGGAGGCGGCCGTCGACCTCGCGGCGCGGCGGCACGCGGAGGTGCTGCTGCCGGTGCAGGAGCAGGTGGCCGTCATGTCGCTGCAGCGCGACAGGATCGAGGCCGCGGGCCTGCTGACCGCGGTGCCGGACTTCTGGGCGCTGGCCCGGGTGCAGGACAAGGTGTCCGCGTTCGGGACGCTGACCCAGGCCGGCCTGCCGCAGCCGCCCGCCGTGGTCGCCACGAACCCGGCCGAGCTCGAGGCGGCCGGGGCGCTCCCGGCCTTCGTGAAGACGCCGATCGGCACCGCGTCGGCCGGGGTGTGCCGGGTGGAGACGCGAGCGGAGCTGCGGCGGCTCGCGGCGGGGTACGAGCGCGAGGGAGTATTCGCGGCGGGGGGCGTCCTGGTGCAGCAGCCGGCCGATGGGCCGCTGGTCATGGTCCAGTCGGTGTTCGCGCACGGTGAGATGGTCGCGTTTCACGCCTGCCAGCGGGTCCGCGAAGGGGCGGCAGGCGGGGCCAGCCACAAGCTCGGCCTGGACTTGCCGGAGGTGCGCGAGCACCTGGCCGCGCTGGGCGCGGCGCTGCGGTGGCACGGCGCGCTGTCGGCCGACGTGATCCTGGGCCGGGCGGGCGCCCAGTTCATCGACATCAACCCACGGCTGGTCGAGCCGGTCAACGCCCTGGCCTCCGGCGTCGACCTGGTGCGGGCCCTGGTCGAGGTCGCGTGCACCGGCACGTCGGCGCCGCAGCCGCCGGGACGGCCCGGGGCGCGGACGCACCAGCTGCTGCTGGCGGTGCTGGGTGCGGCGCAGCACGGCGGACGCCGCGAGATCGTGCGCGAGCTGGGGAACGCGCTGACCGGCCGCGGCGACTACCGGGCCAGCCGGGAAGAACTCACGCCGGCCGGGGGCGACCCGCTCGCCGCGCTCCCGGTCGTGCTGACCGCCGCGATCACTTTGGTGCAGCCCGCCGCGTGGCGGCGCTTCGCCGGCGGCAGCACCGGCGCGTACTCCCTCACCCCGGCGGCGTGGCACGCGCTCACGGCGTCCGGCGCCGCTCGGGCACACGCCCCGGACGCGTGGCACGGGCGGGGGGCGGGCACCACGGCCCGTTCCGTATAAAGATCTTTGCCTTTGGCGTGAGAGGTCAGCTCCAGCACCGGCGCGGCGGGGTAATGCGTACCACGCCGGCCGTGCCGATGACCGCAGCTAGCTGGTGCGCTGGCGGATCGGCGGCCCGGCCTTTGTGACTCGGGACCAGGGTGGTTGGTTGCGCCTTGGGGCCGGGCGGTTATTCGTCCAGGGTCGCGGCGTCGGCGGGGACGTCGACGGAGTACGGCCTGAGCACGTCCAGCGGGACGATCTCCAGCGCACGCTCGTGGGTCGAGGCCAGCACCACCGGGGCGGCGGCGCCGTCACGATGGGCCCGCAGCCAGTTCGCCGCGGTCACGCACCACCGGTCCCCCGCCACCAGCCCAGGGAAGCTGAACTGGGGCATCGGCGTGGACAGGTCGTTGCCGATGCCGCGCTGATGCGCGAGGAACTCCGCGGTCACCACCGCGCAGATCGTGTGACTGCCGAGGTCCTCGGGTCCGGTGGTGCAGCATCCGTCCCGGTAAAACCCGGTGAGAGGATCAGTTCCACATGGCTCGAGTTCGCCGCCGAGCACATTGCGGTCGCTCATGTTTGCAGTATCGGCATGGCGGCCGTGAGACCGCAAGATCCACGATACGGCCGTCCGTTTGCGCAGTAACCGCGAAACAAGCAGGCAACACGGCCTGCGGAACAAGACGCGGCGCCCGGGCGCCGGCACAATTGGTCGGGTGAAGCACTCCAGACTTCTCGCGGCGGGCGGAGCCTCGCTCCTGGCCGCGACGGCGGCGGTGTCCTGCGTCGCGCCCTCCGGGGCGGCCACGGCGAAGGCCCCGGCCGTGCCGGTCACGCACGTCATCGAGATCATGATCGAGAACCACTCCTTCGACAACCTCTTCGGCAAGTTCCCCGGCGCGGACGGCATCCCGGCGAACACCTCGCTGCTCAACCCGGACGCCTACTTCGACTCCGCGCCGAACGTGCAGCCCGTCTGGGCCGCGGGCAACGAAGGCGACGTCAACGGCGAGCTCAACAACAGCACGGTCGCGGAGCAGATGGCCATGGACTACCAGCCCGGCCAGGGCTACCTGATGGACCACTACACCGTGTTCCCGCAGGACGGAATGGCCGCGATCACCGAATTCGGCCCGCAATTCGACCCGGACGAGCAATACCTGGCGTCGGCCTATGAACTCGCCGACCACAATTTCCAGCCGGTTATCGCCCCGACCCAGCCGAACGTCATGACCGCGCTGAACGGCACCGATCACGGATGGGTCTACAACAACCTCGAACCCGGCCCGGCCCAGCCGTGGAACTCCATTTTCGACGAGCTGACCGCGCACGGCCGCAGCTGGAAGATCTACTACGCGCTGCCGCCGTCCGCCCTGGCCGGGACGATCTGGCCGCAGCTCATCCCGCCCGGGCACGCCGCCGGCCTGACCACCGGATCGGCGTTCTTCGCCGATCTCGCGTCCGGCGGCCTGCCTGACTTCTCCTTCGTGCGGCCCGGGGTGGACTACAGCACCGAGCCGCCGGAGGACATCGGGCAGGGCGACGCGTGGATCGGCCAGCTGGTCAACGCGGTCGCGCACAGCAAGTACTGGGCTTCGACGGCCATCTTCGTCACCTACGACGAGAGCGGCGGGTTCTGGGACCACGTGGCGCCCGCCGCGAGCACCGGCTACGGGGCCCGGACGCCGATGATCATCATCAGCCCGTACGCCCGCCGCGGCGTGTACCACCAGCAGAGCACCAACGTCTCCATCCTGTCGTTCATGCAGAAGCTGTGGGGCCTGCCCGCGCTGACGCCGCTCAACGCCAGCCAGAACAACCTGTTCTCCGCGTTCAACTTCGGCCAGGCGCCGCTGTCCCCGCCCTCGGTGCCGGTCGCGCCGACCGACACCATCGGGTTCCACGGCCCGGGCGGCATCCTGACCGACGTCGGTTCCGTTAATCCGGGGCGCTCGCTGACGATCAACCTGGAGGCCGAGACCGGCGGGCTGGTGCTCGATCCGGCGGTGAACGGCCCGGTCGCGCTGACGCTGACGCCGCCGCCGGGAGTCGCGGTGCCGCCGTCGTTCCCGTCCTCGGCGCACCTGGCCGGCGGCCAGGCGGACATCTCGGTGTCGTTCCCGTCGGCCGGTTACTGGCGGATCGCGGCGAGCGGGCCCGGGGGCAGCCAAGGCTGGGTCACCGTGGACGTGGGTGTCACGCCCGATACGGCGCCCTGAGCCCGGCGGCTGAGCCCGGCGGCTGAGCCCGGCGGCTGAGCCCGGCGGCTGAGCCCGGCGGCTGAGCCCGGCG
>Ga0209415_10008893_pt1 | contig 17336 bp, 13 predicted proteins | sample PeaSoiSIISIP2007_FD_187696 | JGI IMG/M metagenome (GOLD analysis project Ga0209415, IMG submission 187696) | Peat soil microbial communities from Weissenstadt, Germany - SII-SIP-2007 (SPAdes) (version 2) | ecosystem: Environmental > Terrestrial > Soil > Wetlands > Peat | place: Germany... | reverse complement strand
GCAACGGGAGTAACAGGAGCAACGGGAGTAACAGGTGACACCGGTGCAACAGGAGTAACAGGAGCAACGGGAGTAACAGGTGACACCGGTGCAACAGGAGTAACAGGAGCAACGGGAGTAACAGGAGCAACGGGAGTAACAGGTGACACCGGTGCAACAGGAGCAACGGGAGCAACGGGAGTAACAGGAGCAACGGGAGTAACTGGAGCAACAGGTGACACCGGAGCAACAGGAGTAACTGGTGCAACAGGAGCAACTGGGGCAACGGGAGCAACAGGTGACACCGGTGCAACAGGAGTAACAGGGGCAACCGGTGCAACGGGAGCAGGTTTGGCTGCCTTCGGTTATGTATATACAATTGATGTAGGGGGCCAAGTTGTAGCCGGTGGAGCAGATGTGGTATTTAGCAGTAATGGCCCACTTGTAAACGAAACCCACACAGTGGGTACCACCACGGTGACCGTTGGTCTTGCTGGTAACTATCAGATTGAATATAGCACAAGTATAACTTTAGGTGTAGGTTCGGAATTAGCCATTTCAGTGAATGGTGCAGTAGATGCATCCACTCCAATTACTGCTTTGGTCGCACCTGGTCCAGTTACTGGTCAGGCGATTTTACTCCTTGCAGCGGGTGATCTCATTACACTTACGAATAACTCAATTACTCCGTTTACGACAGCTGCCTCGCCTGAGGTTGGTGCACAATTGATTATTGACAAAATAGATTAATATATTGCTGGAAATGGTTTTAATGGAAGGAATCCTTTGCAAAAAGGGTTCCTTCTTTGATCTTTAGAGTTAGATTTGCTCCCACTTTCCAGAATGTTGAATACCATAGAGTATGACCTAAAATCATATCTATGAGGTGGAAGGAAAGATGGTTGATAAGTCCATTACTATTAGTTTGTGTATGATTGTGCGCAATGAGGAAGGTACCATTGCTCGGTGCCTTGATTCGGTGAAGGGAATTCCGGATGAGATTGTGATTATCGATACTGGTTCGACAGACCGCACGAAAGAAATTGTGAATCAATACACGGACAGGGTTATTGATTTTGTTTGGATTGATGATTTTGCGGCTGCCCGCAATTTTGCTTTTAGCAAAGCTACTACAGATTATATTCTTTGGCTGGATGCAGATGATGTCTTAGCAGATTCTGATCGAGAGCAGTTTCTGAAGCTGAAGAAAAATCTAGATCCCTTAATGGACGTCGTTAATATGCCCTACCTATTAGCGTTCGACCAGTCTGGTGCAGTTACTTTTAGCTTAAGAAGAAATCGCTTGGTCAAACGGAGTAAGAACTTCCGTTGGATCGGGGCGGTGCACGAGTATTTAGAGGTGTATGGACCTGTTTTAAATTCAAATATTTGTGTAACACACAAGGGTATGGCAAGTAATGATTCTGACCGCAACCTTAAAATATATGAGAAGCGTAAGGCCAAAGGGGAATCGTTTTCCCCACGAGATTTATATTACTATGCAAATGAACTGTCTGATCACCAACTCTATAATCAGGCGATCGAATCATACCAGGAATTTTTAAAGACTGGACTGGGCTGGGTCGAAGATAATATTTCTTCTTGCGGAAAATTGGCAGACTGTTACCAAAAATTAGAGAAGAAGGATAAAGAACTGGAATATATCTTGAAATCCTTTGAATATGCCACCCCAAGGGCTGAATTTTGCTGCCGTTTAGGTTTTTACTTTCTGGGTGCTAAGCAATATGAGCAGGGGGTTTTCTGGTATAAACTAGCTACTCAATTGGAAAGGCCTGTTGACAGTTGGGGGCCAGTAATTGAAGCCTGCTGGACGTGGTTACCGCATTTACAGTTGTGTGTTTGCTATGACCGTTTAGGTAAGCATGAACTGGCTTATGAGCATAATGAGTTTGCTCGGAATTATCGACCAGAAGATAGCCAAGTTTTATACAACAAGAATTATCTGGAAGGCGTTTTGAAGAAAGTATCTGCAGAAAAAAACGCACTTGATTTTTTACTGAACTGAACCAAGGAGCAGAACAACAGACGGTTTCTAGATAGGTAGGCTAGAAACCGTCTGTTGTTCTGCTAAAATCCTGTGAATCGGTTTGCTGAGACTCTGCTTAAAAGCTGCGTTCTTCGGTGCGATTTTGAGGTTCCCACTCCGAAATTGTCCCCCCACTCTTATTCCTCCCAGAGGACCAAATTAGGCTGAGGGTCAAGGATGGATTCGTATTGTTCCGCGATGCCATAGACAGCATTGGGATCAAGTTGTTTATAGCGATTGTATTTGTAGAGACGGTCTTCCGCTTTCATCCAGCCTAGGTGTTTAAGCCGTAGTTGGCAAAGAGCGCCAGGTAATTGGTAGATGTTGAGAGGAATTCGCCCGCAGTGTTGGGGGGTTTCTCGCCAAATCCAATGATATTCAGGCACGTACCTCACCATAAAGGGACGATAAACTGTATGAGCTCTCCAGTAAGTGTCTTCTCGGTAAGAACTTTCATTCCACATATCATATAAGCGGAAAGAATAATGATCTACCTCCTGGACTTTAGCTAATTCTTTTAAAACCTCAGCTGCTTTGTCTTCGAAGACTTCGTCAGCATCCAAAATCAAAATCCAGTCGGGTTTGGTGGCAATGACCATCTCCCAGAGCTGTTTTCTGAGCACAATTTCGTTATTAAATCTTGTTTCCGGGTTGGAAGCAAGAGTCAAAGGGATACCATTAAGAGCAGCTTTACAAATCTCTATCGTGTTGTCCTCACTAGCATCGTCAAGAATGACTGCTTCGTCGATATAGTGGGACGCATGTTTAAGAATATTCTCCAAATATCTGTTAGCTTCATTGCGCACTAACATGGCCAGAGTAATTCGGCTGCCTTTGATTGCGCTCTGAGGAGCTAATGAAACAGTTGTCTCGATGTCCTGAGGTTCGACGTTGAGTTCGTCGTTGAGACCCAGTTGTCTTTTGTATTCCTTAAGTCCTTCTAACTCAGATTCACGGTAAATGTGATAAGGGGGATAATGGGTATCAGCATAGAGCTCTAAATTTAAGGCTGCAGCCCGGATACAGAAGTGCCGATCTTCACCCCAAAGTTCTAGGTTATAGATCTGACTGAAAGAGACTCCCATGGAAAGTGCCTTTCTGCTGATCAAAGTGCAAGCCCCAAGCATGCCCACTTTATACGTGCCTGGTACAGAAAGCATTTGGAGAAATTCGCCAGTGCCTTTAATGATTTCTTCCTGATTTATCGGCTCTCCTCTTGGGGCAGAGTACATTTGATAGTGACCTGTAACCCAAACTTGAGGGAGAGGGATCGTGTTTGGCTGCCATCTGGTCCAGAAAACCTCAGATACGATGTCTTTTTGCAACTCTATGAGGTGTTTAAGGGTTTGGGGTTGTACGTAAAGATCTGAATCTATGAGAAAAAGATAATCATACCCTTCTTCAAGAGCAAGCTTTATGAAGTGATCTTTATAGGAAGCGATCTTCCAGATTAAGTTTTCCCGCCAGTAGTGAGTTGTCTCGTCGCAAATATAAGAATCCTCAGGGCTGCCAGGGAAAAGCCGGACGTTCGCATTTTCTGTGGAAAATTTGGTCAATAAATCATGCTCGTTATGGTCATCAACAAAAGCAAAGTCGAGCTCCACTTCCGTGCAATCCAAGAGCTTGAGCGATTCCAGAAATTGCGCCAGAACGTGCTCTTTCTGGCGAACAGGGCTTGCTAGTAAAATACGATGTTGCATGGAGATACTCCTTTCAAAAAGGATTCAGCTTTTAACTGGTGCGGTTGCTATCCTGTGCACATTTCCGTTTCGATGCTTTGTTATAATATGTAAGGTTAAGTTAGAGTGTTAATTGAAAATAAGTACAGCCCCTTTGGTAGTGCCAAGAGGCTGTATTGTGTGAAATGAGAGAACAATTTCAAAGGCTTAGCAAGAAAGCTTCTACTTGATTCGCAGTACGTTGCCAAGACCAAGCTTGAGCGAGGTGATGGCCTGAGGTAGCCATATCCTGACGTTCCGCATCCTTAGTTAATAGTTGATAGATTGCCGAGCTTATCTGTTCAATGTCACTTGGGGGGACTAACAGACAGTTTTCACCGTGTCTAACGTAATCGCGAATTCCACCACAATCCGTGGTCACTACGGCCGTACCGCAGGCCATCGCTTCAAGGGGGGGTAAGCCAAAAGCTTCAAAGTAAGAGGTGTAGACGAAGAGGTCAGCTTCAGCATAATGCAGAGCTAGCTCTTGATCAGTTGCCGTTGTTTTAATCTGGCAAGGTACTGGGCTAGCAAAAGTTGCATTCTCTGGAATGGAAACTGTCAGATCAAAATTAATCTGATCCTTCAAACGAGTTAAGGCTTGTATAAAGTCTGCTCCTCCCTTCCAAGTATACCCAGAACCGGGGTCGCGCATGATGTAAAAAATGCTCTTACAGCCTGTTTGCTCGGATTGTTTAGGATAAGGATGAAAAATCGAAGTATCCACTCCAGCGGAGATGACAGTGCTGTTTAGGCCAGTTTCTTGGAACAGGATTTGGCGGTGCCACTCCGATATTGACATGATTGGTGCGCCGATCAGATAGGTCTGCTTAGCTATTTCTGAATCGGGGACCCAGAGAGGTTCATATCCAAGACTGAGGCGTACTACCCGGCCTTTTTGGGATTCCCAGGCTGGCCTAACCGTGGGATAGAAATTAGGTAGAATAAAATCAGCGGCAGGAATGGAGGAAGGGGTTAGCTCTTTTACTCGTCTTAACTTGGCACGCAATGGCCAGACTTGGGCTGCTGTTTCGGGTATAACGACTTCAATATCATGTCCTTTGTCTACTAGGGCATTAGCAAGATGATAAATAAAACGGGCTCCTCCGCCCGTTTCTAAACTAAGAACAGGAAACACAATCTTCATTGTTTGTCCTCCCTTGTGCTTTACATACTATAGATTATGCGTTCTAGTAGGCGATTTGTGTGTCATATGGCACTTAAGGGAAAACTTTGAATAACATGTATTAGGAATTAAGATTGGAAGGATGTTCAGCCAGTGACAGTAAATGTCGTCAACCATAAAGAGTTCCTGATTGCGATTAATGAACTCCTATTAGATTCCGGTACGGTCCTAGATGTTGGTTGTGGCGTGGGGGCAACCATTACAGAATTTTGTTGCCCAATAAAAATCGGTGTTGATGCTCATCGACCCTACTTAGATAATGCTAAGTTGGGTGAACAATTTATCAAACTTAATTTCATGGCAGAGCGCCTTAGCGAAATATTCCTGCCTAATTCCATGGATAGTGTAACATTGATAGATGTAATTGAGCACTTTGAAAAAGAGGTGGCCTTTGATGTCCTGCGCCAAGTAGAGGAGATTGCCGCCAAAAGAGTGATCGTCTTTACTCCCAGAGGTTTTTTTAAACAAATAGAAGTTGACCATTACGGTTTAGGAGGAGAAAGCTTTCAACGGCATCGGTCGGGATGGGAGGTAGAGGATTTCGAAAAGCTTGGTTACAATATTATTATTTTCAGCAAATTTCACGATCATAGAAATTTAGCTTTCGTTGAGGTCTATGGAAAAGACGCGCAGCCTATTGATGCCCTATTAGCTTGGAAGGATTGTAGGTTAGGTGCGGGCTAAATGTAAAAGTAAGGCTTCTAATTTATCGGCGGAGTGCCACCAGGTCCAAGGCTGAGCGAATTGTAAGCCAGCTAAGGCGAGACGATTTCGTTCCTTTTCCTGAGTTAATAGATGAGCTAATACTAAGGTGAGTTGTTGGATGTCGCTGGGGGGAACAAGTAAACAGTTCTCTCCGTTTTTTGTGAAATCGCGGTTACCACCATTATCAGTGGTTACGACCGCTGTACCAGAGGCCATTGCTTCTAAAGGGGGCATAGAAAATGCTTCAAAATATGAGGTTGAAACGAAGATGTCTGCTTGGGCATAAAATTGAGCCATTTCGGTGTCAGAGTAGGCCTTCACTATCTCATAGGGACAGGGTGCCAGGTAATTTGCCCCCTCCGGAGCGACAACCTGGATGTCAAAGGCAGGAACCAGCGGAGCTAAATTCCGGCAAGCTTCCCAAAAGTCTTCGGTACCTTTCCAAGTATAGCCATGTTCTTTCGAACGTAGTATATAAGCAATAGTAAGGCGTCCGGTGGAAAGGGATTTTTTGGGGGAGGGACAAAAAATCGTGGTATCGACACCTCCAGGTATTACGGTGCTATCCCGCCCTGTTCCTTGCAAAATTAATTGGCGATGCCACTCAGATATGGATATTATTGGGGCATCTATTAGGTAAGAAGCCAAGGCTTTTTCTGTTTCTGGCACCCATAAAGGCTCATAACCAAGGCTAAGTCGAACGACTTGGCCTTTTTTGGATTCCCAAGCTGGAAAAACAGTGGGATAGAAATTCGGCAGAATAAAATCCGCAGAGGGTATTGTAGCTGGGGTAAGTTCTTTGACCCGGGTTATTTTTGTCCGCAGAGGCCAATCCACAGAGGCATTTTGAGGTAGTACGATTTCCACGTCGTGTCCTTTATCCACCAGTTCATTGGCTAACTGATAAATAAAGCGTGTCCCCCCGGTTTCCAAGCTTAGGACAGGAATCACAATTTTCATAATTTAGCCTCCCAAATAATGAACGTAATTTGTTTCCTTTTCAGTGTATGTTACGCTCAGCATCATGGTGGCAATATCAGTATATTTGGAAGTTATTTCATGTCGCCTGTGTCAACATTGGGGGGACTGCCATACCATATAGTGATGAGATTGGGGGAGGATGGATCCGAAAATGAAGATTTGTGTCGTTGGTTTAGGTAATATCGGTTTTAATCTTTTCATTTACCTTTGCCAAAAGTTTTCAGGAGAGGTTATCGGGGTTGATGTGAACGAAAGAAAGGTCGCCGAATTACGTCGCCAGGGTCATAGGGTGACCGCGGATTATCGAAGTTTAACAGGGGTTGATGTTTGGTTAATGGCTCCTTCCACCGGTAATCAGGGACAAAACCTATTGGCAGCCTTAGACCAGATGATCATCTGTCCGGGCTCTTTGATTTCCATTGAATCGACGTTGCCTCTGGGAACAATGTGGCGCGTGCGTGAATTTTTGGAGGAAAAAGGATTTAAATTAGGAACTGATATTTTCTTGATTCATGTTCCACATAGAATAATGTTTGGTGTTGATAAAACTGTTTGTGATACCCCACGGGTGATAGGTGCCTTTACTGAAGCCTGCCTAGAAAAGGGACGTCAGTTTTATACTCCGTTAGTTCCCCTCCTAGTTGAAGTTTCTGATGTTCGGGTAGCGGAGTTATCTAAGGTGGTTGAAAATGTAAAGCGTTATGTTGATATAGCCTTTGCTCAGGAGATTTACGGCTACTGTGTTGACCAGGGAATGGATTATGATGATTTGAGGCGGGCTGTAAATAGTAAAAATAACGTCGAACTACTAGGTACCGATTGGGGTATTGGCGGGGAGTGTTTGCCCAAGGACATGAGTTTCTTGCGAACTGTTTGTCACTCAACTTTGTTGGCGGGAGCGGAACAGGCGGATGGGGAATATCGAGATAGAATCGTGCGACAGGTGGGTAGTGGTAAGCGGGTTATAGTCAGAGGTTTAAGCTTTAAAACTGGGGTTAAAGATCTTAATCATAGCCGAGGGGTTGATTTGGTCAGAGCCTTAGAAGCGGCTGGGAATACTGTCTTGGTGGAAGATCCCTTATTCACTCCTGATGAACTTAGTGGGGCGGGCTTTGAGATTAATGACGGGATCGATCAAGGAAAAGAAAATCAGGATATAGTAGCTGATAGGGTAATACTGGAGCGGCAAAGGGCCTTAAATATAATATAATTCGAACAATTTCGATACTGATAATTAGGGCAAAAAGGAGCTAATAAGATGGCGAAAATATTAGTAATTGGTAGTAAAGGAACGCTAGGTTCGCGATTAGTAGAAGTACTGCAAAATCGGGGACATGAGGTTTGGGAAGTTGATTTACAACACCATCCTGGGGATAAGTATATAAGGGCTGACATTGCTGAATATCGTCAGCTGGAACGTGTTTTTGAGCAAAACTATGATTGTGTCTATCTTTTAGCAGCTGAATTTGGTCGCATTAATGGAGAACATTATTATGACACGCTTTGGAAGACAAACGTAATTGGGACACGTAACATTTTAGAATGGCAATTGAAAAAAGGTTTTAAACTGGTATTCACAAGTTCCTCCGAAATTTACGGAGAAGCAACGGAACCCCTTTTGACCGAAGATTTACCTTTAAAGAAGACCATTATTCAGCATAATGACTATGCCTTAAGTAAGTGGGCAAATGAAGTTCAAATCATAAATTTTGAAAATAAATACCAGTCTCCTATTGTCAGATTGCGTTTGTTCAATGCCTACGGTCCAGGAGAATATTATCATCCCTACCGTAGTGTTATTTGCCTCTTTGTCTATCGGGCGTTAAAGGGGATCCCTTATGATGTTTTTGAAGGATACCACCGTGTCTTTATGTATGTGGAAGATTTAATCCCAACAATAGCCAACGTCGTTAATAATTTCAAATCAGGTGAAGTTTACAACATCGGTGGCACGGAATACCGCAGTGTCAAAGATTTAAGTGAATTAGTGCTTAAATATACGGAGGGTGATCCGAAATTAGTCAATTATCTGCCAGAAGACAAGCACAATACGGTCAGTAAACGACCGGATATTCGCAAAGCGACAGCCGATCTTGGACATGATCCCAAGGTGAAGTTAGAAGAAGGATTACCCATAACTGTGGAGTGGATGAAGAAGATTTATCAATGACGAACCGCCACTAGTCGTGGTTTAAATATCGAATAGTTAAGCCTTGGATAAGTTTAACTAAACTTCAGATGGAGATAAAACTCCATCTGAAGTTTAGTTTCCTAATATAAGGAGGGTCGCCAATGCTACCGCCTAAAGTTAGTATCGTCATCCCCACCTACAATCACGCCCGGTATCTCCGCTATGCTCTGGATAGTGTAATCAATCAGAGTTATGCGAATATTGAGGTTCTTGTGATTGATGATGGTTCCACCGATGGAACAGCGGAACTAGTGAGGCCTTATCGTTCAATTATTAACTATATTTATAAAGAAAATGGGGGAACTCCAAGCTCCTTAAATCTTGGGTTATCTCGGGCAACCGGTAAGTATATTTGCTGGTTAAGTGCAGATGACATGATGATAGGAGAGAAAGTGGCTAAACAGGTTGAATTAATGGAAAGTGATCCGAGCCTGGGTTTTAGCTACACGAGCTTTGTGGTTATTGACGCTAACGGTAAAAAGCAATATGATGTGAATTCTCTTTATTTTTCCGACAAGCGTGAAATGGTGACTAAGCTCCAGGAAGGCTGTTTTATTAACGGATCTTCTGTGATGATGAGAAGTTCTGCTTTAAAAGAAATAGGGGATTTCGACGAAAGTCTGCCTCAAGCCCATGATTATGACTTGTGGTTCCGTTTTCTTCGGCGTTTTTCCTGTGGATTTCTTGCAGATCCACTATTGGCTTATCGCTGGCATGGTGAAAATATGAGTCAATGTCCCAATGAAGCGTGTTCTGTGATCGTTAGAGAGAGAGCTAGACAACTTTTTCCCGAGTGGTTAACTTAAACCCGAGCCCTGCTGGGGGAGTGGGATGATGGGGGGGTATGATGAATAAAGCACCAAAAACGAAAGTTTTTGGTGCTTTATTATTTAGTGTAAGTCCGTCATTTACCGCGCAGCCAATGATCTCGGGCCCTTTTGTCAGAGTTAGGGATGATCAACATTTCTTGGTTTTAGGATGTTTGTCATGAGGGTCATGATCATGATCATGATCAGTGTTGGGTTGGAAGGTCAGTCGAATTTGGATTAAAACAATCATCTTTTCTTGAAGGGTGTTGAAAACACCTTCTTCGAAGGGTTCACAGTGCGACGGCATACAGTCGAGTGCAGAATCCATTTCGTTGATTTGACTGAAGACAAGCTCGCAAAATGGTAATGGGTTATGGTACTCCTGGCTTACAACGTTAAACTCAGTGAGATCGCCTGATGGCATCTTTCCTTTTGATGGGTAGCTAGAAGGACACTGAATCGATCTGGAAAATCCGTATTCTCTCTGCTGGTTAAAATGGACAGGTGGAAATACAAAGTGCTTGCCGAGGTCGACGACACACGAAATTGGTATATCGACAACAAAATCTTTAATTATACCTTCAACAGCAGTTGCAGTTCGTCGATTTACCTCGGAATATTGAATATCCTTGCGTACGAAACCTCCAATAAACAACTTGGGGGTATCGTGTGGTAGGCCGGGTTCTGAGGGAACGCTGTTGAAAAAACGCCATTGTGTTATCTTCAGACTTTTTCTAATCATTTTTATTTCAAGTGCTTTTGTAGGCAAGGTGATTATTGCTTCTGCAGGGATAGATACCGAAATCAAAATTGTACTTGGACCTGTTTTCTTTAATTCTAGAGGGGTGCATATCGGTAGTGTTGCAGTACTAGGAAAAATCGGATTTGGAGTAACTGTCTGATTTTTTCGAGTACATACCGGAGTTGATGGGGTTTCTATAGCCCAAGCAGGTGTAAAGGGAGCTGTTTGGGTCCACTGATGAGAACAACAACAAGGGCAATGTTTTTTATCAGTCAATGTTTTTCTTCCTTTCTATTTCCAGAATAGGCATGACCATACACTCTAATTTACGTTAATCGGTTCGTTTTTGTGAAAGAGTAAACCCTATTTATTCTTTGGAATGTAAATAAGGGTCGAGAAAAGGCCGCTCATTGTGCGACCTTAAAATCTAAATCGAATTCCGATACGATCATTTCTCGGGTAATTTTCACAGTGGATAAACTTGTAATATCACTTAAAACGATATTTGCCCTAAGTTGACGGAATATGAATCGGCTACTCATCACGGATAGATCGGTATAGTTAATTGAATTGCAATTTAGTAACTTTGGGAAAATCATGTCTCGAGTGATCTTCATAACGGACAAACCGACATCCATTGCAAGACTCATCACTATTTCATCTTTATTCAACACTGCAAGTTCATCGAGAGTTTCAACCTTGGTGTTATCTTCAACATCAACATCATCTAAATCTCGAGGAGTAATCTCGTTCTTATTTGTATTATAGTTGAATGCTGATTCCCATGTTTCTAATACTTCGTGTGCGACCCTCTCCCAACTGAAGCGCTCTTCAGCTATACGTCTACCAGTCTGGCCCATGCTTTGTCGAAGTTCTGGATCTGTGAGGAGAATTTTAAGTTTCTCAGCAAATTCAATGGGGTCCTCGGGTTGCTCAACAATTAACCCATTTTGGTCGATCACAACTTCCGGATTACCACCCCGAGCAGTCGTCAGAAAGGGCAAACCTGCAGCCATGGCTTCATAGTGGACACGAGCCAGCGGTTCTTGCCACTGAGAAGGGCACACAAAGATATCTCCAGCCCAATACCATCGGTGAATAAGATGAGCGGAGACATATCCTGTCGTGATCACAGGAAAAGGAGCTCTCTCTGCCAGGGCGCGGACATAGGCCACATAATCAGTAACTGAGTCAACACTGTACCAGGTTCCGCCCACAATCACCAAGGCTATATTTGAATCTGAGGCATGAACCTCATTAAGTGCTTGAATTAGTAGATCGGTACCCTTTTTGGGGGTTAATCGCCCCACAAATAAAATGACAGTTCTGGATTCAAGATCATATTCCTCTCGTAATTTCTGCCGAATTTGAGTGGCAGTATTTGATTTTACCCAAGGAACAAAAGTATCTAGGTTTACTCCCGAATAGATCGTGTGAACCTTTGAAGCTGCTTGAGGGTAAAGATTACAGATAGTATTGCCCACATAATCACTTACAGTAATGATCCGTTCTACTTCATTTATCGCGGTAACTGCATCATTGGGGTGAATTTTATGAGTATCAAACATATCGTTATGCATACTTAAAACTATTCGTGAATGGGGAGCAACTTCACGGATTAATGGAATAAGCCGAGGTCGATTAAAAACATGAATAAGATCGAAATAGTTATCACTAAGGAATTCAATAACCTTTTCAGCATAGATTTCTAGAATTTGTTCGCCATTTATTCTGGCATACCGAATATTCTGGCTGACTTCCTCAAGAGGTAATGAAGGGTCTGTTGTGCCTAAGATTGTTAAATCATGTTGTTGACTTAACATTCCTGAAATTCCCTGGATGTAGGTTTGAATAGCTCCACCACGCACAGGTGGGACAGGCAATTTTTCTGTACAAATCATTAGCACCTTTAATTTAGGCGTCTCATTCTTTGGTAAGGTCTTGTTCTCTGTAAAATCCTCATCCTTTATAATTGCTGTCATTTGCATCATCTCAAGAGTTTCTGGTTTAATAACAGGAAATGAAACATAGTTGCCAGTTCGGAATCTATGCTGGTCAAGTTTGAGTTCCTCTAATGCCAACCCCTTTGTTTTTTCCAAGAGAGTCAGAAGTTGAATAATTCCTCCTAAATCGTTATTAATAAAGTTAATAGGATCGTAAAGCATCTCATTAATGTGTTTATAGAACTCATTAGGAAATGCCAGATCATTCAATAAAATATCGTAAGTTTCAAGATCGAGAGGATTTGCTTGATGGTAGGCATCAATCATGCTCCGAATCCAAGTAGCGTCCCATTTCCCTAAATTGTCCATCGTGCTTGAAATCAGCTTACGAAGATCGCGAATTGGTAAGTCGTAAGCTACTCCATCTAAATCGATCACCCAAAGACCGCCAAGGCCAAGTTGTCCATTAGACCATCCGTAGTCTTGGTGAACAAGTCCCCAGTGCTCTTCTCCTAACGAGACCATCTGAGCATAAGATGATTGTTCAAGATGGTACAAGGCATCTAGCGCCTGTCGCTCAAATATCTTGATGGCAGCAAGAAGCAACGGACTATTGGGAAGATCGTTGTAAGCCTTGGCGATATTCCGAAACCAATCAAGTTTCTTAATTATTTTCTGATAATAAGCGGGCCAACGAAACAATCTAGTAGCTCTTTGGGAACCCACTGGTGGAACAAATCCCCGGGAATATCTATGAAACTCCCCCAACCCGTAACATAAGGCCAGAGCACCCTCTAGATCCTTGCTTGCTGGAGATAAGGTTTTAATCCAATCTGTGACAATCCATAACTTTCCGCCCTCTTCGACATAGAGGGCGCCTTGCTTGGTCTTTTTTAATTCTGGAACCCTTCCTCCTTGTTTAAAAATGTAGTCCTGTGCCCCCACGCTGAAGAGACTCCTGCTCGGCTTACGGTGTAGAACCTTCAAACTGCGAGGCCCTTTATCGGTTTCAATTTTCCAGATGGCCCCACCTTTATCCGGCTTTGAGGTGATTAACGTCCTAGCGTGGACTTCCATGTCGTAATATGTGATTACCCGGAGTGCTAATTCATCAATTTCTGGTGGTACCCACATATCTAAATTTATCCCAGAATGCAAATCTTCGTTATCCCACGGTTGGATCATATATTCTTCCACATCGGCGCCTCCATCATTATCAACTACTATATGATAATCTATTCCGCTTTAGCGATAATGGAAGCGATACAAGTGTCAATGTCTATACCAAAATCTGTAACCCCTCATTTCTTGTGCGAATACAATGAGTAAATTGACATTCATGAGAGCGGGTTGACCGATTTATGAGAATATGCGTCGTTGGTGCCGGCTATGTGGGACTCACAACTGCGGCGGCTTTAGCGAATTTTGGGCATGAAGTTCAATGCGTAGATATGGAACAAGCAAAAATTGATAGCCTCACTCAAGGTAAGGTCCCCATATATGAACCCGGATTAGAAAAATTAATTAGAAAAAATCTTAAAAAAGATAAACTTCACTTTTCATCAAATGTAATAGAGAGCATCAGAGATTATCCAATGATACTAATTGCTGTTGGCACCCCTTCTAGGGAAGATGGAAGCAGCAATTTGAGTTATATTAACCAAGTTATTAATCTTATTGCTTCGAACATTAAAGATTACAAAATAATCATCACTAAAAGCACGGTTCCAGCAGGAACCAATGAATGGATGCACCAGATGCTAGTTGAAAAGGGCATCGAAGAAGATTTATTCGATATCGTTTCGAATCCTGAATTTCTGCGGGAAGGAACAGCGTTATGGGATATATTTCATCCCAATAAACTAGTTTTTGGGACCAGGACAGATCGACCCATAAAAGTTCTAAAAAAGCTCTACGAAAGTGAAAAAGTTCCCTATATTTTTACTAGTTTAACAGGAGCAGAACTAATCAAATATGCTAGCAATGCCTTTCTGGCCACAAAAATTTCGTTCGCCAATGAAATAGCCCGTATATGTGATGTTTACGAAGTTGATTATTCAGATATCTATAAGGGATTGGCGACGGATCCTCGAATTGGGCGGTATTTCTTAAACGCCGGACTTGGTTTTGGTGGATCATGTCTTCCTAAAGACCTGAGTTGTCTTAAACATTCAGCGTCAAAGCAAAACGTGGAGACAAAGTTACTCGATGCAGTGATGGAGATCAATGATACCCAAATTGAACTCTACTTGAACAAGCTAGGAAAGGCACTTCCGAGCTTGGAGGATAAACAGATTACAGTTTGGGGTGTGACCTTTAAATCTGGTACGGATGATCTACGTTCCTCTCCCGCCATTGCGCTTATTAAACAACTTGTTCAAATAGGTTGTCGTGTTCATACGTATGATCCAATGGTGCAACTTGAATTAGCTGATGTTTCTTCTTATATTAACCAGTATGAATCAGTTATAGGGTCAGATGTTCTGATTATTGCTACAGAATGGGACCAATTTCTCAAATCCGATTGGTCAGAAATAAAATCAAGAATGAAGGGATCTATCATTCTTGATGCCAGAAACTGTATTAATGCGCAAACCGTTAGAAAACATGGACTACTTTACTTGGGGGTAGGAAAACGATGAAAATATTAGTTACTGGGGCAGCCGGTTTTATAGGCTCGCAACTTTGTGAACGATTGCTAGAAATAGAAGATATCGAGGTAATTGGACTCGATGGATTTATCAACCCCACTCTTAATCTGACGAAACAGAGAAATCTTAAACTATTGCTTTTAAATTCTCGATTTCAATTTCATCAAGTTGACCTCCGTCAAGCTGACTTAGTTGGACTTTTGGACGGTGTTGAAGTCATCTATCACTTAGCGGCTATGCCGGGTGTACGCACAAGTTGGGGAACCGACTTTAAAGCTTATGTTGACCATAATATCCTAGCTACTCAGATGTTATTAGAAGCGGCGCGTGGATGTCCACTCAATAAATTCATCTATATCTCAACATCATCGGTCTACGGTGAAAAGATAGGGAAAGTTGCAGAAGATTCTATCCCCACCCCTCTTTCCCCATATGGGGTGAGTAAACTAACGGGTGAATATTTGTGTAAGGTATATCAAGCTAGCTATGGGATACCCATTGTTATTTTAAGATATTTCACCTTATTTGGACCAAGACAAAGATCGGATATGGCGTTTCATCGCTTCATTAAAGGGATTCTTCAGGGTGAACCGATCAAAATATATGGCGATGGGAAACAAACACGAGATTTTACCTTTATTAAAGATTGTGTGGAAGCGACCGTCGCGGTTCTTGATGCAGAAGGAGTGATCGGGGAAACAATTAATATCGGTGGCAGGGAGAGAGCTTCGATCCTAGAAGTCATATCGATACTTGAAGAGTTACTCAATAGAAAGGCGAATCTGGAATTCCAGGAACGACTTAAGGGAGATCCGTTGGATACTTGGGCAGATATATCGAAGGCCAAAACATTATTAAACTATAATCCGATTAGCTCTTTGAAATCCGGGTTAGAACAACAAATCAATGACATTTGCGAAATTATTCCAAGATAAAATTTTTGTTGGAGTAATCACACATTTTAGAACAAATCGAAATAAAAATCATATTATACACCAGAATCTTTCTGCCCGAACAGATATTATTAGGCGGAGATCTCGTTAGTGAAAAATTTAGCTAAAAGAAAGGTGCGAGATTATGCACAAGGAAGAACTGCTGAAACAACTTCATGATGTAATGGATAATGGAGCAGACATTAAAAAAGTCAAGATTACGTATAAAAATGGGGAAGTGATGAAAATCGCTTTTGATGACGATGACGATGAAGGCGATGACGATGAAGGCGAAGGCGAAGACGATGAAGAAGAAGACGATGAAGAAGAAGAAGAAGACGACGATGAAGATGAAGACGTTGCAGTAGATGACAAAGCTAAGACCACTGATGCTATTCAAGAATCAGGATGGAAGGTTAATGTTAATGGTCAGTAGCGTAGTCTGATCTCTGTCATCGCAGAAGATGTGGGTATTGTATGGAAGTTGTGGAATCTAGGATTAACATTAACAAATTAGATTAATTAATCTTAGTCCCTTGGTAACGCCAAGGGATTTTCCAATGCGGTCTTCTAGAGTTGAACCGCCCCCTGTTGAGATTGGAACAATGTTATTCTCGAAGGCAGAGGCTGCCAAATAATCCGCTATGTCAATCGGAGAGTATCTACGGTATGATAATCAATTTGAAGTAAGTCTTCAAAGAATAATAGCAAAGTACCCATTTTTTACTGAATGGGTACTTTGCTATTAATTTATTTAAAATATTATCACGTATTTTTTTAGTTAGTATATTATATTAGGATTCTGATGTTGAAACCGGACATTTTATACCAATCGATATTTGAGAAATGTTGTTTTGGCGAGTTTAGCTCATTATTAAATATGTGGAGTGATCGATGTGCTACAATTAACAACAGGCTTAATAGAGAATAAGCTTGCGTCCGTAATTGACTCGACACCAACGTGCATTGTTTCAATTAAAACAGTTTCCATTCTCAATAGACCTATCGTCACATTAGGGGTCAGAATATCAAACGGTGATCCTACTGCCACTAGTATCGAAATCAAAGGTTTTCACATGGACGGAACGACTAAAACGGAGTATCTTTCAGATATCTTTTCCATTGATGCCGGAACTGTAGCTTTACGTCAATACTATGTTCAATTTGATGCTTTTGAATTTCAGTTTTTTTCGAGTTCACACGGTGTAGAAGTAGCTGCTTGTGGTTTAAATTCGGCTGGAAAATCGATTATTGCTTATCGCGTACTACCAGCAGAACTTAATTGTTTGGCAGGACCAACAATTACATCAGAACATAAAGCGGTTGGACCTAAGGCATTAACCAAAGCTACGACTGAAATCGGAGCAAAAGGGGACCAAGGAGCAAAAGGGGACCAAGGAGCAACAGGAGAGCAAGGAGCAACAGGAAACCAAGGAGCAACAGGAGCAACGG
>Ga0209415_10008891_pt1 | contig 17338 bp, 9 predicted proteins | sample PeaSoiSIISIP2007_FD_187696 | JGI IMG/M metagenome (GOLD analysis project Ga0209415, IMG submission 187696) | Peat soil microbial communities from Weissenstadt, Germany - SII-SIP-2007 (SPAdes) (version 2) | ecosystem: Environmental > Terrestrial > Soil > Wetlands > Peat | place: Germany... | reverse complement strand
GGGAGGGAGCCGCCGTCGCGTCGCGGCCCAGTCAATCGATGATGCGAGCTAAGCAGCTCGTCGATGTCGCCGGCGACTTGGACGCGCGAGCCGACGAGCACAACGAGGTAGTCACAGACCCGCTCCAGGTCTGCGACGAGGTGCGAGGAGAGGACCACGCTGGCGCCGTGCTCGACGACGACCTCCATCAGGCCTTGGAGGAACTCGCGACGTGCCAGCGGGTCAAGGCTGGCCACCGGCTCGTCGAGCACCAGCAGCTCCGGTCGTTTCGCCACCGCGAGGGTGAGCGCAAGCTGGGCGCGCTGGCCACCTGAGAGCTTGGCCGCCTTCTGGCGGGGATCGAGCCCGAGCCTTTCGATGCGGTCCTCGGCGAACTTCTGGTCCCAGCTCGGGTTCGTCCACGCTCCGAACCGCAGGTGCTCGGCGATCGAGAGCCCTGCGTACGTCGGGGTCTCCTGGGCGACGAAGCCGACGCGCGCCAGTTGGCCCGGGGTCCTACCTGGGCGGCCACCGAGGACGGAGATCGACCCTGCGCTTGGTTGGAGGAGGCCGACGGACAGCTGGAGAAGCGTTGTCTTGCCGGCGCCGTTCGGCCCGACGAGCCCCACGACCTTGCCGGCGGGTATGGCCACGGAGCACTCGCTGAGCGCCCACTTGTGGCCATAGCGCTTGCTGAGGCCGTTCGCCTCGAGCACGGCGGTCACGCTACCCCCTGCGAAGAGGAGGCCCGAACGACGTCACGAAAAAGCGCCTCGATGCTCTCCTCGTCGAGCCCGGCGCGTCGCGCCTTGGAAAGCCACCGCTGGAGGTCCTGGCGGAGCGGCCCGTGCGCGGCGAGCGAGTCGTCGCTCAGGGTCTTCGTGACGAAGGTCCCGATGCCAGGCCTAGCCGCTGCCAGGCCGAGGTTCTCCAGCTCCTTGTACGCCTTGAGCACGGTGTTCGGGTTGATGGCCAGGCTTGCGACCACCTCCTTCAGCGTCGGGAGCTGGTCGCCGACTTCGAGGAGCCCGAGCCGCAGCGCGTGGCGGACCTGCTGGACGACTTGTTGGTAAGGCGCCACTCCCGAGCGCGCGTCCAAATGGAACTCGATCACCGTTGACTCCATTCATCTAGGACCCTAGATAACTATGGTCCTATGGGGGCCGGTTTGTCAAGGCGGACTTGCGAGGCTCACCCGCGCCTCGCCGAGCTCGTCTCGGTTACCGCCTGGCGTGAGGCTCGTCCGAGACGCGAGGAAGGATCATGGCTGGATCATGCCTGCCGGGTCGACAGACTGGGCGACCGGTTGTCCCATAAATGGGCATATTGCGCTTGAAATGATGGCAGACCAGTTGGTAGACGTCCGCGCCGGATTCGGCGTTCCGCGTGGTCTGAAGTTTCAGGACGATAGTCTAGTCAGGAACACATAATATTCACCTGCCCGAGGGCGCGTCACCCTTAGCACACCCGTGTGTGAGGTGGATAATATGTGTGCCGCGGTTTCCTGACGGCGTGAAACTACGGTTAGCGCGGAACGCCGAATCGGAGCGGAGAATGATCCGCTCCACTCCGCTGGCGGTGTGCACCAGATCCACCAAATATGGTCTGGTTTAGCTAAAGAGCGGGGGGACGGCAGACCGCCAGGTGAAGCATAGATTCAGGCAGCTGCTAAGGCTGAGCTCTACGTCGCCCGGCTCTATGACCACCCACGGTCGCCGGACGAGTCGATGGCAATGGCGCTGGGCCCCCGGCGGCGCCGGCTCTTGGGACGACCGGCCAGGGTTTGGCTAATGGAAGTTCCCCCTGCTCCCGGCGCTTGCGCAGGTGGGCGTGGGATAATGCGCCGTGGCCACCCGGGTGGTTAGTGACACCGAAGGCTTGGGCGACTCGCGCGTGCAAGTGACCCTGCTCGGCCCGTTCAGCATCAAGTTCGGTGAGCGCAGCGCCGGCCCCTGGTACCGCCCCCCGGCCAAGCGCCTGTGCGAACTGGTAATGGTGAGCCCGGGGCTGCGGGTCGGCCGGGAGGTGGCCCGGGAACTGCTCTTTGCCGACCTGGGGCCCACCGCCTCGGCCAACGCCTTGTCTAGGGCGCTGTCCCTGGCCCGGGAGGCCCTTTCGGCGCTGGGCGAAGAGGTGGCCGGGCGGCTGCGAGCCGACCGGGCCCACGTTTGGTTCTCGGCCGAAGCGGCCCTCGAGGTTGACCTGGTGGCCCATAACGAGGCTCTGTGCTCCGCCTTGGCTATGGGACCGGGTGGCCCTCGGGACGCCGCGCTCTGCATGGCCCTGGCCGAAGACGGCGTCCTGCTCGAAGACGAGCCTTATGCCGACTGGGCAATCCGGCCCCGAGAGGCCCTCGAACTGGCCCGCCAGAAAGCCCGGTTAGAACTGGCCCGGGACCGGGCCCGGGGCCAGGGGCGCTCGGGGCCTGAGGCTGTCATCGACGCCTGGGAAGCAGTCCTGGCTCATGACCCCACGTCAGAAGAGGCCGCTTCTTCGTTGATGCGGGTCTACTCGGCACGGGGCCAGCGCAATCTGGTGGCGAGCACGTATGAGCGCTGTCGCTCGGCTCTTGGCGCCTTGGGGTTAGGGGTATCGCCGGCATTGGGACAAGCCGAGCGAGCCACCCTGGAACCGGCACCGCGCCCGGGACGGTCCAGCGGTGGCCCCCCGGCTCCCGGTGCGCTCCACAAGGAGGACCGCCGGATCGTGAGCGTACTGTTCGCCGAGCTGTCACGGCCGGAAAGTGTGGACGCCCGGTGGGACCCCGAGGACCTGCGCCAGGTGGTCGGTGGGGCTTTGGCGGCTGTGATCGCCGAGGTGGAGGGGCTCGGCGGCACGGTCACCTCGGTCTCTGGCGCCGGCCTGGTGGCGATCTTCGGCGCCCCCCAGTCCCATGAAGACGACCCTGAGCGAGCGGTCCGGGCTGCTTACCGCTTACTGCACTCACCTGGTGCCCTTGGCGGTCGAGGGACGTTGTCAGTGCGCGTCGGCATCGAGACCGGCCATGCTGTTGTCGGGCCGCTCGGGGCCCGCGTCGAATACGAGGCGGTGGGCGAGGTGGTGGGTACGGCGGCCGCGTTGCAGTCGGCGGCTCGGGCCGGGTCGGTCTTGGTGGGTCCGTCGACACGTGCCGCCGTCGCTGGCCTTTTCGAGTGGGGGCCAACAGAGGAGGTAGCCGTCTGGCCAGGGGCCAAGCCCCTCGTCGTCTCGTACCTGGAGCGACCTAAGGCGCGAGCGGCCAGCCACCGCGGCGAAGCCGGGTCCGCCGGCCATGCGGCGCTTATCGGCCGGCAGGCGGAACTGGCCGTGCTCGAGGAGGCGCTGCGGGACGCCACGTCGGGGACGGGCTCAATAGCCTTTGTCGTCGGCGACCCTGGCCTTGGCAAGACCCGCCTGGTGGCCGAATGCCGCAAGCGCTTCCTCGCTTGGGTAGGCGCAGGCACCGGCCGGTTGCCCTTGTGGTTGGAAGGCCGTTGTGCCTCCTATGCCTCCTCCACCCCCTATGGCCTGTACCAACAGCTCCTGTCTGCTTGGGCCGGGGTCGTCCCCGAGGAGGGTGAACAGGTCCTTCGCCCCGGCTTGGAGCGGGCCATGAGGGCCATCTTCGGCGGCCAGGTCGAGGATCTTCCCTTAATAGGCCATATGATGGGGCTGCGAGCTGGCCCGGAGGGGGCCCAACTGGCCCGGCTTAGCCCGGAGGGCCTGCAGCGGGCGACCTTCGCCGCCGTACGTCGCGTGGTGGCCCAGCTCGTATCGAGAGGGCCGACCGTGCTCGTCCTGGAGGACCTACACTGGGCGGACCCCACCTCGTTGCGACTTACCGCGGAGGTCGCCTCTGTCGCGCGGGACGGTCCTTTGTTCCTCCTCGCCACCAGGCGCCCAGAGCCTGACCCCGGCACGTCCGCCCTGGAGGGCTCCCTCGAGGAGGATGCCGCTTGCCCCGTTCGCAAAGTGCCGCTCTCACCTTTGACCGAGGCGGCCGAACGCGAACTGGCCCGGCGCCTGATCGGCGGGGAAGCACGAGAGGTGGGAGAAGAGGTAATAGGAGCCGTGTGCGCCGGCGTCGATGGCAACCCTTTGTTCTTGGAACAACGGCTCTCGTCGCTGTTGGAGACGGGCGCACTGGCCAAGCATGGCGCCACCTGGCGCCACAGCGCTACTCATGGCGAAGAAGTCCCTGACGTGCTCGAGCGCCTTATCCGGTCCCGGGTCGACCGGGTCAGCCCGAACGAGCGCGAAGCCCTCCTGGCCGCCTCGGTGCTCGGCCCAGAGTTCTCTCTGTCGGCACTCAGGGCCGTCAGCAAGGCAGGCGAAAAGCTGCCAGCCGCGATCACTGACCTTTGCGCCACCGGCTTGATCACCGAAGTTCGCCGTTTGCCCGAGCCCGTCTACCGGTTCCGCCATGCGCTCATCCAAGAGGCCACATACCGAGGCCTGCTCCGTAGCCAGCGCCGAGCGCTCCACGCCCGCGCTGCGTGGGGCCTGGAAACGGCCTCCGCCAACCGCCTGGAGGAGGTAGCCGCCGCCCTAGGCCACCACTACGCGGCCGCCGGCGAGGCCGGACGGGCCGTCCATCACCTTGAAGTCGCCGGGGATCGCGCCTTATCAGAGTTCGCAAATGACGAGGCCATCTCGTTGTACCGCTCGGCCCTGGCGGTCGTCGGCCCCGGGCGTCCACTCGACGGGCACATGGCCAAGGCTGCCGTGAACCTGCGGGCCAAGCTGGCCAATGTGTTCATCTGGAAGACGGTCGATCATGGCGAGGCTCGGGAACTGCTCCACGAGGCCATCGACATCCTTGGCGATCATGACCCCCTTCAGGCCGCCCGGCTCCAGAACCTCTTGGGGCGCTTTGAGATCGAGAACCACGACTACGCACGCGCGTTGGCGGCGTTCGACGCCGCGGTAGCCCAGTTCGGCGACCGTCCCCAAGACCAGGACGAGGCGGTCGTCGCGCTCTGGCTCGAAATTCAACTCGAAGGTCGGGCGTTAATGCACTACTTCGGCAACGAACCCGTCAGGCTGATGGCTGTGCTGGCTGATGTCAGCCCCGTGGTGGAAGCCCGAGGCGGGCCAGCCCAAAAGCAGTACCTTCTCACCGCCTTGCTTCGGGGCAAACTTCTCCAAGCACGCAACCGTGTCGATGAAGACATCATCGCCACCGCTCGAGCGGCCTTGGCGGCGGCGGAAGAGGGGTGCGGAGGCTGGCACGAGGTCGTGGAGGGTACGGCAGCGGGCGGCAGGGACCTCGAGGTGGGCTGGAAGCTGTATGACCTCGCCCGTTGCTTGGTCCTTCACGGCGACCTCGACGAAGCGGAAGAAAAGCTGAACGCGACATTGGCCACCGCTGATCGCGTCCACGAAGCGGTGCTGCGGCTGCGGTGCTTGAGCCTCCTGGTCCTGACTGCACTGCGTCGCCACGACGTCGTGACGGTGGCCGCTCTGGTGCCGCGAGCTCTAGAGGCCGGCGCGCCGGCCCAATGGCCTGAGTACGAGGCCATGGCCATGGCCAGCCTGGCTTGGCTTGCGTGGTGTGAGGGCCACTCGGAAGAAGTGGAGCCACGGGCCGAAGAGGCACTGGCTCTGTGGGCCAGCACCACGGGTTGGCAACCTGTCCACTGGATCTGCCTTTGGCCGCTGATAGCGGTACGGCTCGCCGCCCGCCAGGTGCGCGGGGCTCTCGATGCCAGCCGACAGCTCTTGGAGCCGTCCCAACAGCGCCTGCCTGACGAGCTTGAGGCAATGGTGGAGGCAGCTCGAAGAGCTTGGGAAAGTGGCGACGCCGATCTCGCCGGGGCGACACTGGCGGGAGCCGTCGAGCTGGCCGAACGCCTGCGCTACCTCTAAGCCCTGATCGGGGATCGATGCCTGGCGAAGGTCCCGTCAAGGGGAGCCGTCAAGAACACAAGCGGCATCCCCAGGCGATCTTCTATCGCTAGCTACGGAACGCCCATTATTGGGCGTCCCGCTGCCCCGCCGGTCTTCGAATGTGCCGCCCCGATCGACGGTTCCCGCGCCTCTCACAACGGTTATCCCCATGGTTGCTCAAGAGTTTTCAACGTACAGAACGGCGCGCCATGTTTCCGTTGACGAAACACGACCATAATGCCGCGGTTTTCCGGCCGTCACTTCAGTGGAGGCTCGTACAGAACCGGCTATCTCGCGCAGCTGCCGCCAGTCGAGCTCGTGACTAGCGAACCTCAGCGGCCGACAGGCAGTAGCGTTGTATGTATGAGCACGTCGGAGCTGGTCTTTGTCGTCGAAGAAGCGCCCGAAGGGGGCTACACGGCGCGGGCCTTGGGCGAGGCGATCTTCACGGAGGCGGACGACCTCGACCAGCTGCGGGCGATGGTGCGGGATGCAGTCATTTGCCACTTCTCGGAACAAGAACGGCCGCGGGTTGTCCGCCTTCACCTCGTGCGTGACGAGCTGCTGACAGTGTGAGGCTGCCCCGGGACCTGAACGGGCGGGAACTAGCAGCGTTGCTTCACCGCCACTACGGGTATGACGTCGTTCGTCAGACCGGGAGCCATCTCCGGCTCACGACGAGCCTCAAGGGCGAGCACCGGGTAACCGTTCCCGGAGGCGGACCCCTTCGAGTGGGCACCTTGGCGGCCGCTCGCCGAGGTGGCGGCACACCATGGCATCGGTCGAGCTGAGCTGGAAGAGACGCTGTTCGGGTAAGTCGTCGACTATCGGCCCAGTTAGTGGCGCGTGATCTTGGACTACTTCTTGGACTACAAATCAGCGTGTCTGCCTGTTACGGGCCGAGACCTGATGGACGATGCACCATTCGTGAGCTGCGTGCTTGTCACCAGACGTCACGCGCTGGACGGCCGAGAACGAATTAGGAAACCGACGCTCTATCCCCTGAGCTACGAGGGCTTGTCCCTGTGAACTGCTGTTTTGTGCGGTGCTAGCCTCGCACAGCCGCCTCATCCAAAGGCATTGGACCACTTTCGTAGCACAATCTCTGGCTGCGCGAGGGACCATGCTAGAGCGGGCACCAGCCACGTGACGCCTGCGGGTGCTCACCGGGCGGCACGCCGCCGGCAAGCCCGCCCAAGTCACAGCGCCGCTCGATAGAGGGCGGGGTGGCGAGGTTGTGCTCGCCCATCTCGTGCGCGGTCCGCGAGCCGTCGACGGAGGGACCTTGCTTTTCGGACGGCTCGCGGACTACGTGGCATTGGCGGGTCAGCCACCCAGAAGTGACATCGTCCCGGCACCGAGGCTCAGGATGAACACTGTGCCAGTCGCCTCGTCGACGGCCAGCCCGTTCGGCTGGGAACCGACGACCACCTCGGGGGCTTGCACCGGGCACCCAGCCTGTGACTCGGCGTTGCAGCGTGCCGTGGCGAGCACCGAAACATCGGTGGACGAGTAGTTGGTGACGTACAAGAGGCCCGTGTCTTCGTTGTACTCCGCGAGGCGCGGCGACGTGCCAACCACCACGGTCGGAAAGGTACCGTGGCACCCGGTGGTGACAAAACCATTGCAGGTCGCTGTGTTCACGAGCGTGAGCCTGCCAGGTAGGTCCCCGTCGTGGTTGTCAGCGATGTAGAGGGTATGCGTAGCGTCGTCGACGGCGATGCCGTCGGGGCCGGCCGGGCCTCCTTGCACGTCCGGCACGGCTCCGAGGTCGACGACCGCAGCGACCTTGCCGCAACCGGCCATGGTGCCTAGGCAGTTGGCCCCGTTGATCACCGATACGGTGTTGCCCGACGCGAACGGGTCGCCGGAGTTTGCGGCATAGACCGTGCCGGTAGCGGCGTCGAGCGCCAGGTTGTAGGTTCCCGGCAGCAAGTGGATCGTGCCACGAGGGGCGCTGCAGCCCGAAGTGACCTCAGCGTTGCAAGCCTGGGTGTCAGCCACGGCGACCTCGTCGGTCGTGGCGCCGAATGGCACATAGAGCGCTCCGGTGCCCTCGTCGAGCAGTGGAATTCCCGGGTACTCGCCAATAGCGATGCTGGCGTGGTAGGCGGCACAGCCGGAAACATCGGTGGCGTTGCAGGTCGTCGTGTTGACGACAACCACGGAATTGGAGGAGGCCTCGGAGACGTACAGCGTATGCGTGGCGTCGTCGACCGAGCTCACCCTGTTAGAGCCCCCCGTCGGGATCTTGGCGACGGGAGTGCAGCCGCCGAGATGCGCGAGGTTGCAGCGGGCTGCGTTTATGACATCGACCTGAGGAAGGTCCGCATTGCTGACGTACAGGGTGCCCGTCGCCGGGTCGAGCGTGGCAACGACCCCCGCCTCTGGCACGCTCGGGGCCTGCACCAAGCACGCCGAGTCCTCGAGCGCCGTGCAGCCGCTTACGGACGTGACTCTGAGCACGTTGGCGCCACCCTCGTTCACCGCGTACGCGGTGGCGTTGCCCGGAGTGACGATGAGGTCGTTGTCATGGCCACCGGGGCTGACCTCGGGCTCCTCGCGCTGCGCCGGAGCTTGCACGGGGCACGCGCTCGGCGTGGCACCGTTACAGGTCGCCGTGTCGATCGGCGAGATCGTGTCGTCGCTCGTGTTGAGAGCGAAAACCGTATGGTCCTGGGGATCGAACACCACGCTGTTGGCGCCGGCGCCCGTGCGCACGGCGCGCGGCGTTGCGTTGCAGCCGGCGCTGGTCACCGAGTCACAGCGTGCGCCGTCGATCACCGAGACGGTCCCGTCATTGGCATTCGCCACGTACACCGTTCCGTTGGCCTGGTCGACGGAGACCCAAGATACCCCGCCCCCGGCGGTGACCGTCAGCGGGTTCGCCTCGCAGCCGCTGTGGTTATCGGCGTCGCAGGTGCGGCCGTCGATGACCGCCACGGTGTTGCCCCCCGAGCCATTATTGGGGTTCCCGTTATCCGCGACGTAGACCGTGTTTGTCCCCGTGTCGACCGCCAGCTGCACGGCACCGCGGGGGTCCTTGATGAGCTCCGGGCGCTGCGTGCAGCCCGCAGTGACCACGTCGTTGCAGGCGGCGATGTCGACCACGTAGACACCGTGGGTCGGGCTCGCTACATAAAGCGTTCGCGTCGCCGGGTCGACGGCGCCCGCCACCATAAAGGCGTCGGAGCCGAAGTCAACCGTCGCGACAGCGTGGCGGCAACCGCTTGTGACCGTGGCGTTGCAGGTCCGGCCGTCGAGCAGGCTGATCGTGCTGTTGGCGTTTGGCGGGCTGTTCATCACGTACACGGTGCCTGTCGTGGGGTCGACAGCTGCGCCGATCGGGTTGTCCCCCGGGGCGGTCGCCACGACGTGGCAGCCCGACCCGTCCGTCGCGTTGCACGTCGCCGAACTGACGATGTCGACGACCTTGGCGAACGCGCTGGTCGGGCAGTAGCTCTTCGGGCACTGGATGGGTACATAGATCGTGTCGTTGGCCGAGTCGAGCTCAGGCATCCCGGGGCTCCCGCTGAGTGTGACGTAGTGGACGGCGGCTATTTTCACCGGCGAGGCTGTCGCTGTGCTGGTGCCGTCCGGAGACGCAACGACAACCGTGAGGAGCAGCGTCAGGCTGGTGGCCGCAGCGGCGAGACAGCGCACAGTTGAGAGCGCGCCACGGACAGGGCTAATTGGGTTGCGCATTTATCCTCCTGGGTCTGTGGGTTCTTTATAAGAACCTAAAGGGCAGGGCGCGAGAGCAGAACCGTGTCATCCCTGAACTTTCTTCAGGGTTTACCCTGCTTTTCCGGAGGCGAGGCGGCGGCAGTTGCGAATACCTCTCGTTGGCCATAGCCCGCCCGCCGGGACGACCCGAGAAGGGCTTGCCCGCTTCTTAGGTTTCAGGAGCTCGAATTGTAAGCGATCGTATTAGCGGAGCTCACTGGCTAGCGTTCAGCGCGGTCAGGAACTGGCTCCCGCCCTCACAGGTGATGTAAAGCGTGCCGGTGTGAAGGTCGAGCACGCCCTCGTTCGGCGTGGGGTTGGAGTACTCCCCTAAGGTGGGGCCGGCCTGCCGTCCATGGAAGGAAGCGCAGCCGGACGTCACTTTCCCATTACAAGTAAGGACGTTCGTTTCGGTCAACGTATCCGACTGTGAGTTCACCGTGAACAATGTGTGCAGGGACTGGTCCACCACCACATATGCGGCACCAAGCCCTGTCTTGAACTCAGCAGCGGGGCGGCAACCGGAGGTGAGGCGCCCGTTGCACTGAGCAACGTCGATGACCGATACCGTCCCCGAAATGAAGCTGGCGACGTACAGCGTCTCCGTCGCCTCGTCTAACTCGGTCCAAACGGCGCCCTCGCCGACCGTTATCAGCGCCGGCTTTCGGCGGCAACCGGCACTTACGGACGCGTCACACGCCGCCCCGTCGATCACCGAAACCGTGTCCCCTGTCCCGGAAGGGCAGCCGGTGTCTTCTCTGGTCCCAGCGCAGAACCCATTGTTGGCCGCATAAACGGTCCCGGTGCTCGTGTCCAATGAGAGGTCCACGGGTATGTAGGGGTCACTGATTTCCTTCGTCGGTGCGGAGCAACCAGACGTCGTCACCCTGTTGCAATTGGCCACATCGGCTACGAAAATCGCCCCGTTCAGGCTGGCCATGTACAAGGTGTGCGTCAAGGGGTCCAGGGCCAATGCTTCGACGTTCCCGGCCGTCTTGATCGTAGCCAATTGCTTATCGCACCCAGTAGTAACCGTGCCGTTGCAACGCGCACCATCAACCACCCAAATGTCGTTGCCGCTCACGACGTACACCGTGTCGGAACGGGCGTCGACGGCCGCAGCTAGGCTGTCGCCAGTAGGGATAGTGGCGACGACGCTGCAGCCCTCGCTTGCTCGGGCGTTGCAGCGGGCCCCATTGACGACTTGAACGCCCCCAGTCTGGATGGGCACATAAACCGTATCGGTGCCGGTATCGATAGTCAACATGCCGGGGTTCCCGCTCAGCACAACTGTGGGAGGGCCGCTAGTGCCGGAGCTTTCCGCAGGAGCCACGGACGAAGCCAGCGCTACGGTGATAATTGCAAGCGTCGCCGCGAGGTGTTTGGCGCGGCGGAGGCATAAGGCCATCTGACCCTCCGTAGGACGAAGTTCGGTTTTGCCAGGACAATAGTTCGTCGCTTGAACGCTTGGGCCGGTGCGGCCCCTGAAGCTGGCTCAGGGTCTGCCCTGATTTCACGCTGGGAGCGCTGCGCGGACGACGGTGGGCCCGCCGTCGGGGCTACTGAGGGTGAACTCGCCGCCCAAGGCCTCGACCCGGTCGGCCAGGCCACGAAGGCCGCCGCTCATCCATGCACCTCCTCGGCCATTGTCGGTGACTTGGATCACGAAAAATGTGCTACCCGTCGCGGCTGAAACCGCCACATTCGACGCTCCGGAATGGCGCGCTACGTTGGCCAGAGCCTCAGCGCAGACAAACCACGCTGCGGCGCGTGTGGGCTCGGAGGTCGCGTTGATGTCTCCATGCAACTCCAGTACCGCCGGCACGGGGCAGCGGTCGGACATCTCCTTGAGGGCGCCGCCAAAGTCGCGGCTGGCGAGCGCCGGCGGGTAGAGCCCTCGTCCCAGAGCCGCCACTTCTGCGATTGCGTCCCGAAGCTCGGAAAAGAAATCCTCCGGCTTCCCTTGAGGCCCAAGGACAGCCCCCACCGAACGCAGCTTGGAGAGCACCTCCACCGAAAGGCGTCCCTCGAGCGTGCGACGCTCGGCATCCGCAGTGCTGAGGAGGCGCCGGCGCGACGCGCGTACCTCCTCCGCGCGACGGCGCAGGTTTGCCTCCAGGCGTGCCGTGTCGAAGACCAGTGCCACCGCCGCTGCGGCCGCTTCGGCAAGCCGGGCGTCGGGAGTAGTACCTGGTCCGTGAACCAAGGCGACCTCGCCGCCGACCGGGGCGCTGGCACGGGTCACGACACGGGCGTCTGCGTCGCTGGGGGCACTTGCATGGCCTTTCTCATCTACCCAACCGACACCGGGGACGTTGTAGTGGATCTCCAGACCAGGGTCAGACAGGACACGCGCTAGACGCGCGGCCACCGGTTGCCCCGCGTGGGCACTAGACCCGAGCTCGACCACCAGGACGGCCGTTGGGCGGGCCCATAATCTCGGCAGGAGCAGGCTGGCGATGCCGGCTCCTGCGACAGCCAAGTCGTCCAAGGTCAACAGGGCCGTGTCACCGACCGCGGTTGTCATGGCCAGTCCCCAAACTGCACTCAGCGCCATGGCCGAGCCCACCCAGGCCCAAACTGGCTCGCGGTGGCTGCGCAGAGATCGCCCGGCCCTATGTGCAATCGCGACAGCGACCGCTAGCGCCGCCAGGGCCGTAGCTGGACGAGCAGCGACGACGGGCAGGAGCGCCGCCGCCCAACCGGCTCCGGCAACAAAACGAGCCTGCCAGCGCCCGAGAAAACCCGATGGGGTTGAGAGCAAGAGCTGGAGGAGGGCGCCTCGGTAAGCAAGCAATAACAATGAGCCGGTGTCGCTGAGCGGACCGGGGCCGGCTCCGGCAAGGGTCCCGAGGAACCAGGTCACAGCGACTGCCACCGACAGCAGAGCGAGACGAGGGGCCCGGGGCAACAAAAGGGCGGCGCCGATGGCGAACTCGGCGCCTACCGCGAAATCTGCGATCGTGAACGGGTGCGACGACGAAGGCGCTAACGCCTCCGCGAACGCGCCAAGGCCCAACACCACGACGGCGAGCGCCCATGCGGTCAACCGCGGCCTCGGCATGGTCGCCATAATGGGCTTCGGGGAAGCTGCCGGCATCGGGGGTCACACCCAAATACGCGCGGAATGCTCAGGGTAGACCCTAACCGTACTGGACAGCGGGACCTGGCTGGTTCATGATTCGCGATGTGAAGTGGTCTGATCGGCGCGCAATGCTGCTGGCGTTGGCAGCTGTCGCAGCAGTTGGCGTCGCCGCGATGATCAGTGCCACCGCCGACCGCGACGAAGCACTTGGGGGCGGGACCTTGGCGGCCCTCGGGCTCCAGCTATCGGCCGGCCTCGGCATCTCGGCGGCCGGCGCGTACCTGGCGTGGCTACGCCGGCCCACCTCCTGGGGAGTCCTGCTGATGGCCATCGGGTTGGCAGTGTTCCTCCAGGAGCTGCCCCTGCCTGGGAGCGCCGGCGCAGTGTTGTTCACGGCGGGCCTGGTCGGTGGCTCGATGACCGGCGTGTTGGCGGGCGCGGCTGCAGTTGCTTTCTCTCGGCCCAATAGGGACTGGCTCGGCGGGTTGGTCGTAGCCAGCAGCTTGGTCACGACCGGGTTGATGCTCGGCTTGGGACCGGCGCTTTTCTTCAAACCCGTCCAGAACGGCTGCTATCAATGCGCAACGAACCTCGTTTTCGTTTACAGCAGTCCGGGGCTCTACAACGCGCTCACGCATGTCGGCGCCGCCGTGGCCGCGCTGGCGTGCGGTCTTCTTGGGATCTTGGCTCTGTCCCGTGCGTCCCATCGACAAGCTTTGCTGAGGGAGCCAAACGGGACAGTTCAGCTTGGCTGTGCCGCTACCGCGCTCCTGGGGGCAGCCTTGTTGGCTTACGATGCAAACGCATCGACGCTTGTAATCGACTCAACAACGCGCGTGATCTGGTTGGCCCAATGTGCGGTCCTCTGCGCCACCTGCCTGGGCTTCGCACTTTCCATGGTGCGTACCCGGTACTTGGCCGAGCGAGTGGCCTCGATCGTCCTCAAGGCACAACCCTCCCCCAGGAGGCTTCAAGAGGCGATGGCAGTGACGCTGGGCGACCCATCTTTGGAGATCGTCTACGCACGTCCCGACGGTGGTCTCATCCAAGCCGATGGACGCCCGGCGTCGCCGACGCGAGCGGGCGTAGCCATCGCCGAGGTGACGCGCAACGGGAACGTTGTCGCTCAGCTGCGCCATGCGCCGGATTTGGCGCGCTCGCCAGAACGAGTCGTCCAAGCGGCATTGGGGGCAGGTTTGGCACTTGAGCACGCTTGGCTCCAGGCTCGCCTCGAAGCAGAACTAACTGATCTGGCCGCGTCACGGGCACGCTTGGTCGAGGTGGGCGACCTCGAACGGCAACGATTGGAACGCAACCTGCACGATGGTGCTCAACAGCGCCTCATTGCACTGTCGATGGCCCTGTCCCTCCTACACGCTGACGACGAAAAGACCCGTCAGGCCAAAGCGGTCCTCCAAGAAGCGCTCGACAACTTGCGCGCGATCGCGCACGGCATTCACCCCGTGGCCCTCAGCGAGGCGGGCCTGGCTGGCGCCACCCGCGAGCTCGCAGAGAGCGCGCGCGTCCCACTTCGGGTCCAACCCCTGTCCGACGAGGCGCGGCCTCTCGTGGTGGACGCCGCGCTGTACCGGGTGGTAGCTGAATGTGTCGTGTTGGCAGAAGGTTCTGGCAGCTTCGCGCCTGTCACGGTGCGGATCGGCGGCCAGGGAACCGAGGCTCGTGTCGAGATATCCGTGGTCGGGGTGGATGCGCCCGCGGCGCTGGCCGCTCTTGAGCACGTGGCTGACCGGTTGGCGGCCCTTTCGGGAGAGCTGACAACCACGGTCAGCGGCGACGAGCTCATAGTGCAGGCGAAAGTCCCGTGCGGGTAGTCGTCGCCGAGGACATGACCCTGATGCGCTCAGGGCTGGCGCGGCTGCTGGCAGACCGCGGCTTTGAGATCGTAGGAGAGGCGGAAGATGCAGTGAGCTTGCTCCGACTGGTGGCCGCCACCGAGCCTGACGCTGCTCTAGTCGACATAAAAATGCCGCCGACACATAGTGACGAAGGCGTGCAGGCGGCCATCGAGATCCGGCAACGTTACCCGGCCACGGCCGTACTCCTGCTGTCCAGCTACCTCGATCTCCGCTATGCCACCGACCTGATCGAGCACCACCCGCTCGGCTCTGGCTACTTACTGAAGGAACGGGTGGCCGATGTCGGCGTCCTGAGCGACGCCCTGCGCCGCCTCAAGCGAGGGGAATGTGTCCTGGACCCAGCGATCGTGACTCGGCTACTCAACCGGGCCAGGGAGCCTGGGCCCTTGGACGACCTGTCGCGGCGGGAAAGAGAAATCCTTGCCCTTATGGCAGAAGGGCACTCGAACCAACGAATCTGCGAGATTTGCTTCCTAAACGCGAAAACGGTCGAGAGCCATGTTCACAGCATCTTTACGAAGCTTGGGCTCAGCGATGCCGCCGCCAGCAGCCGGCGCGTCCTGGCCGTCCTTGCTTATCTCCGAAATTAGAGGGCGTTTCCGCTAATAGGAGGCAACCAATGCGGTCCAAAGTTCTAAATGCGCCCGGGCGAGCCCGTCCGGTATGGGCCCTCCTGGCATTGGCCGCGATGTTCCTGGGCGCATGCGGGAGCACCACGGGGCTTGACAAGGAGGGTACCAACGCCCCATCGGCGCCGATAGCGCTGGTCATGCAGACCCCGGATGCTCCTCTGCCGGGCCCGACCTATTTCGCCGAGCAAGTCTCTCAACGAACTCATGGGCAATTGACCGTGGTTGTCGTCCCCGGTTACAACAGCTGCTACCCGACCAACGAGATGCTTCTGGTAAAAGCCCTAGTACAAGGCCAGGTACAGATGGGGTACTTGCCTTCGCGCGCTTGGGGGAGGGTGGGCCAAGAGGTGTTGTCGTTCCGCGCCTTGCAGGCGCCGTTCCTGGTCAATAACTATGCGCTGCTCCGAGCGGTTGTCTCCGGCCCAGTCGCCGAGCAGATGCTGACCAGCTTGAGCGCGGACGGGCTGGTCGGGCTTGGGCTCGTACCGATGGAGCTGCGTCGCCCGCTCGGAGTGCACCCACTCGTCTCGCTAGCTGATTTCCGGGGGGCCCGCGTCCGGGTCATACCATCGGCGACCAGCATGCAGGATCTGCAAGCCCTTGACGCCGTCCCGAGCCCAAACTGGAACTGCCAGCAAGTCGGCCCGGCACTCAGCGCGGGCCAGCTCCAGGGAATCGAGAGCTCTACCTTGGACATCGGCAACAACTCGTACAACCAGCAAGCGAAGTACCTGTCAGGCAATGTGGTCCTTTTCGCCAAAACCGAAACGATAGCGATCACGAAAAAAACGTTCGACCATCTGAGCCGGGAGGACCGCACCGCCCTAGTCGACGCTGCGGCGGCCACTGTGGCCGAGGCGGACCCGGCCAGCGAAGAGCAAGCGGAGCTTGCTCAGCTGTGTGGTGCGGGGCTTCACATTGTGGACGCGACCCCTTCTCAGCTCTCCGCCATGGAACGAGCTACGGCGCCCGTTTACCGCGAACTTGAAAGGGATCCCGCCACAAAAAAAGCCATTCTCGAGATCGAGGCGCTCAAAGCTCACGATCGCGGTCAAGTCGCTACCTTGCCCTCCTGCAACAAGGCCGCCGCGACCGGTATACCAGATCTAGCCCAGCCGTTCCCGACGGGGGTTTACGACAGCGTCCTCAGCGCAGCCGAGATGGTCAAAGCAGGTTACGCGCCTCAGGACGCCCACACCGAACGTCTCACCTTCAACAACGGCCGTTGGCTCGACCAATGGATAGGCCGGTGCATACCGTACCAACCGGGGGTGGCACCATTGGCGGCGGCCGGCCATGGCGACTGTGCTCCCGGGAGCGGCACGTACACCGTCAAGGGCGATCTCATCACTTTTCGCCCGGCTGCAATCAACTTTGTCTTTAGCTGGAGCTACTTCCGTGGCCAGCTGACTCTTCAGCCCGATAACCGGACGGCCCAAATAAATTCCTTCCCTTTCGACGCTCAACCATGGACAAAAGTCAAGTAGTCAGGCCCTGGAGCCAACACAGGGCCAAACACCGGCAGGAGTGTCATCGCCGGACCGGTCACGGCGTGTTTGACTGTCACCGTGCCTTGGGGATGCTCACCGGGACAGTGACCACCGCGTTTTGGGTGATCGTGAGCGAGAGGTTGTCAGCAAAGGCCGTGTTGTACTGGTCGTTGCCGGCCCCGCCCGCGGCGCTCATGGTCACGTCGATCGCGCGCGTCCCTCTCGGGACCAGCGCTGCACCGGAGCGCGCCAGCATCTCGGTCTGGTCGTTGCGGTCGGCGGCATCAACCGGGCCGATCGCCAGGCTGCCGAGCGCGGCGCCCGTGACACTTAGGAAACTGGCCGTGACGACCATCTCCGCCGGGGCGTCGCCGCTGCCCCCGAGGTCACCGCTCAGCGTCGCCACCTGTTGACCACGGTCTATCAGGGTGTCCAACGCAGTGTCGCTATCTAGCTCGACGACCTGCGTGGCGCTGCTGGCGTTGTTGCCCGGTCCGCCGGCGAAATAGTTATTGCCGCCGCCGATGCCAGCCCCGTAGGTGACAGTCGGGAATGTGGGGCCGGCTGCGGGCTCGGGGAAGCGTCGAATTGGCGCGGCGTACCGCAGCGCAGTGAAGTTCCCCGTGGGCGTCCAGTCAGGGGGGGCTACCACCGCCGTCGTCCCGGCGGGAGCGCCAAGTT
>Ga0209415_10008890_pt1 | contig 17339 bp, 15 predicted proteins | sample PeaSoiSIISIP2007_FD_187696 | JGI IMG/M metagenome (GOLD analysis project Ga0209415, IMG submission 187696) | Peat soil microbial communities from Weissenstadt, Germany - SII-SIP-2007 (SPAdes) (version 2) | ecosystem: Environmental > Terrestrial > Soil > Wetlands > Peat | place: Germany... | reverse complement strand
ATCAAGGGCCAGGCCCGCGGCCGCTTCCTGGAAGATTTCACGGAGAAGATTGTGCGGGCCGTTTTCGGTGACGCCTACGATACGCGGTGCCGCTTCGTCGGCGCAAGCGGAACCAGTACCGAGAAGACCGACTTTGCGATTCCTTCGAAGCGCGACGCATGTATTCTCATCGAGGTGAAGGCCTACGGTGCAACCGGCAGCAAACAGACTGACATCCTTGGCGACATCCGTCGGATCGTCGAAGAGAAGCGTCACGACACGCATTTGCTGCTCGTGACCGACGGCACCACGTGGAAAGCGCGCGTGAACGATCTCCGCAAGCTCGTGGAGATGCAGAACAAGGGTCTGATCGCCCGCATCTACACGCACAGTATGGAGGAGGCACTTCAGCACGACCTCCGACAGCTGCGCCGGGATCACGGGCTGTGAGGAGCGCCAGCTTGGGATAGCAGCCGAACGAACGCGCTACCGGCAGGCCGAACGCGAACCACAGCCCTTTCCACAAGGGCGAGCCTCGAAATCGTGGCGCCGACCGAACGGCCGTGGCAACGCCGCCCACCAGATCTCACCGCGTGGCATCACCACTTCTCGCGCAACGCCCGCGCCTGCAGATCGGTCAAAACCCTGTCGAGCCCCACGACCTCCTTGCCGTACACGGTTCCGAAGGCCTCGCGCACGCTCTTTCCGCGGTGCTTCTTGACGAACTCCTCGACGGCTTGCGTGTAGACGCGACTCCTCGATACGCGCAGCCGCTTCGCCACCCGCTCCGCCTCTTCGAACACCGGATCCGGTACGGAAATGGCCACCTTCATCCGAGTAGCATTACCAGGTATGACCCAACAATCAAAGGGATCGATCCGACCGCGCACCGTCTCGTGACGTGTAATCTCCTGAACGTCCATATCACAGCGCCGCGTAGGCCGCGTCGATCAGCGCACGGGCGCGCGGGTTCAGGAAGCGCGGGCCGGCCTGGTTCATGGTATAGGCGAAGGCCAGGCGCGCGTCCGGATCGGCGAAGCCGAGCGCGCCACCGGCTCCGAAGTGGCCGAAGCTGCGCGGATTCGGTCCGAGTGGACGCGCCGGCTCCGTGAGCTGGAACCCCAGCCCGAACCGTGACGGGCGACGCAAGACGAAATCCTGCCCCGCGGATACCTCGGTGCCGGCGTGCGCGATCGTCTCCGGTTGCAGAAGGCGGACGCCGTCGACGGCTCCGCCGCACGCCAGCGCACTGTAGATGCGCGCCACGCCGCGCGCGTTCGCGTGGCCGTTGGTCGACGGCATCTCGGCCGCCCGCCAGGCTCTGGTGTTGACGGTGCCGAACCCGGAGACTCCCTGCGGGTTCGCATACACACAGCGCAACAAGAAACGCCGCTCGTCGTCGTCATACTCCTCCACGATCGGCGGCGGCACATCGGCGAAGAGATAGTCGGCGATCCGCGCATCGTGTTCGGGCCCGATGCCGAAACGAAAATCCGCGTCGAGCGGCCCGGCGACCGCGCGCCGAAAGAACACCCCGATGCTCTCGCCGCTCACGCGCCGCACGATTTCGCCGACCAGGAAGCCGAAGGTGCTGACGTGATAGCCGTGCTCCCGCCCGGGCTCCCACCACGGCTCTTCGTCTGCCAGCGCTGAGGTCATGAGATCCCAGTCGTACATGGCCAGACTCGGCAGCGGGCGGCGGACGGCGGGCAACCCGGCGCGATGGCCAAGGAGCATGCGCACCGTGACGGCGCTCTTGCCGGCAGCCGCGAATTCCGGCCAATAGCGCGCCACGGGCGCGTCCAACTCGACCTGCCCGCGCTCCACCAGAATGAGCAGAGAAAGCGCGGCCATCGCTTTGCCGACCGAGAAAACGTTCACCACGGTGTCGCGCTGCCACGCCCGCGTGCGGGACTGGTCCAACCAGCCCGCCCACAAATCGGCGACCGGTCTGCCATCGACCGTGATCGCCACCGCGGCACCCACCTCGCCGCGCTCGAGAAAATTTTCGGCGACGGCGGCGCGCACGCCGGCGAAGCGTGCATCGCACCAGCCGCAGATCTCGGGAACATCGACCACGGGCGCATAGTAGCCCGTGCCTCTCACTCCCGCGAGTGCGCCCCGTGAGGCTCAGCTCAGGTCGGGTAAACGTCGGCGTAACGGATGACGGCCTTGTGCCGCGCGCTCAACGCCGAGTCATCGAAGCCGTCGTCGATCAGGAGGAAGCTTCTGTGTTGTCCGTGAGCCAACTCATTGTCGATCACGCCGCCGCTTCGGACCGGGCCGTGCACCCGAGCATATCCAGGGCTTCCTGTGGTCGCGTGAACACGAAGTGGTCAGCCAGCGGATGCGACAGCAGTCCGCTGATATTGCGTGCGACGCGCTCGAGCTTGTGGGGCGTCGTTCCGATGTCGGAGCGATCCATGGCAACGAGATACGGACGCTCCGAGCGGCGCAACAGATCGTCGACGATACGCCGGAACAGCGGGGGCGGGAGGGCCAGGCTCAACGTCACCGTCGACTGCATCTTGAGGTCATCGGGTACCGGCTTGCGGCGCAGCGTGCGCAATTCGAGGTAGAGCCGGCGCGGCAGCCGTAGGAGCGGCGTCACCCGCCACGTGCTGACCGGAAGGATCCAGATGCGGCGTGCCGCCGTCGGGTCGGGTCGAAGAAAGTCCGCCGGCGACGGCCGGTAGGGCCACTGTGGCGCGTGTGTGTAGTCCGGCAACGTCCCGGTCTGCAGCTCGTGGCGGAAGATTCCGGGGCTCTCGATGTATCCGGGCTCGACGCTCAAGTCGATCCGTACCCCGAGGGTTTCCGCCAGCAACAGGCTGGCGTTGCTCAACGAACGATCACCCATGCGATACGCGTGACTCGGGCGTTGGAATACTGCCTCGAACGCTGCGAAGGATGTCCGGATGCAATGGTCCACCCAGGCTTGATCGGTGCGTTCGATCAGCCAGGTGCCGCGCGCCGCGTCCCATCTATACGTGTGCGGGTGCACGCCGATCTCATCGCCCGCCGCCAGCCACTGCGCGACGAGGTCCGTATGCTGTGTCACGAACCACGCTGGATCGCCGTACGTGTCCGCGACTTGCGGATCCATGCGGACAAACCAGGAGAAGCGCAGATGCCGTCCTGTTTGCGCGGCAACGCGCCGGCGGACGTCGGTCAACGTTGCCGTCAGCTGCTCGAATCCGACCCACGGACGCGGGTGGTGCCGATCCACCGACCGCTCGTCCGGCTCGACGTCGACGCCGAGAACAATCGGGATCTGCCCACTGGCTGTCGGCATGGGACCGGCGTCCGAAAAAGAGCGACGACGCAGCGCGCAAACTTTCAGCCGCGCAGCTTATTCCGCCAACCGGAGCGGTAGAAGTTCATCACGCGCCGAAACAGCGCCGCCTTCCGCTTGCTGGTCGGATACCAGTTGATCTCGCTCTTCGAGCCGAAGCGGTCGATGACCACGGTCTGATGGCGGCAGAACTTGCGGATGCCTTGCGCGCCGTGGCGGGCGCCGAGGCCGCTCTCCTTGACGCCGCCCATCGGCGCTTCGGTGACCGCGAAGTTGACCAAGCAGTCGTTGACGCACACCGAGCCCGCCTCGATGCGCCGGCTGAGCATCTGCCCCTTGGCACGGTCCTTCGTCCATACGCTGCCCGTCAGCCCGTAGCGCGAGTCGTTGGTCAGACGCAGCGCTTCCTCCGCGTCGCGCACCTTCATGATCGGGATCACCGGCCCGAAAGTTTCCTCGGACATGATCGCCATGTCGTGCGTGACGTCGGTCAGCACCGTCGGCTCGTAAAACAGGCCCGGCAAGGTTGGATTGCGGCGGCCGCCGGCCAGCAGCTTCGCACCCTTCTGCACCGCTTCGGCGACGTGCTGCTCGACCTTCTGCAGCTGCGGCGGAAAGGTCATCGAGCCGACCTCGACGGTCTGGTCCGGCAGCCCTTGGCGCAGCTGCTTGACCTTCTCGGTCACCTTGCTGACGAAGGCGTCGTAGATCGGCTCTTCGACGTAGACGCGCTCGACCGACATGCACACCTGGCCGGCGTTGAACAGCCCACCCCACACGCAACCGTTGGCGGCGCGCTCGAGGTCGGCGTCGCGCAGCACCACCATCGCGTCTTTGCCGCCGAGCTCCAGCGTCACCGGGATCAGCCGCTTGGCGGCGCGCTCGGCGACTTTTCTGCCGGTCGCAACGCTGCCGGTGAAGCAGATCATGTCGGCGCAGTCGACGAGATGGCCGCCGGTCTCGCCATAGCCGGGCACGACCTGCAGGAGCCCGTGCGGCAGGCCGGCCTGCTCGGCGAGCTCGGCACCGAGCATAGCGCTCAGGGGCGTTACCTCGGACGGCTTGATGACCACGGCGTTGCCGGCCAGCAGCGCCGGAATGGCCTCACCGATGGTGAGCAGGAAGGGGAAATTCCACGGACCGATGATGCCGATGACGCCCATCGGGTGGTAGCTGATGTAGACCTTCTTGTTCTTCAGGAGATGCGGGCGCACCGTCTCGTCGGCGAGATATTTCGGCGCGACCTTCGCCCAGTAGCCGATGGCATCGCACAGCTGCAGCAACTCGCTCGGGTACACGTCGGCGCGCGGCCGGCCGGTTTCCGACGAGATGACCGCCGCGACGCGCTCCTTGTTGTCGATCACCACGTCGCGGTAGCGTTTGAGTGCGGCGCCGCGCTCCTTGAACGACCAGCGCATCCATTCGTGCTGCGCGGCGCGTGCGTGGCTCACCGCGGCCTCGACGCCGTCGGCGTCGGTGACCGGGACGTCGGCGATTTTCTGCATCGTTGCCGGATTGGTGACCGGGATGACGGTGCGCTGAGGCACCAGCTCGGGCCGCAATTGCGTTGCTGCTTCCGCCATGGCGTGGTCTCCTGTGTGGTGGTGAATCTGGCGTAAGACTAGCTGCGGGCGGTGCCGGTGAGCAAGCGTTCCGCATGCGGGGCAGCCCGGCGGGTCGCCTTCTTCTTTTGTAGAGGCGCGGCATGTTGTGCCGCTACACCGATTCTGACTTCCCGAGGGGGTATCGTTCTGATAGCATCACGGCGCGGATTGGGTGGAGGTGTGGGTTCGAACCGAATGGTTTCTAGCAGTGCACAGCGACGGCCATGTTGACCGCCGTCACGCTCAACGAGATCGAAAAAATCTTCACGGTGTTGGAACGCCTCGGGATTTCACGCGAAGCGGTGGTCATTCCCTTACGGCCGGCCGTGCCGGGGAGTGTCCGCCACCTGCCGAACGGCAAGTTTGAAATCATCGTCGATGCCGCCGTGCCGCTCGATGACTGGCTGTCGACGTTGGAAGCGCAATTGAGATCACTCATTGGGAGATAAGGAGGAGTCGTACCATGAAACGTTGGAGATGGCTGTCGGTGGTGAGCGCCGTGCTTGTATTCACGACAGCCGCACAGGCGCGCCTGATCCGTCGCGCCTCGCAGGAGAAGGGGCCGGCAGCGACGAACGAGGCGGTCTACCGGTCGGCGATCTTGATGCACGCGGATACGGGCACCGTGCTCTTCGAAAAGGACGCGCATCAGCAATGGCCGCCGGCGTCGATGACCAAAATGATGCTGATGCTGCTGGTCGCCGAACGCGTGCGCGACGGCAGCCTCCATTGGGACGATCCGGTTCCGACCTCGGCGTGGGCCAGCAAGATCGGCGGCTCGCAGGTCTATCTGAAACAGGGCGAGGTCTTTCCGCTCTCCGAGATGATGCAGGCGATCGTGATCCACTCCGCCAACGACGCGTCCGTCGCCGTCGCCGAGGCGGTGGCCGGCTCCACCGATGCGTTCGTCGATCTGATGAACGAGCGCGCCAAAGCGTTGGGCATGCACGACACGATGTATCACAGCGTGCACGGCCTGCCGCCGGGAAAAGGCCAGCAGGCGGACCTGAGCAGCGCGTACGACCTGGCCATCGTGGGGCGCGAGCTGATGAAGTTTCCGGACATCATGAAATGGGCCGGCACCAAGGAAGCGCCGTTCCGCAACGGCGCGATGACGTTGACCAACACCAACCGGCTGGTGCGCGAGACCAGCTGGGTCGACGGTTTGAAGACGGGCTACTACCGCGAGGCTGGTTTCAACGTCGCGGCCACCGCCAAGCGTGATGGCTTGCGGCTGATCGCCGTCGTCCTCGGCGCGCCGCAGAAACGCGACAGCTTCTCGCAAGCGGCGGCGCTGCTGAACCGCGGATTTGCGGGCTACACCGGGCTGGTGGCGGTCAAGCAAGGCGACACCGTCGCCAACGACTTTGCGGTGAAGGGTGGCCAGCCGCACTTCGTGCGCGTCATCGCCGGCGGCAACGTCACCGTTCTGGCCAAGCGCGGCGAGAAGCGCAACTTCTCGCTCGAGCTGGCGGTGCCCGGCGACGTGAACGCGCCGCTGAACGCCAATGCCCCGGTCGGCGTGGTGCTGGTCAAGGAAGGCGACGCGGTCGTCGGCAAGGTTCCGGCGCTCGCCGCCGAGCCGGTGGCGCGGCAGACCTCGCTGTGGGACCGGCTGTTCTGAACGGCAGCGCCGACGGTGCCGGCTGAGGGTAGTGTCTCAGTTTGGAAATTCCGCTCAGCGTGCGGCGGTGCGAGAGCAAGACCGATGTATTCTCAAGAATGAGATCGCGATAGCGGTTCTGTTTGCGGTCTCGTGGGGATTCGTGTTCGTGATCTGGGTTCTTGTGCTCTGGCTCCGAAAACGCGAACGCCCGTGGTCCAAAAACCAAGATCAGACCCTACCCCGCTGAGTTGTGCCTCGACAGACGATTCATGATAGGGTCGCCTGCGCACGATGAAACGTCTGGCGATTCTCGGCTGCACCGGCTCGATCGGCGTGACCACGCTCGACATCGTAGCGCGTTTTCCGGAGCGCTTCGAAGTCGTCGCCGTCGCTGCGGGCAAGAACGTCGAGCGTCTCGCTGAGCAGGTGCGTCGCTTCCGCCCCGGCCTCGTCGCCGTCGGTGACGGCGCCGCGGCCGCCGCGTTGCGACGGCTCGTCCCTGAGTATCGCGGCGAGGTCATCTGCGGCGCCGAAGGGCTGACCGCCGTCGCCACGGCGTCGAGCGCCGAGCTGGTGGTCTCGGCGTTGGTCGGTGCACTCGGCCTCGTGCCGACGCTGCACGCCATCGCGGCCGGGAAACACGTGGCCTTGGCGAACAAGGAAGTGCTGGTGGTGGCGGGCGAGCTGGTAACGCGAGCGGCGCAGGCGGCCGGCGTCAACCTGTTTCCGCTCGACAGCGAGCACAACGCCATTTTCCAGGCCCTGCGCGGGCACCGGCGCGATGAGGTGCGGCGTATCATCCTGACCGCCTCGGGCGGCCCGTTCTTGCATCGGCCGCTCAGCGAGCTGCGCGCCGTGACGCGGGAAGATGCGTTGCGTCATCCGACCTGGAAGATGGGTGACAAGATCACCATCGACTCGGCGACGTTGATGAACAAAGGGCTCGAGGTGATCGAGGCGCACTGGCTATTCGGCTTGCCGCCGGAGCGCATCGCCGTCGTCATCCATCCGCAAAGCATCGTGCACTCGATGGTGGAGTACATCGACGGCTCGGTGCTGGCGCAGATGGGCATCCCGGACATGTCGATTCCCATTTCGTACATCCTGGCGTATCCGGACCGCCTGCCGCTCGACTATCTGCCGTCGCTCGATCTGCCGCGCGCGGCGACGCTGCAGTTCGCCGAGCCGGATCTGTCGAAGTTCGTGTGCCTGGCGCTGGCCTACCGCGCGCTGCGCGCCGGCGGCACGGTTCCCGCCGTGCTCAACGCCGCCAACGAGGTCGTGGTGGAAGCCTTCCTGGCCGGGGCGATGGCGTTCCTGGACATCCCGCGCATCTTGACACAGGTGCTCGATGCGCACGTGCCCTCCGCCGCCAAGGACCTGGAAACGCTGCTGGCGGCCGATCGCTGGGCGCGTGCCGAGGCGCGCAGCCACCTGCACGGGAGCGGGGCGCAGGCCGCCGCGGTGTAGACGCGGCGCATCTCATCCCCACGTGAAGACGGCGTGGGTCTCATCAAAGAAGAAATCCAGATCGGCACGTTGGTGCTGCGCCTCTTGCGCACCCCGATAGAGCTGTCGGGTCGTGAGATCCGCGATCATGCGCGCGCGATGCCGCAGCCAGCGCCGCAGGAAGGTGGCGCCGAAGTCGCCGCGCGTCGCCCGCGCCAGTGTCTGCTGCCAACCGTCCTGCGCAATCAGCGTCGCGTCGAGCGCGTTCCCGGCTAGCACCACAAACTCGGCGAACCAGCGTTCTTGTTGATCCGCAGGAACGGACAGCAGCAGCAGGCAGCCGTGCGTGTCCGCGTGCGGCGCGGCGACGAGGGCCACACAATCGAGACACAGGCTCACACGGGTAATTTGCCCGCGAGCGACGGCGCGTGCGAGCCGGGCGCGCAGCTGCGGCAGTGGCCAACGCAACACCGTGGCGCCGCCGGACGCGTCCTGTTGATACGCACGTGCAACGCGGGCGAGCTGATCGAGGAACTCGCGGTTGTGGTCGGGCCAGCGGCTGAAGATGCCGTCGTCCTCGATGCGGGCGACGGCGTCGAGATGCGCGAGCAGACAGTCATGCAGCCGCAAGGGCAGCGGATGCCGAAACAGCACGTAGGCGAGATCGCCGTGCCGGTGCGGCGCCGGCTCGTGCCCGGCGCCTTCGCAGCTGGCGCGTGTCGTCACGCCCGGAATGCGGTTGAGCTGCTCGACCGCGTCTCGGACGCCGACGTCGATCGACGCCGCGTCGAAGCGCACGGGCGCAGCCTACGCTGCGGCGTCGCAGCTGTGCAAGACCTGCAAATGATCCACTTCCACGACTGTTGCATGGCGCTTTCCTTCGCGGCGGCGGATTGATTTACTGTCCATGGAGGAATCGTCATGCACAGGCGCGCTGCCGTCGAGTCAGACCTGCCGGCGATCGTCGAGATCTATAACGCGGCGATCCCCGGCCGTATGGCGACGGCGGACACCGAGCCGGTATCCGTCGAGAGCCGCCACGTGTGGTTTCGCGAGCACGCGCCGGGGAGCCGGCCCTTGTGGGTGATGGAATCAGCCGGTGCGATCGTCGGGTGGCTCAGCTTCCAGTCGTTCTACGGACGTCCGGCATATCACGCCACCGCGGAGATCAGCGTCTACGTGTCGCCGGCGCAGCAGCGGCACGGCACCGGAAGACAGCTCTTGCAGGAGGCGATCCGCCGCGGTCCGGCACTCGGCCTCACCACGTTGGTCGGCTACATCTTCGCGCACAACATCCCCAGCCTGACGCTCTTCGAAGGATGCGATTTCCGGCGCTGGGGGCACCTGCCTCGGATCGCCGAGCTCGACGGGGTGGAACGTGATCTGGTCATCGTCGGGCGTCGCCTCGAGGTCCAGAAAGGCCGCGAGCCGGCACCAATCATTCGCGGCGTACATCACGCGCAGATCACCGTTGCGCGCGGCGCCGAAGCCCAGGCGCGCGAGTTCTACTGTACGCTGCTGGGCCTTTCGGAAGTCCAAAAGCCGGCCGCGTTGCAAGACCGCGGCGGTTTCTGGCTGCAAGTCGGCGATCGCCAGGTCCATGTTGGCATCGAAGACGGCGTCGATCGTCAGGCTTCGAAAGCGCATGTCGCGTACGCCGTGTCCGACCTGGCCGGTTGGCGTGCGCGACTGCAGGCGCATGGCATCGTCATTCAAGACGGCATTCCCATTCCCGGCTTGGCGCGTTTCGAGTTCCGCGACCCGTTCGGCAACCGCATCGAATTCATCGAGCCGCCTGCGTGAACACTGCGGGCCCGCCGCGGCTTGACAGTGCGGACCCGACGCGTAAAGAGAGGGAGTCGTCAGCGAAACTTACGGCAGCCGGATCGGAGGCGGTTATGGATCGACCGCGTTGTGCTGGTTCTCTCGCTGTGGCCCTGTCGGTGCTCGCCGCCTGCTCGCGGAGCCCGTCGGTCGACTGGTCGGCACCGGAAAACTTCTTTGCCGCGGAAGAGAGTCAGGAGACCGATGACGGCGCCCGACTCGAGTTTCATTCACTCGTCGATGCCCCGGCGGCGAAGGTCTATGCGGCGCTGGCCGATCTCGAGCACTACGCAAGCTTCGTCGACGGCGTAACCGAATCGGTGCTGGTCGGAACGGAGAACGACGTCAAGATCATCCAGATCACTCAAAGCGTCATCGGGCGCCAGAGCCATGCACGGGTCCGATGGACGTTGCATCCACAGGACTTGAAGCTGGAATTCGAGACGCTGCAGAGCGATCAAAACTACAACGATGGCAGCTTCGCCGTCACGCCGTCGCCTGACGGTAAGCGTTGCTACGTCGTCTCCGTGTATCGCGTGAAGTGGAAGGGTGCGCCGCAGAACGTCCCGCTCGGCGTGCTCGAGGCGGCGACCCGCGAGTCCTACGAAAAAGCGGCGCAATCGGTGAAGCGGCGCGCCCTGAGCTAAGCCGATTCGCGCCCGGCCGCTACGGGCCGTGACGCACACCCCGGGAGCCTTCCCTTGCGGCCGCGGGTCGAGTTTGCGCGCGGGGTATGCTACGCGCTTGGTGAGAAGACGCCGTGAGCGCAAACCAGCATCGCGATTTCCTTGATGTCCGCCAGCACGGCTTTGTGCGCGTCGCCGTGTGCGTGCCGGAGGTGCGCGTCGGCGATCCGACCTTCAACGCGGCGGCGCATCTGGCGCAGCTGGAGCGGGCGTACGCCGACGGCGCGCAGTACGCGTTGTGCCCCGAGCTCGGGCTGACGGCGTACACCTGCGGCGACCTGTTTTTTCAAGCGACGCTGCTGCGCGCGGCGCAGGACGCACTCGGCGCCGTGGCGGCGGGCACGGCCGCGTGGAACGTGATCGTTTCCGTCGGTCTGCCGTTGGTCGTCGACGGGTTGCTGTTCAACTGTGCCGTGACGCTCTACCGCGGCCGTCCGCTCGCTGTGGCACCGAAGGCGTATCCGCCCAACTATCGCGAGTTCTACGAGCTGCGCTGGTTTCATCCGGCGGCAGCGGCGCGCTCGGCGAGCGTGCGGCTGCTCGGCCACGACGTTCCGTTCGGCACGGACGTTCTCCTGCGCGCGGTGCATCTGCCCGCTTTCGTCCTGCATACGGACATCTGCGAAGACCTGTGGGTACCGGTGCCGCCGAGCACGCTGGCGGCGCTCGCCGGAGCGACGGTGCTCGGCAACCTCTCGGCGTCGAACATCACCGTGGCCAAGTGGGAGTATCGGCAGGAGCTGGTGTGTGCGTCGGCGGCGCGCAATCTGGCGGTGCAGATGTACAGCGCCGCGGGATTCGGGGAGTCGACCGCGGATCTGGCGTGGGACGGGCAGGGCTTGATCGCCGAGCGCGGCGTGCTGATCGGTGAGACCGAGCGCTTCGGGCTGCACGGCGGGTCGGTGGTGGTCGACGTCGACCTCGAAGCCATCGTGCAGGATCGGCTGCGGCAGTCCTCCTTCGGCGAGAACGCGCGCACACATGCGCAGCGCCCGTTCCGCACCGTCGAGTTCGGCGCGGCGGAGGAGACGCGTCCGGCTTCTGTGTTTCACACGCTGCGTGGTCGCCGCGATCCACATCCGTTCGTGCCTGCCGATCCGGCGAAACGCGATGTGCGCTGCCGCGAGGTATTCATGATCCAGGCGACGTCGTTGGCGCGCCGGCTGGTCGCGTTGCCGCCGGAGGCGCGCCGGGTCGTCGTCGGCGTATCGGGTGGGCAAGACTCGACGCACGCGCTGCTGGTCGGTGCGCACGCCCTCGACCTGCTCGGGCTGGAGCGCAGCCGGCTCATCGCGCTCACCATGCCGGGGCTCGGCACGACGGAGCGCACGTACGGCAATGCCGGGCGGCTGATCGGCGCGATCAAAGCGACGGCGCGGGCGATCCCCGTTACGCAGCTCAGTGAGACCGTGTTCCAGGCGATCGGCCATCCGCCTGAGGTCGAGGACGCCACCTTCGAGAACGTGCAGGCGTGGCTGCGCAAGCTGCTGCTGTTCGCCACGGCGTCGCAGGAGAAGGGCATCGACATCGGCACCGGCGATCTGTCGGAGATCGCGCTCGGCTTCGCGACCTACGGCGGCGATCACATGTCGCACTACGGCGTCAACGCCGGCGTGCCGAAGACGTTGATCTCGTATCTGATTCGCTGGGCTGCGGACGTCGTCTTCCACGACGAGGCCGAGGTGCAGCACGTCCTGCGCGACATCCTGCAGACGCCCATCAGCCCGGAGCTGCTCCGTCCGACGGCCCAGGGCGAGATCCGCCAGCGTTCGGAGGACATCGTCGGGCCGTACGAGCTGCACGACTTCTTCCTCTATCACTTCCTGCGCTTCGGCTCGGGACCGCGGCGCATCGCGCGGCTGTGTCTGCACGGTTTCGGCGACCAATACACGCTCGCCGACGTCCGCAAATGGCTGCGCGTATTCGTGACGCGCTTCTTCGCCAGTCAGTTCAAGCGCGACTGCATCCCGGACGGTCCAAAGGTGGGCTCCGGCGGCGCGCTCTCGCCGCGCGGCGACTGGCGCATGCCCGCCGACGCGTCGCCGGCCGCGTGGCTGGCGGAGGTGGAGAGCATCCCGGAGTCGACCGGGGGTTGACTCACGGAGTCGTCATGACATCGCTCGTCCTAGCGGCATTTTTCTTGCCGGTCAGCCATTTCGGCATTTCCAGCTCGCGGTTGCGCGACATTGTCGTCCGCACCCTTGGTGAGCAACCGTACCGCGGGCTGTATTCCCTGGTGACCCTTGGTGCGTTTGCCTGGCTGATCAGCGCCTACCGCAACGCGCCGACGGACCTCATCTGGATCGCACCGGCGGGGCTCAGGCTCGCGATGGTGATTGTCGTGCTGGCGGGTTTTGTGCTGGCGGTGGTGGGGATCACTACACCGAACCCGACGGTCATCGGAGCAGAGAAGCTGTTCGAGCGGCCCGACATCGTCCACGGCGTCCTGCGGGTCACGCGCAACCCGTTCCTATGGGGCGTGGGCCTCTGGGCGCTGGCCCACATCGTGTCGACGGGCGATCTCGCGAGCATTCTGATGTTCGGCAGCATCGGCGCGCTCGGCCTCGTCGGTGCCGTACTGATCGACGCCAAGAAGGCGCGGCGCCACGGCATGCGATGGAAGGCCTTCGCCGCGCTCACCTCCAGCGTGCCCTTCCTCGCGATCGCCCAACGCCGCCAGCAGTTGGTGGTGGCTGAGCTCGGCTGGTGGCGTATCGCATTGGCGGTCGTCCTGTTCTTGGTCGCGTTGTTCGGCCACCGCTGGGCGTTCGGAGTGTCGCCGCTGCCGCGCTTGTAGTGTGCACGGCGAGATCAGTCCTGTCGTGCTCTCAGAACAATGGTGGCGGCGGGCCTCCGTGCCCGCCGTGTTCGTGCAGCACAGAGGCCTGCACCTTCCGCGCGTTGGCTACGGTCGGCTCAATCAAGACGTCAAGATCTTTGGTCGCGCGCGGCCGAGCGTGGAACGCGACGGCGTGCGCTCCGACGACGAGGTAGCGAACGCCATGGGCATTCAACGCGGCGATGAACTCTTCGTAGTCTCGGTACGCCATCGACACCCCGTGTCTTCAGGCAACTCTCCAGTGCTTCGCCGACCGCCTCGACGCGTTGCTCGGGGCTCAAGCCGTCGTACCAGAAGCGGAAGTCCGCCTCGTCGGCTGCCGATTTGCGAATTCGAGCCACCGTCCACACCCTGCCCCGCGCACGCACAACTTGAACTTGCTCACCCATGAATCCAGATTACCACGAACTCGTCGCGACCGGGAGCCGCCGCAGGGCGGCTTGGGCGCTTCCCGTTGCCGCGAGTTCACTTGCCAGGCTCGGAGCCGCGTCGCCGCGCCACCGTCGGTCTCCTACAGTTCCTCCCGCGCTTTGGCAGTCAACCGCGCCAAGGTCGCGCGCACGCCGATGCCGAGAAACGGTGGTGGCGGAATCCAGGCGGGTCGCGGGAGCGATTGCATGTCGTCGAGCAGCTCGGAATCCGCACCCACTGCGAGATCGGCGAGTAGTTTTCCCGAGATCGTTCCCATCGCGACCCCGACGCCGTTGTACGCCGCCGCTGCGAAGAGGTTGTCGTCAAGCTTGCCGAAGAAATGTGCGCCATTGACCGACAAGCCCATGACCCCACCCCACGTGTACTCGAAATCGACCTGCGCCAGCATCGGAAAGCGCGCGCGGAACGTACGCCGATGGATCTCGCGCACCTCGCGGCGGTAGGTGTCGCCGATCTCGAGGCCGGCGGTGTAGTGTACCGTGTTGCGAATGAGGATGCGCTGATCGCGGGTCCGACGCACCGTGCTGCCCATGCGCTCTTCCGGCACCAAACCCCACTCCGGCTCGCCGCCGAGGGCCGCCCGCTCCGAGTCGGTGAGCACGCGCGTCAGGCTCGCAAAGGTGTACGCTGGAAACACGCAGCGCCGCAGAAAGCCGAGCGACGGGGTGAATCCGTTGGTCGCCAGGAAGAGTCGGTCCGCCACGATCGTGCCTTCTCCCGCATCGAGCGTGAACTTCGAGCCCGAGTGAATGGCATGCACCGGGGAGTCCTCGAGCAGATCGACGTTCGCAGGCAGCGCCGCCGCCAGCCCGCGCACCAGCGCCGCCGGCTGGACCATCACGGTGCCGGGCGTGTGCGCCGCAGCCCGGTAGTATGCGGTTCCCGTCATCGCCGTCACCGCAGCCGCGTCCAGCGCCTGGTACGCTTCACCCATCGTTCCGAGCCCGGCGTAGAATCTGTCGAGCTCGCGCATGCCCACATCTCCGACCGCGCCGTGCAGCCGGCCGCGTTCGGTCCAGGCGCAATCGATCGCGTGCTCGCGTACCTGCGCGCGCAAGTAATCGCGCCCGGCGCGCCCGAGACGGACGAGCCGCCGATTGCCCTCGACGCCCAGCTTGGGCTGGTAGTGGCCGACGTCGACGATAAAGCCCGAGTTACGCCCGCTGGCTCCGAAACCCACGCGCTGCGCTTCGAGGATCGCGATGCGCCATTCCGGCCGGTGCAACGCCAGCTGCCGCGCCGTCGCCAGCCCCGTGAAGCCGGCACCAATCACCACGCAGTCAGCACGCTGTTGCGACGTGAGCCGGCGCGCCGGCGCAAGCGGCGGCAGCGCCGCGGTCCAGCCACAGGTCTGATCGTCGTTGGGCAGCTTGCGTGTCCGCATGGTCATTCGTGACGCAGCTACACCTCGACCGTCACGCCGTGCCAGAAGGCGACGTGGTCCTTGATCTGCTTGGCGGCATCCTTCGGGATCGGGTAGTACCACGCCGCATCTTTGTTCGTTTGCCCGTTCACGACGATATCGTAGTAGCTCGCCGTGCCCTTCCACGGGCACACGGTGTGGGTTGCACTGTCCTTGAAGTAACTCCGCTTGATCGAATCGGGCGGGAAGTATTGGTTACCCTCAACTACCTCGCAGCGGTTGCTCTCGGCCAGCACGACGCCGTTCCAAATCGCCTTGGGCATTGTCTCCTCCCGTTTGTACGGCTCGATCGTACGTGCCTCCAGCAGCCGAGGAAAGCCCTCTCTTGACAGGTACCACGACTGGGCGCAGTGAAGGGTGAGCAAAGACAATCAGGAGGGGCAAACACCATGGCTATCGATCAAGCCAAGCTTGACCAGTTTGTCGGAAAGGCCGTCGGCGATCTCGGATCCGCACTCACGGCGGCCCTTGTCGTCATCGGCGACAAGCTCGGGCTCTACAAGGCGATGGCATCCGCGCCGCCACTCACGCCGGCCGAGCTGGCGGCGCGAACCAAGACGGCGGAGCGCTACATTCGCGAGTGGCTGAACGCGCAAGCCGCCGCGGGGTACGTGACCTACGACGCCGCCACGGGCCGCTACGCGCTCACGCCCGAACAGGCCACCGCCCTGGCCGACGAGACCAGCCCGGCGTTCGTGCTCGGCGGCTTTCAAGCAATGACGGCGGCGATGAAGGTCGAGCCGAAGCTCACCGAGGCTTTCAGGAGCGGGCGCGGCGTCGGCTGGCACGAGCATGATCCCGACCTCTTCTTCGGCACGGAGCGTTTCTTCCGGCCGGGCTACCAGGCCAACCTACTCAGCTCGTGGATCCCCGCGCTCGACGACGTGGAAGCCAAACTGAAGAGCGGCGCCAAAGTTGCCGACGTCGGCTGCGGCCATGGGGCTTCCACGATTCTCATGGGCAAGGCCTATCCGAAGTCACAATTCATCGGATTCGATTACCACGGGCCGTCGATCGACCGCGCACGCAAGGCGGCGAAAGAGGTGGGCGTGGCCGACCACGTGCACTTCGAGACCGCGCCTGCCAAAGAGTACCCTGGTAAGGACTACGACTTCGTGACGTTCTTCGACTGTCTGCATGACATGGGCGATCCGGTCGGCGCCGCGGCACACGTTCGCGAGACGCTACGCGAGGACGGCACGTGGATGATCGTCGAGCCGTTCGCCAACGACCAGGTGCAGGACAACCTGAATCCGGTCGGACGGGTGTTCTACTCCGCGTCGACGCTGATCTGCACGCCCGCGTCATTGGCGCAAGAGGTCGGTCTGGCGTTGGGCGCACAGGCTGGCGAAACCCGGCTGCGTGAGGTGATCATGGCGGGCGGATTCACGCGTTTCCGCCGCGCCACGCAGACGCCGTTCAATCTGGTCCTCGAAGCGCGACCCTGAAGTAGACAACAGACGACAGACATCAGACGACAGACATCAGACAACAGAGTGGTCATGGCCTGCGGCCGCCCGAAGACAATGGAAGTAAGGTCCCCTCGCTCGTGCCACTTCCGGCACGGGAGAGGGTCAGGGTGAGGGCCGTGATGGCAGCGACGTCGCGAATTTCCAAAGGAGACAACAGACGCCTGCCCCTGGTTCTGCAGGGACCAATCCGTTAGTGTTCCCCCGACGGGAGGCGACGGAGTGGGTGACCCGCTCAAGAACTTACTCGATCTGCTCGACCTCGAGGAGTTGGAAGTCAACATCTTCCGCGGCGTGAGCCCGAAGGAGGACCGGCAGCGCGTCTTCGGCGGGCAGGTGGCTGGACAAGCCCTGGTCGCCGCCGGGCGCACCGTCGAGCACGGTCAGGTGCACTCGCTGCACTGCTACTTCCTGCGGCCGGGCGATCCGAAGGTCCCGATCTTGTACGAGGTGGATCGCATCCGCGACGGGCGGTCGTTTTCGACGCGTCGGGTGGTGGCGATTCAACACGGCCGCGCCATCTTCAATCTCGACGCGTCGTTTCACACGCAAGAACGCGGGCTGGCGTACTCCGCGCCGATGCCGGAGGTGCCGCCGCCGGAGAGTCTGCCGCCGTTCAAGGAGCGTGTGCAGGCCTACCTCAACGACATCGGCTCGTGGGCGGAGCGTGAGCGACCCATTGATCTGCGGTTGTGCGACCCGCTCGATCGCCCGCCGCGGGAGTGGCGGGAGC
>Ga0209415_10008888_pt1 | contig 17341 bp, 13 predicted proteins | sample PeaSoiSIISIP2007_FD_187696 | JGI IMG/M metagenome (GOLD analysis project Ga0209415, IMG submission 187696) | Peat soil microbial communities from Weissenstadt, Germany - SII-SIP-2007 (SPAdes) (version 2) | ecosystem: Environmental > Terrestrial > Soil > Wetlands > Peat | place: Germany... | reverse complement strand
GTCCCCGCCGGGACTCACGTGGTCGAGTTGCACTACTGGCCCGACCTGTTCAGCGCCGGCATCGTGATCGCCGCCGCCGTGACGGTGGGCGGCGCGGCCGCCCTGCTCGTCAGGCGTCGGCGCGCCGGGAGGGCCGCCTAGGTCCTCACAACCCCAAGAGCCACTGCACTCCCCGGCGCACGTCGACGAAGAACAGCACCAGTCCCACCACCACCAGGATGAGGCCCAGCAGAACGGCGAGCTGCCCCATCGGCCCGAAGCCCGTGAAGGCCAACACCCCCGAGCCCGTACTGGCATGCACCGGGGCCGGGGCCGCCGGGGCCGGGGCCGGGGCCGGGGCCGCCGGGGCCGCCGGGGTCACCGCCCTGGTGACGGCCGGCGGTGAGGTGATCGGGGGCTGGGGAGGAACGGCCGGGGGCGTCGTCCCTGGGGGCGTCGTCACCGGGGTCAGGTTGCCACCCGTGATCACCGCCACCCAGTTCCCACGGTTGTCCGGGAAATGGTTGTCGTTGGGACCGAGATACAACTCCCCACCGGTGGAAACAGACACATTGAGGTAGCTCGTCCCCACTTCGAAGGGCACGCCATTGAGGCCGATCTTGGCGATGAGCGAGTAGCACTGCAGGAGGGGGGCGGTGAACTTCTCCACCAGTCGCAGGCACTTCACGGTCCCGGCCGGAGTGGCCGGGTAGTACCGCTCCCCCACGAAATTGATCTTCCCGCTGGCAGTGATGCTGAGGGTCATGCCGGCGTCGAAGTTCAGCCCGGTATCGGTCCACGGCGTATTGGGCACGATCGGCACCGCGGTGGTCAGGGGAATGGTGGACGCATTGCCGGGAGCCTGCGTGGTGGCGAACACGGCCACCACGGCCACTCCCATGACAACCACCGCCAGCACCAGACGACGGAGTCTCATCTCAACCGACCCGGAGGCAGCGACGAACTCCGAAGGTGCCGCGAAGCGCCTGGGAAGTTGTCACACTCATCCAGTGTCACAGTAGCCATCAGGGGACCGCGACGGGGATCCCGGTGACTATCCGTCGCATCGCTCGCCTTCTCCGTACCGACCCGCACCGTGCTCGGCCCGGTGGCCGATTCGACGCACGGCAATGCCGACGCGCGCGAGACGTCTACGCGGGGCATCGCCCGCTGCCACAAGCGGCGGCTTTCGACGTCCTTCATCCGTACCCCCATCAGGAACCATAGGGCCGGAAGGGTCGCGAATCATCGTCACAATTGACGACTGACCTGCGTGTTTCCACCTGATCGTCACTCTCGGGACGAGGGAGGTCGCGCTGAGGGAGGCCGTGCCCGCTTTCGGTGCGAATGGCGCGAGTCACCGCCGACGGCCATGCGCCGCGACCCGCTCGGCGCGACATCGGCGGGTCGGGAGCGGACCAACTTCTTCCTTCCTAGCTAGGATGCTCGTCGTTGTCCGTCGATTCCGCGTTCGGGCGTCCGGGCGCCCAGGGCGGAGGGTGCCAGGCGAGCTTGGTGCTCGGTCCCACGGCGTCGAGCTCGACGGCCACGTCCACCGCCTCAGGCAGGAGCTTGGGCGCCGCGAATGCGTCCGTCGGTCCCACGGCGGCCTCCAGGGCGTCGTAGACGGCCAACGTCCCGGGGCGCAGACCGACGAGGTCCGTCCGGGAGTGGGCGCTGTGGCGGAGCCCGGGGTCGATGAATTCGCCGGCCAGGGCGCCGGCGGAGGCGGCTGCGGGCAAGCGCATGCCCAGGCCCTCGAGAAACTCCCGGGTTCCCTCCAGCCAGGCGGCGGCGTCGGCCACGAGGTCGGAGTACCGGGTGACCATGACGGGCATGCCCGAGCTGTGGGCCACGATGAGGCGGTTGTAGCGCTCCCACAGCGCCAGCGCGAAGGCCGAGGTCACGCCGTGGCGATGGTGCAGCGACGCCGCCACCTCGAGAGGGTTGCGGACGACCACCACGGCCGCCAGTCGGGGGCCCAGGACGCCGCGCCAGAAGGGCAGCAGCACCGACGTGCGAGGGTCCTTCCACACCCAGGGCGTGCTGCGGTGGACGCGCCGGAACACCCGGCGGGCCTGAGCGCCGGTGGTGGTGATGCGCGCCGCCGCCGCGAAGTAGGCCTCGCCACTGGGTGGTGGGTACCACCACGTCATCCCCATCTGCGCCAATAAGGCGTCGTTGAGGTGCATGAGCGAACGGCTCTCGAAGTGGCCGCTCGGGTTCCACGGCCCCCGGACCATGTCGCCGGGGGCGCACACCGCCGGTCCCAGGGCGTGAACGAGCCTCGTGGCGGCCGAGGTGCCGCTGCGATGCATGCCCAACACGAGCACGCCTCGTGGGGTGGTGCGATCCCAGCGCATCGACCGACGAGGCACCGTGGCGTCGTGAGCCACGGCTCAGCGGGTGTCGTGAACGAGCTTCGGATCGAACACCGAGGCAAAGGCGCGCCGGAACTCCTCGCGGGTCCGGGGCTCCGGCAGGGGGAGCTGGTCGTAGAGCTCGTCGGGCTTCTCGAGAAAGTCGGGGAAGCGCAAGATGGTCAGAGGAAGGCGGTACTCAGCCGCCGTGGTCATGAGGAGCCCGAGCCCGTAGCAGTAGTTGTGCCTCGCCCATTGCATGGCCCGCTCCGAGTACATCCCCGCCTGGACCCGGCTGGTGGTCATGGCGTCGAGCGGCCGCATGGCCAGCACCAGGGCCTCGACGGGGACGCCGGCGGCCAGCCACGCCCCCAGGGTCCAACAGAATCGGGGATCCTTCACCACGGGCCGGTCCTTGGCGAGGGTCCGCATGGCCTCGCCATAGCGCTGCGAGACACGCTCGACGGCGCTCCAGTCCATCAGGTCGGGGGTGGCTCGTCGGTAGCGGAGGACGTCCACCGCGGCGGTGAAGGGCTCGCGGAGCTCGGGCGACACCCGACCGTCACTGACATGTTCCAACAACCCCAACCCTTCGAGGACGCGGCCGCCTCGTCGCAAGTCGACCGACACCCCCAGAGCCCTCGCCACCGTGAGGTTCAACGCCACCACGTCGCGGTGCTCGAGGCCGGCGTGCACGTCTTGCATCCAACGCCCCCCGGGGTCGAAGCCCAGCGCCCGGTACAGCGCAGCCAGCAAGGACGTCCCGCTCCGGCCCGGGCCGGTGACGACGATCACCTCAACCGCGACCCGGTGCGGCGGCCCCCGGATCGAGGCGAGGCGGTTGCTCACTCATGGGCTCCACCGGGAAGCGGATGCCCAACCTGCCCATGGCCCCGTCGGACAGTCCCAGGACGATGGTGCGCAGGCACAGCAGGCGACGACCCCGCTCGCGCAGCAGGGCCCGGGCCACGAGCTTGGTCACGTTGCGCGGATACCACCCGACACGGTGCATGACGTGCAGGTGCAGGTACAGCATGTTCCGGGCCTCGTAGTAGTACTTCCACAGCGGCACGCGGGCTCCCTGCCGGACGGCGTCGTGCTGGACCACGGCCCCGTCCACGATCCGCCGGGCGTAACCGGCCTGGGGGATGCGCCAGTGGCAGTACTCGTTGTCCTCGGCCCACCAGAACAGCTCGGCCCGGGGCACGCCCACCTGCTCCACGATGTGACGCGAGATCACGAACCCGCACCACGACCCCCACTCCCCCACCGTCCCGTCGGGCTGGATCGAGCGCGGGAAGCAGAAGGCCGCCTTCGGCTCGTGGCGCGCCTCGCCCAGCAGCGCCTCGAGGCACTCCGGATCGGGCACGATGTCGTCGTCGAGGACCCAGGCGAAGTCGAAGGCCCCGGCGAGGAGCTCCTCGAAGGCAAGCGCCCACCCTCCCGCCGGTCCCAGGTTGATGTCCGAGCGCACCACCGACACCGGTGGCACCGACGAACCACCCGAGCCCGGGGGGCTGAGGGCGCCCAGAGCCGTCCGGTTCACGGGGGGCGTGCTGGCGTTGTCCACCACCACGATCGCACCCGGGGCGGCCGTCTGCGCGGCGATGGCCTCGAGGCATCTCGCCAGCGCCCGCGGCGCGTTGTGCGACAGGACGAGGGCGACCACCGAATGTCGGAGCTCGTGCCCCGACGGCGGCTCCCCGGTGGCGCCCGCCGTCACGGAGGGCACGGGCTCGGTAGCGGCCCCGATGGCGGGCTCGGTGACCGGCGTGGTCCGCTCGCCCACCTCGCGGAGGTAGCGCGGCTCGATCCCCAACCGGCCCCGGGCCCCGTCGACCAGGCCGCGCACGGTGGCCAGCCGTTCGGCCGTGCTCGAGGCGAGCTGGAGGCGTCGGAGCGAGTACAGCAGATGCCAGGCGTACCAACTCCGGCGGCCATGTCGACGGGCCAAGGCGAAGAAGTTCCGTGCTAGGTAGTAGGCGCGCCACGGCTCGTCGGCGTCGAGGGGGCGGTGGTCGCGCAGTGCCGCGTCGCGCCCCGCCAGGGTCTGGTGATGCGCCACCCGGCGGGCGCACGGCACGTCGACGAGCACGCTCAGTCCGGCGGCGCGTACGCGACAGAAGAAGTCGAAGTCCTCGAACCCGAAGAACAACTCGGGGTCGGGAAAGACGCCCGCCTCGACCACGGCGCGCGACACCAGAGTGGCCCCCCAGGTGGACACATCCACGGGAGACAGCTCGCCGGGAAGACCGCGGCGGGGCACGACGTTCACGCTGTGGCCCGATCGGGGAATGAAGACACGGCCGAAGGCCACCACGGCGCCGACTCCCGCCCCGTCATCGGGGGTGTCGCGTCCCCGAACGGCGACGTGCGCCACCAGCTCGGCCACGCGCGGGGTGGGGAGCTGCAGGAGCACCATGTCGTCTTCGCACAGGTACGCCCAGTGCGTGGACGGGTCCGAGAAGGCCTCTTGCAGGCCACGGTGGAACCCACCCGCAGGCCCGGTGTTCGACGGCAGCCGAACCATGCGGACGGCTCGTTCGAGCTCGGGGTCGTCGAGCCCGCCCTCGCCGTTGACAACCACCACGACGCGGTCGGGGGCGAACCCCTCCGCCTCGATGAGCGTCCGCACCGTGGTGCCGGCCAAGCGAGGGCGGAGGTGGGTGACCACGACGGCCGTCACACCTTCGAGACCAGCCGCGATGTCCGGGGGTACGGTGTCTGGGGTCAGGACATTTCCCAGTCTGCCGGAACGAACACCGGCGACAGCACCATCACGCCGTTGGGCGCCCGGATGGCGATGGGGCCGAAGGCTTCGAACGACGTGAGCGGTTGCCAGGGAAGCATGGCCGTCGGTCCGCTGCCACGGGGAGCTCGCATCGCCCCCCACAACGAGTAGCGACCCTTGGGCAACGGCAAGTTGTGCATGCGGCACCGCAATTCGAACTGCCCTTGGGGGAAGGAGCTGGCGTAGCGCAGGACGAACACGGGCATGGCCGTGCCCTGGGACACCCCGATGTGGAAGGCGCCGAACATGGACTGCTCCGACTCCGCCACGATCCGGAGGTTCACCTCTTCGCCCGAGCAGATCTGCCCGCCGTCGGGCCCGGTGATCTCCACTTTGAGGATGCGCACCCCGGTGTCGTGCTCCACCGCCATCGTCGCCTGTTCCTCTACCGAGGCCCGGTACAGGTTCACGACGTCACGGGCCGGGCCGTCGGCCCGGACATAGCTGTCGGCGAGCCACATGGCCCGTTCGCACACCGCCTCGACCGTCGGAAGGTCGTGCGAGACGTAGAACAACGTGGTGCCGTTGGCCACCACCTGGGTGATGCGCTCCAGGCATTTCTGTTGGAAACGGGCGTCCCCGACGGCGAGCACCTCGTCCACGAGCAGGATGTCGGGCTCCAGGAAGGCGGCGATGGCGAAACCCAATCGGATGGCCATGCCCGTCGAGTAGAACTTCACCTGGCGGTCGATGGCGTCGCCGATCTCGGCGAAGTCCACGATGTCGTCGAACTTGGCCGCGATCTCGGCACGTGTGAGGCCCAGGATGTTGCCGTAGAGGTAGACGTTCTGCTTGCCGGAGAGGTCGGGGTGAATGCCACTGCGAACTTCGAGGAGCGCCCCGATGCGACCCACCGAGGTGACCGTGCCGGCCGACGGGAACGTCGTCTGGCAGATCATCTTCAGCAACGTGGACTTGCCCGACCCGTTGACACCGATGAGCCCGTAGGTCTTGCCCGGTTCCACGTGCAGATTGACGTCGCGCAGCACCCAGCGAAAGTCTCGTCGTTGGCCCTGCAGCCATCTTCCCAGGAGTTTGATCTGCTCCTGGAACAACGGCAAGGGCCGATCGACGCGAAAGCGCTTCCACACGTGCTCGCTGAGCACGGTGCCCCTAGGTAAGGTCGGCAAAATTCACCTCGAGCCTCTTGAAGACGAGGAACCCGGTAACGAGGTAGAAGACCGATCCCACCAGCGCCAGTTCGAGCATGTGCCACTGGGGCCCGAAGCCGAGCAGTACGGAGTCCCTCACGTTGTCGATGATGGGGGCCATCGGATTCACCACGCAGTACGCGTCCCGCAGCCATCCGTGGCCCAGCACGAAGCCCGCATCGGGATACAAGCGATGGTGCAGCTCCTGATTCAACGGCTTCAGGACGGTGATGAGCATCAAGAGGGGCATGATGATGGGGACGATCTGCTGGAGGTCGCGCATCTGCACCATGAGCGACGACACCAGCAGCACCAGCCCCACCATGAAGGGGATCTCGATGGCCAGGTACATCGGCGTCCAAAAGGAGGTCATCTTGGGGGCGAAGCCATACACGCCGAACAGGATGATCAGCGGCGCGCACGCCATGAGCGAGGTGAAGGCCGACCCCAGGATCTGCGACAGCGGGAAGCACTCACGGGGGAAGTGGCTCTTGGCCATGAGAGCCTTGTTGGCGACGAGCGAATTGGCGCCCCCGCCGATGGCGCCGCCGAACAGGCCCCAGGTGATGAGCCCCACGTACATCGTGATCAAGAGGGGGACGTGACCCCCGATCGAGAACCCCTTCACGTTCTTGGCCAGGAGGAAGAGCAGGGCCAGGCTGACAAGCGGGGTCAATAGCGCCCAGGCGATGCCGAGGACGGCCTGCTTGTACTGGGCCCGGATGTCGCGCTCGGCCAGGGTGAAGATGACCTCGCCTCGCCGGAAGAGCTCTCGGGCCGACTTCAGGAGGTCGGGTTTGTGCTGGTACATCGACCCCGGCGGCGGCTCGTCGGGAACCAGCGACACGTCGAAGACCTTGAGGGTGCCGTCCTCCTCGGAAAGCGGCTCCACTATGGCCGACATCGCGATTCCCCCCGGTTCCATTCCACTGCTGCGCTACGCCAACCCGTCCGCTCAGCTTAGTGGGGGCCGTACGGCAATAGCGACAGATCGGCCCCGGTCACCACTACCATCAGCCCGTGCCAGCAGGGGAAATGCCCGTCGGGGGCGTCGCCGGTCGTCGCCCCCGGGTCCTGCTGCTCATCAAGGGCCTCGGCCTCGGTGGAGCCGAGCGTCTGCTCGTCGAGGTGGTGGCCAGCCGGGACCGCACGAGCTTCGACTACGAGGTCGCCTATGTCCTCGGTGGCCAGGACGCCCTCGTCCCGGCCATGGCGGCCACCGGGGTCCCCGTCCATGCCCTGGGAGGGTCCGCCAGCGTCGACCTGCGCTGGACGGTCGCCCTGCGCCGGCTCCTGGTCCGTGGGCGCTTCGACGTGCTGCACTCCCATCTCCCGTACACCGCGGCGTTCGGGCGCCTCGTCGCCCTGAGCGTGCCCCGCCGGGACCGACCCGTCCTCGTCTATACCGAGCACAGCCTGTGGAACAAGGCGGCCATCGTGACCAAAGCCCTTAACCGGGCCACCGTGGGGGTCGACGGCGCCCTCATCGTGGTGTCGGTGGCGGCACGCGATGCACTGCCCCGCGCCCTGCGGTCGCGGGCGCGAATCGTGGTGCACGGCGTCGACCGCGCCCGCTTCGCCCCCCTCCTCGACCGCCGAGAGGACGTGCGCCGCCACGTGCGCAGCGAACTTCAGATCGCCGACGAGGAGGTGCTGGCCCTCACCGTCGCCAACCTCCGCAGCGAGAAGGGTTACGACGTGCTCCTCGAGGCGGCCCGGTTGGTCGTGACGGCCGGCGTCCCCGTGCGCTTCGTATCGGTCGGACGGGGCCCGCTCGAAGCAGAGCTGACCCGGGCGGTCGACGCCGCCGGCCTGGCCGGGCACCTGCAGTTCTTGCGCACGCGCACCGACACGGCCCGGCTCATGGTCGGTACCGACATCTTCGTCCTGCCCTCGCACCAGGAGGGCCTTCCCGTCGCTCTCATGGAGGCTATGACCACGGGGCTGCCCGTGGTGGCCACCATCGTGGGCGGCGTGCCCGACGTGATCACCGACGGGGTCGAAGGCCTACTGGTGCTCCCCGGGCGCGCCGACCTGCTGGCGGACGCGGTGACCCGCCTGGCCCGGGACGCCGCCTTGCGGGCTCGTCTCGCCCAGGCCTCGCTGGCCCGCAGCGCCGTCTTCGACGTGCACGGGGCCGCCGGCGCCATCGAGTCGGTATACACCGAACTTCTCGACGCCCGCCGCCGGCCATGAGCGGGCCCTTGGGACCGGACGTGACCACCGCGCACGGACCGGTGCCGGCGCGCGCCGTGCCCCTCGTCCTGCACGTCATCCCCACCGCCATCGCCAGGGGGGCCCAGCGCGAGGCCAGGGCGCTCGCTACCCGGCTCGACCTCCCCGGCGTGCGCCACCACCGGCTGCTGAGCCTTTTTGCCGCCTCCAACGCGGTCCCGGTGGACGTGGCGCTCGACCACGGCGGCGGGGACCGGGCCGCCCGGGGGTTCGATCCCCGTCTGGCCATCCGCCTCCGGGCCGAGCTCAGGCGGACGGCCCCCACCGTGGTGGTCGCCCACGGGGGCGACCCGCTCAAGTACCTCGTCCCCGCCATGCTCGGCACGCGTCGGCCACTGGCCTACTACGCCACGGGCACCTTCGAACACCAGTCCAGCGCGCTGCGCGTGGCGTTGTGGCGGACACTGCTAGGGCGCGCCGACGTGGTGGCGGCCGAGGGCGAAGAGGTGCTGGCCCAGTGCCGAAGGCTCCTGCGCGTCCCGGAGCAGTCCTCGGTGCTCGCACCCAATGGGCGCGACCCCGAGGAGTTCCATCCATCGGCACGACGCCGCCACGACGTCGACCCGGTCGTGGTGTTCGTGGGCGCTCTGACCTCCGGCAAGCGACCCGGACGGTTCATCGAGGTCGTGGCGGCCTTGCGCAGTCGCGGCGTGGGGCTGCGGGCCGTCGTGTGCGGCGACGGGCCGCTGGCACCCTCGCTGACGGGCCCCGCCACGGCGGCCGGTGTCGAGCTGCTCGGTTCGCGATCGAACGTGGCGGAGGTCTTGCGGGGAGCCGACGTGTTCGTGTTCCCCAGCCTTCCCACCGGCGAGGGCATGCCGGGCGTGCTCATCGAAGCCGGGTTGACGGGGCTGCCGGTGGTGGCCACGGCGGTGCCCGGGGTGCGCACCATCGTCGACGACGGCGCCAGCGGCTTCGTCGTGGACGTCGACGACGTCGATGCCATGGTCGAGGCGACGGCGATCCTGCTCACCGAGCCCGGTCGGCGACGGGCCATGGGCGACGCGGCGCGCCGGCGCTGCCAGGACCATTTCAGCCTCGACGCCGTGGCGGCGTGCTGGACGGCGTTCCTGACTCCCCTGGTCTCGCGCGGTGTCAGGCTCCAGGTCGCCCGAAGTGTGCAAGATATCCGGCGCGCCCCAGAGGCCTGAGCTCCTTGGTCACCAGCTCGGCGGCGTGGCCCAGCCGGACGAGGTCGTCGGACCGGAAGCCGTGGACGTTCACCCCCCGGGCTCCGTAACGCACCTGGCGCAGTCGGAGCCGGAGCCCCGGCGCGGGGAACGACGCCACGACGTGAGGCGCGGCGCGACCCATCCGTCGCAGCAGCTCGGCGGGGTCGTCGACGTAGTCGAACACACCCAGGGCGAGGGCGATGTCGTAGGCGTCACGGTCGTCGATCGTCTCCCACCCCCGCTCCTCCACCGTCACCAACCCCGGATGGCGAGCCGCCTCGTGCCGGGCCAGCGCGCCCATGGCGGGAGCGGGGTCGATCCCCGTGACGTGGACGCCGCGTTGGGCGAGGGGTGCGAACAACGGTCCGCTCCCGCACCCCACGTCCAGGGCGCGCCGGGCACCGATGGCGGCGGCGATGTCGACGCCCCCGCGCAGGCGGTCGAAGAGCGGGCCGCGCCCGAGCAGGCGGGACACCGACTCGCTGCGATAGAAGGCCGCGAAACGAGAGGCCCGATCGTGGAAGTAGGTGTCGAACTCAGCGGGCGGCATGCGCACACGTCTCGCTGCCGAAGAGCTCGGTGAGGCGCCACACGATCGGTGCGATGCGTCCCCGGCCGAGCAATTGCCGGGCCAGCATGGGCGAGCGCACCGCTCCCAGCCCGGGCAGCGTGTCGTCGAAGTCGTAGGAGTGGTAGTAGAGCACCGCCGGCCCGGGGCTTCGCCGGGCGGCGGACGCCACGGCTGCGAACGGCAGGAGCCGCTGGTAGCTGCCGCCGCCGACCCGGATGCCGCGCCACGACAACACCGGGACCTCGCGCACCGGCGAGCGGTTCCCCAGCAGCGATGCGTCGGAGACATAGCTGTAGCCCGCTTCGGCCAGCTCGTCGCGATACCGAGCCAGTCCTCCCTCGGCGGGAATGTCGAAGCGCGGCGAGCGAAAGCCGAGTACCGAAACGCCGAGAAGGTCCTCGAGACCCTCTTTCCCCGCCCGCAGCCACGACACCACCTTGCCGGGAGGCAGCCGGCCATGGTCGGGACCATGGCTGGCGATCTCGTGACCGGCCGCCGCGAACGCCGCCAGGTCGTCGCGTACCATCGCCGCGTGGTTGCCCACCACGAACAGCGTGACCTTGGGCTGCGTCGCCTGGGACTGCAACCGCTCGAGCAGCGACAGCAACCCGTTGGGCCGGACCGCGGCGCGCGTCACCTCGTGGCCCAGGACGGCCATGCCGTCATAGAAGTCCTCGACGTCCACCGTCACGCACACGGCCTTGGTCACGCCGCCCTCGCCAACTCGGCGTACACGCCGCGCAGTCGCGTGATCACGTCGGCCTCGGAGAAGCGCTCCAGCACGCGCGCCTGGCAGGCCCGGCCCAGAGCCGCCCGTCGGTCGGGGTCTTCCAGCAGCCCCTTCACCACCGCCGCCAGCGCAGAGGTGTCCCCCCGGGGCACGAGGAGGCCACTGGCCGGGTCGACCACCTCCCGCACGCCCCGCACGTCATAGGCGACGACGGGCCGGCCGGCGGCGGCGGCCTCCATGGCCACCCGGGGAATGCCCTCGCGATACGAGGGCAGCACCACGATGTCAGCCGCGACGAGGTAGGGCCGGATGTCGTCCACCGCCCCCACGAACGACACGTCGCTGGCCGCGGCGGCGATCTCCTCGCTCGTGAGGGCGTCGCGTTGGTCGCGTTCGACGGGGCCGACATGGACGAAGTCGGCCCGCCCGTGCAGAGCTCGGGCCAGGCCGAGGTAGTCGGCGCAGCCCTTCTCGCGAACCAGGCGGCTCACCATGAGCACCTGCCGTCGCGACGACGTGTGCAGCGGTGCCACCGGGGCCACGGGCGCCGTGAAGTGGTCCAGCATCACCCCGTTCCCGACGAAGCGGATCTTCCTGGCCGCGCACAGGTGCGCCTCGGGCAGCACGTGTTCGTCCTCGCGGCTCTGCACCAGGACCAGGTCGGCCCAGGCACAGCACCATCGCTCGAACAGCCAGCCCATCACGTTGGCCGCCCGGGTGTTGTCCCGGAAGAACAGGGCGCCGTGGATGGTGTAGATGGCCGTGGTGCCAGCGAGGCGGGCGGCCGGGAGGCCCAGGAACGACGCTTTGGGCGTGTGCGTCTGGACGAAGTCGAAGCGCTCACGGCGGAAGTACCGCCACAGCCGCACGAACGCCCCGATGTCGGACAGGGCGAACTCGCGCCGGATGGGCACGACCTCGACCGTGAGGCCCCGGGGGGCGTCGTCGAAGGGATCACCGCTCACCACGCTCCACGACACCTCGTCGAGGGCCCGCAACTGGTGGCCCAGGAGCAGCCGGGCGGTCATGGACGTGGTCACCACGCGACATCCCCGTCGGGTGACCTCGACCCCGACCTCGTGCTCCACCCGTCCCCCCTGTCGGGCGGGCGGGCATCGGGCCTGCCCCGGTCCGCCCGAGCCCGTCTGTGCTCGAGTTCCTCCGCCTATCCTACAAAGCGTGAGGTGCCGCGACCGATGATGCGCACCTCGGCGCCATGTGCGGGATAGCGGGCTTCTGGGACCGGGGGGCGCTCCGCTCCGAGCAGGGTCGCCAGCGCCTAGAGGCCATGACCGACACACTGCGCCACCGCGGGCCCGACGACGCCGGGCAATTCGTGGATGAGGCCGTCGGGGTGGGCCTGGGATCGCGACGGCTGGCCATCGTCGACCTGTCCGAGCTCGGTCACCAGCCCATGGTGTCGGCCGATGGGCGCTACGTGCTCACCTTCAACGGCGAGATCTACAACTTCCCCGACCTGCGCCACGAGCTCGAAGGTTCGGGAATGCGCTTCCGGGGATCGTCCGACACCGAGGTCCTGCTGGCGGCGGTCCAGCACTGGGGTCTTCGCCAGGCCCTGGTGCGCAGCAACGGCATGTTCGCCCTGGCGTTGTGGGACCGCCACGAGCGCCGACTGCAGCTGGCCCGGGACCGCTTCGGCGAGAAGCCGCTCTATTACGGATGGGCGAACCGCACCTTTCTCTTCGGGTCGGAGCTCAAGGCTCTGCGGGCCCACCCCGGCTTCGACGCCGGGATCGACCGTGACGCCCTGGCGCTGTACTTCCGCCACAACTGCGTGCCGGCGCCATACTCCATCCACACCAAGACGGCCAAGCTGCCCCCGGCGACCATTGTCACCATCGGGGAGGCGACGACCCCGGGGACGACACCCACTCCCGAGCCCTACTGGTCCCTCGGAGCCGTGGCCGAGGCGGGTACTTCGTTCCTGCTGCGCACGGGGGACGACGCCGCGGTGGACGAGCTCGAGGCCGCTCTCCGTCATTCGGTCAAACAGCGCATGCACGCCGATGTGGGCCTGGGTGCGTTCTTGTCGGGAGGGATCGACTCGTCGCTCGTCGTGGCCCTCATGCAGGCGCAGCACACGTCCAAGGTGCAGACCTTCACCATCGCCTTCGAGGACGCCACCTACGACGAGGCCCCCCACGCCCAGGCGGTCGCCGACCACCTGGGCACCGAGCACCACGAGCTGCTCGTCACATCGCACGACGCCCTCGACGTCGTCCCCCGGCTCCCGGAGATCTACGACGAGCCGTTCGCCGACTCTTCGCAGATCCCCACGACGGTGCTCGCCCGCCTCACCCGCGCCCATGTCACCGTGGCACTGTCGGGCGACGGCGGCGACGAGCTGTTCGGCGGGTACAACCGCTACGCGTGGGCCGAGCGGTACTGGAGACGACTGGCACCGCTGCCGCTGAGCCTTCGACGTCTCACCGCCACGATGCTCACCGCCGTCCCCCCCGGCTGGTGGGACCGCGCCTTCGCCGGAGCGGGGCAAGTCCTGCCCCGCTCCCTGTCCGTGCGGATGCCGGCCACCAAACTCGACAAGGTCGCCCGCGTATTGCCCGCCGCCGACCTCCACCAGACCTATATGGCACTCGCTTCTCACACCGAGGACCCGGCTCGGCTCGTGCTGGGTTCGGTCGAGCCCCCGACCTTGCTCACCAGCCCCGCTCAGTGGCCGGCATTGGAAGACTCCGCTCAACGGATGATGTATCTCGACACCATGACGTACCTGCCCGACGACATCCTCACCAAGGTCGACCGGGCGACCATGGCGGCGAGTCTCGAAGGTCGCATGCCCTTCCTGGACCCCGACGTCGCCGCCCTGGCGTGGCGCCTACCTCTCGACATGAAGATCAGGGCGGGCACCGGCAAATGGCTGGTGCGGCGCCTGTTGCACCGCTACGTCCCCCCGGCGCTGGTCGAGCGGCCCAAGGCGGGCTTCGGTGTGCCCATCGGCCATTGGCTGCGCGGTCCCCTGCGGCCGTGGGCGGAGGACCTCCTCGGCGTCGGTCGCCTCGAGCGCGAGGGGCTGCTGGCCCCCGCGGTCGTCCGGCAGATGTGGGAGGAGCACCTGTCGGGCCGGCGCGACCGCCAGTTCGAACTGTGGGACGTGCTCATGTTCCAAGCGTGGCTCGACGCCCAGGACGCCGCCACGCGCTCGTAGTGCCAAGGCCGCGCCGGACGCCACGGGCGGCTCTACATCTAGAGCCAAAGCCCCCCGGTGGATGCCGGCTGGGCCTCGGGGGCGGCGGTGTAGCCCTCGAGCACCACGTTGCTGGTGTCGGGACCGGGACCCGGGTCTCGTTCCCGGCTCCCGCGGATGCGGGTGGGGATGTTCGTGAAGGCCACGCCGAGCACCGGGGCCCGGAAACGGCGGAGCATGTCCCCCGCCTCACGTGCCTCGTCGGTCCTCGTCACCGCGTACTGGGCCACCAGCAGCACGACATCGACGGCGGGCAGTAGCGCCATGGCGTCGTGCGAACGCAAGAGGGATGGCGCGTCGATCAGGACGTAGTCGGCGACCTGGCGGGCCGCCTTGATAATGGGGGGACCTTGGGTCACCACCTGGCCGCGGCTCGAGAGCACCTGATCGAACTGCAACATCGCCACACCTTCGACCGAGGACGCCGTGGACAGGGGGACGAGGTCTTGCGGGTCGATCTCCCCGTGATTCTCGAAGGCGGGCGCCGCCGGGCCCGACGACCGCGCCCAACGGAGGTCGCCCATGCTGACCACCAGAGCCTGTGCGCCCGCCTCGGCACACACGGCGGCGACGTTGGCCACCAGTACCGAGCGTGTGTTCTCGGAACCGGGCGAAACGACCAGGATCACTTGCCGGCGTGATTTGCGACCGTTGCCCTCGTACGCCACGTCCCGGCCGTTGGCGGCGTCGGCGTGATTGGCGAGGCCCTCCGTCGTGTGGGTGCCGTTGCCATACCCGGGCCCCTGCCCGTTGCCATAGCCATTGCCGTTCCCATTGCCATAGCCATAGCCGTTGCCGTTTCCGTTGCCGAACAGGGCCATCTCGGCGGCCAGGGGCTCGAGCAGGAGGGCGGTGTGCAGGCGTCGGTAGGCCTCGGCGATCGGCGATCCGGGGGCCACCACCACCTCAAGGCGAGACTCGACCGAGGCGCGTTGCAACGACGGGCGGCGTGGGCCTCCGGCGGGGATCTCGGCCACCACGGGGAGGTCGAAGGCCTCCTCGACGGCGCGCACCAAGCGCAGGCTCCGGTCGAGCGCCTCGACCAGCAAGATGATGCCAGCCGCGACCAAGAGCCCGACGACCAGTCCGCCGAGCAACCTCGTCGAACGGTGGTTCACCACCGAGGCGACGGTCAGCTTGCCCCCGAAGGAAGCCGGCGTGGCGAAGGTGGCCGGGCGCAGGATCGAGTAGCCGGGGATCTTCGCTCCGTTCAGGGTCAGGCCCAGCTGAGTCGTCACCGCCACCGTGAGCTGCTGTTGCAGGACGCGCTTCTGGGTGGTGAGCAACGCCCCCGTTCCCGTGGCGGGAATGTCCCCGTTGATCTGCGCGTCCACGCTCAGGATCTCGTTCTCCAGGGTCTGCACCTTGGCGGCGATCGACTTCACATCCACGGCGTACTGGGACTGGGCCTGCTGACCGATGAACGTCTGGACGGCCTGGGCGACGGCGTTGCACAGGATCGTCGGACTGGTGGCGTCGTCGCCTTCCACGGTGATCCCCATGGCCTTGACCCGGATGCTGCGGATCTTCTTCCCGATCCCGAGCGCCGTGCGGCCGTTCTCGACCCCGACGACGGCGCCCAATTGGCCCGGGCTCACCCCGACGTTCGCCGCCGCGGCGGCGTCGGCGAGCACGTTAGGGTTCCGGACGTCGAGGTAGATCTGTCCCAGGCTCAGGGAGTTGCGCTTCCCGGACGGGCCCAGGATCGCCGTGGCGGCGTAGATGGTGGGTGTCGACCCGGGACTCCCCGGGGCCACGGCCGGGGCGGAGGGTAGGGACAGGTAGCCCGCGATGGCCCCGATGATCCCCAGCACGACAAGCAGGCGCCAGCCGCGAAGCAGTGCCCCCCTGAAGTCCATCGCTGCGCTCTTTCCCCGGCCGACCAACCTTGTGGCCTCAGGGCCGGCTAGCCCACATTAGCCCCTGTTGGACCCCTCTTGGCGTACTCACGTAGAGTATTCGCGCGGGGGCGTAACTGAAAAGGAGAAATCCTCGCCCGATCGAATCGTCAATCCTGACGATGCCGACTGCGAGGACCGTCTCATAACGTGACCAGAGGGGACATCGGGTCGGGCTCGCGCGCGGCGCTTCGGCCTGAGCCAGGGGGGCAGATCGCATGGCGATAGCGGTACGGCGAGAGCGATTCGACTCGAAGAGCCGGGGCCTCCGCCGCCCGGTTCTCCGAGGGGACCGCCTGGCCGCCCGGGCCTCCCACGTCCGAGCCCGCCTCGTGTTCATGCTCCTCGACGTCATCGCCGTGGCGGCCGCCTACGGTGCGTCCGAAGTGGCCTACTTCCGTGATCGCGCCCCGGCGATCTACTGGCAGCACTTCAGCATGTTCCTGGCCCTGGCCCTGGTCGTCCACCTCGTCGCCAACTGGGTGTTCGGCCTCTACGGTCGCATCTGGCGCTATGCCGGGATCGAGGAGGCCCGCCAGGTCCTGCTGTCGGCGGTGACCTCGTTGGTGGTGTTGGCCGCCATGCGTCCGCTGTGGCAGTACGTGGGCCTCGAGCGTGTCCCGCTCCGGGTCGTCTTCGTAGGTTGTGCCTTCGTGACCATGGCCATGGGTGCCCTGCGATTCCATTCCAGACTGTTCGCGTGGCAGCGCGGCACGCACCGGGTGGGCCTGCGGGTGGCCGTCATCGGGAGCCGCGACGCCGGGGCCGAGGCCATCCGGGAGATGCTGCGCACGCCGGTGGCCGGCTTGGTCCCCGTGGCCGTCTTCGACGACGACGGCCACGCCCACGGGCTGTCGTTGATCGGGGTACCGGTGGTGGGCGGCATCGAGGACATCCCCGCCGCCGCCAACCGCTACACCATCCAGCAGGTCCTCCTGGCCATCCCCAATCCCGCCCCCGAGTTGGTCGAGCGGGCCCTGCGGGCGTCGGAGGCCGCCGGAGTCACCATGAAGATCCTCCCCTCGGCGCGTGACCTGGCGGCGGGCAAGGAGCACTCGGCACCGATCCGCCAAGCCCGCGAGCCGCGCATCGAGGACCTCTTGGGTCGCACGACGGTGAGCACCGACCTCAACATGGTCCGCCGATCGCTGGCGGGACAGTGCGTGCTCATCACCGGGGCCGGCGGTTCGATCGGCTCGGAGATCGCCCGCCAGGTCGCCGAGTTCAA